>Ga0194131_10004250_pt1 | contig 21804 bp, 18 predicted proteins | sample TA2KigO120mmetaG_FD_148631 | JGI IMG/M metagenome (GOLD analysis project Ga0194131, IMG submission 148631) | Freshwater microbial communities from Lake Tanganyika, Tanzania - TA2015053 Kigoma Offshore 120m | ecosystem: Environmental > Aquatic > Freshwater > Lake | place: Tanzania: Lake... | reverse complement strand
CGACGACGCCGCCGAACGTGGTCTGCGCGGCGAAGGACAGCGGGAGATTCGTCGCGGAGGTTTGGCCGACGACGTGAATGCGGTTGGCGATGGGATCGTAGGCGCCGAGCGAGAAGCTGACGTGGCGGCCGTCGACGATGTAGGCGGCGTCGACCTGCGTTTCGCCTTGGTATGCGATGGGTTTCTGGAGCGTGACGGTTTCGCCGCCGGCGGTGATGGCGAGATCGCCGAGCGGCGTGGTTGCGATGTGGTCGGCACCGTCGAACGTCATCAGGATGCTTTTGCCGTTGGCTTGGGGTTGCACGATGAAATCGTACTCGAGGAGGTTCTGGTTGCCGTAGAAGACCATGTCGATGCCGTCGTAGACACGTTCGTACTTGACGCCGGAGTAGTGGCGGACGTTTTCGCGCCATTTGGCGCGGTCGTCGCCGAGGAAGTAACTTGAGGTGCTTTTGAGTTTTTCCGTGGACTTTAGAGACGGCCGGGTTGAGCGGCCGGACATGCGGATGGTGACCGGAACGTTCTTTGCTCCCACGCCGAGGACGGTTTCGGTGGGGGTGAAGTAGGCGCGAAACCCGGCGCCGGCGGTTCGGAAGCGGGCGCGGGCGTCGAATTGGCCGGCGTTCTCCTCAAAGTGGAGGGGGAGAACTGGAGTGCTGGCGGCGAGTGAGCAAGTCGCCAGCAGGGAAAGCGAATAAGCGCGGAAGGTAAGCATAAGTGTCCTTTTGAGCCGCTAACCGCGGGGCAACTTGTGGTCCACTGTTCGGGAAACCGGACGCGGATCGCACGCGGGGCGGCGGTAGAGTTTTTGGAAAGTCTTCTCCGTTGCCGGAGGTCTATGAGGACAATTATGCGGGACGACCTATTTCAGAGTTGTCAGGAAAAGGTAAGGAAGTTGTAAAACCTCTGAGCGCGGGGCGGCGGTACGGAAACCGAACCTTTAAGGCCGGCGGCCATATTTGGCGAGCTGTCCGCGTGAGTTTTCGCAGATGGCGCTGGCGGTGGCGGCGGTGGGCGGCAGCGTTAGAGCCGCCTGGCCGTACTGCGCCATGGCGATGGGCGACATGTTCTCGGCTTGGCGCTGGAAGGTGAGCTTGGGCTCGCCGTCGGAGGCGATGCCAATCTGGATCAGGTCGCCGGGACGGATCTGGTCGGTGGCGATCAGGTTCGATAGCGGCTGGACGATCAAGCGTTCGATCGCTCGTTTGAGGTGGCGGGCGCCGTATTTGGTGTCGACGCCCTGGCCGAGGAGGTACTCTTTGGCGTCGGCGGTGGCGTGGAAGACGAAGGCGCGATCGGCCGAGGAGGTGAAGATGCGCTGCTGGACCGCCTGCAGTTCGATGTCGAGGATCTTGCGCATTTCGGCTTCGCCGAGCGGATGGAAGACGACGACTTTGTCCAGCCGGTTCATGAATTCGGGCGTGAACTTCTTGCGAGCCGCTTCGAACCCGCTGCGGGCGATTTTCGAGGAGGTTTTTTCGTCGAGTTCCGCTGGTTGGACCGCGGCCGATGAGCCGAGGCCGAAGCCGAGCTTGGGGCTGAGGATCGAACTCATCTCGTTGGCACCGAGGTTGGAGGTCATGAAGATCATGGCGCGAGAGAAGTCGACCTTGCGGTTGTCGCCGAGGGTGAGTATGCCTTTGTCGAGGATGCCGAGCAGCAGGTTCCAGAGCGAGTCGGACGCCTTTTCGATTTCGTCGAAGAGGATGAAGCTGATTTTGACGCGTTCGGTGTGATGCTGATTGATCGTTTCCTGGCTTAGCAGCGGGTGGGTCTCGCGGTGGCCCAGGTAGCCGGGAGGCGAACCGATCAATTTGGCGATTTCGTGCGAGTGCTGGAACTCGGCGCAGTCGATTTTGATGACAGAGCGCGGATTGCCGACGAGGGCTTCGGCCGTGGCTTCGACGATGCGGGTCTTGCCCGTGCCTGTGGGGCCGAGAAAGAGGAAATTGCCGATCGGGCGGCCGGGCGGGTTCATGCCGGTCAGATGCATCTGATAGATGTTGACGATCTGGTCGATGGCCTCGGGTTGCCCGACGACCAGGCGGCGGAGATTGGCGTCGAGGCCTGTCCGCGTGGGGTCTAGCGTGACCGCTTCGGATACCGCTTTGTCGAGTGCTAGTAAGTCGGCCATACGCGGATTTCCTCGGAGCCAGGTGCCTTCCTCGCGCCAATCGACTTCTGGACTTGCCCCTCGCACGCTACTCTTGTTCGCGCTCTTGGGCTTGTCGTTGTCATGTCGATCGGATAGCCATCGGTTCATTGGGTTGCTCGCTACACCTACTATTTCGGCGAAGGGGCGGCAAACATGAGGGGAAATGGCTTTGCGGTCCGGTTAGGAAAACTCCTCTCTATCCCTTCTGCGGGCGGGATGGCCTTAATTCGATACGGCTTATCAATGTACGTTCCGGCATGCGCAACGCAGCCAAGGTGGCTTCGGCGACATCGGCGGGTTGGATCTTCCAGGAACTGGGTTTGCCCGCCGAGCGCGGCGAAAAATCGGTGTCCACGCTGCCGGGCATAATTTCGGTGATGCGAATTCCGTCGTAGCGGTGGTCGAGCATCATGGCCTCGCTCATCCCGTTCATGCCGAACTTCGACGCGTTGTAGGCGGCGCCGCCGGCGAAGGGATTTTTCGCTGCCAGACTACTGATAAAGACGATGTGGCCGGACTTTGCGTTTCTCATCGGCGCGAGCGCGGCGCGGGCGCAAAGGTAGGCACCTGTAAGATTTACATCCAGCGTCTTTTTCCACTGCTCCACGCTCAGGTCTCCTGCCGGTCCGAAAACGCCGATGCCGGCGTTTGCGATGAGGATGTCGACTCCGCCCATGCGTTCGGTCGCGAACGCGAACAGTGCCAACACTTCGTCTTCACTGGATACATCGGCGGCTACGCCGAAAACCTTAGGGTCCGATATTTCCGATACGGCTTTGTTCACACTAGCCTGGGTAGCGCCGCAGAAGGTGACCTGGGCGCCTTCCTGCAGCAGAGCCCCGACGAGAGCCCGGCCGATACCGCGGGTGCCGCCGGTGACGACGGCGCGACGGTTGTTAAGGGATTGATCCATGAATCGATCATGGCACGCGCGCTTAGGGGTGATTCCATTCGGTCCAGACGACGGTGGAATGGCCGGCCGTATCGACGGTCGCTCCGCGCAAGCGATAGCGGCCGGCGGCGAGTTGCGGCAATGCAATGCGCACTTCGGCCTGGGTGGCGCTGTGCCAGCGAACGTCGGGCCGCATGTCCTTGGCCAGTAGGGAAAAATAATCCTCGTCGTTGGGGCCGAAGAGCTCCCACAAGACGAGCGCGTTGTGGAGCACGCCTGAGGGATCGGCGCCCAGGGTGTAGTAGACAGGCGCGTCCGTTTGTTCGACTTGCGCGGTGGCGACACCGTTTGCGATCGTCACGCTTAAACGCGGGCCGTTGGCGCGACGGCGATCGACGGCTTGCGTGTTTGCCGGCACCCGGACGATGTCGCCGCAGCCATCGAGGCGAAGGCCCGGGATGTCCCAAAAGAGATCGAAGGAGACACCCTCGCGCAGACTGCGTTCGATCTCGGCGAAGAAGCGGCTCATAACGGCGCGGTGGTTGCGGCGTTCCAGATTCAACTCGCCGATGCCCCATAAATTTCCACGGCCCATCTGCACGTGGCCGAGCCCGTAGCCGGGCGGCAGCAGAATGGCGCGTGCGGCTTTTTCGACAGCGGCGCGCGGATGCTGGCGCGCGTGACTGCGCAGGTGCCGGCTGAGGGCGAGGATTTCGCCAAACTGCACGCAGGCGAGTTGGTAGTTGTCCCAAAAGAAAAAGCGTTCGGCGCCGAGATCATAGGCGTGGGTGAGCCAGAAAGGCGCGTCGGCGCGTTCGACGGCGCCGTAGATGCTGACGCCCCATTGCTTGTTATTAAGCCGCGCTGCGCCGCGCAAGAATCCGAAAACGACCGCAGGCAGCACGCGCATGTCGTCGACGCGGAACTCCGTGCCGTAGGCCATGTTCCATTCCGGCAGCGTGCGGCGCGTGCCGATGCGGCCGGGCGGTTCGAAGACCATGGCGGCGGGCACGAGGGGATCTTGCGATAGCGCCCAGGCCGCGGTTTCGGGCATCGTTTCCCAGTTGTAAATGTTGCGTTGCGCGAAGGACATCGTGCCGAGATCGACATCCTTGCGCGCCTTGAGTGTGCGCATGAGGACTTGCGCGGGGCCGGCTGTGATCGACTTGGCGTAGTGGGCTCGGTAGGTGTCGAAAGCGGCTTCGGCGGTGATCGCTTTGCGGAAGGCGGGATCTTTTGCGAGCTTGGGCCGGAGATCGTGATCGCGCGTTCCGACGGCGGGTTCGTCGAGAAACAACGCGGGGCCGAGATATTGGCTGCGGTATAGCAACTCGGGGTAGGAAAGTTGTTCGTGTGGTCCCCAGAAGTAGAGGCCAAGATCTTCGGCCCATTGTAGCTGATGGCCGATGGCCTTTACGACGGTGATTCCGGCTTGGGCCATCAATTCGTAGTCGGCTTTGCTGAAGGGGACGTAGGCGTAATCGGAGCCGTCGTAGCGGCGTGTTTCGTCCTGCTGCCTGGCGTTCGATGCGGGGCCGAGCCAGAGGTCGGGACGCAGGTTGACGATGCGCGGGTTGGCGGGCGGTTCCAATGGTGCGGAGGGGGTGTTGTCGCGGACGTAAACGTGGCCGAGGTATCGCGTGCGGCCGTCGCTCAGCAGTTGAGGCCACAGCTCTTCCCACGGCGACATCGACGGCAGTACGGCGCTGCCGGTGACTTCGTGGCGATACTCGCGTGGTTCGCGGCCTTGTTCGTGGACGATGTAGCGGGAGCGGTCGCGGCGCAGCCAGATCCGGTAGCGGCCTTCGACATTCAGATTTTGCCAATCGCCGTCGTGCAGAGCGAATCGCGCGATGGCGTTCGCCGGCACTTCGAGACGCCACGATTGAGCGGAGGCGAGTGCGGCGGCAAGAAGGGCGACGACGGCAAACATTCTTCGCCAATGATACGCTATGACCGAATGACGACGACAATGTTGAGCAGGCGAGAGCTGATGGCGCTGGGACTGGGCGGTTCGGTCTACGCCGCCGCCACGCCGGGCGAGACGCATCAGGCGACCGGGTGCAAGATCGGAGAGATGACGGCGGAGTCGGCTGTAATCTGGGCGCGGCGGACGGCGGCGTCGGCGCGGTTGTCGAACGGGATTGTGCGGCGCGGACAAGGACGGGCCGCGAAGTATCTGAAGCCGGAAGAAAACGTCGAGTTGTTGGAAGGAGCATCGAAGGGCGCGGCGGGGTGGATGCGCGTTGTGCACGACAAGGGATCGACCAAGTGGGTGGAGGTGAGCGATCAGGCCGACTTCGCCGCGTCGATCCCGGTTGCTGGCCTGCGTGCCGCGACGCAGCACAAGTTCACGATCGAGACGAAGGCCACGCGGAACGGGCGCGTCGATGGGGAATTGACAGGGACGTTCAAGACGCTGCCGCGGGAGCAGTCCTCCGTTCCGGTGCGCGCGGCGCTGCTGAGCTGCCAGATGTATTGCCACATGGACCGCGCCGATGGGTTTCATATCTACGAGAGCATCGGCAAGTGGAAGCCCGATTTTCTGTTGAGCTGCGGCGATAACGTTTACTACGACAGCGAGGATCCGGTCGCGACGAGCGAGGCGATCGCGCGCTATCACTGGCAGCGGATGTATAGTTTGCCGACGCTGGTCGAGTGCTTGCGCGGAACCGGCGGCTACTGGCAGAAGGACGATCACGATCTGTTGTCCGACGATGCCTGGCCGTCGATGAAGGACTCGAAGGTGAAGCCGTTGACGTTCGCGCAGGGCCAGCGCCTTTTCCGTGAACAGGCGCCGTCGCCGGCGGCGGGCAAGCCGATGTATCGAACGGTGCGCGCGGGGGCGAATTTGGAGCTGTGGCTGCCGGATTCCCGCGACTACCGGTCGGCGAATACGGACGCCGATGGACCGGGGAAATCGATCTGGGGCGCCGAGCAGAAGGCGTGGCTGATGAAGGCGCTCCGGGCGAGTACCGCGAGATGGAAGATTCTGGTAAATCCGAATCCAATCGTTGGGCCGGACCGGGCGAACAAGAAGGACAATCATTCGAACGCATCGTATGCGCACGAGAGCCTGGAGTTTCGAAATTTCCTGAAGGCGAATTTCGACGGCAATGTTGTTTCGATTTGCGGCGACCGGCACTGGCAGTATCATTCGGTCGATCCGCATTCCGGCTTGCATGAGTTCGGCTGCGGCGCGGCGTCGGACGAGCACGCAGGAGGCACGCCCGGTCTCAACAAAGACCTGCACCGCTTTCACCGCGTGAAGGGCGGTTACCTTTCCATCGACGCCGACGCCTCAACGCTGCGGCTACAGCACCGAGACGTCCGTGGCGAAGTCGTGCATTCGCGCTCTTTCGAAAGAAAGGTTTAATCTAGTTCACATGTCCATGACACACATCGACTCGCTGACGCCGCTACGCGCGGTGTCTCTCCGCGAGAACGTCGCGGAGTTGCTGGTCGAGAAAATCCTCTCGGGCAAGTTCGAGCCCGGTGACCGGTTGAACGAAAGCGCGCTGAGCCGGCAGCTGCAGGTCAGCCGCGCGCCGATTCGCGAGGCGCTGCAGCAGTTACAAGAGCAATGGCTGGTCGTCAACCAACCGCGGCGCGGGATGTTTGTCGTCGAGTTAACCAGTGAAGATGTGCGGAAGATTAACGCCATGCGCATTGTGTTGGAGGGCGAGGCGCTCGTATTGTGCCGGGATCATATGACGCCGGCGGTGCTGCGGCGCTTACAGCAGATTGTGGAAAGAATGGAGCGGGACGACGAGTTGACGGGGCTTGAAGCGACGCGGTTGGACTTCAGTTTTCATCGCGCTATTTGGGCGAACACCGCGAATGAGTATTTGGAAAGGGCGCTGACGAGTCTGACGTCCTCGCTGTTTTCGTACAAACTCTTGACTAAGCCGCCCCACGAAAAGCTGCGCATGGTTCTCGATTCGCATCGGCCGCTGCTTGAATTCCTTACCGGCGACGGGGACATTCTCGCGGCGCGCGAGGTGATTCGACAGCACGTCACGCTTCGATGGCAGACCCCCTAAAGACGCGCCGTTGGCTGCGCGCTTCTGGCGGCGTTTCGCTGCCCGTGCTTGAAGTGTGCGGTGGACCGGGGCCACGTTTGGTGGCGACGGCGGGCGTGCACGGCGACGAATACGAGGGTGTGCGGGCGCTGTATGAACTGTTTGAAGAGTGCGGCGAGTTGCGCGGCGAGTTGGTGCTTGCCCCTGTTGTCAATCCGGAGGCGCATCGCGCGGTGAGCCGGGTGAATCCTGTAGACGGCGCAAATCTTGCGCGGGTGTTCCCGGGCGACGCCGACGGCACGATTTCAGGGCGGATTGCTTCTGTCGTTGCGCGGGAACTGATCGCGGGCGCGTCGTTCTACATCGACTTGCATTCCGGCGGCGTGCGCTACGCAATGCCGTCGATGGCGGGTTACTGGATGGGCGATGCGCGGGCGCGCGAGGCGGCGCTGGCGTTTGGCGCGTCGGTGATCTGGGGGCATCCTCATATTGAACCGGGACGGACGATTTCGTTTGCGAAAGAACGCGGGATACCGTTTCTTTACGTCGAGGCGTGGGGCTCCGGGCGGATTCGCCGCGACGATTTGATGATGATGAAGCGCGGCGTTCTAAATGTCATGCGCCACTTGTCCATGCTCGATGGAGTCCTGGATGTCCCTTCGCCGCCGTTGCGATTGACAGGTGCTGGTAACACCGATGATGGCATCAGCGCGGGTTGCGATGGGTTTCTGCTTTTGGATGTTGCACTGCTGGATTCGGTGTCCGTGGGACAACGCATGGGGAGGCTGGTCGACTTGCAGGGAGTGACAGTGGAAGAGTATTTTGCTCCACGCGCGGGTGTGGTGGCGTTGACGCACGAGATGCCGATCGTCGCAAAGGGCGATACTCTATTTCTTCTGGCGGATATCGAACGATGACATTTAACTTGCCACAGGCCGAAGCGCAGGTGCGGGCGCGGACGGCAGGATCATTGGCGGCATATGAGCGATCGCAGCGGACGCTGGCGGGCGGCGTGTCGACGGCGCTGCGGCGGTCGGCAAAACCGTATCCGTTGTTCTTCGATCGCGGTGAAGGCTCGACGCTTTACGATGTCGATGGCAACGCCTACATCGACTACACGCTAGCGTGGGGGCCGCTGATTTTGGGGCACGCGCCGCGGGTCGTCAATGAGGCAGTGGGCGCGCAGTTGACCAAAGGCCACACGTTTGGCGCGCAGCACGCGCTGGAGTACGAGACGGCGGAGTTGTTGTGCAAAGCGATTCCGTGCGCGGATCTGGTGGCCTATGCCAACAGCGGCACAGAGATCGTGCAAGTCGCGCTAAGGCTGGCGCGCGCGGTGACGGAGCGTCCGCTGTACTTGAAGTTCGAAGGGCATTATCACGGTTGGGACGACAGCGTCCTGGTGAGCTACAAGCCGTCGATGGAGCAGTCGGGGGCGATGGCGCCCGTGCCAGTGGGGTTGGGTCAGCGGCAGTCCCCGGGCGCGGTGGTGGCGCGGTGGAACGATGAGGAGTCGGTGCGGGCGGCGTTCGCGGCTCACTCCGGCCGGATTTCGGCGATCATCTGCGAGCCGCTGCTTTGTAATAGCGGATGTCTGCCGCCGGCCGATGCATTTCTTTCGTTCTTGCGCGAGACCGCGACGCGCGAGGGAGTGCTGCTGATCTTCGACGAAGTGATCACGGGCTTTCGATTGGCGCTGGGCGGCGCGCAAGAGTTCTACGGCGTGACGCCGGATTTGGCGACATTCGCCAAGGCCGCGGCGGGCGGGTTGCCGGTGTCGATTCTCGCCGGGCGGCGCGAGTACATGAACTGGATCGCCGAAGGGCGCGTGGTGCACGCGGGGACGCTGAATGGAAATCCGTTGGCGTTGGCGGCGACGCACGCTGTGTTGCAGGAACTGGCTTCGAGCGACTACACGACGCTGCATGCGCGCGGGCGGAGGTTGCGCGACGGACTGGTCGACGCATTGCGGCGCAAAGGTGTGGCGGTGGTTGCGACAGGCGAGGGAACTTGCTTTCAGTTGCACTTTCAAGCGTCGACGCCGCGCGAGTATCGCGACACGATCGCCGGCGATAAGGCGCTGTACGCGGAGTTTCTGATGGCGCTGCTGGCTTCGGGTGTTTATGCGTTGCCCGATGGCCGCTGGTATCTTTCGTTCGCGCACGGTGACGATGTGGTCGATCGAACGCTGGCGATTGTGGAGGCGTTGTGAGCTTTCTCTTGTTACTTGCGGCGGCGCTGCCGTTCGAATCGATGTTCGCGCCCGCCGTGCCTGGGAATATGCGCAACTCCGAAGCCGATACCGTGGTGCTGCGCGATGGCCGCCTGCTGCTGGCGTGGACCGATTTCGATACCGATGGATCGTCGGACTGGGCGCGCGCGAAGATCTCGGCGCGTATTTCGCGCGATCGCGGAGAGACCTGGGGCGAGAAGTTTACGCTGCAAGAAAACATCGGCGCCATGAACGTGATGGAGCCGGACTTGCTGCGTCTGAAGAGCGGGAAGATTCTGTTTATTTTTTGCCGCAAAAATTCCGAGGGTGATGCGGCGCCATTTGTGCGCGTATCGCGCGACGACGCGAAGACGTTCTCGCCGGCGCGGCCGATGGCGATTACGCCGTCGCCTTCCTACACGGGATTCAATCACGACCGCGCGATTCAGCTGCGGTCGGGCCGCATTTTGATGCCGCTATTTTTCACGACGGACTACCGCGTCGATCCGCATATCCGGTCGCGTGTCTACTACTCCGACGACGAAGGCGAGACGTGGACGCCTAGCGAAACGATTCTCGACCTGCCCGATTCAAAGCCGGGCGCGCAGGAGCCGGGCGTCGTCGAACGCAAGGACGGCAGCGTGTTGCTTTGGGTGCGTACGGCGAAGGGGCAGATCTATCGCGCGGTGTCGGCCGACAGGGGCAAGTCGTTTGGGGCGCTGTCGCCGATGGCCGTCGATTCGCCGCTATCGCCGCAGTCGATCAAACGGCATCCAAAAACAAAGGACCTGATTCTTGTTTGGAACAATTCGACGACGACGCGGCGCGCGCCATTGACGGCGGCGGTGTCGAAGGACGAAGGCGAGACGTGGATGTTGTACAAGAATCTCGATGAGACACCAGGTGCGACGTTTGCCTATACAAGCATCGAATGGCTGCGCGATCGAGCGTTGATGACGTACTACGTGAAGAACGTCGGGCCGGGATGGTCGCTGAAACTGAAGGCCGTGCCGCTGGATTGGTTCTACAAAAGATGAGGATCAATGAGTGGTTGTACATGGTGGGAAGCCGGCAGTTCGGACTGAGCAGCCGCTATGACTGCCATATCTACGCGCTGCGCGGCGAGCAGGGCATTCTACTTGTTGATGCGGGTTCGGGCATGGGGCACGATGCCGTGATCGCAAACTTGCGGAGCGAGTTCGGTGATCTGTCGCGCGGGACGATCCTGATCACGCACAAACATCCGGATCACTCCTGCGGTGCGGCGCGGTTGCACCGCGAACTCGGCTGGCCGATTGCGACGTCTTTGCACACGGCGCCGTTGTTGATTTCTGGCGACGAAGACGATTGCGGGCTGGCCGAGGCGCAGCGGATGAAGTCGTATCCGCCGGAGATGCGGCTTAATCCGGTGGACGTTGCGCGCGTGATCGAAAATGGCAATGTCGTCGAGTTGGAGGGTTTCGCGCTGCGCGCGATTCGTGTGCGGGGGCACTCGGCCGATTCCTTCGCCTACCTGTTTGAACACGCGGGCAAGCGGTGTTTCATATGCGCCGATATCGTGTTCTACGGCGGCGTGATCGGGCTAATCAACACGGCCGATTCGAGCATGAACGGATACAAAGAAGACTTGCCGAAGCTGGCCGGTCTGGGGATCGATGTCCTGCTGCCGGGGCACGGGTTGTTTACGGTTTCGAACGGACAGATTCATATCGACGCGGCGTTGAAGCAGATTGCGAATGGATTTATTCCCCGCGCGATCGGGCAAGGAGATCTGATTTTTTGACGCCGTGCGTCGCCAGCGCCGAGCACGGCGATTCGGTGCTTTTCAAGCTCGAATCATGCCAGCCTTCGGGGTCGTACAAGGATCGATTCGCGGCGGCGGAGGTGGAGCGGTTGGCGGCGTTGGGCGTGAAGCGCGTGGTGGCGACGTCGTCGGGAAATACGGGATCGGCGCTGGCAGCCTACTGCGCGCGGGCTGGAATTCAATGCGCGGTCGTGGTCAATGCGGATGCGCCCGCGGGGAAGTTGGCGCAGATGCGCGCGCATGGAGCGCGCGTGTTGCGGGTGCGTGGATTCACTGTGGATGCCGCGGTTACCGAGCGCGTTTTCGAGGTGTTGCACGGCCTGGGGATTCCGCTCGTTGTGTCGGCGTTTCGGTATTGTCCGGCGGCGATGGCTGCGGTGTCGTTGGTAGCGCGCGAGTTGGTTTCTTTCGAACCCGCGCATGTGTTTGTGCCGGTGGGCGGAGGTGGGCTGTACACCGCGGTTGCACGTGGAATCGGCGGCGTGCGCGTGCACGCGGTGCAGCCGGCGGGCTGCGCGACGGTGGTCGATGCGTGGCGCGCTTCGGAAAGTACTGCTCGTGTCGTGCAATCGACGACGCGGATTAGCGGGTTGTCGGTGCCGAACGACATTGACGCGACCCTGGCGCTTTCGACGCTGTATGCGAATCGCGGCGAAGGTGTGGCGGTGGGTGACGACGAAGTCTTCGCCGCGCAGCGGTTGATGCTTTCGCGTGAGGGCATCTACTGCGAGCCGGCGGGCGCGGCGGCTTATGCGGGATGGCTGAAACTGCGGCCGGAAGGGCGGTCGGTGTGTTTAGTAACGGGGCATGGATTCAAGGATCCCGATTCAATCGCGGCGATTTCGTTTGACGATTCGCTAGTTGACGCCGATGGTGTGGAAAGGTGGTTCGCGAATGCTTGAAGGGCGAGTCTATATCGTTACCGGCGGGGCGACTGGCATTGGCGCGGGTATATCGCGCGTGTTGACTTCGTATGGCGCGCACGTCGCGGCGATTCAGCCGGAGGCGATCGAAGGAACGCCGATGTTTCGCGGCGATGTGCGCGAGCCGTCGCTATGGTTCGACGAAGTCGTTTCAAAAATGGGGCGACTGGATGGGCTTGTCAACAACGCGGCGATCACGGGGGCGGTGGCGCTTGCGCCGTTTCTGGATGCGTCGCGCGGGCATATTGACGAGATGCTCGATGTGAATGTGAAGGGCCCGGTGTTGTGCTCGCAACTTGCGGCGCGGTATTGGAAGGATCGCGGCGAAGCGGGCGCGATCGTGCATATCGCGAGCGTGGGTGCGTATGCGGCGCAAAAGAACGCGTCGATCTATTGCGCGTCGAAGGCGGCGTTGTCGATGCTGGCGAAGGCGATGGCGCTGGAGCTGGCCGAACATCGAATTCGTGTAAATGCCGTGGCGCCGGGCGACATCTTCACGATCGCGAGCAAGGACGCGAGTGGGCTGCGGTTCACTCCGCTGGGCCGCCGGGGGCAACCGGAAGAGATTGGCGAGGCGGTGGCGTTTCTGTTGAGCGATCGCGCTTCGTTCATCACCGGTGAAACGCTGGTCGTCGATGGCGGATACTTGAGTTACTAAACCATGCGCGCCGGCATTCTTGGCTTTCTGCACGAGTCGAATACGTTTCTGGATGTGCCGACGACGTTCGAAGACTTCGAGCGTACGTCGATGACTTCCGGCGCCGCGCTGATCGAGCGCTGGACCGGCGCGCATCATGAACTCGGCGGTTTTCTGGCTGGCGGCATTGAAGCCGTGCCCGGTTTCGCAACGTTCGCGGTGCCGAGCGGGACGCTGACGGCGGATACGTTTGAGGCGATCGCGTCGAGGTTGATCGACGCGGCGCGTGCGATGGAGGTCGACGGGTTTCTGGTTGCGCTGCATGGCGCGACCGTCGCCGAGAACTATCCGGATGCCGATGGTGAGATTTTGCGGCGCTTGCGCGCGGCGGTGACTGGGCCGATCGTCGTGACGCTTGATCTGCATGCGAACGTGTCGGAGAAGATGGTCGAGCACGCGACGGCGATTGTGGGCTATCGGACGAATCCGCATCTGGATCAACGTGAGCGTGGCATCGAAGCCGCACATTTGTTACGGCGTATCGTCGACGGTGCGGTCAGGCCCATACAGGCGCTGATCACTCCGCCTCTGGCCGTACCGATCGCGGTGCAGAAGACGAGCGAGCTGTTTCTGTTCGACGATCTTGCGCATGTGTTGACGTGGCCTGGCGTGCTCTCGGCTTCGGTGTTTCTTGGCTTCTACTATGCCGATGTGGCGGAGATGGGAACGAGCTTCTACGTTGTCGCCGATGGGGATGTGGCGCTCGCGGATCGCGCCGCGCGGTATCTGGCCGATCGCTGTTGGGCGCGGCGGCATGAGCTTGTGCCGCAGTTGCCGGTTCCGGAGGAAGCCGTCGCTCACGCGATTGCTTCGCAGAAAAAACCGGTTGCATTGATGGACGTCGGTGACAACGTGGGTGGCGGCAGTTCGGCGCGCTCGCGCGTGTTGTTCGATGAGTGCGTGCGGCAAGGAGCGCGGGGCGTAATGGTGATTTTGCACGAGCCGGAATTGGTGCAATCGTGTGTGCGGGCGGGCGTGCGAAGCGAGGTCGATCTCGGCTTCGCGCGGGGTATCGTTAAGACGATCGGCGATGGACGATTTACGGAGACGAAAGTCCGGCATGGTGGGTGGACACATGGCGATCAGGGCGTGTCGGCCGTAGTAGAGACTGCCGAGGATCACACGATCGTGCTGACTTCGCATCGCATGGCCCCGATGAGTTTAGAGCAGGTGATCTCGCTCGGCGTGCATCCGGAGCGGAAGCAGATTCTGATTGTGAAGGGGACCATCGCGCCGCAGGCCGCCTATGCGCCGGTGGCCGGAGAGATCGTGCTCGTCGACACGCCGGGACCGACGGCGAACGATCCTCGCTCTTTCGCTTACAAACACCGGCGCGTGCCGATGTTCCCGATGGAGCCCGAATGCGAATTCTGATTTGGCTTGCCTCGGCATGCGCCGCCTGCGCGCAGGTGGAGATTCATCTGTCGTATGGACTGCTGCAGAACATTGTGGGTGCGCAGGTCTTTACCGAAGACGGCCGCAAATATGTAAAGGGCAGTAAACAGGAAAAGTGCACGTTTGCATACCTGGAGAATCCGCGCATCGCCGAGGCGGGGGGCAAGATCGAAGTGCGCGCGAAGTTCTCCGGGCGATCGGCGTTGAATGTATTTGGGCAGTGTGTAGGTGTTGGCGATTCCTTCGACGCGACGATCCGCATGACGCCGTATGCGGATAAATCCACTCTGCGGTTGAAAGACATCGAAGTATCGGGCGGGCCGAGGCCGGGGCTCTACGCGCGGCGGGTGTGTAAGGCGCTGGCGGAGACGCTGCCCGGCGTGCTGGTCTACGACCTCGGGCCCGATTTCAAGCGCGCGCTTGAGGCCGAGCAGCCGGGCATCGGATACAAGAAGAGCGTCGACGGCGTTGCCGTGCGCACGGTGCGCGTCGGCAAAGAATCGCTGATTCTCGACTTGGCGTTTCGATTGCTACTGCGATAGAAGCGCCCAGGCTGCGGCGGCCGAGCCGAAGCGAGTCCGTTGTTGTGCGCGAGGTTCTTAGAACAACACCTTCAGCACGATGACAACAACGCGCGGCTGGTTGCCTTGCGCCGGATCGAGTTGGCCGAAACGCGGATCGGTGACGCTGTTGGCGCCGCCAATCAGACGGCCGAAGTACGGCTGATCGAGAAGGTTCTGGAAGTCGGCGCGAAGCTGGGCCTTGAGGCGTTCCTTGATCGGGAACTCCTTGTAGCCGGAGAGTTCGGTTGAGGTGAGAACTGGGCTGCGGACGTCGGGGAAACGCGTCGGGAACGTGCGCAGCGTGAACGCCGCCTGCGCGGCGCGCGGGAAGAGCGTGGTGTCGAAGTATTTGTCGAAGAAGGGATTGTACGCGGGCCGTCCGGCGGCGCGGGCGAGTTCGTCGCGCTTGGCGTCGCTGAGCTTGGCGGACCGGGCTTCCAGCGGAGCGGCGTTGGGGAAATCGATCGGCTGACCGCCCCGGCGAAGATACTGCACGCTGACGTTCCAGCCGCCGAAGATTGAGTTGACGAAACCGTTGGCGCCGGAGATAAAGCGGCGGCCCTTGCCGAAGGGCAGCTCGTACGACGAAACGAACGAGAGCGTATGCGGAATGTCGAATTCTGCGAGGCGCTTTTCGCCTCGCGTGGCGCGGAGATCGTTGAGCACAACGTCCTGGCTGTTCAGCAACGAGACGCTCTCAAGCGTCTTCGCCCACGTGTAGCTGGCCTGTCCGGCGAAGCCGTTACGGAAGCGGCGCGTGGCCTTTGCCTGGAGCGATTGATAGCTCTGCTCGCCGGCGGCCACGTTGCTGATGCTAACGCCCGCGAAGTGAGGGTAGGGGAACAGGAGTTGCTGGCGGGGAACCATCGCGCCGTTAATGCCGGAGCCGGGGAGCAGCCCGGCCATCGGGTTTGGCACTTGGGCGGTGAAGAAATTGCCGCGCGTGGCCAGCGGCTGCGACTCGAGCACCGAAGTTGGAAGGAAATTCAGGCCCAAGCCCATCGGCAGTTGGCGCGTCTGATTGCCAACATACGAGACGTCGGCGAGCCAGTCGCTTAGGATCGTGCGCTGGAAGCCGAACGACACTTGATGTGTCACCGGCAGCGGGCGATCAAGAAGTTGCGCGCCGATGCCTTGGCCGAGGTTGGTGGCAAGCCCTTGCGAGCTGCCGATCGGCTGGAGCAGGCCGGTCGGGTATAGGCTGGCCGGGAACGGATCGGAGAGATTAACGGCCGGAGTGAGGCCGCCGTCGGTCGAAGCGATCAGCGGCGTCTGGCGGCTGAATCCAGTATTGGGTCCGGTGGCGTTCTGTCCGAGGAAATACATGCCATAACCGCCGCGCAAGACCCACTTCGGCGCGATCTGCCAAGCGATGCCGATGCGCGGTTGGAAGTTGTTGCGATCGCGATTAAACGCTTCGCGGTCGGCGCCGGAGCTTCCCGCGTAGACCAAACCGCCCTTCAAATTGAGGCCTTGCACGCGGCTGGCGATCGGGCTGGCCTGATCAAACGCGAAGCCGCGCACCTGGCGATTGTAGCGTTCGCGAATGGGTCCTTCGTAGTCCCAGCGGAGGCCGACGTTCAACGTCACAGTGCGAGAGAGTTTCCAGTCGTCCTGGAAGAAGAATGCCATGTATGGATTGGTGTAGGCGGGGTCCATGTTGCGGTCGACAAAGCCGCTCGACGGATTGCCGAGGACGAACGATGCCCAGAGATTGCCGGACAACGCGTCGGCTTGTTGCGGATTGGCCTGCGTCCAATTGCGCCCGAAGGTGTAGTTGCCGGCGGCCGATTGCGGGATGATGTTGTTCTGGTTGTAGCGGCGGAATTCGGCGCCGTACTTGAGCGAGTGGCGGCCGCGGATCATCTGAATATTCGGCTGCACCGAATAGGCGTCGCTGGTTTCGTAGCCGCTGGTTTGCGATGCGCCAAGCGGCGAGAACGTACCGCCGAAGTTGAACCGTGGGAATTGGAGAGCAGTGAATTGGCTGACGAGCCGGTCGGGGAAACCGAGTTGGCGCGGATCGTAATCGCGGCCGAACGTGTTGCCGCTGAATCCTTCGTAGCGGGCCAGGCCGGCGCGCAGGTTGAACACGATCGACGGCGACACGGTGTAGGTCCAGTCGAAGCCCCAGTTGCGCGAGATGCGCGTGGAGGGATGTTCGCTCGAAGGTTCGGCGGCGTTGGTGCCCCATTGAATGCGGGCGAAGTTGAACCAGGGCGTTTCGCCGTAACGGCCGCTGACGCGATGGCGGTCAGTGATCGCCCAATCCATCTTGCCGAGCCACTGGTCGTAGAAATTACGGGAGCTGTTGATGAACAGATAATTGTTCTGCCCGTCGAGGCCATCTGGCGGCCGGTTTGGAGCGGGGAAGAAATCAATGGCCTTCGCGGCGACTGGATTCACGCGCGCGCCGGGAATGACGTTGCCAGCGAACGGCGTGCGGACGAAGCCGGCGCCGTTGGGGTTGGCGCGTGTAGTCAAGGGGTCGAAGATCGAGACTTGGCGGCGTGCGTTGTCGACGAGTTGCGAATAGTCGCCGCGGCGCTCGGCGGCGGTGGGTACGGTCCACAACTGCACCTGGGGGTTGCGTTCGCGAAGGAACTCCGTCGAGACCACCCAGAAGAGTTTGTTCTTACCGTTGAGGAGTTTCGGGATGATGATCGGGCCGTCGACGGTGAAGCCGAAGGTATTGTTCTTGTACTCGGTTCGGCGCACGTTGGCGGCGTTGCGCGAATAGCCGTTTGAGTTGAGGTTGTCGTTCTTGAAGAACTCGTAGAGCTGTCCGTGCAGATCGTTGGTGCCGGTCCGGAGAACGATGCTGGTGACGCCGCCGCCGAAACGGCCGTAAGAGGCGTCGTAGGAGTTCGTCAGCACGTTGACCTCTTGGATCGCGTTCAGCGCGGGCGCGAAGGAAGCGCTGCGCGAACCGCGGACCGAGGAGATGCCGTCGATGAGCGTTTCGTTTTCACCCGAGCGGCCGCCGTTGATTGACACGCCATTGATGTTGCCGAAAGCGTAAAGTTCGAACGAGCCCCAATAGCGGCTGGTCTTGATAACGCCAGGCTGCGAGTAGAGCAATTGATAGACGTTTCGGCCCGAGGTGGGGAGGTCGTCGACGTACTTCTGTTCGAGAGTGACCGAGCGCGAAGCGGTCTGTGTCGACAGCAGAGGCGCTTCGCTGGTGACTGTCACGCTCTCGGTGACGCCGCCAACTTCGAGGCGGATGTCGACATTGATGCGGTCGGCCGATTGCAGAACGAAGCCGTCGCGCAGCGCGCGCTTGAAGCCTTCCTTCTGCGCGGAGACGCTGTACTTGCCGGGTGGCAGGAAGCGGATGAGGTAGGTGCCGGCGTCGTTGGACGTGGCGTCGTAGCGGACTTGGCGCTCCACGCTGATGGCCTCGATTTTTGCGCCGGTTACGGGCGCGCCGGAGGCATCGGTGACGGTGCCGGTGATGTTGGCCCGGAATTCCTGTGCCGCCATCGGCACGAGCATAAGGAGAGGAATAATTCGACCGCTGAATCGCATACTCATGAAGCAATGATAACAAAGAGCGAGAATAGTTCGATGACTTCAAAAGCGACGTTGGGCGGCGGATGCTTCTGGTGCTTGGAAGCGGTTTATCAGGAAATGAAAGGTGTGACCGGGATTGTGTCCGGCTATATGGGCGGGCATGTCGACGATCCGACGTATCAGGAGGTCTGTGGCGGCGGCACTGGGCATGTCGAAGTTGTCGAGGTTTCGTTCGATTCGTCGATCACGTCGTTCCGCGAGGTGCTGGCGGTGTTTTTCACGATTCACGATCCGACCACGCGCGACCGGCAGGGGAACGATGAGGGGCCGCAGTACCGGTCGGCGATTTTCTTTGCCGATGAGCAGCAGAAGATGGAGGCCGCCGAGGTAATGCGCGACTTGGAGATGGCGGGGATCTATGAGGGGCGGATCGTGACGGAACTGCGGCCGGCTGAACGCTTCTGGCCCGCCGAGGATTATCACCAGAACTACTATCGGACGCATCCGATGCAGCCGTATTGTTTGTTTGTGGTGGGGCCGAAGGTGAAGAAGTTTCGGGAGCGGTTCAGCTAGTCCGCAGGACCGCCACCCGGTCAATCCCCGCCAAATCCGGCATGATCGTCGCAGTAGGAAGCAACGCGCGAATGGCCGCCGACTGCCCGAAGCCAAATTCGAACGCCAACACGCCGCCGGGCTTGAGCAGCCGCCGTGCTTCGGGTATCAAACGCCGAATCGCATCAAGGCCGTCAGCGCCGCTGAAGAGTGCTTGTGCGGGTTCATTGTCGCGGACCTCCGGCGCCAACACATCGGCCGCAGGTACGTACGGCGGATTCGAAACAACAATGTCGAAAGAGCCAGAAGAGAACGCGCTGCCGAGGTCGCACAGCGCCGTGTTCAGAGCGCCATTCCGCCGCGCAATGCGCAGCGCATCGATCGAGAGGTCGGAAGCGAAAACGCGCGCGGACGATTCAAGAGCAATCGTCACCGCAATACAGCCCGAGCCCGTGCCGATGTCCAACACCGCGGAAGCCGGCGTAATGAAAGGCAGCACGGCTTCAACCAGCAACTCGGTCTCGGGGCGGGGAATCAACACCCCCGGCGCCACATAAAACTCGCGCCCATAAAACTCCTGCCGGTGGGTGATGTACTGCGTCGGGGTACGCCGCAAACGAGCGTGCAAATAGCGCCCGTAGTGAATCCAGCCAAGCTCGCTGAGTTCGTCGCCGGCGTGCACGATCAGGTACACTCGCTCCACGCGCAACGCATGCGCGAGCAGAACTTCCGCCGTTAGTCGAGGCGCGTCAATCGCGCCGTCCTCAAGAAGCTTTGTGCCCTGGGCCAGAGCCGTTCTTAGAGTCATCCTCGGCCTGCTGTTTCAGCTTCTCCGCGTTGTAGTAGGTCGTCAAGCCATCCACCAGCGCGTCGAGCCGCCCTTCCATCACCAGATCGAGCTGATGCAGCGTGAGTCCAATGCGATGATCGGTCACGCGGTTCTGCGGAAAGTTGTACGTGCGGATCTTTTCGCTGCGATCGCCCGATCCCACCATCTTCTTCCGCTCCGCGCCGATCGCCGCCTGCTGCTTCTCCAACTCCAACTCATAGAGCCGCGAGCGCAACACCCGCATGCCCTTTTCGCGGTTCTTGATCTGCGATTTTTCGTCCTGGCACGAAACAACGGTGTTCGTCGGCAGGTGCGTGATGCGTACCGCCGAGTACGTAGTGTTTACCGATTGCCCGCCCGGTCCGGACGAACAGAACGTATCGATGCGAAGGTCTTTCGCTTCGATATGGACTTCGACATCGTCGGCTTCCGGCAGCACCGCGACCGTGATCGCCGAAGTATGCACTCGGCCCTGTGTTTCGGTTTGCGGTACACGCTGCACGCGGTGCACGCCGCTCTCGTACTTCATGCGGCTGAAGACGCGGTCGCCGCTTACCAGCGCGATCACTTCCTTCACACCGCCGACTTCGCTGTGACTGACATCGGTCACTTCGACTCGCCACTTCAATCCTTCCGCGTACCGCGTGTACATGCGGAAAATCTCATCGGCGAACAGCGTCGCTTCGTCTCCGCCGGTACCGGCGCGGATTTCGATGACGACGTTCTTCTCATCGTTCGGATCCTTGGGCAACAACAGCAGCTTCAACTCTTCTTCGAAGGCGACCAGTTGCGGTTCCAGCCCGACGATCTCTTCTTCCGCCATCGCGCGCAAGTCCGCGTCGGACTCGGCGAGCATCTGCTTTGCTTGCGATAGGTTCGACGCCGCGGTCTTCCACTCGCGGTACTTGGCCACGATCTCTTCCAGATCGCGGTGCGCCTTGGAGATCTTTCGATACGACTCGTTGTCGGAGATGACGGCCGGGTCGGCCATCTGCGTGCTGAGTTCTTCGTACCGCTTCTCGAGCAGGTCTAATTTGTCTGCGTATTGCATGGGGGATTAGGCGATCACCAACTCGCCGCCCTGTTCTTTTTCGAGCGCCATGGCGCCGTTGAGCGCGTAAATGGCGACATCGACCTGCGCGTTGTCGGGCGGCTGCGTTGTAATTTTCTGTAGCCAGAGGCCGGGGGCGGTCATCAACGCGAGCAGCGATCCGCGCTTGCGGGCGGCGAAGCGGATCAGTTCATAACTCAAGCCGGCGACCAGTGGAATGCACAGCACGCGGACTATCATCTTTTCGATGAATCCGCTCGCCGGCAGGAACATGTAGAGGATCATCGAGATGACCATGACGACAAGCAGGAAGCTCGTGCCGCAGCGCGGATGCAGTGTGGAGAACGCCTGCGCGTTCTCGGTCGTCACCGGTGAGCGCGATTCAAAATTGTAGACGACTTTATGCTCGGCGCCGTGGAACTCGAACAAGCGCCGGATGTCCTTGAAGCGCGAGAGTGCGAAGAGGAATCCGAGGAAGATGGCAATGCGAATCAGCCCGTCAACCAAGTTGAAGAGCAACTGATTTTGCACGGCCGGATAGGTGACCTGAATATGTTCGGTGAGCCAGAGCGGCACGACCTTGTAGAGAGCGATAAAAAAGACCAAGCTGAAGACGAGATTTGCGGTCATCATCCAACTCGGCAGCTCCTTGCCTTCTTCGGCGGGCTTGCCTTCCTTGGCCGCTTCGTCGGCGACGGCAATGCGCGTGGAGAAATTCAGCGACTTTACGCCCAGCCACATCGCCTGCCCCAGCGTGCCGACGCCGCGCAGAATCGGGTACTTGAATATCGGATACTTTTCCGACACTCGCGGCAGCGGGCTTTCTTCGGTGACAAGTTCGCCATTCGCCCGGCGTACCGCGACGCAGTAGCTGTGCGGCGCGCGCATCATCACGCCTTCCATCACGGCCTGGCCGCCGACAAGAGTCTCTTCGCCGCTCTCCAGAACGGGTAACAACTGCGTTTGCGCCGCGAGGCGGATGAATGTTCGGAACGACATGAATTCCTTACATCTTCAGTGTACCAATGCCTTCAGCATCGCTTGCGCGGCGCTGGCAACTAGTACTTAGCTGCATAAGTTAATAATTGTATTGCGGAGTTGGCTGCCTCGGACTTCGCGTTTGCGCCAGTGAAACGGTTTGGGGTTCGCATTGGTCCTGGCGACGAAGGACTCGATGGCGGAGCGCAACTGAT
>Ga0194131_10004248_pt1 | contig 21811 bp, 18 predicted proteins | sample TA2KigO120mmetaG_FD_148631 | JGI IMG/M metagenome (GOLD analysis project Ga0194131, IMG submission 148631) | Freshwater microbial communities from Lake Tanganyika, Tanzania - TA2015053 Kigoma Offshore 120m | ecosystem: Environmental > Aquatic > Freshwater > Lake | place: Tanzania: Lake... | reverse complement strand
CCTGTCCCAGCCCGCCGCCCACGGGATGCAAAACATCATGCTCCGGCGGCGCGCCGGGACGGACGCGCCCTACCTGCATCACCGGCAACATCGGGATGCACCGTGTTCCAATCCGCTCTGGACGTGCTCGTGGCGAAGGGCTGTGTCGGTCTGGAACAGGACCGAGGAGGAAAATCGACCTTGATCCGGGACCGTCTTGAGAAAGGCCTTTGCCGCCAGGATCTTGCGATAGATCGATGCGGATTGAATGCCGTTTTCAGGGTGAAGCCGCCGAACGAGGATGGTCTGCCACGCCAGCCCCAAACGTGCAACCTGGAGGCCTGCGGCTGACCGGCGTGAGCAGCGCTACCTAGCCCGGCTGGCCTCGATCCCTTCGCGCTTGCACGCGAGGACCAGCCGAGCGCCGAATCTCCGCGGTCGGCGTAACCCTTCGCAGGAGGATGCATCGCGGTCGGTTGGAGCTTTCGCGAATCCCAACGGGATTCCGTCCCTCAGCCCGGAGGGACGACCGATATTCCGTTGAACTGAGGTGACAGGCAGGCAGCTCTCTTGCTTTCGTCCCGGCGGGACGGTCCTCCGCCGGCTCCGCCCTGTCCGCGGCAGGAGCGAAGGTCTCGCTCGATCCCACCGTTCACAGCGAAGAACCAGTTTGAAGTGTATAAACAATTGATCATAAATTATTTATACAATTAACATCTCCCAGAATCGACACCGCTGAGACGGTTGACGGAATGTTCCGGCTTGCCAATTGGGTCAGAAACCTCATTGTGACGAGGTCTGATAGAGAGCTAATCGATTCCAAGACTTGGAAATCTTCAGTTGAACCCGCTTCAGTGACGATTTGAGACCCGACGGTCGGGAACAGTTTGGACAAGGAAAGGCTGCGTCTAGGGACACTGATACATGAACAACAAACTCTTTGTGGGGAACCTTTCGTTCAACACAACAGAAAACGACTTGCAGGATGCTTTTTCCGCCTTCGGCACAGTCCTTGAAGCCAACCTCATGCTGGATCGCATGACGGGCCGCCCGCGGGGCTTTGCTTTCGTCACTATGAACTCCCCAGAGGAAGCACAGAAGGCCATCGACGGCCTGAACGGAGGCTCCCTGGGAGGCCGTAATATCACGGTCAACATCGCCCGTCCCCGCGAGGAACGTCCCGCCGGGGGCGGTGACCGTTTCCGCGGCGGTGGAGGCGGTGGTGGTGGACGCGGCGGTGGACGCCGCGACTTCGGCGATCGCCGGGGTCCCCGTCACTAATTTCCAGAGAACGCTTCAAGCGTCCTCGCACCCCGATTTGGGGTGGATCTTGCTCATAGAGCCCGAATTTTCGGGCTCCTTTTTTTTTGAACCCTCCAACGCGAGAGTGGATTTATCCTGATCCCAGAGTATGGTGCTCCCGGCTTTTGGCCCTTCTAATTCCTATTGTTATGAGCAAGACCGAGTCGTCCGGAGAAACCCAACCCCGCTTTCAGGCCATTTGGAACGAAGCCTTGTCCCGCATCAGCCAGGCCACGGGGCATTCGCGCGAGTCCTTGGCCGCCACGCTGCAGGAAACGCGCCAGGCAAGTGTTCAAGAGCGCGCGAATGGAAACCCAGGGCGTCACCCGCGAGGATCTCGAAACGCTGCAGCGCGAAATCAAGAACGCGGAGCAACTCCTCCTGACACGAATCGATCTGCTCGAGCAGCGGCTGCGGCCGGCCAAACCGCGCCGCCGTCCGGCTCGCCGCGCGAAGTGAAAGGGACTCCGACGGCCCCGTTATTTTCTTTGCCGGGGCGGACCCGCCCGCAACACTCGCAGCGTAAAGCCGTGTCCATTCTCGAAAGCCTCGACGCGGGCTTCCACTTCCAGCACGGGGTAACGCACCGTGGCCAGGCCGCAGCTCTTGTAGGTTTGTGCGAAGAGTTCGGTCTCCACGATGCCGGTCCAATCGGCGAGGGATAAAAACTTCATCGGTTCGCCCGTGATTTGGTGGTGGGTGCGTTGTTCCACCACCAACCCGCACGCGGTGACAATTTCACCGGCATGCCGCCCCAGGCGTTGCACGGGACAATAGGTTTCCCAGGCCACCTCGGGAAAAAGTTCGAGGGGATGACCCGTGACGGCGAAACCGAACAGCTCGGTTTCCCACAGAAGTCTTTGCTGCCGCGACGGCTCTTGCGCGTCGTCCCTCGGAGGCCAATGGGATCGGGAGGCGGGTTCAAAATCGAATTCGAGCGCCGCGTCGTCTCCGGCGCCAAACCGGGGGGCGCGCAGGTGGCGGACGGTCTCGGGCGCTTGCACGCGCCAAAATTGGCGGGTCCGCGGCTCGCCCCAAGCGTCGAAAGCGCCCGCGCGAATCATGCTTTCGATTTCGTCCCGGGCCGGGCGCGTGCGCCGGATAAAATCCTCAATCGAATCGAACGGCCTCTTTTGCCGCGCGTCCAGCAAGGCATCTGTCGTGGCTTGGGTGAGACCCTTCATTCGGGTCAAGGGCACGCGAATGGCCCGGGAACCGTAACGGAGGCGCGGACCGCGCCCGGGAGAAATCATGCCCGCGCGGCGCGCCTGCGCACCCGGCGTCTCTCGATCGGCACGATCCGAAGCGGCATGAGCGCCGCGATCCGGACCAGAGTGGCCCGGGGGAAAACGCGGGGCGGGTTCGACCGCAAACCCGGGCCCGGGCGCATTGACCGAAGGCGGAAGCAGACGGATGCCGAGCCGGTGGCATTCCAGCACGTACACCAGCGGATGGTAAAAACCTTTGCCGTGCGTGAGCACGCCGGCCATGAACTCCGCCGGGTGATAGAGCTTGAGCCAGGCCGCCTGGTAAGCTTCCACGCCGTAAGCGGTCGAGTGCGCCTTGTTGAAAGCGTATCCCGAAAAGCCGGTGACCAACTCCCAGACCTCGGCGATTTTAGCCTCGTCATGGCCGCGCGCCCGGGCGGATGCGATGAATTCACGTCCGATCTCCTCGACCACCGCGCGCTTTTGTTTGACCAGCGCGCGGCGAAGCACGTCGGCCCGTCCGGCGGAGAGTCCGGCAAACGCCTCCGAGATTTGGAGAATATGCTCCTCATAAACCACAAGGCCATAGGTGCTGCGAAGGCAGGGTTCGAGGGAGGAATGGGGATACGTGACAGGCTCGAATCCTTGATAGCGGCGGGTAAAGGAGAGCTTTTTGGATTCGTTGGCGGCACCGGGCCGGATCACCGAGACGATGGCAATCAGGCCGTCGATTTCCCGCACCCGCGTCATGCGGCAAAGGCTGGTCATGGCGGGAGATTCGATGTGATGCACGGCGCGCGCGCCGCCGCCGGCGATCATGTCCCATACGCGGGAATCGTCGAACGTGGCAGGCAGGCGCCGGAAAAGGTCCGTGGCACACCAGATGGGGGGGGCGTGGGCAGGATCAGGATCCCAAGCCCCGGGATCCTCATGCAGAACCGGAGGAGACACGTCGCGGAGCCGGGACCCTGCCGGCTCCCGCCCCATGCTCAACAGCGCGTCGCGCATCACGGCGAGTCCGCCTTGGGCGAGAATGTCCATCTTGACCAGGCCCAGCGCTTCCACGGCGTCCATGTCGTAATGCGTGGTGGGAAGGCCTTTGTTGGAAATGAAGGTGGGAGTAAGTTCGCGCATCGGCTGGCGGGAAAGCACGACGCCGCAGGGGTGCATCTTCGGATAGCGGGGGGCGCTGTCGAGCAACCCGGCCATTTCGAGGGCGGTTTTGTAAGGCTCCTCGTCGAGAGGCAAATCGCGCGTGACCGGGCTGGCGCGCAACAATTCGATCAAGCCGGATCCGCCCGTGGGAGCGGGACCTTCGGGAACCCAGCCGCCGCCGAAGCCCCAGGGAAAGTGTTCGGTGAACTTGCGCACATCGCGTTCCGACACCCCCAGGACTTTGGCCGCCTCGCCGAACGCACTGCGCGCTTGAAACGTCGAAAATCCCCCGACAACGGCGCAATGATCGGGCCCGTGCCGCTGAAAAATCAGCCGCACGACGTCGTCCTTGCGGTCATGGGCGAAATCGATGTCGATGTCCGGCAATTTGTGGAGCGCCATGCGTTCCGGGTTGAGGAAGCGCTTGAAATAGAGATCGAAGCGAAGGGGACAGACGCCGGAGATGCCGAGACTGTAGCACACGAGCGAATCGGCGGCGCTGCCCCGGGTGATCCATTCGATGCCGCGCGCGCGGCATTCCCGCAACAAATCCCACACCATGAGGAAATACGATTCATAGCCCACCGCGGCGATGATCGCGAGTTCCTCCCGCGCTTGCGCGGCATGCCGGGAGGCGCGGGAACCATAGCGCTGGCGGAGTCCCTCCATGACACGGTCCTGCAGGAAAGCCCGCGGACTGGATCCATCGGGCGGATGAAAATCGGGAAATTGCGGCGGGCCAAAGGGAAAATCAAACCGGCAACGCTCGGCGATTTCAAGCGTGTGGCGCAGCCATTCAGGATGCCCGGCGCAGGCGGCGCGCAAGGTCTCGGGATCGCGAAAATGGCGGCGCCCGCCCCGGTGCTTCTCCGGATGAGGCTGTTCAAGCAGCGTGAGGGTGCGGATGCTTTGCACGATGTCGTAATGACGCCGCTGCCCGGGAGCGGCGTAATGGACGGACGGCGCGGCGGCCGCGGGCAGACCGGCGGCCGCCTCGCGCGAGGACGCGAAGCAGTAAAAGCGCCCGGGAAACAGCGGCGCCAGTTCCGCTTGGGCGCCGAGGGCAACAAGCCCTTCAAGCTGCCCGGCGTGACGATGAAAAAAAGAGGAAGAAACGGAAGCGCGCTGGCGGGCGGCGACGGCGGACTCGTCGCGGGAGGATGCGGACTCGGCCTGAGCGGAAAGGAGGCGGCAGAGGTGGTGATACCCCCGGGCGGATTCGGCGCAGAGCAGAAGAGGTTGATGATCGACGCGCCATTCGACGCCAAGAATGGGTTTGATGCCGGCTTGGGCCGCGGCTTGCACGAATTCGACGGCACCGTGGAGATTGCCCAAATCGGCGAGGCCAATGGCGGGCAGTTGATGCCGTTGCGCCCAGGCCACGATGTCCGACGGAGACAGCGTGGAATCGAGAAAGGAGTAATGACTGCGCACACGGAGCGGGATGTAAACGGGCGGCGCGGCGCGGCGCGGAAGCATCGAGGGCCGGACCCCGCGCGGCGCGGGCGGCGGAGGGTCGCGCCGGACGCGCGCCACGCTGCGGCGCGGAGGGCGGACGGGGCGCTCCGCCTCGAGGGGCCGCAGGAGAAAATCGTGGCCGCGCAAAAGAATGCGGTGGCCGTGCTGCTGGCGAAGCGCATCGACGGCCACCGCGAGCCGGGTCCGGGCGGCGGAGCGGAGCGCGGTTTGCTCGAACGGAAGATCGAGGGCCGGCGGCGCGTCATAGACGTTGGACAACTTCAATGCAACCATGCGCAGGCTGACCCGGCGTTTCCAGGCTTTGCGGAGCAGTGCGTGAAGGCGCCCGTAGATTTCGGTCTCGAGGTCGGTGGGTTCGAGGAGGCTTTCGGCGGCTTGATCTTCCTCGCGATCGTTGTAGCGAATCTTGACGGTGAGCGTGCGAACAGCGCGGCCCTCTTCGCGAACACTGGCAAACAAGTGGTCGGCTTGGTGGCGGAGGGTGGCTTCGGCGAAATCCTCGCGGGTGACATCCTCGGAAAACGTGGTTTGCTGGCTGAACGTTTTCTGAGGGGCGCGGGCGGGAATGAGCGGACGCTCGTCGATGCCGAGGGCAAATTGCCGGATGAGGGCGGCGGGGCGCCCGAGGAGGCGTTCGAGCCATTCGAGCGGAGTCGCGGCGACGTGCCGGATCAGGACGAGGCCGGCGGAATTCAGCCGGTCGCTGGCATGGGGGCCGATGCCGGGAAGCCACTTGTTGGGAAGGGGATGCAGAAAGGCGGTTTCCTGTCCGGGCGCGATTTCGTTGAAAGCGGCGGGCTTGGTCAATTTGGAAGCGACGGCGCTGACCAGCTTGCTGGCGCCGATGCCCTGGCTGACGGTGATTTTGAGGCGCTGCCCAATGGCCTTGCGAATGGTGCCGGCGATGACGGAAGGAGAAGCGCTCCGGTTGGCGGTAAGATCGAAATAGCCCTCGTCGATGGAGGTTTGCTCCACCGCCGGGGTAAAGTCGTAGCAGTAGCCGAACATCCAGTTGGAAAACTGCTCGTAACGCTCGAAATCCCCGGGCAGCACGACGAGCTGCGGGCACAGTTTGCGCGCCTGCACCGTCGGCATGGGCGTGTAAACGCCAAACGCGCGGGCCTCGTAGGACGCGGAAGCGATGATGCCACGCTTCTCCCCGCCCACCGCCACGGGACGCCCGCGCAGCTTCGGATCAGAAGCCTGCTCGACCGCCGCGAAAAACGCATCGGCATCAAGATGAACAATGGAACGGGAAATGGGAGGAATGGCGTTGGAGGTTGGAAATTCGAATGAACAGGGTGAAAGGCGGGGACAGCCGGTTTATTTACCCTTTTGGGTAGTATCCCGGGCGCGGCTTGTCAATAGCGCGCCGTGTCCATAAATCTGGAGCATGGCGAAGGACATTCGCAAAAGACTCGCCGCCCAGCCTTTCCTGCCGTTCGTGGTGTTTACAGCGGATGATTGCGTTTCTTTCGACCAATGCCTCCTTGACGAGAACCCTCCAACGTTCGACATGTCCATTCCCAAGCCCGACCGGCGCGACCTCCGTGAGTCGCGACGCACTGGTCGCCGTCAGAGCACGCCCAGGCGAACCCTCCGCCGCTCAATCGAACCACTCGTCCTCGGGATCGAACTTGGGAATGGCGATGTTCAGGATCTTCATCCGCCCGACCGCACGATGACGGCAACCGGGCTTGATCCAGACCGACAGCAAAGGGCGCACCTCGTGCAGCACGCCGTCCAGCTCAAGCTTTCCATCCGGCTCACACTCCAGAATGACGTAAATCTCCGACATGCGGCGATGATAATGCGTGCGCGCATCGATCGAGATGTCCACGTAGTGTACGCTGGCCGGGGCGGACTCCAATTCTCGAAATCCCCGCCGGGCCGTCCCGCAGGGACATGCCACACCCGGGAGCGTGTCGAGCTGTGTTTTCTCAAAACGGACCGGATTCATGGGCTCATTGTCCCCCACCCGCCGCCCGGCGTCACCGAGGAAAATCGGCGCCCGTCATCGGGTCCCGGCAACTCCTGAAGCGCTGCCTCCCGGCCAACCTCTGATGCGGCGTGAACGCCGCAGTTCGCCCGGAGACTGGCGGAAGCCTCGCGGTTCGACGATCAGGCTTCCCAGGCCCGACCGGACGAGGCACACTCCCGCCCAACCCAACACGCCATCCGAATGCTTATGAAAGCGACGCTTCATTCCCTTCCCTTCGCGCGATCCCTGGGTTCGATCCTGCTGGCGGCCGTTTCTTTTCTGATGCTTCCCGCTCGGGCTGCCGAACCCAACACCCTCACCGCCGATGAAAAGTCCGCGGGGTGGTCGCTGCTCTTCGACGGCAAATCGCTTCACGGCTGGCGGAATTTTGGCAAACCCACTCCGCCCTCCCAAGGCTGGTCCGTCGAAAACGGCGTTTTGAAATGCATCGCCGGCGGCAAAGGCGGCGACTTGATCTCGGAGCGAGCCTTTGAGGAATTCGAACTGTCGTGGGAATGGAGCATCCCGGCCAAGGCCAACAACGGCTTGAAATATTTCATTCTCGAGGAACGCGGACAAGCGATCGGGCACGAATATCAAATGATCGACGATCAGACTGCTCCCCATCGCAAGCACGCCACCGCATCGTTCTACGACGTGCTGCCTCCGTCCTCCCCCACCCACCCCAAGCCCTTCGGGGAATGGAACCATTCACGCGTGGTGGTGCGGGGCCAGCGGGTGGAGCACTGGCTGAACGGTGAACGGGTGCTCACGTATGAATTGGGCAGCCCGGAACTGCAGCAGGCCGTCGCGGCGAGCAAGTTCAAATCGGTCGCCAAGTTCGGCACCCGGGTGCGCGGGCATATCGTGCTGACCTACCACAACGACGAGGCGTCCTATCGCAACGTCAAGATCCGCGATCTCAGCACGGCCCGATAACGCTCCATTTCTATTCCCATGGATATCTCAGGCAGGACCGCACTCGTCACCGGAGGCTCTCGCGGCATCGGCGCCGCCACCGCCCTCGCCCTCGCGGCCCGCGGCGCCAACGTGGTCATCTCGGCGCGCCGGTTTGACGCCACCGCGCAACAGACCCTGGATCAATTGAGAGGCTCGGGTCGCCAGCCCCTCTTTGTGCAGACCGACTTTCATGATCCGGCCAGGGCCGCCAAGGAATGTGTCGATCAAACCCTGGGCCGGTTCGGCTCCCTCGATATCCTGGTGCATTCCGCCGGCGGTCCCGTCAACGGCGGGCTGTTTGAAATCGACGAGGCGGCCTGGCAAGCGGCGTTCAACGTGCATGTCCACGCCGTGTTTCATCTTTGCCGCGCGGCCGTGCCCGTCATGAAGCCGAAGCGGGAAGGCGCCATCATCCTGATTTCATCCACGGCCGGCCTTCGGGGCATCGTCACCAACATCGCGTATCAAGTGGCGAAGGGAGCCTTGCCGCAAATGGCCCGCGCGCTGGCGCGCGAACTGGCCGCCGACAACATCCGCGTGAACGCCGTCGCGCCCGGGGTCATTCGAACCGAGTTTCATGCCGCCATGACCGAGCAACAACGCCGCCTCAACCTTGAGCAGCGGATTCCGTTGCGCCGCGAGGGCACGCCGGAGGACGTGGCGCAAGTCATCGTCGAGTTGATCCGCAACGATTACATCACCGGGGAAACGTTCACTATCGACGGGGGTTTGACGATGCGCATCGCTTGAGTGGAGTTTCAATTGATACTAAGAAAAGTATCAAATGAGTCATCCTCGAGCCAAAGCCTTCCGTCGTTCTCTTTTTGCTCCAGAGCGCGGCGGGGTCTTGCTTCGACCCGCTGCAGCACGTCGAAGAATCTGGAATCTTCCGACCCGTCCGCACGCAGCGGCGGGTCTCAGCGCCCTACGTGGAAGGCGAGCAGCCCCTGACCGATCACTTCATCGAAATCCTCAGATACGCCCACGTCGAGCTGACGCCGGAGGACGTAGTGGTCTCGTTGGATTCCTGGCGGGATGACCGGCTGTGGTTGGGCTTTCAAGCCGTGCTTCACTGAAACCGTTCACGGCAAGGCATCGGTGTTTCACTGAAATGCCTTGTTTCAACATCTGTTGAAACTGGTCATTCCAATGAAACTGTTTGTGCGGCCAAGGCCGTGTGGCTACGACGACAACCTGCGATCGAACTCCCTGGGCGTGACGACCTCCACGCCGAAGGGTTTCTCCATCGCCAACAAGTCCTTGTCCTTGGTCACGATGAACTCGGCACCACTGGCCAAAGCACAGGCGAGGAACGGGTCGTCTTTGACATCCCGGCTGCGCCGCTTGCCCAAGGGGGCGGGTTCCACCAGCAGGGCCACGCGCTCAATCAGTCCAGGAAAGGGGTGGGGTCTTTGTCTGGGCATTCTCGGCGTCCAATGCGATCCGCCAGGACTCGGTATTCCTCCAGGATGGCCTCGGTCACGGCCAGACGGCATTTGCGCCGCGCCAGGAGCACGAAGCACCGCCGGTCTTCGCTCCGGGGCCAGAACGCCGCTGAGACCACGACGTTCGTGTCCACGACGACCGTCACGCCTTCCGCCTCCGTTGTTCAGTCCGATATTTGGTGATCTCGTCCTGGATGAGGGACTCATCTTCAGCGGTGATGGGCCGCGCCTTGCGTCCATTGTCGAGTGCCTTGAACACCGCCGCCAGTTCGGCCTCGGTCGGCTCAGGCACTGGTGTCACGTAGAATCCCTCGCCGACCTCGGTAATCCGCAAAGAGGTTCCTGGCCGGATGCGCTTGCGTTCGCACATGGCCTTGGGCAAGACCACCTGGCGTTTAGTGGTCACTGTAATCGTTGTCGTCACACCCGTAAGATTATCCTACGCCTGGATTCGGGTCAAGTTCAGGTCGCCGCCAGATACCGGTAGAACGTCGCCCTGGAAATCCGCAGGGTCTGGCAGATGTGCTCGATGGAGAGCGACTTGTCGGCGTACAACTTCTTGGCCATCTGGACCGTGGGTCACCTACAGCAATCGGTTTCCGGCCTCCCTTCCGGCCACGGGCACGGGCCGCTTCCAGCCCGGCGCGGGTCCGCTCCTGGATTAACCGGCGCTCGAACTGGGCCAGGGCGGTGAAGATGTGGAAGATCAACTCGCCGGACGCCGTGGTCGTATCAATGGCCCCATCGCACAGCGACTTGAACCCGACCTTCCGCTGGCGCAACTGCTCAACCAGGTCGATCAGGTGCCGAACTGACCGTCCCAACCGATCCAGACGCCATGCGATCAAGGTGTCGCCTTCCTTCAGCTCCCGCAGGCAGGCGTCCAGCCCGGGTCGCGCCGCCTTCGCGCCGGACACCTTGTCCACGAAGATCAACTTCTTCGGGCACCCTGCCTTTTCCAAAGCATCGAGCTGGAGTTTGAGTTCCTGGCCGTTCGTGCTGACCCTGGCGTAGCCAACCAGTCGGTTCTTGGTCTGCTCTTTCATGTCTCACTAAATGTAGCTGTCAACCCGCCAGATGCGGTTTCGGAACCGAACGACCGAACCAATTTTCAAATCAGCGGCCATCAAGTTGCGACCCGACTAGAAGCGTCGCTTGGCGAGGAGCTTACCAGCCCCTCGCACCCAGGGCAGCCGAAAAACCAAAACGATTCCAACACCCGAAACGACGCTCGAACCACGCCTCACGCGGACTGGAAACCGCACCCGCTTTATGAACGCTCCGCGTTTGGATCGTTAAGAAAGTGGGTGCAAAGCTGTTATGAAAAACCCTGTAGTGGGAAAAACGCTCTCGCAAGTGGTTGATATTGATGGAAATAAAATGGAGCGAGCGAAGGGATTCGAACCCTCGACATTCACCTTGGCAAGGTGACGCTCTACCAGACTGAGCTACGCTCGCTTCCGCAGAAAGCGGATCGACGTTACGCCGCCCGCTCGACTTTGCAAGCAAGGAATTCTTCAATGGGATGTCAGGTATTTCAACAATTCGATCTGCTCGCGCGGGCTCAGCGACTCCAGCAATCCCTCGGGCATCAGGCTCACTTCACTCGTCCGTCTTCTCGCCAATTCCGACTTTCTCAGGATCTGCTGCTCAGTTGCGGTTCGCAAAATCAGGGAGTCCGCCGTTTCCCCCTGAATGACTCCGGAAAGAACCCGGCCCTCGCGAGTCTCCACTTCCGTCATCTGAAAATCCGACCCGACCACCGCGTTGGGATCGATGATGTTTTCCAAGTAATAGCCAATCCCGTTGGCGCCCGCTCCCGTAAGGTCGGGCCCCAGACGGGTTCCTTCCCCCTTCAAGACATGACACGAGGCGCATAAGCGCGTGAAATGCCCTTGTCCCGCCTTGCCATCGTAAGCCCACAACGGAGCCTCCTCAAAAGTCTTGAGCAACTTGCCGATGGCCGCGGCGCGATCGGCGGGACTCGCACGAAGCCGTCCCCATTGGCGAGCCACCAGGCCATCCACCTCGGGCGATCGCAGCAAACTCAATTGCCGGATGTGATAGGCGTTCAATTGCTCGCGTTTGACTTTTCCTTCACCCACGGACTTCAGCAAGGACGCGGCATAGCCAGCCCTCCCGGTTAACGTCTGCAATGCCGCCGTTCTTTCGGCCGTGGGCCAGCCTTCGAGCCGCGGGATCAGCTCGTTGGCAATCCGAGGATCGTCAAACCGGCCGAGGGTTTGCAAAGCGCGCAGTCGGAAGGATTCTTCATCCAGAAGGCCGAGGAATACCGCCATGGTGGAGGGGTCACCCGCGCGTTTCAACACGTCGAACGCGTGGTTGCGGTCTTCCCGCCGGGCGGATCGTGAGGCAAGCACCCCTCGGAGTTCGTCGAACGATGTGGTGTCGCCAAAAAAGGACGCGAGACGTTCTCCCGCGCGCCGAATCTCAACATCACTGTGGCCGCGCAACCTCGAGGCGAGCCCCCTCCAACCCGATGGCTCGGACGCGACTTGCCGCGTTTCGATGGCCCATTCCAGGGCGGCCAATCGGCGGGGCAATTCCGGGTCCGGGGTCTCCAGCAATCGACGCATGGCCGCCTCCAACCCTCGCCGGTCCAGCCTGGCTGCGCTGGCCAGTGTCCAATCGACCCAGAGCGGTGCCGCCTTCGTACCCGCCATGGACCAGACCCGATCGAAATGTTTCTCCAACCGCCCCGCGACGCCCTGCCAGGCCAGTTTGAACAGATTGCGGTCCGTCACACCGTCTCCGCGTTCCACGATGCTCTGCGCGAGATCCAAAGCGAGCGCATCCGGAAGCCGGGACAGGGCCGCGGCACAGTAAAGCTGAACCGTCAACGATGCGTCTTCGCGAGCCATCCGCCGCAAAGCGCTTTCCAGAGGCGGTGAAGCGGTCCAGCGCTCGCAGGCCAGTTGGACGGCCCACGCCCTCACCCAATCGTCCTCATCGCGCAGGGCTTCCAGCAGCGCTTCATCGCGCAGGGCTCCGCCGAGGTGCAATCCCCAGAGCCCTTTCAAACGGAGCGCGGGATTCTCGCCGGTCCGGGCGAGCTGCATCAAACGGGGGCTCGCGGCAGTGGCTCCCGGACTTCGGGCGGAACGTTCCTGCAAGAGACGCGCCGCCGTCCGGCCGTACCACGCGTTGGGATGTTTGAAAAGTTCCACCAATTCCGCGTCAGACTGCGCGGAGAGATCCACCTTGGCCGGACGGTACTTCGCCGCGTAGGCAATGCGGTAGAGACGACCGTTGTCGCGTTCCCAGCGTTCGGTATGGGGGTTGTGGCAATGCTGCCGGTCATGCCAGTCGATCACGTAGACGGCGCCGTCGGGGCCGTATTGCAGATCCACCGCGACGTATTTGGGGTCGGAACAAAAGAAAACATCGCGGCCCGCGTGGATGGTGTTGAACCCGGATCCTTCGCGGAGATTGATCTGCTGGTTGATTTGATGGCCATGCAGGTTGTGAGTAAAAAGCCGTCCCCGATATGCCTCGGGCCAGTTGTCGCCCAGATAGATCATCGTGCCGACATGGGAATGGCCCCCGTAAATGGCATCTGTCCCGGGTTCTCCGGCGCCTCCCGCGCCATGGTCGTAACGGGCTGAGGCGAGCAAAAAATTTCGGAGCTCGGGGAACCGCTCGGGCGGGTCTCCGATGATGAAAGCTGGATAGTTGGCGTTGGCTTGGTTCCAGAAAACGCCGCTCTGAATGACATGCGAAGTGCCACCCCGGCCCCAATAGCTCCGGCAATGGGTCATGAAGATTTGTCCATGCTCGTCGAAATCCAACCCCCACTGATTGCTGCCCCCCTCGGCAAACACTTCAAACTCGTGCCGGACCGGATGATACCGCCAGACGCCGGCCCGCAACTCTCGTTTCGCGGAATCCGCCGCGCCGGGCTTTCCGATCCTCGAATAGTTGAACACTCCCTGGTTGCCATAAAGCCATCCGTCAGGTCCCCACAGGAAACTATTCAAACATTCATGAGTGTCCTGAAACCCAAATCCCTCCAGCAGTACTTGAGGAGGGCCGTCGGGACGATCGTCGCGATCGCGGTCGGGAATGAACAACAGTTCGGGCGCCGCTCCAACCCACACCCCGCCGAAGCCGACTTCCAACCCGGACACCAAATTCAGGCCCTCCGCAAAAACCCGGCGGGTTTCAAACTCGCCGTCTCCCTCCCGGTCCTCGAAAATCAGAATGCGGTCCAAACCCCGGCCGGGTTCCCGGCGCTGAGGATAACTGAGGGCCTCCGCGACCCAGATCCGGCCCTTCTCGTCGAACGCGAAAGCGACCGGCTGGCTCAGGTCCGGTTCGGCGGCCACCAGGGAAGCTTCGAAACCCTCAGGAAGATGCATCGATTTCAGGGTTGCCCCGGCCGGATGAACTTTGGACGAACGATGGGCGTTGGGTTTCAAATGACGCAGAACCGGACTCGATTGCAGTCGCTCCACTTGTGGCAGGGGAGATTCACCGAGGCTCGTGGACCACGAAACCGCCAGGCCGGCGGCGAGCGAAGGCAGCACGCGACGAAACAGGGTGGGCATGGAAGACATTCAACTGAGAAGCGCCGAAATGACGAGTCCAGATTTGCAGGTTCAAACACGTCTGGAGTGGACCCGACCAAGGTTGGAACGTTTCCAGGATTTCGCGCCGCATTGCCTTTATCGATCGCCGTGGAATGAGCGTCCGCAATGAACGGCTGGGAAACCGTCCCGTGTGCCGGATGCGGAAGCGCATCGGCGGCTCCCTGGCTTGCTCTTCCTTGCGCGGACGCCCCTGGCGGGTCCAGCGCGGTCGTGACTTGCGATCGATGCGGATTGAAACGGCTCGATCCACGGCCCGGTCCACAGGCGCTGTCCCGGTATTACGAAGCGGCCGGGCAGCGCGGTTACAACGCGTTTCAGGGACGACGACGGGATGCTCGCCGCCAAGCTCTCTGGGAGTGGATTCGCGATGGAGCCGCGCACCCTTGCGGACGGCGGCATGGATGGGTTCCGTTCCGCGGCGCGCTGGCGCGCTGGGCCTTCGTTATCAATCTTGATCTACGCGGACGGAAAGGATGGAGCATTCTCGAAGTGGGCGCCGGGTATGGAGACCTGCTGAAGTACTGGAAGGATCGGGGCTGCGAGGTATTGGGCACCGATTTGGGTCCTCAAGCGTCCGAAGCAGCGGGGAATCTCGGGCTGGACGTTCGTGTCGGGACTTTAAGCGACCTTGCCCTTCCGCATCGGTCCTTCGACGCGGCCGTGTTGTGCCACAGTTTGGAGGATTTGGCCGACCCCAACTGCGAACTTGCCGAGCTTGCCCGGTTGCTTAAGCCCGGCGGCATGCTTCACATCGCTGTCCCCAACGGCCAGGCCGTGCGGTTCCAAGTGCAGGGGCCCTCGTTCATGCATCTTTCGTTCCCCCTTCATTTTTGGTTCTTCGATCCCGCGAACCTCGAATCGATCTCGCGCAAGCACGGTTTCTCCCTGGCCGGTCCAATGCGGACGACGACGCGGCATCATGCCTTGGCTCACTGGCTCGAGCAGTGCGTCTCCGGCCCGCGCTGGAAGGCCACGCAGGAATTCTGGACGTTTCTTCGACTCAGCCTCGTCCAACCGCACGGGGGAGACGTGCTTCGAGTCCAGGCTGTTCGCGACGGGTGAACCTGGAAACAGCCATTGAGCAGCGTCGAGATTCGCAAGAACTTGAGCAAGGCCTTTGCCGCCCAGATCGAGTGATAAATCGATGCTGATTCACAGCCATTTCCAGGAGGAAGCGAAGGCGGCGGACACGGTACGAACAACGCATCTCTCCGCGGATGCGAAGCGGCGGAAGAACCGCGATGAGGTGGCGTGAGGAATTCGTCCGGAGATTGGAACTTGCCTCAGGCGGCTTTGGCGGAGGGCACCAAGCCGAGAACATCCGCGACCAACTCCGCCGCGTCCTGCATTTTGAACGGCTTGTTGAGAATGCGGACCTTCCCTTCCTGCTGCATGCGCTCCCGCTCTTCGGCCTCAAGATAACCCGAGGCGAGAATGAATCGAATGGAGGGCCATTGGCGCGATGTCTCGCGGATCAACTGCCAGCCGCTTTGTCCGCTCATGTTGTAATCCGTCAGCATCAAATCAAAGCCGCCCCGGCTTTCAATCAGGATGGCCAGCGCCTCTTCGGCGCTGGATGCGCTGACAACTTGATAGCCGGCCTCGGTGAGAAAGGTTTCAGTGTATTCGCGAACGAGGTCCAAATCATCCACCACCAGCACTCGTCCGGTTCCTCGCAGCAATGGACGTTCCTGCTTTTTCACAATCGTCGTGAGCAGTTCCGTGGCGACCGGAAAATAGAGGAGGAACGTGGTGCCCTGGTTGATCACACTCTCGACCTCGAGAAAGCCGCCCGCCTTCGCCACCACATTGTGCACGATGGCCAGCCCGAGCCCGGTGCCTTTTCCCTTCTCTTTGGTGGTGAAAAATGGATCGAAAATCCGCGACAAGAGTTCCTGGGGAATGCCGGTTCCAGTGTCACGGACGGAGCACCGGACAAACGCGGCGCCCGGTTTGACCTTGGCCTTTTGCGCCTGCGCCGGAGTCAACTCCACGATTTCCGTGGCGATGCGGAGTTCGCCTCCCTGGGGCATGGCGTCCTTGGCATTGACACAAAGATTAAGCAGCGCTTGCTGCGCCCGCGTCGTGTCAATCTTGACCTTCAGCGTCTCCGCCTGCAGATCCAGCACCAACTTCACCCTGCCCTTGACGGACCGGGTGGCGAGGTCGCAGGCATCATGAACGACGGTGTTGAAATCCAGCACCATCTCCTTTTCCTCCGAGGCATGGCTGAAGGAGAGCAACTGCTGGGTGACATCCACGGCCTTGTTGGCGGCTTTGTCGATCGATTCCAGGCGGCCAAGGAGTTCCACCGGATACGTCGTGCCATCCTTGCGCAGGTTCTGGTACTCGCCGATCCAGTCCCTGCCCTCGGCCACGGTCTTCTCACACTCCTGGCACAGGGAGTCTTGACCGGGCGCGCGAACGAGCGAGGGGGATTGTCCCAGGACTCCCTCAACAGGATGGCCGGTCATGCCCTGGAAGGCCGCGTTGACAAACGTGATCCGGCCCTCGGCATCCGTCAGGTAAACCACGTCCCGGGAGGAATGAATGGCCGCAATCCGCCGGTGCACATGCGATTCCATCCGCCAGCGACGTCCCGCGTCCCTCATGGCCAGCAGCAAATACCCTCCGGAAATAGGCGTCAGTTGCAGGTCCACCATCATCGAAATCCGAGACCGCACGATCAGGGAAATCCCAGTGAGATCCTCCTCCGCCCCCTGCTCCCTCCGCAGCGCCTTCAGTAATCGATTCCAGGAGCTGGCGGTCAAAAACTCCTCCATGGAACGCGGTTTCTCGCCGCCTTTCGTGTCCACTCCCAACAGGCGCGCCGCACGCACATTCACCTCGACCAACTGCCCTCGCTCGTCGCAGATGGCCAACGGTTCGTCGCCCGCGTTGAAGAGAGCCTCTTTCCAGTCCAGAGGGATTGAGGTGCACGGCGGTTCGGCTCGCGAACGCTTGAGGGGAGAAGGGTCGGGGTTCATGAGCAGTAGCTCAGCATGGGGGGTTGAAACGGATTCACCCGGTGATGGTTGCGGATTTTTTCGATGTAAGTATCGGTCAAAGCCTGGCCCTCCGGAATCAACAGCATGCCGTTGGCCGTGTGAACTCCCTTGGCCAAAACCATGCCGGGCCTCAATTCCTCCAACAGGACCTCTTTCTGTTTCCGGGGAACGTTCGCCTGCGGCAGGCTGCGAGTAAAATGCGCACCGCCTCGGGGTCAAAGTGAGTCCCTGAACGGTGTTTGATGACCTCGAGGGCGTCCCGCGCGGAATAATTGCTTTCCGCGTAGGAGACCGCCACCCCCAGGAGCCGTCCCAACCAGGGAATGTTTTCCCCGCTCAATCCATCAGGATAGCCGCTGCCATCGAACCGTTCGTGATGGGAACGAATCAGCTTTCCCACCGCACCCAAATGGTGGGCAAAACCCGCCAAATCCTCGCCTAAGACAGGGTGCTGCTCAATCAACGCCCGCTCCGCTTCCGTGAGCGATTCCGGTGATTGCTGCCACTTCTTGATCAACTGGCGGGGCACACCCACCAGCCCGATGTCGTGCAGCCATGCTCCGAACTCCAACACCTGACGCTCCTCGCCGGGCATCCCCAGCGCGTCCGCCATGGCCCGAACGACTTCAAACACTCTCCGGGCTTGCGTGCCCAGCGTCGGATAAAAGGTCTGAATCGTTTTCAGGCAGATCTGCACCGAGTGCTCCAAGTTCTTCGAAAGCGATTCGTTGGCTTCGGCCAGCTTGCGATTCTTTGCCTCCAGCGATTGGTTCAAGGCCGCCAACTTGTCGTTCATCGACAGCGTGGCGGCTTGCAACACCGTGTTTCGCGTAATCAACTCGTAGCGCTGCACGGCATTGGCCAGCGTCGCGAGCAACTCCTCCCGGATCCACGGTTTCAAGACGAACCGATAGATTTCACCCTTGTTGATGGCGTCGGTCACCGTCTTCAACGACGGAAATGCCGTGATCAACAAACGAGTCGCGTCGGGCTGCTCCCGCTTGACTTCGGCCAGGAACTCCAGACCGGTCAGCATCGGCATCTGGTAATCCGTCAAGACCACCGAGAAAGACTCCTGCTTCACCAGCCTCAAAGCCTCGATGGGGTTCGGCGCCGAACGGACTTGATGCCCTGCCGAAGACACCAAACCCCGCAGCGCGTGCAGGACGATCTCCTCGTCATCCACGATCAGGATGCGATGCAGAGCGGGATCGAACGGAGTGGCGGGACCGGATTTCATCGAGCCACACCCCCGATCCGACTCAGGGCCGATCCCAGTCCTTTCAAGAATTCCCCATCGGTTCCATCCGCGCCGATGCACAGATCCAGACTGGCGGACAGGGTCGACGGAAGGTCTTCCGGATGCACGCCGATCAGATGCGCCGCCACCACCATGTCAGGACGATGGGTTCTCACCAACTCCATGAAACGGCCCAGCGGACTCGCGGCTTGTTGCAGGATGCCAAGCACCACGCGAATCGTGTAATCAGGCGAGACGAGAATTTCGCCCGCCTCCTCCGCGCTGACGGTCGTGACGACGCAGAAACCATGCAGTCGCAGCAGTTCCGCCAGCGAATCCAGGCGCGGGCCCTCCGAACCCACAAGCATCACCCCCGTGGGGGCGGACCGCACCTCCTCCAAGCCGCGATCGGCCTCCGAAAAATCCGCCTCCGGCAGCCAGACTCCAAACGTGGAACCGATGCCCTCCACGCTTTCCAGCGTGATGGCTCCCCGATGCTTCTCCACGAACAAAGCGGCATTGTAGAGCCCGAGGCCCGAGCCTTGATTCAGTCCTTTCGTGGTGAAGAAAGCGTCGAAAATCCGCGGCAACCGTTCCCGCGGAATCCCGGTCCCGGTGTCGCGGACCGATAAACAAACGGCCGGAAGCCGCGGGACCGTGCCTTGCCTGAACACCGAGTCGGGAAATGCCAGGTGCCGGGTCAAGGCCAGACTGAGGGTGCCTCCATTGGGCATGGCGTCCAACGCGTTCAGCATCAAGTTGAGAATCACTTGTTTGAGCTCGATTTCATCCGCGTAGAGGGCCATTTGGCTCTCCGGCATTTCCAGTTCGATCTTGACCCGCCGGTTGACGATCGCGCGCATCAATTCGACCGAGTCCCGCACAATGTCGCGAAAATCACCGTAAGTCTTGCGACCGATGTTCTCCCGGTGCAATTGCACGATCCGCCGCACGAGCGTGATCGCCTGCATCGAGTTCTGCTTCACCAATCCCATGCCCTCGAAGAATGGATGTTCCGGCTTGAGCGTTTCCAGATAACCGTCGCTCAGGGAATGAATGCCCGAGAGAATGTTGCCGAAGTCATGGGCCTGGCCCATCGTGACCACCGCGAGGGTCTCCTTCCATGCCGCGCCCGCCAGCCTTCGCTCCGCGACCATCTGCCGCGTGACGTCCACCCAGGCCCCCTCGTAACCCAGCACCAGCCCTTCCGAACCCGCTGGCTTTAACACCGCCGACCTGCAGCTACCCTCCCATAACCAGCGCCATCCCGGCAATGCCCGGAAGTAGTGGGTCGTCTATGGGCCTCTCCAGCAAGATTCTTCTCCTTGCGCTCGCCAAAGGGATGAAGGTTGATAGAGTGCATGAGCCTCCGAGGCCACACGCATGCTTGAATTCGCGTCCATGTCCAAGTTTGGCCTGCGACCCCGGCTCGATGTTTGGGGGGGGCGGTTTGTCTCGACGTGCCTGTTGCTCGGGTTCACCGCGTCCGCCCAGAACCCGATCTCCTTCAGCCGCGAAATCCAGCCAATCCTTGCCGAACACTGCTTTCCGTGCCACGGGCCAGACGAAAAGCAACGCCAAGCCAGCCTCCGCCTGGACCTGGAATCCGCCGCCAAAGCGGCCCGCAAAAACGGCGCCGCGATTGTGCCGGGAAAGGCTCCCCACAGTCTTCTGATCCGCAAAATCACCTCCTCCGATCCCGACGAAATAATGCCCCCCCCGACCCAGCCCAAGCGGTTGGAAGCCGCTTCGAGAGACTTGCTCGCGCGCTGGATCTCGGAAGGAGCGCCCTGGGGACAGCATTGGGCCTTCGCCTCCCCTCGCTCTTCACAAGTTCCCTCCGGCGAGCGCCACCCCGTCGATGCCTTCGTCCGCTCGCGCCTCGCCCAACTCGGTTGGAAACCCTCCCCGCAAGCTCTTGCGCACACCTTGATCCGTCGCCTCAGCTTCGACCTCACGGGACTCCCGCCCGGGCCGGCGGAAGTCGAGGATTTTGTCCAGGATTCATCGGAGGGCGCCTACAATCGACTCGTCGATCGCTTGCTCCAATCTCCCCACTTCGGTGAACGCTGGGCCCGGCACTGGCTCGACCTGGCCCGTTATGCCGACAGCGACGGATACGAAAAGGACCAGCCCCGGCCGAACGCTTACTTCTTTCGTGACTGGGTCATCCGCTCAATCAACCGCGACCAACCGTTCGACCAATTCACGGTCGAGCAACTCGCCGGGGATCTGTTGGACCACGCGACTGACGAACAAAAAATTGCCACCGGCTTTCACCGCCAAACGCTGACCAATAAAGAAGGCGGAGTGGATCAAGAGGAATTCCGAAGCAAAGCGGTGGTGGACCGCACCCACACCACGGGCGCCGTCTGGATGGGCCTCACCATGGGCTGCGCCGAATGCCACCACCACAAATACGATCCCATCAGCCAGAGCGAATTCTACCAGTTTTACAGCTTCTTCAATCACGCCAGCGAAAAAGACCTTCCGCAGCCCACTCCAGCCGAAATCCACTCCCACCAGCTCGCCCTGCGGGAATGGCAGGTGAAAGGGGACCGCCTGGAAGCCCAACTCTCCTCCGCCAACACTTCGAATACGAAGCCCCCGGCCCATCTGCAGTCTGAATTGGAAAAATGGCGCAAAGCGAAACCGGCGTTCAAACCTGCCGCGGCCCCGGTCTTCGCGGCCGAACATCGCCCCACCCATGTCCATGTTCGCGGCGATTTCCTCCGCCGCGGCGAAGCCGTCAGCCCCGGGGTGCCCGCTTTCCTGCCCCCGCTGGCCACGCGAGGAGCGCTCCCCGATCGTCTCGATCTTGCTCGCTGGTTGGTCTCTCCCGCGCACCCGCTCACCGCCCGCGTCACCGTGAATCAGATCTGGCGCCAGTTGTTCGGACGCGGGCTTGTCGCCACCGAAAATGATTTCGGACTTCGTGGAGATCCCCCTTCCCATCCCGAATTGCTGGATTGGCTCGCGCTCTACTTCCAGCATTCCGGCTGGTCCCGCAAAAAACTCATCCGCCTCCTGGTGACGAGCGAAACCTACCGCCAATCCAGCGCGTGGCGCGCGGACCTCCAGGAGCAAGATCCGCTCAATCTGTCGCTGGCCCGCCAGGCTCGTTTCCGCCCCGAAGCCGAAGTGGTGAGAGACGCCGCGCTTCAACTCGGCGGCACGCTGAATCCTCGAATCGGTGGACCCAGCTTCAAACCTTCCCTCCCTCCCGACCTGGCCGCCCTCAGTTACGCCAGTGGATTGAAATGGTCCGAATCCCCGGAGTCCGAACGGGCTCGCCGCAGCCTTTACATTCATTTTCAACGCACCGTGCCGCTCCCCATGCTCATGACCTTCGATGCGCCCGAGTCGAATGTCACCTGCACGCGTCGCGAACGATCCAGCACCCCGCTGCAGGCCCTCACCTTGCTCAATAATGAATCTTTCGTG
>Ga0194131_10004246_pt1 | contig 21812 bp, 18 predicted proteins | sample TA2KigO120mmetaG_FD_148631 | JGI IMG/M metagenome (GOLD analysis project Ga0194131, IMG submission 148631) | Freshwater microbial communities from Lake Tanganyika, Tanzania - TA2015053 Kigoma Offshore 120m | ecosystem: Environmental > Aquatic > Freshwater > Lake | place: Tanzania: Lake... | reverse complement strand
ATCTCGACGTCCTCTGCCTCGGCGAGGTCACGGGCCTGGCGACCCGGACGAACGTTGAAGCCGATGATCGTGGCGCTAGACGTGGCAGCGAGTTGGATGTCGGACTCGGTGATGCCGCCCACGCCTCGCAGGACGAACCCGATCCTGACCTCGGGGCGTTCGAGCTTCTTCAGACTCTCGGTCACTGCTTCGAGCGACCCCTGCACGTCGGCCTTGACGATCAGGTTCAGCGTGGCGGTCTTGCCAGCTTGAATCTGGGCGAAGATGTCCTCGAGTCGTGCGCCATGGGACATGACCGAGGCATCCCGGGCGCGAGTGGCCTCCCGGTGCCAGCGCTCCCGTGTCTCCGCAACCGCTTTGGCCTTCCGCTCGTCCGGAGCCACGACGAACTCGTCGCCGGCCTGAGCGACGTCGGACAGACCGAGCACCTCCACCGGAGTCGACGGGCCGGCTTCACGAACCTGCTCACCTCTGTCGTTGATGAGTGCCCTGATGCGTCCCCACGCCGGGCCGGCCACCAGCGGGTCACCGACCCTGAGCGTTCCGCGCTGCACCAGGACCGTCGCCACGGGTCCCCGACCCATGTCGAGGTGGGCCTCGAGGACCGCCCCCCGGGCGCGCCCCTCGGGCGTCGACCGGAGGTCCTCGACCTCGGCCACCACCAGGAGGCTGGCCAGGAGGTCGTCGATGCCGATGTTCTGGAGGGCCGAGACCTCACAGACGATGGTGTCGCCACCCCAGGACTCCGGAACGAGGTCATGCTCGGAGAGTTGCTGCAGGACCCGGTTCGGATCGGCATTGTCACGATCGATCTTGTTGAGCGCCACCACGATCGGGACCTCGGCGGCCTTGGCGTGCTGGATGGCCTCGATCGTCTGGGGCATCACGCCGTCGTCGGCGGCGACGACGAGCACGACGATGTCGGTCGACTCTGCACCTCGGGCACGCATTGCGGTGAACGCCTCGTGGCCGGGTGTGTCGATGAACGTGAGATCGTGCCCATCGAGGTGCACCTGATAGGCACCGATGTGCTGGGTGATCCCGCCGGCCTCGCCAGCGACGACGTTTGCGTTCCGGATCTGGTCGAGCAGCTTGGTCTTGCCGTGATCGACGTGTCCCATCACGGTGATCACCGGTGCACGGAGCGGCAGACTCAAGGAGTCGATGTCCTCGTCGTCGTCGATGTCGAGGACTCGCTGCAACTCGACTTCCTGTTCCTGACCGGGATCGACGAGTGAGATCTCCGCACCGACGTCGAGAGCGAAGAGTTCGATCATGTCGTCGCTGAGCGACTGCGTTGCGGTGACCATCTCACCCTGTTGGAGCAGGAAGCGCACGACGTCTGCTGCGGTCCGGTTGAACCGCGACCCGAGCGTCTGCGGCGAAGACCCTCGCTCGACGACGATGACGCCTTCGGGTACGGGGGCCTCGGCCGGCGTGTAGGTCGGAACGTCCATCGGCTGGAGTTCCTCGCGGTTGCGGCGACGGCGGCCCTTGCGTCGGGGCCCACGCTGCTGCGATCCACCGGGGCCACGACCCCGCCCCGGAGCTCCACCGGGACCACCGGGACCACCGGGACCACCGGGACCACCGGGACCACCGGGACCACCGGGCGTGAAGGGGCCGCGACCAGGGCCACCCGGCCTGGGTCCACCCGGACGGAAGCCGGGCGGACCGGAACCCGGACGGCCCGGGCCACCCCGAGCAGGAGCAGCGCGGCGGCCACCCATGCCCGGCGGCGGCGGGATCGGCTTGCCCGACTGGGAACGTGGGGGTCCGGGCGGTGGCGGGATGGGCTTGCCCGAGGGCGACATCGGCGGAGCGGGCGGGCTGGGGGAAACCGAAGCGGCCGGGGCTGCCGGCGGTTCCACGCCACTCGGCGCTCGAGCGGGAGCGGGTGGGGACGGCGGTGCCGGGTTCACCGCAGGCTCCTCGACCGGTCGCACCGGTCGCCCACCGGCCGGCTTGGATGACACGACCTTCCGAGGTGGAGTTGGGACCGCCGGGGGTTCGGTGTCCGTCACCGGCCCTCTGTCGGCCGATGCCACCCCGGTGGGTTGGGTGTTCGCAGACTCGGCCGGGACCGCAGCACCTCGAGTGTCCGGAATCGCCGCTGGTGGAGCGTCCGCAATCGCGGCGGCTCCGTCCGAGGGCGAGGATGCTTCCGTGGCAACCTCAACGGCTGCCCCGGCATCAAGGCCCTCTGGGTTCGGCTGGTCGGACGACTCCTCGCCCGGTGCCTTCGCCGCCGGTGCCTTCGCCGCCGGTGCCTTCGCCGCCGGTGCCTTCGCCGCCGGTGCCTTCGCCGCCGGTGCCTTCGCCGCCGGTGCCTTCTTGGCCGGTGCCTTCTTGGCCGGTGCCTTCTTGGCCGGTGCCTTCTTGGCCGGCTTCTCCTCCTCGGGCTGAACCTCCCGGATCAAGCCGTCCATGGCCGCCTTGCGCCGGACGTTGTCGGCGTAGGCCTCATCGAGCGACACCGAGTGGCTGGCAATGCCGTAGCCGAGGGTGTTGCAGAGATCGATGCACTCGGCGTTGGTCAACCCCAACTCCTTGGCGAGTTGGTGCACGCGAAGTTTGGCCAAGAGATTCCTGTCTACTCAGTGTTCGATGGGTCACCACCGGGGCCACACGGGTTGTGGCCCACCGGGTCGGCGACCCTCCATCCTGTCACGGATACGTGGATCCGAACGAACCGATCCCCGTGATCAGGTGGGAGTGCTGTCCGCCTCAGAGGTCTCAGACGGGTCGGAGTCACCGTCGGCGTCACCGTCATGGGGTGGGGCTTCCTCGGCGAGTTCGTCGAGTTCCGCTGACTCCTCGTCCACCTCCTCGGCGGCGATTGCCTCCTCGGCTTCATCCACCGCCTGCTCCACCTCAGCTGCTGCCTCAACATCCTCCGGGATCGGATCCGCAGTGGCTGCGCCCGCCTGGATCTGCTCCTCGGTCATGGGATCGCTCCCATCGGCCGGATGCCACAGGTACGTGCCGGTCGCCTCGTCGAGCACCCATTCACCCTCGGCGTATTCGACCCCGGAAGCGAGGTTCGCCATCTCCGTCTCTGAACGAATGTCCACACGAAGACCGGTCAGGCGAGTTGCGAGTCGGGCGTTCTGGCCCTCCTTGCCAATAGCGAGGGAGAGCTGGAAGTCGGGGACGATCACCTCGGCGGTCTGCAGTTCCTCGTCGATGCGGACCTCCTTGACCTTTGCGGGTGCGAGGGACCGGGTCACGAAGTCGTATCGGTCGTCGGAGAACGGGATGATGTCGATCTTCTCTCCCCGCAGTTCGTTGACGATCTGGCGAACCCGGGCACCGCGCGCCCCGACGCACGCTCCCACGGGGTCGACGTTGCTGTCGTTGGACGCCACCGCGATCTTCGTCCGCTGCCCCGGCTCGCGGGCGCAGGCCAGGATCTCCACCACGCCGTCGGCGATCTCAGGCACCTCGAGCTCGAACAGTCCCTTGATCAGACCGGGGTGGGTGCGCGACACGACGATCTGCGGACCCTTCACGGTCTTGCGGACCTCGACGATGTACACCCGGACGCGCTCGCCCGGCTCCGGCCGCTCGTAGTTCACCTGCTCGGACTGGGGCAGCAGGGCCTCGACCCGGCCCAGGTCGAGAAGCGTGTAGCGGGCGTCGGACTGCTGGATGATCCCCGTGACGATGTCACCCTCACGGCCGGCGTACTCCTCGTACTTCAGCTCACGCTCGGCCTCACGGATCCGCTGACTCATCACCTGACGGACCGTTGCGGCAGCGATTCGACCGAAGTCATCCGGGGTGACGTCGAACTCCTCGCCGACCGGTTCGGCATCCTCGTCGAGCTCCTGGGCGTACACCCGGATCTCGCCAGTCTCGGTGTCGATGTTGACCCAGGCGAACTCGTAGGAATCGGGCGTCCGCTGGTACGCAGCGGTCAGCGCCTCGGCGAGCGCACCGAACAGTGTGTCGACGGAGATGCCACGCTCGACGGCGACAGCGTGTAGGGCTTCCATCATGTCTGGATTCATTTGCTTGCCTCACTGTTGGTGCGCGCCCCGGAGCGCGACTTGGATGACTTCGACTGGGACCTCGGAGGGGGCGAACCTCCCCACTCGAACACGGTTCGGGCCCGGTCGATCGAATCGATGGACAGATCGTGGGTGACGCCTTCGTCGTCGGTGAGTTGAGCCCGCCGATCGGCAACTGAGGTGAGCGTGCCGACGAGTCGGGCTCCGCCGTCGGCAGATGTCGTGAGGGTGACCCGTTGGCCGACCGCACCGAGGAAGTGCTCCTCAGTGCGGAGCTTCCGTTCGAGGCCCGGACTGGAGACCTCGAGCGTGACGGAATCCGGGAGGAGACCGTCGGCGTCGAGTCGGCGCGAGAGTGCCCTCGAGGCGTTGGCCAGCGTGTCGATGTCGACGCCGCCCGGACGGTCGAGCAGCACCGCAAGGACGCCACCACGCTGTTCGATGTCGTAGAGGGTGAGGTCGCTGTCTGCGGCAACTGACGCGGCGATCTGTTCGATCGTGGTCACGTTGCTCACCTGCCTCTCGTTCGACCTGTCTGATGCACGTCGGTCCACAGAAAAGGCGTGGGGCCGAGCCCACGCCCTTCCGGAAACCGGAGTTCGAACCCTACCACCCACCCCCCGCTCCCGCCCGTCCCCCACCGGAACTCGTACCGTTCCCGGCTGCGCCGGCCGGGAACACCACACCACCCGCAACACACGATCAACCGGTCAGCAAAGAGGTGACGGAGCCGGTCACACCAACCGGCACCAACACCGATGAGCACCCGCTTGAGCACCCGATCACCACTGATTCCGCCAGGTCACCCAACCCCGGGTCAACCCCGAAACACCGATACCGAACCCCGTGCGCTACGGGGATGTCACCACCGCCACCGGCGTCGGGAAGTTCACCGGACGCCCCAACTGCCCGGAGCTGTTGTTCCCCCAGCAGCGGGCCTGCCCGCCAGCCACCAACACACACGTATGGTTAGCGCCGGCGGTGATCTGGGTGGCACCCGACAAACCCGACACCGCCACCGGCGTCGACGAATCGGTGGTCGTTCCGTTGCCGAGCTGCCCGTCGCCGTTGTCCCCCCAGCAGCGGGCCTGCCCGCCAGCCACCAACACACACGTATGGAAACCGCCGGCGGCGATCTGGGTGGCACCCGACACACCCGACACCGCCACCGGCGTCGACGAATCGGTGAACGTTCCGTTGCCGAGCTGCCCGGAGAAGTTCGCCCCCCAGCAGCGGGCCTGCCCGCCAGCCACCAACACACACGTATGGTTAGCGCCGGCGGTGATCTGGGTGGCACCCGACGAAGTTCACCGCCGCAGGACCCAGCCCCCCACCAGCACCCCCCGACGCTGCAACACCGACCTCCGCTGCAACCCCAACCTCAACACCAACCCCGGCCTCAACAGCACCGACATCCCGTGCCGAAGCAACCAACACCACCGCACCCACCGCCACCAGACCCAACACCCACCGACCAGAACGACCAACCACGATCACACCCTCCCCGGACGGACTGTTTCAACGAACAACACCGAACCCTAACCGAGACCACATCACCCCACCATCGGGTTCGGGCCTCGGACGGTGTGGGGTCAGTAGGCGCGGGCGCAGATCGCCACGAGTTCGTCCTCCGGCGTCGACCCCGGGAGATCGCCGTCGGGACTCTGCAGGCACCGGACCGTGACAGCAGATGCGCCGAGCCGAGCGATGGCGGCGGCGTCGACGAGCCGCCACGGCAATCGGGCGAACCCCTCCCCGGCCGCCTCGAGAGCGGCGTCGACCGACCCGACATCGAACGTTCGCCGATCGCGAGCGTCCGTGGCCGCTGCCAACATGGCGTCCTGCACCTCCGCAAGGAGGGCGGGCACGGACGGGACCACGTCGGTGATCGACCGAGGCTCCTTGGTGCCGTCATCGCGGCGGGCGACGACGACGATGCCGTCGGCGAGATCCCGAGGGCCGACCTCAACGCGCAGCGGCACACCCTTGAGCTCCCACTCGGTGGCCCGACGTCCGAATCCCGTCGAGACGCGATCGTCGAGACGCGCCCGTACCCCTGCTGCGGCGAGGTCGGCGACCAACCCGGCAGCAGCCGGCGTAACGGCTCCGTCATCGTCGCGCACCACGATCACGACCACCTGCGTTGCTGCGAGACGAGGCGGCAGACGAAGGCCGGCGTCGTCGCCGTGCGCCATGATCAGACCCCCCATCATGCGGGTCGACACGCCCCAGGAGGTGGTCCAGCACACCTGCTGCTCCCCGTGTTCGTCGGAGAACGTCATGTCGAATGCCGTAGCGAAGTTCTGCCCGAGTTCATGGCTCGTCCCCATCTGCAGCGCCTTGCCGTCGCCCATCATGGCCTCACACGTGAGTGTGTTGGTCGCTCCGGCAAACCGTTCCTCGGCGATCTTCGCCCCGATCAACACCGGAATGGCCAACACGTCGACCATGAACTCCCGGTAGACGTTCCGCAGGATCGACTCGGCATAGGACCGGGCATCGGACTCAGAGGCGTGTGCTGTGTGTCCCTCCTGCCACAGGAACTCCGACGTGCGCAGGAACACACGGGGCCGCAGCTCCCAGCGCACGACGTTCGCCCACTGGTTCAACAGCAACGGCAGGTCCCGGTAGGACTGAACCCACTTGGCCATGAACTCGCCGATCACGGTCTCCGACGTCGGCCGGACCACGACCGGCTCCTCGAGTTCCTTGCCACCACCGACAGTGACGATCGCGAGTTCCGGACTGAACCCCTCGACGTGCTCAGCCTCACGCTGCAGGTAGGACTCGGGGATGAATAGCGGGAAGTAGGCGTTCTCGGCTCCGGCGCCCTTGATGCGCGCATCGACCTCGGCGACCATCCGCTCCCAGAGCGCATACGCATACGGCCGGATCACCATGGTCCCGCGAACCGGTCCGTTGTCGGCCAGTTCAGCCTTGTTCAGGACGTCCTGGTACCAACGGGGGAAATCCTCGGACTGCGGAGTGAGCACCGGGGCCTTGCCTGCCATGGGCGGCGACGCTACCAGTGCGGTCGGCACGCTCGGTGCTGGACCCCCTCGCTCAAGAACTAGCGTCCGCGACGTGGCCCGACGTCCTGCCGTCCAGAGACTCGTCGTCGGTGCCGCCCTGACCGCCGGAGCGGGTGCAGCACTCGGGCTGGGACTGCGGGGCCTCGGGCGCCGGGTGCAGAATGCGAGCGACTCCGAACTCGATCCGCTGCTCGCACCGGCCACGGGCGTCAGCCATCACCACCTCACCACCGATGACGGCGCCACGATCCACGTCGCCGAGGCCGGAGCAGGGCCACCGGTCGTGCTCCTCCATGGCGTGACCCTGCAGTGGTCGATCTGGAATCCGCTGTTCCACCTGCTCGCGCCCCAGCATCGGGTGGTTGCGTGGGACATGCGGGGCCACGGTGCATCCACCCACGGATCCCGGGATCTGACGCTCGGAGCGGTGGCCGACGATCTGGCGCTGATCCTCGGGCGGCTCGACATCCACGACGCCGTGATCGTCGGCCACTCCATGGGTGGGATGGCACTCGCCCGCTTCTGCACCGACCACCATCGCATGCTCCACCATCGCTGCCTGGGACTCGTGTTCCTGGCCACCAGCGCAGCCCCGGTGGCGCTCTCGACGGTCACCGGTGGCGGAGCCGGGCTGATCGAGCTCGTCAACCGGGCGGTCACTGCGGGCATGGAATCCCCCCGGTGGAGCTACCAGTGGTCGGACAACGCCACATCAGCCCTGCTCGTGCGGCTGTCATTCGGACGCCACGCCTCCGGTGCCGCAATCGAGCAGGTTCGGGCGATGCTCGCCGAGGTCGATCCCCGGACCACCGCCTCAGCCGGTCGCGCCATTGCGCTCCACGACGTCCGCGATGACCTGGGCCACGTGGACGTTCCCGCACTCGTGGTGGTGGGCAGCGCCGATCTCCTCACTCCCCCGGCACATGCCAAGGGTGTGGCGGCGGCGATTCCCGGCGCTCAACTGCACGTGCTCGACGGGGTCGGACACCAGGTCATGCAGGAGGCCCCGACCCGCCTCGCCACGCTGATCACCTCAGTCGGAACGTGAACGCCGGGCCGTCAGGTCAGTCGAAACGCTTGCCGATCAACTCCACCCGCTGACCGTCCGCATTGGCGTCGTCACCTTGGATCTCGAGCAACTCGGCCCGGTCCTTGTCGGCCTCACGCCGGGCCTTCTCGGTGTCCACCCTCCCGAGCGCCGCCTCGGTCCCGTGTTCAGCGATGAACTCGGCCCACTCCACCAGCGTCGAGACCATTTCGTCCTCGGGAACCACAGCGACGTTGGTCCCCTTGACGAACAGGTGCCCGCGGTGCCGGCCGGCGGCGATCCCCAGATCGGCGTCCCGGGCCTCGCCCGGGCCGTTCACGACGCACCCCATCACCGCGACCTGCAATGGGAGCTCGCGGTCGGCGAGAGCATCTCGGGCCTCGCTCGCCACGGCGATCACGTCGATCTCGGCCCGCCCGCAACTCGGACACGCAATCAGGTCGACGTTCTTGCGCTCCCGCAGACCGAGGGCTTCGAGGAGGGTTCGACCGGCCTTGGCCTCCTCCACGGGGTCGGCGGTCAGGGAGAACCGGATGGTGTCGCCAATACCCTCGGTGAGCAGCGCCCCGATCCCGGCGGTGGCCTTGATCAGACCCTCCGGGAGCGGACCGGCCTCCGTCACGCCAAGGTGCAACGGATGATCGGTGGCATCGGCGAGCTGCCGATATGCCTCCACCATCAGCGGGACGTTCGACGCCTTGACCGAGATCTTCACCGCATCGAAACCGACCTCCTCGAACAGCGCCAGCTCAGCCATGGCGGATTCGACCATGGCCTCGGGTGTCACCCGGCCGCCGTGCCGCTGGTAGAGCTCCGGATCCAGGGATCCGCCGTTGACCCCAATTCGGATGGGAACACCCCGGTCACGTGCCTCCACGGCGACCGCCTGGATGTGCTCCGGCTTGCGGATGTTGCCCGGGTTCAGCCGAAGCCCGTGAACACCGGCATCGAGAGCAGCGAGCGCCATGCGGTACTGGTGGTGGATGTCGGCGACGATCGGAATCGGGCTACGGGGAACGATCTGCGCGAGCCCTTCGGCGGCCTCGACCTCGTTGCAGGTGCAGCGAACGATGTCACAACCGGCAGCGGCGAGGGCGTAGATCTGCTGGAGGGTGCCCTCGACGTCGGCGGTCTTGGTCGTCGTCATGGACTGGACCGAGATGGATGCGCCACCGCCCACAGGCACGTCGCCGACCGTGATCTGACGGGTCGTGCGTCGAGGGAAGACAACTCCTGTGTCCACGGGAGCAGGCTACCTGTCCTTCAGGCGCTGACCCGTCAGGCAGACACGCCCCGGGTGAGGTCGAGGTAGATCGCCACGAAGCCGATCACCACGAACACCATCACCACCCCGTAGGTCAGCGGAAGCAGACGGGACACGTCGGCGATGTACCGCTGCTCCCGCCGATGCCGCAGCTCCTGGGCCTTCTCGTAGCACGCAATGGCGAGGTGGCCGCCGTCGAACGGGAGCAACGGCAGGAGATTGAACACTCCAATGAAGATGTTCAACACGATCAGGAATCCGACCAGATTGGAGAGGTTCTCCGACGTGAGGTCCGAGCCGTAGAGGACCGCTCCGACGATCGAGATGGGGCGCGTGTCCGGAGCGGTCTGCTCGGCGCTCGTCGGTGCGTCAGCTCGATCAGAGGACTGCGCCGGGGTGGCGAGGAAGTCGATCAGGTTGGCCGGCCAGAGGAACTGCCCCACGCCCACCACGCTCGCCCCGACTGTCCGGCCGAACTCCGACACCGCCGTTCCGACAGCGACGTGCGGAGCTTCGGTGATCAGCACCGCCTCCTGACCGACTCCGAAGAACGCACCGGGTGGGGTGACCGACACAGCGGAACCGAGGTCCACCCGTCTCTCACCACCATCGGTTCCGATGACCACGACGCCACCGAGTCCGCTCGCTGCGGCTCCGGCGACGTCCTCGAGCGAGTTCACCTGCTGACCGTTGATCGTTCGGACGGGGTCGCCCTCGACGGCCCCGGAATTCTCGACCAGACCACCGGAGCGGGTGGCGCCGACGACCACACCGGTCGGTGTCTCGAGCAGGTCGAGGTCCTCGCCGACGGTTCCGATCACCTTGACGCGCCTCGACAACTCGACGGGCACAACCTGGGGCTGACCGTCACGAAGGATGTCCACCTCGAGTCGACCCGACTCTGATCCGGCGACCACCTCACGGAAGTCGAGGAACGAACCCACGGGTTGGCCGTTGATCCGCTCGATCGAGTCACCCGGTTGCAGTCCGGCCGCCGCTGCGGCGCTGCCCGGCGTGACGGCACCGACGGTCCACCGTTCTGGATCTGCTCGCCCGATCAGAGCGAACTGCACGACGAGGAGTACGAGCGCCAGAGCGAAGTGCATGGCTGAGCCAGCAACGGCGACCCCGGCGCGGGAACGAAACGGCGCCTGTCGATAGGTGCGCGACTCGTCGGCCGGGTCCACCTCCTCGAGATTGTTCATCCCGATGATGCGGACGTATGCGCCCGCCGGAATGGCCTTGAGTCCGAACTCCGTCTCGCCCCGCTGGAACGAGAAGATGCGCGGACCAAACCCCACGAAGAACTCGGTGACCTTCATTCCGGCGCGGCGTGCAGCGACGTAGTGGCCGACCTCGTGGAGGATCACCATGACCACGATCGCCAGGATCACGATCAGGATGGGAAGCCCACGGGTGACTCCGAGCAGGACGAGCAGGGCCCCGAGAACGCCGAGGCGCAGCGCCCGGGTCCAGGGTGATCCGACGATCCCGTCGACGTCGGATTCCTCTGCAGAGCGCTCGTCGACACTCACGACGTGGCTCCGACCGCCAACAGACCGGCAGTGGCGACCCGGGCCGCAGCATCGGCGGCCAGCACGTCGTCGAGGGAACCGGCGAGCGTCCCGTCCCACTCGTCGAGCGACGAGGCCAGCACTGCGGCGATGTCGCTCCACGTGATGGCGCCACTGAGGAACGCGTCAACCGCCACCTCGTTGGCCGCCGAGAACCACGCCGGCGCCGTCCCGCCGCTGCGACCGGCGGCGTAGGCCAGGTCGAGAGCCCGGAACGTCGACCGGTCCGGTGGCTCGAACTCGAGCGTGAAGGAGTGGGAGAAGTCGAGGCGACCGAACGGCGTCGACACACGGTCCGGAAACCCAAGTGCATATCCGATCGGCAGGCGCATGTCGGGCAACGAGAGCTGGGCGATCGTGGCCCCATCGGAGAACGTCGCCATGGAGTGGACGATCGACTGCGGATGGACGACGACGTCGATGTGGTCGTAGTCGACACCGAACAACTCGTGTGCCTCAATGACCTCGAGACCCTTGTTGACCAGCGTCGAGGAGTCGACGGTGATCTTGGGGCCCATGCTCCACGTCGGGTGGGCGAGCGCTTCATCGACGGTCACGTTGCGGAGGTCAGCATCGCTCCGCCCACGGAACGGACCTCCTGATGCGGTGAGCACGATCTCCTCGAGCCGCTTGGTCCCCTCGCCCGCCCGAAGGCACTGGTGCACCGCACAGTGCTCGCTGTCGACAGGGACGAGTTCGGCTCCGGGAGTCCGACGGGCTCGCTCGACAACGGGACCAGCCGCAATGAGCGACTCCTTGTTGGCCAGAGCGAGACGGCGCCCGGCGTTGAGGGCTCCGAGCGTGACCGGGAGGCCGGCGAAGCCGACCACGCCGTTGACCACGACATCAGCAGAGCCTGCGAGTGCTGCGAACGCTCCGGGTCCCGCTTCGACGGCGATGTTGTCCGGGAGCCGCTCACGCAGTTCGGCCGCTCGGGCGCCGTCGGCGATCGCCACGACCTGAGGACCGACAGCGTGCGCCTGAGCCACGAGATCGTCGACGGAGGAGTGGGCGCCGATCGCAGTGACGGTGAAGCGGTCAGGCTCTGCGGCGACGACCTCGAGGGTCTGGGTCCCGATAGAACCGGTGGAGCCGAACACGGCGACGGAGGTCACGGTGGAAATCTACCGAGGTCCTCGGTCGTCCGGGCCGCGCTGGCGGAGCGATCGCTCAGGGTCACTCAGCTGAGCGACCACACGTCGAACAACAGCGTGACGAAGTAGGCGACCGGGAGGACGAACAGGAGACCGTCGAACCGGTCGAGCACGCCGCCGTGGCCGGGCAGCACGCCCCCCATGTCCTTGACGCCGACATCCCGCTTGATGAGCGATTCGACGAGATCACCGAGCGGCGCTGCGAGTGCGCACAGGAGTGCGAAGACGAACACCCGGGGGAAACTCCCGCCGATCGGGGCGATGCCGAAGAACCCGACGACGATCACGACGACGACCACCGATGTGATGAATCCGCCGATCAACCCCTCGACGGTCTTGTTCGGACTCGCATCCGACAATGGCGTCCTACCCATGGAGCGCCCGACGAAGTACGCACCGACGTCGCTCGCCACCGTCGCCAGGATCGCAGCGATCAGTACTCCGATGCCCGGGTTGGAGGTGAGCGCCGGATCAGCAGACTGCATCTGCCGGCCGAGACCGAGGAAGAGCGTCCCGAACGACCCGAGGACACCGATCCAGACGAATCCGAGCAAGGTCAGACCGACCTTTGCGAGCACGTTGTGCTCCACGGCGTCTGGCACCCACAGGTACCAGATCAGCGTCGAGACGACCACGATGGGAATGACGATCGGGTACGCCGACAATCCGGATGTGTAGGTGGCGATGAGCAGGCCGATGATGCCAACCAGACCGACGATCGTCGGGAAGTACCTGTCGGGAACGACCCTCCCGTCCCTGACCTCGCCGAAGATCGAGCGAGCCACGTTGAAGTACTCGCCGGCGGCCACCCCGACGATCACGCACGCCAGGACGGTGGTGGCGAGGCCACCGAACCTGAAGCACACCAGGGCGAGCGCAGTGAGCCCGAGGCCGACAGCGACGGCGGTCACCAGATTGCGGTCACCACCGCCTGACCCTCCGCTCGATCCACCCGTTGGCCCGCCACCGGACGCGGCGTCGAACGCGGGGGCCGGTGGGTCGAATGTCTCCTCGACCTCCACGACCTCGACGACGTCGCCATCGTGGCCGCCGACAGCGCCCTCAACCGAGCTGTCGGCCAGGATCTCATCGCCGTGTTCACCATCGGTGCGCCGGCCGAGCCGCCCGAGGCCACCGAGGCGACGGGTCGGCTTCTCCGCTTCGGCGTCCTCGCGTCGACGACGGCTGACCCGGGCCGGCCGCGCATCCTGTTCCGTCGGGGCGAACGCCTGGAACGGGTCGTCTTCGCTCTCGCCTGAGAAGAAGTCGTCCGGATCCGACGACGGCGCCTGACCGGCGAGCGCACCGAGTTGCGGTTCGTCGCTGCGCAGGTCGTCGAAATCTGCATCAGCGGAGCGCTCCCGTTCGTCGCGCCAACGAGGCTGCGAACCGGTGGTCGGCTCCTCATCTGCGTCATCGCCCACCACCACCTTGGGCACCTGACCCGTCCCGGGTGCTGTCCAGTGGGGCAGGACGAAGGCCTCATCAGCCGCCTCGAAGTCGGTGCCACCGGAGGAACTCAGTCCGAGTTCGCTCTGCCCATCGTCTGGTTGATCGTCGTTGGTCATGATTCCACCCTCCTGAATCTGGTGGTCATCGCCGGTGAGGAGTCGTGCGTGACCCGGATGCTCCGTGTCGACCGTGTCGGGCGACGGCTTGTCGACCCGAACGAGCGGAACGGCGCCGAACCGTCCGCCCGGCAGCGTTCGGCGGGTCGGATGGTCGTCGTCCGCCCCGTCGGAGGTCGAGTCAGAGGTCGAGATGGTGACCCGCGGGAGGTCGCCGACCGCTGGGACCTCGGCCCGCCTCGTTCTCGGCTCGACCCTCCGAGGTGGGCTCTCGGGGTCGGACACTGCCGGTACGTCGGCGTCGGATGGAACCGGACGCACGGAGTCGATGTGACCCGACGACATCGGCGTCTCGTCATCACCCACGTTCGGACCCTCCCGTTGCGACCGACCGATCCGACATGTTCAACCCTCGAGCAACTCTGCGGTCTTGGCGTCGAGGGCAGCATCGATCTCCGCCTCGTGAACCTTGGTCAACTTGTCGAGTTCACCCTCGGACCAACGCAGGTCGTCCTCGGAGAGTTCACCCTCCTTCTGCAACGACTCGAGGTCCTTGCGTGCGTCACGACGAGCCGCCCGCACCGCCGTGCGGCCGTCCTCGGCGCGCTGCTTGACGAGCTTGACGAACTCCTTCCTGCGCTCCTCGGTCAGCGGTGGGAACGCCAACCTGATCGCCACGCCGTCGTTGGACGGATTCAATCCGAGGTTGGCGTCCATGATCGCCCGCTCGATCGCTGCCATGGCCCCCTTGTCGAAGGGTGTCACCATCAGCAGCCGGGCATCGGGCACGGAGAAACCGGCGAGTTGCTGCAACGGGACGCTGCTGCCGTAGTACTCCACCGGTATCTTCTCGATCAACGCTGGAGTGGCACGACCGGTCCGGACTCCGGAGAACTCCGAGCGGGTGTGCGCCACCGCTTTGGCCATGCGCTCACCCGCCTCCTCAAGTGCGGCATCGACGTACTCGCTGTCACCACTCACAGGTCACAGCCTCGCACAACCGCACCGCAAGGTTCCCGACAACTGCAGTTCACCGGAATCGCCGTCACGACACGACCGTCCCGATGCGCTCCCCGGCGAGGAGCGGAACGATGTTGCGGCCCATCAGATCAAACACGCAGATCGGTAGATCGTTGTCCATGCAGAGCGTGATCGCAGTGGAGTCCATCACCTTGAGCCCACGGTTCAACACGTCGATGTAGGAGATCTCCCGGATCAACTCCGCCGACGGATCGACGTTGGGATCAGCGGTGTACACGCCGTCCGTACCGTGCTTTCCCATCAGGATCGCACCCGCCTCGATCTCGACCGCTCGGAGCGCAGATGTCGTGTCGGTGGTCATGAACGGGTTCCCGGTCCCGCCGGCGAAGATCACCACACGCCCCTTCTCGAGGTGTCGGATGGCCCGGCGACGTATGTAGGGCTCGGCCACCTGGGACATGTGGATCGCCGACTGCACCCGGGTCGGCTGACCCAGTCGCTCGAGCGTCTCCTGGAGAGCGAGCCCGTTGATCACGGTGGCGAGCATCCCCATGTAGTCGGCCTGAGCCCGGTCCATCCCGGCGCCCTCGCCCGAGAGGCCCCGCCAGATGTTCCCGCCTCCGACCACCACGGCGATGTCGACGAGGAACGACCGCTTGGCCTCGACGATCTCACGGGCGAGGTCCGTCACGACGTTTCCGTCGATCCCCTGACCACCCGAACCGGCGAACGCCTCCCCGGAGAGCTTGACGAGCACCCGATCCCAACGAGGCTGACCCGGCTCCGACTCATCGTGAGCGGCCACCGACGACCTCAGGAACCGATGACGGCCTGAGCGAACCGCACGATCGAGACGTCACCGAGCCGCTGCGCCACCGTCTCCTTCTCCCCGAACAGCCCCTGATCGGGGAGCACGCGCTCGGCGTACCACGAGTTGAGGCGACCTTCCACGATCTTGGGGATGGCCTGCTCGGGCTTGCCCTCGGTCCGTGTGAGCTCCTCGAAGGAGGCGCGAGCCCGTTCGGCGAGGTCGCTGTCGATCTCCTCGCGAGTGAGCGCCGCCGGACGGGCGAAGGCGATGTGCAGAGCGATCTCGTGGGCCGACTCCTCGTCTCCACTGTCGAGTTCGATCAGCACGCCGTTGATGCCACGGCCGTCCTGACTGTGCAGGTAGGCGTCGAGCACATGACCCTCGGGAGCAACGAACCGTGCCACGGAACCAACGACGATGTTCTCCTTCTTCGAGATCCGGAGATCGTCGAGTTCCGCCTGCAACGACGCCACGGCCTCCGGGCCACCGGCGAGGACGGCATCGGCGAGGGCCTGAGTGAGGGCCACGAAGTCGTCGGCCTTGGCCGAGAAGTCGGTCTCGGACTTCAACTCGACGAGGGCTGCGGTGTTTCCCGACCGGGCGATGGCAACCGCACCCTGATTGTTCTCACGGTCCTCGAGGGTGGCGACCTTGCTCAGTCCCTTCTGCCGCAGGACCTGGGCCGCTTGCTCCATGTCGCCGTCGGCCTCGGTGAGGGCCGACTTGCAGTCCATCATCCCAGCGCCGGTGGCATCCCGGAGCGCCTTCACGTCCTGAGCGGTGAACGCTGCCATCACTGCCCTCCGTCCCCTGCCTCGGCCTCGACTGCTTCGGCCTCGACTGCTTCTGCCTCGGCTGTTTCTGCCTCGGCGACGTCGGCCTCGGCCACGGCGGCAGAGGTCACCGTGGTCGAGTCGTCGGGCTCGCCCCGAGCGGCGAGCAGCCGAGCCTCACGTTCCATCGCTGCGGCCGCCGCCTCTGTGCGAGCCCGGGCCTGAGCGGCGTCGTGCTCGGCCTGCTCAGCGACGGTGCGCTCACGAGGCTCAGCCGGGGCCGTAACCGGAGCCGGATCGCCGTGACGCCGACTGCGGATCTGGCGACCCTCGATGACGGCGTCGGCGATCACCCGGGTCAGGAGCTCGCCGGAGCGGATCGCATCGTCGTTTCCGGGGATGACGTACTGCACGATGTCCGGATCGCAGTTGGTGTCGACCACTGCCACGACCGGGATCCCGAGTTTGTTGGCCTCGGTGACGGCGATGTCCTCCTTCTTGGTGTCGAGGATGAACACGGCGTCGGGGATGCGCTCGAGGTTGCGGATTCCGTTGAGGTTGCGCTCGAGCTTGTCGAGTTCCCGCTGGAGGAGCAGCGCCTCCTTCTTGGGCATGGCATCGAACTCGCCGGAGTCCCGCATCTGCTGGTACTCCTTCATCTTCTTCACCCGCTTGAGGATGGTGTCGAAATTCGTGAGCATGCCGCCCAGCCACCGCTGGTTGATGTACGGCATGTTGCACTCACGGGCGTAGCGCTCAATGGGATCCTGCGCCTGTCGCTTGGTCCCGATGAACAGGATCGTCCCACCGTCGGCGACGAGGTCACGAACGAACGTGTAGGAGCGTTCGATCCCCGACAGGGTCTGGTGGAGATCGATCAGGTAGATCCCACCGCGCTCGCCGTGCAGGAACCGCTTCATCTTCGGGTTCCACCGGCGGGTCTGGTGGCCGAAGTGGACCCCCGCCTCGAGAAGTTGCTTGATGCTGACGACCGCGCTCACGCCGTGCTCCTTCCCTCTCGGTTGAGCGAAGCCCGGGCCGAGCGCCGGTGAAAGCGACCGAGAGGATGGACCGGGTGGACAGTGGAACCGGGCGGACCCGGAGGCCCGGAGGTTCGGACCGGCGAAGACTGTAAGGGTTCGAGAGCGGGCCGACCAAGCCCGGGTGGGCAGAGGCCCCTCACCGCCTGGCCGAAGGTCCTGCACCCGGAATCAGCACCGAGCGGGTCGGCCGAGGGTCGGAGAACAGCGATGCCGGGTCGATGTACCGACCGTTCCTCCGGACTCCGAGGTGCAGTCGCGATCCGGTCGTCCCGACCACGGTGCCCGCAGAGACGGCCCGACCGACTCCGACCGAGATCGTGCCCAGGCCAGTGAGTGACGACCTCAGACCGTCGGGATGCACCACGCTGAGGACGAGACGACCGGCCACCTGTCCGGCGAAGGCCACCACACCCGCCCCGATCGGCCGGACGGCGGTCCCCGGCCGTACCGAGTACTCCAATCCCCGGTTCCCGGCCGCATAGTCGTGGACGGGGGCCCGGAACGGGTCGATGACCTGCCCGGTGACAGGTGGTCGGTACCGGGGCGTCCGACGTCCTCCGGTGGCACCGGGCGGCGTTCCGGCGGAGCCGCCGTCGCCCACCGCCACTGCGGCATCAGCCGGAACCCCGGTGAGGAACCCGGCTCCGAACGGGACGACGGCGAGGGCGCCGACGAGAGCGATCCGCAGGCTCGGCCGGATCCGTCGAAGTCGCCCCGGCTGCTCCTGCGGGCGCTGCCCCTGCGGGCGCTCCCCCTGAGGATGGATTGGACGGTGGCTCAGACGCTCGAGTCGTCGATGCGACTGCGGAGATGGAGGAGCGCCTTGGTGTGGATCTGACACACGCGCGACTCGGTCACGCTCAGGACCTGGCCGATCTCCTGGAGCGTCATGTTCTCGTAGTAGTAGAGGGTGAGCACCAGTTTCTCCCGCTCGGGGAGCGTGTTGATCGCCGTCCCGAGCACCTGGCGGGACTCTGCGACCTCGAAGGCGTCCATCGGGGAGCCAGCGGAACGGTCGGGGATCGTGTCTCCGAGTGTCATCGACTCGCCGCCGTCGCCGGCGCGGCCGCCCACGGTCTCGTCGAGAGCGGCGAGGCCCACCTGTGAGATCTGGAGGAGTGCCGTCCCGAGTTGTTCCTCGGTCCACTCGAGTTCCTCGGCGAGCTCGGCGTCGGTGGGAGGTCGGTGATGGATCGCCTCGATCTTGGCGTAGGCCTGCTCGATCTGACGGACCTTGGTGCGCACCGACCGGGGCACCCAGTCGATGGAGCGCAGTTCGTCCAGGATCGAGCCCTTGATCCGGTTGATGGCATAGGTCTCGAACTTGAACCCGCGTTCGAGTTCGAACTTGTCGATCGCATCGATCAACCCGAACATGCCGTAGCTGACCAGATCGGACTGATCGACGCTCTGGGGAAGCCCGGCAGCCACGCGGCCCGCCACGTACTTCACCAGCGGCGAGTACTGGACGATGAGTGCGTCCCGGAGGGCAGCGTCGGACGTGGCCTTGTACTCCTGCCACAGCCGAGTGAGTTCCTCGCCGGGCTGAGTGGACCCCGCCTGCTCGGTGACGCTCACGACCCCTCCGCTCCGGGAACCGACTCGCTGTGGCGTCTCCGGGGATGGGAGCTCTCGATGACCCGGCGCAGGTGGTTGCGATCGACGTGGGTGTAGATCTGCGTCGTGGCCACGTCGGCGTGACCGAGTAGTTCCTGCACGACTCGGAGATCGGCACCGCCCTCGAGGAGGTGGGTGGCGAAGGTGTGCCGGAGGGCGTGGGGGTGCGTGGGCACGGGAGATCGGGCGTCGACGACCCGACGTACGTCACGGGGTCCGAGGCGTCGGCCCCGGCGGTTGGTGAAGATGGCCCCGCAGGAGCCGTCAGGTGCCGTCGGTGCCGGATGACGGGCCATCCACTCGGCACGCCCGGCAGCGATCCACTCTGCGAGCAGCGCAGCGGAAGGCCGGGTGACCGGGACGACCCGCTGCACCGACCCCTTGCCCCAGACAGTGACGGTTCCGGCCGACTCGTTCCAACCGTCCACGTCGAGTCCGCACAACTCAGCCACCCGGAGCCCGGACCCGTAGAGCAGTTCCACGACGGTACGGTCCCGCAGGTCGGTGAGCGGGTCGCCCGAGGAACGCGCTGGGTCCTCGAGCAGCTGATGGAGTTCGTCGGCGCCGAGCACCCTCGGGAGACGACTGGTCCCTGTCGGCGACACGACCCCGACGGTCGGGTCGGCATCGATCCGGCCGGTGCGCATCGCCCAGCGGGCGTAGCGACGGATCGCCGCCAACCGACGGCTGACGGTCCGGTGCGACAGGCCCGAGGTGGTGCACTCAGCGAGATAGCGCCGCACGTCGGAGCGGCGGAGTCGGCCGGGCGAGTCGACCCCGTCGGCACGAACCCGGTCGACGAAGCGCTCGACGTCGGACCGGTACGCCACTCGTGTCGAGTCGGCCACAGCGAGCGACGAGGCGAACAAGTCGACCGCCCAGTCCTCGAGGTGCTGATCGTCCACGTCGGCGTGCTCCCGGTGTGTTGGTCCACCACCCGTCGGCGGAGACGCCGATCAGCGTACCGAAAGCTAAGATCAGGTTGCTCCATCGGACTCCTCGTGTGTGCGGGACACCCGAGTTCCACGCAGGGTGCTCACGGCGCCATCGGGGCCGGAGCGACGGGGAGCCGCTCGACGAACCCTCCCTGCTGAGTCACCCATCCGTGGCGGGTCAACCAGTCGAGCGCCACGATCACCTCCCGGAGACCGGCGCCGGAGGCGTGCACCAGGTAGTCCGGCGTCTCCGGTCGCCAGCCGAGCAGGCCGAGGAGGACGCCCGCCAGTCCCTCAGGGTGACTCCGCCGGCGGACCTCGCTGGGGACCCCTGCGGTGGACGGGGAGCGTCCGAGCGAAGCGAGGACGTCGCCGACCCCGGTGCACAGGCCGGCACCATCGGCGATCAACCGGTTGGTGCCGGCCGACGTACCGGCATCGATGGGACCTGGCACGGCGAGGACCGTCCGGCTGCGTTGGAGGGCGTGTTCGACCGTGGACATCGATCCTCCGGTGACGGCGGACTCCACCACGACGACCACCCGGGCGAACGCAGCGACGATCCGATTGCGAACGGGAAACCGCCACGGTGCGGCCCGGACGCCGACAGGGACCTCAGAACAGATCAGGCCGGTGGCTGCGATACGCCGAGCGAGAGGCCGGTTGGCCTGCGGGCACGGAGCATCGAGGCCGGCACCCACGACAGCGATCGGGGCGGCACCGGCGCCGACCGCCCCAGCGTGGGCGGCGGCGTCGATTCCGAGAGCGAGACCCGACACGACCGAGATGCCCTCGGCGGCGAGAGCGGATCCGAGTTGGTGAGCGATCCGCCGGCCGTACCCGGTGGGCCGGCGCGTGCCCACGATTGCGACGCAGGTGCCCTCGAGCAGGGAGGGATCGCCTTGGTGGAACATCACCACGGGGGCCTCCGGGTCATCGACGAGTGATACGGGGTAACCGGGGCAGCCGAGCGACGTCACACCGATGCCCAGCTCGCGCAGTCTCGACCAGTGACCGGAGGGGTCGACCTGCGCAGCGGCCCGCTCCCATGCCTGACGGAGAGCCTCCGGACCGGTGGCGTGACGTGGGACGACGCCGAGGGGAACCTGACCGGCACACAGCCGACTCCAGGTCTGGTCGGGAGGACCGAGGGCGGCGAGCTGGCGCAGCGTCGACGGTCCGACCTGCGGGAGGCCTGCCATGCACGCCAGGTACGCCTCGTGCGGTAGGCCACTCACGCCGTCGTCCCCGGGAGGACATCGTGCGCCCGGAGGCACTCAGCGAGCAGCACGTCGTCGACGGTGACGGGCCCGTCGCGACCTTCGAGATCGGCCAGCGTGAGCGCCACGGCCCGCAGACGCATCGTGCCACGGACCGACAACAGCCCGCGGTCCACCCGGTCCCGGAGCAGATCGGCAGCACCCGGTTCGAGCGGGGCGTGTTGTTCGAGCGCGCTCCCCCGCAACGACCGATTGGCCGAGACCCCCCGATGACGCGCCCGGAGTCGAGCAGCGAGAACCCGCTGGCGAACGCTGGCAGTCGACTCGGCTCCGGCGGGACCGGCGAAGAGCGTGCTCGGGTCCGGGGGGTCGAGGTGGAGACGCAGGTCGAAGCGGTCGAGGAGCGGGCCCGACATGCGCCGTGCGTAACGAGCCAGTTGCGCCGGGCTGCAGCGGCAACGCACATCGGGCGCCCATCCGCACGGGCACGGGTTGGTGGCTCCCACGAGCAGGAAGCGCGCCGGGAGCGACGCCGACACCGCCGCACGGACCACCTCGACCCGACCGGATTCGAGGGGTTGGCGGAGGGCGTCGAGGTGGGACGCCGGGAACTCGCCGAGCTCGTCGAGGAAAAGGACACCCGACGACGCCAGGCTGATCTCGCCCGGTCGCAGTTGGTTGCTCCCACCGCCGATGAGTGCCACCACGGATGCGGTGTGATGCGGCGAACGGTACGGAGGACGTCGGGGCAGGCCGCCGTGTCGTTCGGAACGACCGGC
>Ga0194131_10004242_pt1 | contig 21828 bp, 20 predicted proteins | sample TA2KigO120mmetaG_FD_148631 | JGI IMG/M metagenome (GOLD analysis project Ga0194131, IMG submission 148631) | Freshwater microbial communities from Lake Tanganyika, Tanzania - TA2015053 Kigoma Offshore 120m | ecosystem: Environmental > Aquatic > Freshwater > Lake | place: Tanzania: Lake... | reverse complement strand
GCGCCGCCGCGCGCTCGGACCACGGCCGCAGGTCGTCGACCGGCGCGCCGTCGGGGCGCTCCTCCCACGTGCCCGCGCTGAACGCGAGCTCCGCGAGGCCCGCGGGCGGCGGCGCGAAGGCGTCCGCCGCGAGCAGCGACTCCACGTAGTCGAAGAGCCGGTAGACGCGCTCCGCCGAGTCCATCGCCTGGAACCACACCGTGCGCCCCCGGAAGACGAGCATCGCGACGTTGGCGAGCGCGCAGGGCCCGAGGCAGCCGCCGATCGTGAGGTGCACGAAGTTGCGCAGCCGCCGGCGCTCCCACTCCGACTGGTAGACGTCGACCGGCACCGGCGCGAAGCCGTCCTCGGTGCGGCCGCAGCAGCAGTTCTCGGAGCAGACGAAGAGCTGCCCGCGCGGGCGCGCGACGTTCACCGCGCGGCCGTCCCCTTCGCGCGTGACGATGTTGCGACGCTTCTCGTAGCGCATCGCGACGACGCTCAGCGCACCGCGGCGGGCTGCGGGATCTCGGTGACGCCGATCATCGAGTCGCGCGTGACGAGCGCGACGAGCTCCTCCTCGGAGAGGGCCTCCGTGCCGGGCGGGCGCATCGGCAGCACCATGTAGCGCATCTCCGAGGAGCTGTCCCAGACGCGCACCTCGCGCTGCTCGGCGATCTCGGTGCCGAACTCGCGCAGCACCTCGCGCGGCGCGATCACCGCGCGCGAGCGATAGGCCGGCTGCTTGTACCAGGTCGGCGGCAGCCCGAGCACCGGCCACGGGTAGCAGGAGCAGAGCGTGCACACGACCATGTGGTGCACCTCGGGCGTGTTCTCCTTGACGACGAGCAGCGTGTCGACCTCCCCACCGAACTCCGCGACCGCGGCGCGGCCGTCCGCGAGCAGGCGCTCGCGGTACGCGGGGTCGCTCCACGCGCGCGCCACGGCGCGCGCGCCGAGCAGCGGGCCCGTGTCCTGCTCGTAGCGGCGCACGACCGCGTCGACCGCGTCCGGCGCGAGGATCCCCTTCTCGATGAGCAGCGACTCCAGCGCGCGCACGCGCGAGACGACGTACGAGTCGACGTTCGGGTGGTTCTTGCCCACGGCTCCTCCTGCCTGCGCGCGCCGCGCGACCGATCAGGCCGGCTCGAGGTACGGCTCCCACGCGTCGAGGTAGACGGCCTCGCGGGGCTCCGCGCTCTCGCCCCAGAGCTCGCGTGCCTCGAAGCGCACGGAGTAGAGCGGCTGCGGCTGCTCGCCGAGCCCGTGCGCGTGCGTGTCGGGGAAGACGTGCACGCCGTGGTACGCGGCGATCACGCCGCGCCTCCCCCGCGCGTAGCGCGGCAGGCGCGTGTGGCCCGCGGGGTGCGTCGTGCGCGCGCGCACCGCGTCGCCGGCGCGGAAGCGCGGGGGCGCGCGCTCCGGGCGCACGTAGCCGCGGTGGGGCACGGAGGGTCGCGTCGCAGGCGGTGCCGCCGCGAGCGCGTCGCGCGCGGCGCCGTCGGGACGCTCCGCGAAGAACGCGGTGCGCGCGTCGAGCGCCGCGGGGTCGATCGCGCCCTTCTCGACGAGGACCCGCGCGATGCCGTCGAGCCAGTGCTCGAAGTACGACGAGCCGAGGTAGTGCGCCGGCGCCATGCGCTCAATGCCGTGGCGGAACTCGTCGATGTTGATGAGCCCGGTGCGGCGGGTCGCGCCCTGGATCGCGACGACCGCGGCCTCCCAGTCGTCGAGCGAGGGCGGCCCCTCGTCCCAGTCAACGGGACCGAAGCCGTGCATGCCGCCCACGTCGTGCACGCCGTTCACGGAGCCTCCCGCCCGGCGCAGCCGTGATAGCAGCGGGCGGCGGGAGGGGTCAACGCGCTCCGCCGGCGCCCGAGCAGCCTGCGCTCGACCCGCCCTACCCGAGCGCCCCCCGCTCGGCGTACGCGGCGACCTCGCCGTCCGAGCAACCGAGCAGGTCGCGCAGCACGTGCTGCGTGTCCTCGCCCAGCGCCGGCGCGGCCTTGCGGAGCTGCACCGGTTTCGCGGAGAAGCGCGTCACGAGCCCGTCGTACGGCGTCGGGCCCATCACCGAGTGGTCGAGCGTGACGAAGAACTCGCGGTGCGCAAGCTGCGGGTCGCGATAGAGGTCGCTCGGGCGCTGCACGACCGCCGCCGGCACGCCCGCCACCGCGAGCCGCTCGACCGCGGCCCACGGCTCCTGGGCCGCGAGCCACCCGCGCAGCCCGGCATCGATCGCCTCCCGCTGCGCCATCCGCGCGGCGAGCGCGTCGAACCGGTCACCGTCGAAGCGCGCGAGCGCCGGCACGAGGTCGCGCAGCGCGCGCCAGTGCGGGGCCGTCTCCACCGCGACCGCGACGTAGCGCTCGACGCCCCCGACCGCGTAGACGCCGTGCGGGCACGCGATCGCGGAGTCGTGCCCGGCCGGCGGGGCGACGCGTCCGTTCACGGTGTGGTCCAGCACGAGCGGCTCCACGAAGTGGATGCCCGCCTCGACCTGCGAGAGATCGATGTACTGGCCGAGCCCGGTGCGCCGCCGCTCGCGGATCGCCGCGGCGAGCACCGCCGCGCCGTAGCGCGGCGTGACGAAGTCCGTGTAGGCGCCCCACGGTCCGGAGGGCGGGCGGTCCGGCCAGCCGGTGACGCCGTGGATCCCGGAGAGCGCCGAGCCCTGGTAGCCGACGCCGCGGTACGGCGCGTCGGGACCCGTCTGACCGCGCAGGCAGGTGCTCAGCATGATCAGCTCGGGCCGCTCGCGGCGCAGCGTCGCGTAGTCGAGCCCGAGCCTCCGCATCGCGCCGGGGGCGAAGCTCTCCACGACGACGTTCGACCACGCGACCATGCGGCGCGCGAGCTCGCGGCCGGCGTCGCAGGCGAGGTTGACGGAGAGGCTGAGCTTCGAGCTGTTGAAGTTCGCGTAGAACTGGGAACGGTCGATGCCCTGGACGTTGTCCTTGAACGGGTGCGCGTTGCGCAGCCCGTCGGGGCGCGCGGCCGATTCGAGCCGCACGACGGTCGCCCCGTGATCGGCGAGCGCCTTCGTGCAGAGCGGGCCGACGCCGACCCATGCGAAGTCGGCGACGCGCACGTCGTCGAAGGCGTCGCCCCGGGCATGGGAGGCGCCGCCGGCGACCGGGGCGCGCGACCGCTCGCCGGCGTACGCGGCGCCCTTCGACTCGCTCGGGGGGAACGGAGGTGGCTCGCTCAACCACCGCTCCATCATGTGCTGGTCAGCCCCGAGCGCCGGCGCCGGGCCTCGCGGGCCGAGCGGGGTGCGGCTGAGCACGGCGACGGGGCCCGGGTGCGTGCGCCCGCCGATCTCGCGCCAGAAGTCGCGCGCGCGCAGGTGGGGATCGCGCAGCAGGTCCGCGGTCGTGAGGATCGGCGCGACGAGCAGCCGGTTCGCGACTGCCCAGTCCATCAGTTCCTGCTTCGTCTTGCTGCGGAAGAGCGCGAGCACCTCCGCGCGACCGCGCTCGACGAGCTCCGCCGAGAGCCGTCCCTCGGCGAGCGCGACGTCCCACGTCAGCCAGTCGACGGCGCGGAGCTCCGGGTCGATGCCGGCCTCCTCGTCGCGCCAGCGCAGCGCCGCGGCCCAGGTGCCGCCGCGGCCGAGCGTGAGCTGCGCGCTCGCCCAGCCGTCGGCGCACTCCACGACGCGCGGCACGGCGCCGCCGGCGAGGCGGTCGGGCGTCGGCCAGCGCCGCTCGGCGCCGGTGTGCGGGGGGTCGCCGCCGGTGTTCGGCGGGAAGCCCGTCGTCTGCATCAGCGTCCAGACGACGGCGGCCTGCATCGAGACGTCGAGGTGCTGCCCGAGCCCGGAGCGGTCGCGCTCGTTGAGCGCGATCACCGCGTCGGCGGCGGCCTGGAGCCCCGCGTGGAACGCCGCCTGCGGGAAGCCGACCGGCACCGGCGGGCGGTCGCCGTCGCCCTGCAGCCCGACGAGCCCGCCCGCGGCCTCGAGCGTGAGGTCGGTCGCGGGGCGCATCGCGTGCGGCCCGCTCTGCCCGTACGGCGTCACCGAGACGTAGACGAGCCCCGGGTGGCGCGGCGAGAGCGCGGCGTAGTCGAGGCCGCGCGCCGCCAGTGCGCCCGGGTCGAACGACTCGATCAGCACGTCGGCCGACGCCGCGAGCGCGCGCAGCCGCTCCGCGCCCGCGGCGTCGTCGAGGTCGATCACGACGCTGCGCTTGCCGAGCGCGACTGCGGCCCAGTACAGCGATCGCTCGTCGGACGCGACGCCCGGGCGCTCGTCGAACGGCGGGCGCCGTCGGGCGCGCGCGCCGCCCGGCGGCTCGACCTTGAGCACCTCGGCACCGAGGTCGGCGAGCATGCGGCCGGCGAGCTCGGCGCGCTCGGTGGCGAGGTCCAGCACGCGCACGCCGTCGAGGAGAGACGCGGAATCCGCTGTCACGGCCGCACTATATCGGTGGTCGCAGCCGGGGGCGGCCGCGGCCGACGGGGAGTCGGGTGAACGTGCGAACAATCACTTGCGCCAGCGGGCCGCCCGACGCAGACCCGCTTGTGATTTGGGGGCACAGACGCGCCGCAGTCCGGCCCCGCCCTCGGGCAGGAGTAGCGCGTGGCGTCTCGCGCCCCTGCCTCGGCGCTCCCACGGCGTTCCCGCTCGATTCACGGAATCCAAAGCAATCTTGCGCGCTTGTGCGAGATCGCACGCACTCGTGCCTGCGTGTTCCCGTGATCCACTCGCGCATGATGGTGGCGGCGGCGCGCCGCGGTGAAGGGAGCGGCCATGGCCGAGCAAGACCTCGTCCGCGTGGCTCGACAACAGGTCGAGGCATTCAACAAGGGAGACTTCCAGCAGATGCAGGCGCTGATGACGTCCGACTCCGTGTACACGGAGCCGGCGACCAGCCGGCGTCTCGAAGGGCCCGCCGAGATCGTCGAGGGCATCCGCGGCTGGCGTCAGGCGTTCCCGGACGTCACCGGGACGATCACGAGCGCCGTCGCCAGCGGCGACCACGTCGTCCTCGAGATCACCCGGGAAGGGACGCACACCGGACCGGTGATCGGGCTCGGCGGCGCGATCCCGCCCACGAACCGCGCGCGGTCACGCAGGCCGCGCAGCTGCTGACGTTCGAGAACGGCCTGATCCGGGAGTGGCATCACTCCTTCGACATGATGGGCCTGATGCAGCAGCTCGGCGTGATGGCCGGCGCCGCGCCGTAGGGCACGCGCAGCGCAGGAGGAGGGCGAGACTCACGCACCCAGCGCGCGGACGATCACGGCGACGACCGCGAGCTCGAGCATGCGGGGGCCCCTCCGCCGGCCGTGATCCCACGTTGCGCCGCAGCGGGCGTCGGGCGGGAGGTCCCCCCGACGCCCGGGCCCTTCGGGGCGCCGGCTCGCGGGTCCCACGGGCGGCCCCGGGCGACCTAGCATGCGGCGGTCGCGCCGGGCGCGGGCGTGCGGGCCCGCGTCGTAAGGGCGCCCGCGTCACCCGGGAGGAAGCCATGCCGGCACCCACCACCCCGGCCGAGGTCGAGGCGACCGTCCGCGCGCTCTTCGCCGCGGCCGGCGTCCCCGTCACCGCCGCCGAGCTCGAGAAGTTCGTGCAGGCCTACCCCACGCTGCGCGCGAACGCCGACGGGCTCTACATCGACGAGGTGCGCTACGAGGAGCCGGCGCTCGGGTTCGCGCCGCTCGCCCCCACGCCGCGCCGCCGGCGCGTGACGGGGGGTGCGCGATGACCCTCCCGCTCACCCTCCGCGAGGCCGCCGACGCGCTGCGCGCGCGCCGCACCACCAGCGTCGCGCTCACCGAGAGCGCGCTCGAGCGCATCCGCGCGCTCAACGATCGCGTGGGCGCCTTCATCGCGGTCACCGACGACGTCGCGCTGGCGGCGGCCCGCCGGGCCGACGCGGACTTCGCCTCCGGCGTCGACCGCGGCCCGTTGCAGGGCATCCCGTTCGGTCTGAAGGACATCCTCGCCACGCGCGACGCGCCAACGACGGCGAACAGCCTCGTACTCGACCGCGCCTGGGGCCACGGCTACGACGCCGTCGTCACCGAGCGCGTGCGCGCCGCGGGCGCCGTGATCCTGGGCAAGCTCGTGCTGTCGGAGTTCGCGATCGGCGCCCCCGACGCCTCGAAGCCGTTCCCCGTCCCGCGCAACCCCTGGGACCTCGAGCGCACGCCCGCGGGCTCGAGCAGCGGCACCGGCGTCGCCGTCGTCACCGGGATGGTGCTCGCGGGGCTCGGCACCGACACCGGCGGCTCCGTGCGCGGGCCGGCGGCGGCGTGCGGACACACCGGGCTCAAGGTGACCTTCGGGCGCGTCCCGAAGTGGGGCTGCGTGCCGCTCGGCTACACGCTCGACTCGATCGGGCCGATGGCGCGCTCGGCGCTCGACTGCGCCCTCGTGCTGAACGTGATCGCCGGCCACGACCGCCGCGACCCGACCGCCGCGCGCGCGAAGACCGCGGACTACGCCGCGGGCATCGACGGCGGGGTTCGCGGGCTGCGCGTCGGGGTGCCCGTGCCCTACTTCTACGACCACCCCGCGCTGCAGCCCGAGGTGAAGGCGGCGACCGAGGCGGTGATCGACACGCTCGCCGGGCTCGGCGCGGAGGTGCGCGAGGTCGCGCTCCCGCACGCGGACCTCGCCGGCCACGCCAACGGGATCACGATGATGTGCGAGGCGTTCGCCTACCACCGCGTCGACATGGCGAGCACGCGCTGGGGCGACTACGGCGAGGGCGTCCGCCAGCTGGTCGCGCGCGGCGCGCTCTACTCCGGCGCGGACTACGTGCAGGCGCAGCGCTTCCGCACGTGGTTCCGGCGCGAGGCGGCGCGGGTGATGTCGGAGGTCGACGTGCTCGTCACCCCGACGACGATCGAGCCCGCGCAGCGCGCGGCCGAGATGGATCCGCTGAAGCGGCTCGCGACCCCGAGCTACACGGGGGTGTTCAACCTGCTCGGCTACCCGGCGCTCGCGATCCCGTCCGGGGTGTCGCCGTCGACGGGGATGCCTCTCTCCGCGCAGATCGTGGGCGCGCCGTTCGCGGAGGCGACCGTGCTGCAGGTGGGGCACGCCTACCAGCAGCGCACCGAGTGGCACCTGCGCGTGCCGCCGATCGCGGCGGAGGTGGGGGTGGCGTAGCCCCGCGCGCGAGGGGCCCCGAGATGCGCGCGCGCCCGGGGATGAGGACGCTCCGTCTCCCGCCGGGGGCGACGCCGATCGCGGCCGCGCGGGTCGCGGGGCCAGCCCCCCATCCGGCGCGCCGCCGGTCGAGCGGTGGGTCGACTGGCTGAGCCGGCCAGACCTCGACCGCATCGCCGCCCTGCGACCCGGGCTCGCCGTCGTCGACTACTCGCGCGACGGAAGCGGAGAGGGCGCGTTCTCGAGCGCGGAGCTCGAGCGGCTCCGCGCGGCGATGGCGCCCACCGCGCTCGTCGTCGCCTACCTGAGCATCGGCGAGGCGGAGGACTACCGCTTCGACTGGCGCACCGGGTGGCGCCCCGGGAGCCCGCCGTGGATCGAGCCCGGGAACTCGCGCTGGCCGGGCAACTACCCCGTGCGCTTCCGGGGGAAGGAGTGTCAGCGCATCGTGTTCGGTGGGCCGGACGCCTACCTCGACCGCATCCTCGCCGCGGGCTTCGACGGCGCCTCCCTCGACCTCGTCGACGGCTACGGCGCGTTCGAGGAACGGGGGCGGCGCACCGCCGAGGACGAGATGGTGGCGTTCGTGCGGGCGCTGTCCGCCTACGCCAAGGCGCGACGGCCGGGGTTCCTCGTGCTGCCGCAGAACGCCGCCGGGCTCGGCGCGCGCGCCGATTACCTCGCGGCCGTCGACGGCATCGGCGCCGAGGACGTTGATTTCGGGTACGACGCGCCCGGTACGCGCACCCCGCCGGCGGTCACGCGCGAGCTCGAGACGGCGCTCGCGATCTTCCTGCGCGCCGGGAAGCTCGTACTCAGCGTCGACTATGCGCTCGCCCCCGCCGATGTCGCCGAGGCGTACCGTCGCGCGCGCGATCGCGGCTACGTGCGGACGGTGGCGCCGATCGAGCTGGACCGCGAGCCGTTCCCGGAGGACCGCTGAGCACACGCCGCGCGCGCCGTACGATCGCGCGACCAGTCGAGCGGAGCGCCCACGATGAGCTCATGACCCGCGGGTCCGGGCACGACCCGCTTGCGGCGCTGCGCGTCCCCGCGTTCCGGCTCTTCACGGTCAGCCGCATCGGCAGCGGCGTGGCGTCGACGCTGCTGCAGGCGGTGATCGCCTGGCAGGTCTACGGGATCTCCGGCTCCGCGCTACAGCTCGGGATGATCGGGCTCGCGCGCTTCGTGCCCGCGCTCGCGATGAGCCTGATCGGCGGTGCGGTCGCCGACGCCTACAACCGGCGCACGATCATCCTGCTCTCCCAGACGGTGCCGCTCGCCTGCACCTTCCTCGTGCTCTGGGCGATCGCCGGGAATGCCGTCACGCTGCTGCTGCTCTACGCGATCGTGCTGCTCACGGGGCTCGCCTCCGCGTTCGAGAACCCAGCGCGCCAGGCGATCCTCCCGCAGATCGTGCCGCGCGCGATCTTCACGAACGCGATCACGATGAACTCGACGCTGCAGTCGATCGCGTTCATCTCCGGGCCGGCGGTCGCCGGGGGGCTGATCGCGACGGTCGGCGTCGGCGCGGTGTACGTCGTGCACGGCGTGCTCGTGGCGATCGCGATCGTCGTGCTCGTGCCGGTGCGCGTACCCGAGGGCGGGGGGCGCCGCGCGGTCGGGATCGACGCGGTCCGCGAGGGCGTCTCCTACGTGCGACACCGCCCCGTGCTGCTGGGCGCGATGACCCTCGACATGTTCGCGGTGATCTTCGGCGGGGCGAAGGCGCTGCTGCCGGTGTACGCGGTCGACATCATGGAGGTGGGCGCGGTGGGGTACGGCGTGCTCACCTCCGCGCTGGAGGCGGGGGCGCTGCTGATGGCGCTGCTGCTGATCGTGTTCCCGCCGCCGAGGCAGACCGGACGCACGCTGATCCTCTCGGTGGCGGCGTTCGGGCTGGCGACCGTGATCTTCGGGTTCTCGCGCGAGTTCTGGCTCTCGGTGGTCGCCTACATGGCGGTCGGCGCGGCGGACCAGCTGAGCGTCGTGATGCGGCACGCGACGATCCAGCTCTCGACGCCCGACACGCTGCGCGGGCGGGTGAGCTCGGTGAACGCGGTCTTCATCAGCACCTCGAACCAGCTCGGCTCGGTGGAGTCGGGGGTGGTGGCGGCGCTCACGACGGCGACGTTCTCGGTGGTGAGCGGCGGGCTCGGCTGCCTCGCGGTGGTGGCGCTGGTGTGGTGGCGTATCCCGCAGCTGCGGAGCTACCGCGCGGACGCGCCGGCGCCGGACGAGGCGGCCGCGGAGCGCGACGCGGCGGCGGCGGGCGGGTCGTAGGCGCCGGCGTCGCGCGAGGCAGGGCGCGGCGAGGCGCGCGGCCGAGCGCGGCCTCGGAGCGCCGGCCGCGCGAGCCGGCCGCGCGCGTGGGTTCCCGGTCAGCGGGACGCGGTCAGCGCAGCGCGACGGGCAGCCGCTTCACCCCGCGGATCACAAAGCTCCCCGTCCACTCGATCTCCTCGGGCGGCACGGCGAGCCGCAGCTCCGGGTAGCGGCGCACGAGCGTCGACACCGCGATCTCGGTCTCGGCGCGCGCGAGCAGCCCGCCGAGGCAGGTGTGCACGCCCGAGCCGAAGGCGACGTGGTAGTTGTCCCGGCGCTCGATGTCGAGCTGTTCCGGGTGCGCGAAGACCTCCGGGTCGTGGTTCGCGGCGACGAGCATGCAGAGCACCTTGTCGCCCTCGCGGACCGTCCGGCCGCCGATCTCGACGTCCTCGAGCGCCTTGCGTCGCACGGTGTGCACGGGGGAGTCGAAGCGCAGCAGCTCGTCGGCCGCGGAGTGGGCGAGCCCTGGCTCGCGCCGCAGCTTCGCGAGCGCCTCCGGGTGCGTGAGCAGCGCGAGCAGCCCGTTGCCGATCATGTTCGCGGTGGTCTCCTGACCGGCGCCGTAGAGGATGACCGCGGTGTCCAGCACCTCCTCCGCGCTCAGCCGGTGGCCCGCCTCCGACGCGAGCAGGTCCTGCAGCAGGTCGTCCTGCAGCTCCGCGCGGTGCGCCTCGAGCGCGCGCTCGAAGAAGCGGTCCTGCTCGGTGGTGGGCGGCTCCGAGCTCTCCTCGCGGCGCGGCGGGCGCAGCATCTCGTCGCGCGCGGGCTCGCCGGAGCGCGGGGTGAGCCGCGGCGGCTCGAGCGGCACCCCCATCATCTCGGCGATGATCGTGCGCGGGAGCTGCCGCGCGAAGTCCCAGACGGCGTCGATCTCGCCGCGCGGCTCGACCTCGTCGAGCAGCGCGTCGACCACCTCCTGGATGCGCGGGCGGGTCTGCTGGATCGCGCCGGCGCTGAAGCGGTGCGTGACCGGCCGGCGCAGCCGGGCGTGCTCGGGCGGGTCGGCGGTCACCATCATCGTCGCCCGACCCCACCGCCGCTGCGGCGGGCGGTTGCCGGCCGTGAAGCGCCGGTCCTTCAGCACCGCGACGACGTCCCCGTAGCGCGTCAGCACCCAGTGCCCGAGCTCCTCGCTCCAGTGCACCGGGTCCTGCGCGCGCAGCTCCCGGTACTGGGCCTGCGGATCGGCGAGCCATTCGGCGTTCGGAGCGAACCGCACCGCGACCATCCCGCACCCCGTTCCGCTGCCGGCCCCGCGGCCGTGCATTACGCGCGATCCCCTAGGGTCGCGCCACCTGGATCTCGCCCGCATGCACCCGCAGCGCGTAGCCGCGCAGCGGCTCGCGCGCCGGGCGCCCGAGCGCCTCGCCGCTGCGCACGTCGAAGGTACTGCCGTGCCACGGGCAGCGCAGCACCGCCCCTGTGAGCACGCCCTGCGAGAGCGGCCCGTCGAGGTGCGTGCAGAGCGCCGCGCACGCGTAGAGCGTGCCCTCGACGTTCACGATCAGCAGCGGCTCGCCGTCGAGCTCGGCCTCGTAGAGCGCGCCGGGCGGCACGTCGTCCGCCCGCGCCACCGTCACGTACTCGAGGTCCGCCGCGGTCATCGCGGCCCGCGCGGCCGCATCACGGGCGCGGCCGGTCGTCGACGAGCGCGCCGCCCACGAGCTCGTCGAAGCGCGCGAGCGCCGTGCGCGCCGGGCTCGCGATCCCGCGCAGGCGGTCGGGGTCCGCGAGGGAGCGCTCCGCGAAGAGCTGCGCGACGAGCGCCTTGCGCTCGCCCCCCTCGACGCGGGTCTCCCAGTCGGCCTGCTCCACGAGCAGCGCGCCCGCGTAGACGTCGCCCATGAACTGCGCGAGCGGGTAGAGCCGCGCCTCCGCGGTCTCGCGGTCGAGCCCGCGCCACGCCTCGATCGCCCGCTCGAGGTCGTCCGCGCGCTCGCCGACGAGCGCCGCGGTGGCGGTCTCGCCGCCGTGCTCGACGGCCTCGCGGATGCGGTCGAGCAGAGGCCCGTCCGCCTCCTCGCGCTCCATCGCGCGGCGCACGTCGAGGCAGAGGATGGCGTCCGGGCCCTCCCACACCGTGTTCACGTGGGCGTCGCGCAGGATGCGCGCGACCGGCCACGTCTCGATGTAGCCGTTGCCCCCGTGCACCTCGATCGCGTCGCTCGCGGCCGTGATCCCGAGCCGCGCCGCCTTCAGCTTCACCACCGGCGCGCCGATGCGCAGCCGGCGCACCTCCTCGCGGTCCTGCTGGTGGTTCGGGAGCCCGGAGCCGTCGAAGACGAGCGCCTGCGTCGCCTCGACGTCGACGACCATCTCCGCGAGCTTGCGGCGCATCAGCGGCTGGTCGATGAGCGAGCGGCCGAACGCCGTGCGGACGCGCGCGTAGCAGATCGACTCCACGAGCGCGCGGCGCGCGCAGCCGAGCCCCATCATCGCCACGCCGAGCCGCGCGACGTTCGTCATCTCCATCATGCGCGTGAGCCCGCGGCCGTCGCCCCCCGCCGGCTCGTCCGCGGCGGCGCTCGGGTCGCGCGGGTCGCCGGAGAGCAGGAACGCCTCGGCGTCCACGAATTCCACCTCCGCGGAGGCGACGGACTTCGTCCCGAGCTTGTCCTTGAGGCGCCGGATGCGCACGCCGTTGCGACGGCCGTCGCGGCGCTCCTTCAGCACGAGGAAGGTGCACACGCCGCGCGCGCTGTCGGGCGCGCCCTCGGGCTTCGCGAGCACGACGAACGCCTCGCCGTCGACGTTCGAGACGAACCACTTCATCCCGTTGATCCGCCACGCGTCGCCGTCGGGCGTTGCCGTCGTCTCGAGCTGCCCGAGGTCGGAGCCGCCGGTGCGCTCGGTGAGCAGCTGCGCCGCGGCGCCCTCCCACTCCTCGGAGAGGAGCCGCGGCATCACCCAGTCGCGGATCTCCGGCGTGGCGTACTTGCTGACGAGCGATTGCACCATCCCGACCCCGGTGCCGATCGCGCAGGCGAGGCCGATGTCGGCCTGGTCGAGGAGGTAGGAGTAGGCGGTGACGGGGAAATCGTGCCGCACGCCGTGGCGCTGCGCGTCCTCGCGGATCGCGGGGTTCTGGAAGCGGTGGCGGAAGACGAGGCGCTTCGCCTCGGTCAGCGAGTGCGGCAGCACGACGCGGTTGATCTCGTGACCCCAGCGGTCGTAGGGCTCGAGCCGCGGCGGGTTGCGGTCGGTCTCCTCGGCGAGCTCGGAGATGCGGCCGCCCATCAGCGCGCCCAGCCCCTCGAGGTGCGGCTCCGCCCACGCGAGCTCGTGCGGCTGCAGGTGGTAGCGCGCGAGGAACCGCACCGTGGGATCGGCCGTGTACCAGTTCAGCCCGGTGGCGCCGAGGTAGCGCTCGGTGCGGTAACGGTCGGCCTTCTCAGCGCTCCCGAACGGCAGGTGATCGACGCGCTCCTGGCGATAGGGCGCGATGCGCGCCGAGGGCGGCTCACCGGTCGACGGTGGACGGTCGTGGACCGAGGCCATGCGTCACCCCCGAGCGGGCCGTCGCGCGCGCGACGGCGATGCCTGGTCGTTCGCCGAGTGCTGCCGAACGTATGAACGGCGCGAAGCGCGTGTCAACGAACGGCGCGCGAGGCGGTGCGGCCGCGCGGCCCGGCGAGGCGCGGGGGCCCCGCCCCGCTCGGCGGCGCGCCGGCCGCACGTCCGCACGGGCTACCCACCGGAGGAGCCCCGCGCGTGGATGAAGTTGTAGCTGCGGCGCACGCCGCGCATGCGGCCGAGCTCCTCCTCGAGCTGGCGCGCGTCCGCCGCGAGCATCTCGCCGCGCAGCGTCAGTTCGCCGCGCCAGGCCTCGATCTGCAGCCCGGGGACCTCGAGCCCCAGCGCCCGCGCCCGCCGCCGAGCCGCGCCACGAGCGCGGGGTTCCCCCTGCGCAGCGCCGTCAGCGCCTCCGTGATCCGCCGCCAGCGGGAACGCCCCCGCCGCAGCGGCCTGAGCATGCGGCGTCTCGAGTTGCGGATCCGAGACCACGTCGAGCCCTCCGGCAGCCCGTCTCCGTTATGACAAGTCATCGCGTACCAGTATCAGGAGGTACCACGCACGTAGGCAACGTGTGTAATGCACTCCCCGCGGCGCAGGGGCGCCGTCTCGCGGGACGGCGGGCGCAGAGGGCGCGGAGGGTCCGCCGAGGTCGCGCGCGCTCACCCGCTCGCGCTCTGCGCGTCGCGCCGGCGGACGAGCAGCCCGGCGCCGATCGCGAGCGCGGCGGTCGCGGCCACAGCGCCCGCGATCACCAGCGGGTGCGGGCCGGACCCGGGGCGCAAGCGCGCGAAGAGCGCGCGTGGCTTGCCCAGGGGTCGAGCCGCCACAGGAGCTCGCCGTCGGTGCGGAGCTCGTCGGCGTTCGTGTCGACGACCCCGCCGGGGAGCCGCAGCCGCACGTTGAACGAGGCGTTGCGGGTGAGGAGGCGGGCGGCGAAGCGCCACTCCCCCGCGTCGTCGCGTTGGAGCGTCAGCTCCTCGAACGGCGGGCCGCCGCCGGCGAGCCCGCCGTCGCCGCCGGAGGCGGCGCCGGGTGCGCCGAAGACCGCGGCGAGCGGCAGCGCGAGCGCGACGGCCCGCACGTCGCGAGCGTGCCGCGAGCCGCCGCGGCGCCGGGGCGATCAGCGCGCGCCGCCCGCGCGCTGCGCGGCGAGGTGGGCGCGCACCCCTCCTCGCCCCAGCGCATGATCACGTCGTGGTTCCAAGCGAAGATCGGGCGTGCGATCGGCGCGAGCCAGTTCATCCAGGGGCGGCTCGTGCTCACGTCCCAGTTGTACTGCACCACCGTGCGGCCGCCCTCCTCGCGAAGCTGCCAGACGCCGGTGCCGACGAGCTCACCCGTCGCCTCGCCGGCGAGCAGCCCGTGCGGCTCGACGCGTGTCGTGCGCATGTCGAACACGAGGTCGTACGGCAGCCGGCTCCGGAACGTGTACCGCCGCACGCCGCCGATCCCCTGCGTGTCGCCGCGCTCGATCTCCTCGACGCCCGGCAAGCCGCGCCACCAGCTGGGCCAGCTCAGCGAGTCGACGATCGCGTCCCAGACCGTCGCCACCGGCTCGTCGAACGTCCAGTGCGTGACGAAGGAGTACTTCGCAGCCACCGCCCCACCCTCCCTCCGCGCGAGCCGGTCGTGGCACCGGCGGGCGGTGGCGACCCACGGCGGGCTCGACGTGAGGCATGATGGCCCCCTCGTCGCCCGCCATGGTCGGCGGGGAGGTGCGCCCTCGGCGAGGAGGCGAGCGATGGTCCAGCCCGCACCCGGGGCGGCGGTCCCCCGCGCGATCCCGGAGAGCGCGGAGGCGATCGCCCCCGCCTGGCTGGCCGACGTGCTGCGCGAGGCCGGCGCGCTCGCCGCCGGGCGCGTGGCCGAGGTGCGCGCGCAACCGATCGCGGTAGGCGAGGGGTTCGCCGGGCGGCTCGCGCGCCTCTCCGTCACCTACGAGGGCGCGCCCGCCGCGGCGCCGGCGTCGGTGATCGCGAAGTTCGCCGCGGATCACGAGCCGACGCGCCGCATGCTCGCCTCGCTCGGCGGCTACGAGCGGGAGGTGCGCTTCTACCGCGAGTGGGCGGAGCGCGCGGGCCTCCCGACCCCGCGCTGCTACTACGCCGAGATCGACCCGGCGACCGCGACGTTCATGATCCTGCTCGAGGACATGCGCCCCGCCACCGTCGGCGACCAGGTCGCGGGGGCCTCGCTCGAGCAGGCGCGCGAGGTGACGCGGCTGCTCGCGACGTTCCACGCGCGGTGGTGGAACGACGAGCGCGTGCTGCGCGAGCTGCGGCCGCGCGCGGAGGTGCTGCAGGAGGTGCTACGGCTCTTTCGCGCCGGACTGCCCGCGTTCCGGGCGTCGATGTCCGGGGCGTACCCCGGGCTCGTCGTGCTCGCCGAGCGGCTCGACTCGATCGCCGGGGAGCTCGCGGAGGACCTCGTCGCGGTGCGGCGGCCGTTCACGCTCGTGCACGGGGACGTGCGGCTCGACAACCTGTTCTTCCCGACGCCCGAGGGCGGGCGCTTCGCGGTGATCGACTGGCAGGGCACCGCGGCGGGGCAGCCCGCCGCCGATCTCGCCTACTGGCTGGTGCTGAGCCTGCCGATCGAGCTGCGGCGCGCCCGCGAGCGCGAGCTGCTCGCGCTCTACCACGCGACGCTCGTCGACCGCGGCGTGCGAGGCTACTCGCTGCGGCGGCTGCGGCGCGACTACCGGCGCGCGGCGATGGCGTTCGTCGTCGGCGCCGTCGTGCTCTCGTCGAACCTCGACCTGCTCGGGCCGGAGCGCGGCCGCGCGCTCGTGGACGCGGCGCTCCGGCGCTTCGAGGCCGCGCTCGACGACGCGCACGCGCGTTCGCTGTCGCGGCTGCTCGTCGCTTCTGTGCGCGCGAGCCGCGCGCTGCGGCGCGCGCGGCTCCTGCCCGGACGCTAGGCGGCGACACCAGAAAGGACTCCGCCATGCGCGTCCTCGTCATGGGCGGCACGCGGTTCAACGGGCTCGCGCTCGTGCACGAGCTCGCGAAGCACGGCCACGAGGTCACGGTGCTCAACCGCGGCCAGACCGAGGCGAAGCTCCCGCGCGGGGTCCGCCGGCTCTACGCCGACCGCCACGACCACGCGGCGCTGCGCGCCGTCTTCCGCGACGAGAAGTTCGACTGCGTGCAGGACATCAGCGCGTACACGCTCGACGACGTGCGCAGCATCGTCGAGATCTTCCGCGGGCGCATCGCCCACTACGTCTTCGCGAGCTCGACCGTGATCTACGCGGCCGCGAAGGTGCTCCCGATCCGAGAGGGCGACCCCGTCGACCGCTCACCGCGGCAGAGCGAGTACGGCCTGAACAAGCTCATCTGCGAAGACTACCTGGTGCGCGAGCACCGCGAGCGCGGCTTCCCGGCGACGATCGTGCCCTTCTCGATGGTGTTCGGGCCGCACAACATCATCCCGGACCGCGAGCAGCGCATGTTCATGCGCATGCTCACCGGCCGCCCCGTGCTCGTCCCCGGCGACGGGACGACGCTCGCGCAGGTCGGCCACGTGGACGACGAGGCGCGCGCGCTGCGCATGCTGATGCTGAACCCGGTGACGTTCGGGAAGCGCTACAACCTCACCGGCTCCGACTACTGGAGCGACGAGGGCTACGTCGACACCTTCGCCCAGATCCTGGGCGTCGAGGTGCGCAAGCGGTTCGTGCCGCCCGCGCTGATGGACGAAGTGTGGGCGGGCGGTCAGACGCGGCACATGATCCAGCGCCTCGCGCCGTACATCCACCACTGGAACGAGAGCGTCGTGTTCAGCGTCGACCGGCTGCGGCGCGATGTCGCCTTCGAGCCCGAGTACCGGTTCGCCTCCGCCGTCGAGCAGACCTACGAGTGGTTCCGCGCAGAGCGGCTCGACGAGACGCTGCAGTTCGACTGGTCCGAGGAGGACCGGCTGCTCGAGCGGATGGGCGCCGAGTAGCGCGTTCCGCCGCCGGCCGGCGCGCAGGGCGCCCTCAGTCGGGCATCTCCATCGTGAGGATGCGCCGGCCGTTACGCCGCACGACCGAGACGGTGACGCCGGGCGTGAAGTCGACCGCCGTCGCGCCGGGGTTCGCTCGATTGCGCTCATCCGCGCGCACGAATTGGTAGAGGGTCGTCGCGTCGGCGACGGTGGGGTGGTCGGGTTGCTCGGGGGTCACCATCTGCAGGAACCTCTCCCACGGGAAGCGGGCGCCGGGGTCGCTCTTCCCGCTCTTCATCCCGTTCATCGTGTCCTCGTGGCCGATGTACCCGGACAGGATCGGGGCGCTCCGCAGCTGCGACCAGCCCCGGACGCGGACCGCGGGGACCACGAAGCCGAGCGTCGCCTGGAGATGGCGGCAGAGCCACGCGAGGCGCTCCAGCGTGGCGTCGGCGTACTCCTCCTGCGCGGCCGTCTGAGGGACCTCGATGCTGATCCCGACCTCGTCCGCGGCCCACTCCCAGTCCGCCCCCCAGGTGCCGTAGCCGGTGGCGACGGAGGAATGCTCGGTGCGCAGCCCCTGGGGCTCGCCGAAGACCCAGACGCGGTCCTCGTCGGCGGAGACGAGCGCGTCGGCGGTCGGGCACCAGGTGCCCGGCGGCCGGGCGGCCGCCGACGAGAAAAAGTTCAGCGTCGCCTGGTCCTGGAGGTCGAGGGTGGTGTGACCGCGCGTCGGGTGGATGGTGAACCGGTGCGGCGGCCAGATCGTCCGCGGCCGCCTCGCGTAGGGAGGTCGAGACGCGATCAGCAATTCAGGCATCGTCGCCGCGCCCCCGTCCCACCGGCCCGCGAGCCATCACCCTACCGGCGACAAGCGGCGGCTTGATTTCGACGGCCGGCGCTTGCTCTTCACCCGGTCCGACCTGATACAACGTCGGCCGAACCCTGACGCCCCGGGAGGTCATATGACCACGAGCGAGCGCACGATCCGCGGCAAGGTGGCGATCGCCGGCATCGGCGAGACGACCTACTACAAGCGCGGGCAGGCCACCGAGTCCGAGTTCGAGTTGGTGCTGCAGGCGGTGCAGCGCGCGGCCGAGGACGCCGGCATCGACGTCCGCGAGATCGACGGCTTCGCCTCGTACTCGAACGACCGCAACACGCCGGAGCGCATCGCGACGGCGTTCGGCATCCCCGAGTACCGCTTCTCGAACATGTTCTGGGGCGGCGGCGGTGGTGGCGGCTCCGGGGCGGTCGCCAACGCGGCGGCCGCGATCGCGGCGGGCTACGCGGAGACGGTAGTCGTCTACCGCGGGCTCGCGCAGGGGCAGTTCGGCCGCTTCGGGCAGGGCCCGCGCGTGAACACGGTCGCCGGCGACGGCGCGTTCACGGTGCCGTACGGCGTGATGTCGCCCGCGCAGACGTTCGCGATGCGCGTGCGGCGCTTCATGCACGATCACGGCGCGAAGCAGGAGGCGCTGCGCGCGATCGCGCTGGCGTCCTACCGCCACGCGCAGTCCAACCCGCGCGCCGTGATGTACGGCCGCGCGCTCGACGAGGAGGCTTACGACCACTCGCGCTGGATCGTCGAGCCGTTCCACCTGTTCGACTGCTGCATGGAGAACGACGGCGGCGCGGCGCTCGTCCTCGTCGCTGCGGAGCGGGCGCGCGATCTCAAGCAGAAGGCGGCGTATATCCTCGCCGCGGCGCAGGGCTCGGCGCACCGGCAGGGCGCGGCCGCACACAACGCGCCCGACTACGCGACGAGCAACTTCAAGACGCTCGCGCCGCGCCTCTACGCGATGGCCGGCGTCGGTCCCGACGACGTGGACGTGCTGCAGTCGTACGAGAACTTCACCGGCGGCGTGATGATGAGCATCGTCGAGCACGGCTTCTGCGCGCCCGGCGAGGTGAACGACTTCTTCACGCTCGAGAACTTCTCGTCGCCGAAGGGGCGGCTCCCGCTCAACACGAGCGGCGGCAACCTCGCCGAGTGCTACATGCACGGCCTCGAGCTGATCACCGAGGCGGTGCGCCAGGTGCGCGGGAGTTCCACCTGTCAGGTGCCCGACGTGGAGATCTCGATGGTGACGTCGGGGCCGATGGTGCAGCCCGTGAGCAACCTCATCCTGGCGACCGAGCGCGGCTAGGGGGCGGCGCATGGCGGCATCGCAGCGGCCCGAGCGCAAGTACTACCTGCCCGTGGGATTGCCGGCCCCGGCCCCGCACATCGACGGGCTGGGCAAGGAGTTCTGGGAGGCGACGCGCCGCCACGAGCTCCTCGTGCAGTTCTGCGGGGCGTGCGAGAACTACCAGTGGGGGCCGGAGTTCCTCTGCCACCACTGCCACGACTGGGACTCGCTCTCCTACCGCCGGGTCGAGCCGCGCGGGCGCATCTACTCGTGGGAGCGCAACTGGTACCCCGCACACCCCGCGCTGCAGACCGGCGTGCCGTACCTCGTGGTGCTCGTGGAGCTGCCAGGCGCAGGCAACGTGCGCATGGTCGGCAACCTGCTGGGCGACCCCGAGCAGGAGGTCGTGATCGGCACGGACGTGGAGGCGGTCTTCGAGGATCATGACGACCACGACCCGCAGTTCACGCTCGTGCAGTGGCGGGTGGTCTGACTTCCGGCGAGCGTGGGGCGTCAGCCCCATGAGCCGTTGCGCAAGTCACCGGAGATCCGACAGCCCGCTCAGCCCGCTGACGCGGGCTGCTCGCCGGGTCCTCAGCCCAGGTACCCCTCCGCCTCGCCGCGGCGCACCTCGTCCTGCGCGAGCCCGAGCCAGTCGCCGAGCACGGCGGCACTGTCCTCGCCGAGCACGCGCGAGCGGCGGTACGCGGTGACAGGAGTCCGCTCGAAGCGCAGCGGGAGCCGGTCGAAGAACGTGCGACCGAGCAGCGGGTGCGGCTCCTCCGTCTCGCCGAAGAACCCGCCCGCCGCGAGCTGCGGGTCGCGCGCGAGGTCGACGCCCGTCTGCACGACGCCGGCGGGCACGCCGGCGGCCTGGCAGCGCGCCTGCACTTCGTAAGCGTCGAGGCCCTGCGTCCACGCGGCCACGAGCATCTCGACCGCGCCGGCGTCCGCGACGCGCCCGGCGGCCGTGTCGTACTGCGGGTCGCGCGCCCACGCGGGGTCGCCCATCACCCCCCGCAGCGCACGCCAGTGCGCGTCGTCCATCACCGCGATCGCGACCCAGCGATCGTCCTCCCCCACGCACGGGAAGCAGCCGTGCGGGGCCGCCTCGTCGTAGGGGAGGCGGTTGCCCGGCGGCTCCACCACGCGCCCGTTCGCGAAGTAGTCGAGCAGCGCCGGCGCGGCGAGGCTCACCCCCACCTCGAACTGCGACAGATCGACGCGCTGCCCGCGGCCCGTGCGGCGCCGTGCCTCGAGCGCGGCGAGCACGGCGACCGCACCGTGCAGCCCCGAGGCGTGGTCGTTGTAGGAGAACCCGATCCCGATGTCGGCGCGGCCGGGCACCCCCGTGAGGTAGGTGAGGCCCGCGAGCGCGTGCACGGTGGGCGCGTACGATACGAAGCCCGACCACGGCCCGCGCTCGCCCATCCCCGACATCGCGGCGTAGACGACGCCGGGGTTCGCCTCGCGCACGCTCTCGTAGCCGATGCCCCAGCGCTCGAGCACGCCCACCGAGAAGTTGTCGATCACGACGTCGGCGCGCTCGGCGAGGCGGCGGCACAGCGCGCGCGCCTCTTCGCGCCCCATGTCGAGCGCGAGCGCGCGCTTGTTGCGGTTCCACATCGCGTAGTAAGGGCTCGCCGGCGTGTTTCCGGGCCGCGTCGCGGAGTTCACCTTCACCACGTCCGCGCCCATGTCGGCGAGGATGCGCGTGGCGAACGGCCCGGCGAGGACGTGGGTGAAGTCGAGCACGCGCACGCCCTCGAGCGGGAGCCGGCCGCGGGCGCCGGCGGCGGTCATGCATCCCACCCGATCTCGCGCAGCACCGCCTCGGTGTCGGCGTCGGGGGCGGCGTGCGCGCCGGGCGCGCGCCAGGGCGTCTCCGAGAGGTGGTACGGCGCGCCCGGCGCCCGCGCGCCGGCGTCCGCCAAGTCGCCGGGCGGGAGCGGCACCCACCAGTCGCGCGCGGCGAGCTGCGGGTTCTCCGCGACGCGGTCGGGCGGCAGCACCCACCCGAAGGGGTGGTGGCGGCGCTGCGCCTCGAAGAAGAACGGCTCGACCTCCTTCGTCGCCACCCACTCGCGCAGCACCTGCATGAGGCGGTGCGTGAGCTGCGTGCGCACCAAGGGGTCGACGGCGGCGGTCGCGTAGCGCTCGTCGAGCACGTCCTGCTGCGCGCCCTCCGCGGCCAGCCAGGCGATCAGCCGCTGCGCGTCGGGCGTGGGGGTGATCATGATCGCGCCGTCGCGCGCGGCCATCACCTGGTAGGCGTCGCTCCAGTGCAGCGAGCCGCGGCGCGCCAGCGCCGGCCCGCGCGCCATCGGCAGGCGGTCGTGGTACCAGAGCCACATGAGCACGTGCTCGAGGCAGGAGGCGATCGCCTCGTGCACGGAGAGGTCGACGCGCTGACCCTCGCCGGTCTCGCGCGCGTGCCGCAGCGCGGCGAGCGCGGCGATCGCCGCGTAGGCGCCCGAGACCGCGAAGGCGACCTCGCCGAACCCCTTGAGCGGCGGGGTGTCGACGTCGCCGCAGGTCGCGCAGATCCCGCCGAGCGCGCTCGCGACGAGGTCGGGCGCGAGGTGGTCGCGCCACGGACCCTCGCGGCCGAACGAGCTGACGCCCACGAGCACGAGCCGCGGGTGATCGCGCAGCAGCGCGGCCCCGTCGACGCCGGCGCGCGCGAGCGTCCCCGCGTCGAGCACGACGTCGGCGCGCGCGCAGAGCGCGGCGAGCGCCTCGCGCCCGCGCGGCGCGTCGAGGTCGAGCGCGACGAAGCGGCGGTTCGAGGCGTAGAAGGCGTGCCAGAGCGAGCCG
>Ga0194131_10004239_pt1 | contig 21841 bp, 22 predicted proteins | sample TA2KigO120mmetaG_FD_148631 | JGI IMG/M metagenome (GOLD analysis project Ga0194131, IMG submission 148631) | Freshwater microbial communities from Lake Tanganyika, Tanzania - TA2015053 Kigoma Offshore 120m | ecosystem: Environmental > Aquatic > Freshwater > Lake | place: Tanzania: Lake... | reverse complement strand
AGAACAAGGCAAAAAAACGCGCAACCCACGCTGTCTGAGAACCTTGCGGTGAAAACTACTGCTTATCGGCGGGGGAACTTCGGTTTAGCTATCGACTCATGGACTCGCTCAGCCTCGACATGTCCGCCGACGGCCGGAAGATCGACCTGCAACAGACTCAGTTCGGACGCAGTGGCTACCAAGTCACGATCGGCGTCGGCTATCACCCGAGTGGCGGCCTGTTTTCGAGTCGCTAGCCCAATGGGGCAGCGCATCATTCTTGTCGACGACGAGCCGCCGCTGCGAATGCTCCTCGGCCGGATGCTGACCCGAAGCGGCTATGAAGTAAACTCCTTCGATTCAGCGGAGGAAACGCTGGCTGCGGGCCGCGGGGCAGATATTGCGCCGGACCTATTGATCACCGATCAGCAACTTCCCGGCAAGACGGGCTCCGAACTAGCCGCCGAACTTGGCTCGGTCTGGCCCGCAATGAAAGTAATCATTTGCAGCGGCTTGCCGGTCGAATTGAGCGACCTCCCTGCTTCCATGCGCAAACGAGTTGGATCGCTCCCCAAACCGTTCAGCCCGGAACAGCTTCTGGACGCGGTCGCCACGGCGCTGCGGGAAGCGGGAACTCCCGAGTAATGCGTGGCTCAATGATTACTTCGCTATGCGCAGTTTGCTAGTTCTCTGATCGTCTCCACGGCCCGCTCTTGCGCCTCCGTCTCGGGCGCCGACGTGCGTGGCGAATGCCGCGACAGACCCAGATTCAGCCGCAACAGATCGAGTTGAAAGCCGACCGGCATGCTGCCAGTTTGTGCCGGATGGTTGGATTGGTCATGGGAGTCGGATGAATGGGACATGTGGCCTCGTTTCTTCTGTTCTCATCGGTCGGTGGAAGGCCTTCTTGAGGGATTTTTGGCACCGCCAAAAAATTGGTATCCGAGTGACATCGACAAATTCTTGTCGCGGCAATAAAGAAAGGGCCGGAAAACCCGGCCCTATGAAAAGTACCACCTTGGAGAGGGATTTGAAGTGAGTCGGAAGAACCTATCCTGAGACCACAAAAAATCCGACGTCCCCAGGCTGAAGGCTCAAGCTATCGGTTGGGAGGGGAGAGAAGGAGGGAACAACGGAGGGGTTACTGCGGAGAATACTGCTGGTGAGGGTGTCTTGCGGGGGAGCAACCATTTTGTCTTGAGCCAGTCCCGGTTTCGTCACGCATTTCTTCGAGCACGTCGCATGCCAAACTCCCAAGACGCCCAAAGACACCCAATTGCTCAAAGGGGCACGAAAGAATTACCACTTTCGTACTAAGGCAGCGCCTCCAAGCGGCATTTCTTTCCATCCCAAAAAGGAAACGCCGTACCCGCATGGAGCACGGCGTTCCAAATTGGCGAAGCAGCCTTACTGCACGTCTGGAACTCGCGAGGGAGGTTTGGACACCGACCCTTTCATGGCTTCGTCGATTTGAATGCTGTTGGCGATCAGAGTCTGCCCGGTGGCCCGCTCCAGTTCATTCCGCGCCCGGGCGTACGAACTCAGCGCCGTCACCTCGGACGCCTGCGCCGCGGTCAAATCGCGTTGGGCCTGAATCACAAAGAAGATCGTCGACGCGCCCAACGCATACTTCTTCTGCTCGGCGTCGAGCGTCTGCTCCTGTAACACACGGTTCTTGACGGCGGTCTGGTAGCGCGCCCGGGCCTGCTGCAGGGAGATCAGCGCGTTCTGCACCTCCACCCGCACCAGGTTCAACGACTGCTGTAGCCGGATCTCGCTCTGCCGCAAGCTGAGCTGATCCCGCACCATGTCGGCCTGCGCCGCGCGGTTGCGCAACGGAATGTTCAGGCTCACGCCAACGCTGTAGTCCGGAAAATTCCGGCGGAACACTTGCCCGATCGCCGTGCCATATCCGCCCAAGAAGTAGCCGTCGACGTTCGCCGGATTGCGCTGTTGCACCAACCCTGGAGGCGCGCCCGGCACCGGCGGGATCGGAATCGCGTTCAACAAACCCGACAATCCGTTGTTCTGGAAACTCGCAAACGCGTCCACGCTCGGAAGCATGGCATTCCGGGTTCCCTTCAATCCGATCTTGGCGCTGTCGATGTTGATCCGCGACTGCTCCAGTTCCGGCCGGTTCGCCGTCGCCCGGCCGACCAGATCCTGAATCGGCTCGATGGCTTCGCTGTCCGGCATCCGGATCTTATCGGTCGGCACGATCCGCGCCTCCGCCAGTCCGGGGCTCGCCACGCCGGTGCGGCTCAGTGCGTTCTTTAACACCGTTTCCTGCTGCAGCACGTTGGTCTCGGAAATCGTAAGATCCTGCTGGCTGCGCGCGACTTCCGCTTCGGCGCGGATGATTTCGATCGGCGCCAGTGTCCCGATTTCGACCTGCTTCTTGTTGTCGTCGTAGAGTTTCTGATTCAGCGCCAGCGCCTGCCGCTTCACCGTTACATCTTCATTCGCACTGACCAAATCCCAGTACAGACCGATCACGTTGGACACTGTCGTGATGACTTGCTGCTGGAATACGAGCTCGGAGACTTTCAGGTTGTTCCTCGATATTTTGATATTGCGCGAGTTGACCGCCAACCCGAATCCTTCCATTAACCGCTGCTGGATCTGGACGTTCGCAGCCACCGACTTCGACGGATTGAAATCGTTACGGCCCGAGTTCTGCGCCAGAAAGTTGTTGTTAAAACCCATCGACACCGCCGTACCGGTCAGGAAGTTCTTGCTGACCTGGTAATTCGCCAGCGTCCGCGTGTTGATCAGCGAACTGGTACCGGTGACGAACGGGCTGGTCAACGGCGAGGTCTGATGCGCCCAGCTCATTGTCGAAGTAAAGACCGGGTCCAGATTCGTACCGCCGCCTTGACCCGTCTGCGCCGCATTGGCGCCCGCGTTGCCGAGCAGGTTACCGCCCTGCGCCAGCGCGCCGCCGCCACCGCCCGCGGTGGAAGCATTACTCACACCGCCGCCCGCGCCGATCCGAGACGCTCCGCCCGCGTTGGCGCGCAACAAATCCGCTTCCGAGATCCGCGGACCATACCGCTGCAATTCGATATCGAGATTGTTTTCCAAAGCCAAGGCGATCGTATCCTGCAAGGAGAGATACAACTTCCCCGCCCGCATCAGCGCATCGAGGCGCGATGAATTGCCGAGCGAAATCGCCGACACATCTTTCCACGCATACGGATCCTTGATGTCGTTCCACCAGGTATTAAGCCCGGCTTTCGGACCTTGAGCGGAGACGGCGGGCGTCAGCATCAGCAGAGTGCAAAGGAGACTGGTGAGTTGTTTCGCGTTCATGGAATTGAAATTCTCGCGTTAGAAGTCAGGACGCTGCAATCGCCCCGCTTGTTCCACGATTTCTCCATCATATCGCGGCGCTTAGTGCTTGTCCTGCAATTTGTTAGAGCGAAAATGTCCGTTTCCGGGATTCCCGCGCCGAACCCTGTTTCGGAGACGGACAGTTTTGTTGGAGACTGGTATATTAACCACGATGTCCCTTCCTCCCAACGACCAGGCCATGGCCGCCTTCCAACAAACCGGCGCCTATCTGAAAGGACACTTCCGCCTGACCAGCGGACTTCATTCCCCCGAGTATCTCCAGTGCGCCAAGGTCCTCCAATACCCCGTGCACGCCGAGGCGTTTGGCCGCGGACTCGCCCTTGCATTCCGCCAGATGGCAAACGGCGTGGCGATCCCGATCGTCGCCTCGCCCGCCATCGGCGGCTTGATCATCGGGCACGAGGTCGCCCGCGCGCTCGGCGCGCGTTTCATTTTCACCGAACGCGATCCCTCCGGCAAGATGACGTTGCGCCGCGGCTTCGAAGTCAGCCCGGGCGAAGCCGCCGTTGTTGTGGAGGATGTCGTCACCACCGGCGGCAGTTCGCGGGAGGTCATCGAGATTTTGCAGGACATGGGCGTCACGATCGTCGGAGCGGGCTCCATCATCGACCGCTCCGGCGGCCAGGCCGACATCGGCGTCCCCCGCACGGCGTTGTGCACGCTTTCGGTAACGACCTGGGCGCCGGAGATGTGCCCGCTGTGCCGCGAAGGGTCGGTCGCGGTGAAGCCCGGCTCGCGGAATGCCTGACGTTCGGCGCATCCGCTGCCGCACGGCCTACGATGGAACGACCTTCCACGGGTGGCAGGTGCAGCCCGGCCTGCCGACGATTCAAGCTGAACTGCAGCGCGTGATGTCGGAGATCGAGGAAGCGCCGGTTACCGTCGAAGCCAGCGGCCGCACCGATGCCGGTGTGCACGCCCTGCGGCAGATGATCGCGTTTTCGATTCGGAACCCAATCCCGTGCGACAACCTTCGCCGGGCGATGAATCGACTACTGCCGCATTCGATCCGGGTCTTCGAAGTCGAAGAGACCCACGGCGCCTTTCACCCGCGCTTCGACGCCGAGTCGAAGCACTATCAATACCGGATCTGGCGCGATGAGATCTGTCTACCTTTCGACCGTCCGTATGTGCATCATCATCCGTATCCGCTGGACGAAGCGATCATGGCTGAAGCGGCGCGCGCGCTCGAAGGGGCGCACGACTTCACGGCCTTCGCTGCGTCGGATGAGAAGGACGCGCTTGGCCACTCGAAGGTAAGGAAGATTTTTCGGTCGTCGATCAATCGCGACGGTCCGCGCCTGATCTACGACGTCGAAGGCAGCGGCTTCATGAAGCACATGGTGCGGAATTTGATTGGAGCGATTGTGGAAGTGGGTAAGGGCAATTTGGCTATTGGCGACTTTGAAGCTTTGTTGACCGGTTCGGGGAAGGCCGGGCCTACACTACCCGCTCAGGGTCTGTTTCTGATTGACGTGCGCTACGAATAGCCGCGCCGCTAGAAGCTCACCCCGCGCGGGATCAACTTGTGCTCGCGCGCCTAGCGTTCCAACCCCTCGCGGAAATCGGGATGCGCAAGACCAATGAGCGCCAGCGCCCGTTCCGCCACCGACTTCCCTTTCATGTTGGCTATACCGTACTCGGTGACCACGTACATCGTGTCCGAGCGCGGCTTCGTAACAATGTTGCCCGGTGTGAGGTTCAGGACGATCCGGCTGCGGCGGTCGCCGCGCTTCTCGTAGGTCGACGACAAACAGAGGAACGACTTGCCGTCCTTGGACGCATACGCGCCGCGCACGAACTGCAACTGTCCGCCGGTGCCACTGATGTGGCGGTGCCCGTCCGATTCCGACGCCGCCTGTCCCTGCAAATCCATCTGCGTGGTGTTGTTGATCGAAACGACGCGCTCGTTTTGCATGATGATCTGCGGAGAGTTGGTGTAATCGACCGGGCGGCAGGAAAAATCGGGATTCCGGTTGGCCGTCGCGTACAGCGCCTGGGAGCCAAGCGCGAACGTGTACACCACTTTGCCGCGATCCAACGCCTTTTGCAAACCGCTCACGCGACCGGAGCGGAACAGCAGCGCGATGCCCTCGGTCAGCATCTCGGTGTGCACGCCAAGATCCTTCACGCCCGATTCCAACAGCAGCGAACACACTGCGTTCGGCATGCCGCCAATGCCGATCTGCAAGCAGGCGCCGTCGGGCACCTCGGCGGCGATGCGCCGCGCCACCGCGCGGTCGATCTCGCTCGGGTCGGGATTGGGCAGCACCGGACACGGCTGTTGGTCTCCCTCGACGACGTAGTCGACCTCGCTCATGTGCACGCCGTTGTCTGCGCCGAAGACATACGGGATGTGCGGGTTCGGTTCGACGATGACCACCGTGGCGCGCTCGATCACCGCGCGATGCCAAACATTGGTGGGGCCGAAGTTGAAGTAGCCGCCTTCGTCCATCGGCGCGGTTTGGAGAATCGCGATGTCCACCGGATCGAGAAAACGCCGGTAGTAGTCCGGCACCTCGCCCAGGTTCAGCGGCGTATAGTTGCACCGGCCCGCGTCGTGCTTCTTGCGTTCGTAGCCGGAGAAGTGCCAACTGAAGATGTGGAAGTGATCGCCGTCGGGATCTTCTTCGATCACCGCGCGCGGACGCATACTCAAACACGTCCGGATCTTGACGTTGTCGAGATCTTCCTTGCGCGCGGCCAGGGCGCGATCAAACGCATCCGGCTGACACAATCCTACGCCGTAGTCCAGCCACATGCCGGACTTGACCAGACTGGCGGCCTGCGCGGCGGTGATCGATTCACAGGTCCTTACAGGCATTGCAGCATCTCGCGAAGTTCGTTGGCCGTCAGCGGATCGCGATACGGATCCGCTGGCGGCGCGGGCAGCGCCGGATCCGCCCATTGGAACCAGGCCTCACCGTCGAGCGATTCCAGGTCGTCGATGCGCAGTTCTTTTGGCACCTTGAACAGGTCGAAGGCGTCGGCGGCAAACTCGGTGCCGGTATACTCCCACACGATGCGTGTCATGAGATAGCGTTCAAACGAGGTCGCCAGCAACACATGCGCGGCGGGCTTGAACACTAGTCCCGTCAGCACAATCGGCGATGGAAATTTCGACTGTGGCGTCCAGACGCCCACGACTTCGTCGCCGGCCTCTTTGGCGAACAGCGTGACCTCTTTCGGGACGTGCCAATCGGCCTGGCGCGCCAGTTCGCTGGCGCGTTCGATCGTTCCGTCGTCAACGCCGGCGGCGGGAAACAACAGCAGATCGCCGCCGAAAAGCGACGCCCCGTCGGCGCGCTTGTAGAACCACCGCAACGGCGGTGGCACGATGGGGAGATCGGCATCGCGGCAAGGCGGACCGAACTCGTCTTCTTCGGGTGAGTCGCGAAAGTAGCTGCGTAGCCGGTCCTGGATCTGAGCGTCGGTCACTTTGTCAGTATAAGGTGTTGATTCCTCAATCTTTTGGATATCTTTTTCAGGGCCCTGTACTGTAACCTTTAGAGAGTGGTGGCGCGCCTATGCATATGACGGTCCGCGTGAAAGCAGCGATACCGAATTCCAGCGGAACCCCGGCGACGCCCACATTGAGCGCAATGGATTCCAATGCTGGTTGAAGCAGAACTGATTCAAAGGGCCAAACAGGGCGATGATCAGGCGTACAACCAGATCGTGCAGGCGTACCGCCGACGGATCCTTGGGACGATTTCGCGTTTGATCGGCCGCCCGGAAGATGTCGAGGACGTTGGACAGGAAGTGTTCGTCAGGCTTTATTATTCGCTCGATCAACTCCGCGAGCCGGAGATCTTCGAGCCGTGGTTGTACCGCTTAACGGTCAACGCGGCCTACGACTACTTGCGCAAGCAGCGGCGCCGCCCCGAGGCGCGCATGTCGGATTTGAGCGAACAGCAAGTCATGCTGGCCGATGCCGACGCCGGAACGCTCGCGCAGCGCGAGGATATCCGGAAGAGCAAGATCCGCGATTTTGTGCAGTCCTTGTTGGGGTCGGTGAGCGAGGAAGACCGTGTGCTTCTGACGCTGAAGGAAGCGGAAGGCCTCTCGTTGAAACAGCTCGAGGACGTCTACCACGTGAATGAGAATGCGCTGAAGGTTCGCCTGTTCCGGGCGCGCCAGCGTGTGTTAAAGGCGTTTGCAAAATCCGAAGGAGCCGGGGAGTCCCCGGGAGCCTGAGATTTTAGTTACCATGATGGGAGAAGGTATGTCGTTGGAAAACAGTCGGGAAGAACGCTTTAATCGCCTGATGGGCGATTACCGCGATGCGTGTCCGGAAGTCGAGGGCAGCGCGGACTTCATGCCGGGCGTTTGGCGGCGCATTGAAGCGCGCCGGCGGAGCGTGTTCGCATGGGCACGAATGAGCCGCCAGGTGCTCGCCGCGGCGGCCGCAATCTGTTTCCTGTTCGGCGTTGTGCTCAACACCGCGATCAATTCGTCGTTGCCGGTATCGAGCTACGTCGAAGCTCTCGACGACGACGATGCTCTCGACCAACTCCATCCGGCGTCGTACTTACCCGATGGAGACCGCGAGTAATGCAACGCAGTAATCTCACAATCGCGGCGTACCTGCTGTTGGTCTTCGGCGGGGGCGCGGCTGTTGGCGCGTTCGGGCACCGGCTCTACACCGTGAAGTCGGTGGATGCGACCACGGTGCAACCGCGCAAGGGCCCGGAAGATTATCGCCGCGCCTACATGAAAGAGATCTCCGAGCGATTGAAGCTGAGCGCCGAGCAAGCGACCAAGGTGGAAGGCGTGCTTGACGGAACGCGCGAAAAGTACCGCGCCTTCCGCGAACGCACCCGGCCCGAGATGGATCAGATTCAAACCGAACAGATCAACGCGATCCGCGCGGTGTTGAGCGAGACGCAGCAAGCCGAGTACGAAAAGTGGCGCGCCGAACGCGACGCGAAACGCAAAGCCGGCGGCGGGGGACGGTAGGCCGCACAAACGGAATCAAGAAACGCGAAACGGCCCAGCGCGAAGCTGGGCCGTTTTGCGTGTATTCGAAAATTAGACGGAGGCGGGCGCCGATTCGCGCGACTTCTTGATCGCGGCGGACTTCAGGAGCTTCTTCTGGAAGCGGTCGACGCGGCCTTCGGTGTCGATCAGCTTTTGGCGACCGGTGAAGAACGGGTGGCAGGCCGCGCAAATTTCCAGGCGGATGTCGCCTTTGTGCGACGAGCGGGTCTTGAACTGGTTGCCGCAGGCGCAAATTACGCTGACTTCGTTGTAGGCGGGGTGAATTCCGGCTTTCATTGTGTTTCCAGAACCCAGGATAACATACGAACCGCTAGCCGCGGGGCAATTCGCGGCCCACTGTTTGGGAAACCGGCCCGGATCGCGCGCGGGGTGGCGGTAGGGGTTGCTGGAAAGGCTCAAAAGCAAACACCCTCGACAGGGGACAAACCCCATCGAGGGCGTCATTGCTTGTTCTTATCAGGTTGCGCAGGGAAGCGGCCGGTCAACGGGAACGGCGGCCTCGGCACTGTACGAAGCCTGAACGGTAAGAGGTCCGACTCAACTGTCGGCTACCTCCCTGCGCCCAGAACTACTTCCTATTTCCATGTGACTGGACCACCTCCTTCCTCAGTGATAGCCCAATCCTAAAGCCAGTTCGAATCCATGTCAATAGCAAAAAAACAAAGGCCCCCGAAAATGTTTCACCGGGGGCCGTTCGAAAGGAGACAACTCTTACCAGCGCGAGACTGGTTACAATGGCTGCTGTTTCCTATGCACTTCGCGGGCCAGTTCGTAAATGATTGATTTTGCGTGCGGCGAAGGGAGGCAACTCCGGAATCTGGAAGATTTCGATTCCAGATCCCGTTTTCGCAACCGCGTTTGCCCGATTTACGGCGATCACTTGCGCGTTGTTCGATGCCGACCGCAGGCAAGTTGAGTTGTCCTTCGAGACGCCGGAAGGGACACCTCCACCAATTCCGCGAACTTGGCCGGCGGCAACTATCGTGGCCAGCCGATCGACTCGCACTTCTCGGAAGACTTTGGAACTACACCGGATCGATCACTCAGCGCGGAGCAGCCGTTCGATATCGGCGGCGGAGCCGTCCCGGACCCAGGCGTCGAGCTGAGACACATCCTTGAGTTGCTGCCCCCGGCGGCGGGGCACTTCGACGTATGCGCAAGGGAGTTCTTCCAGGGCCGTCATGTCGCCCCACAACCGCTCGAATTGGGCGACGGGGAAGATGTCTTCCTGCCCGCGGCCCCAACGCTTTTTCACTTCCTTGATGGTGATGTAGCTGGGCATGCGCTGGGCCATACGGCGCACGGCGGCGTGGACGGCGCCTTCTTCGCCGAGTGTGGCGCGAGTGAGGCCGAACGCTTTGAGCAGCGCATCGATGGTGATCCAGTAGCTGCCGGTATTGTAGTAGCTCAGCGAGAATTCGATCTCCTCATTTGGAAGGCAGAGGCCCTCGACAAGCCGGGGGCGGCCGTTCACCAACGCCAGGCCGCCGCCGTGATCTTCAAACTGGCGTCCGATCACCTCGACCGTCATCGCGGCGCCGCCGGCGATATGCTGGCCAAGCGCGGCGGCGGAGACCTCCGCGCCAAGCGTATCGATGTTGTGGAGGAACAGATACTGAAGCGCGGGGCGCTCATCGAGGAGTTGCTTCAGCGTGCCGTTGCGAAGGAGGTTTGGCAGTTCATACCAATGGCCGACGGGATGGACGCATTGCGACGGCAGGTTGTCGAGATAGTCGCTCGCTTCGCCCGTTTGCACAACCCAGTTCAAGAGACTGGCGCGGGCGCTTTCGCGCACCTTCTGTTTTTGCGCGTCGAGTTGTTGTTGGGGCATCACCTCCCATAGATAACGGAGGTCGGCTACTGTCGGGATCATGCGCAAGCCGATGCTGCGCCCGCGAGACACGCGGGCTCCGGAGGCCAGGATTGGCCCGGCGGTGAGATAGCTGGCGGTGACAATGTGCGGCACACGGGCCGCGGCGGCCTTTCTCGCCTGGATGTCGAGGAAGCTGAAGTAGTGGCTGTTAAAACGGTGAAAAGGGTGCAGCGCCTTGACGACGCCGGCGCCCTTGGTCCAGCGGCTACCCGCGCCTCCGGCCATGGTTATCATGGCGAGTTTGCCATCTCGCAGGGCTTGGCGGCCGACTGTTTCGTGGGTGTCGACGGCGGGGCCGACATGTTCGCGGCGGACATCCTCGATGACCGTGGAGGCGGGGAGGCGGTTCTGCGCGAGGCCTACGCGGCGAGCGCGGTATTCGGCGCGCAGCAGTTCATGGGCGGCGGCGTCGAAGCCGTTCTCGGTCAATATGTCTTGCAAACTCGCCCCGGAGGCAGTCGCGGGGGAGTCATCGCGAGGCATCATGCGATCGAAGAGCGTATCGGTTTGGTCGCGATGGACGCGGGCGAACCGGATTAGTTCGGCGCGCTGAGCGGCGGGAAGTAAACGAGGCTCAGTGCGTAAGAGGGCGGGCGCGCGGAGCAAGTAGTACGGGACGCTCAGAATGGCATCGCTCTCGGTGCGAAGTTCGGCGGTGGATCCGCGGTCGTTTACGGAGAAGTCGTAAACAACGGGCTCGACGGCGAAGGGGAAGCTGGTCTCCATCGACCGCTTGGCGGTGGCGAGGATCTCGGGCATGCGAGCGAGAGCGCGCGGTTTCGCGGCGGGATCAAAGACGAATCCCATGCCGCCGCCGCTCATGCCGCCGAGCATCCAGAAGCCCCAGAACTCGTCGCCGAACTCGGCGCGGCAGGCGGCAATGAGGCGTTCGGTGTAGGCATTGCCGGCCCAAGGAATGATGGTTTGAATCGGGCCGTCGTAGTTGGATTGCGTCAACTGGCCGAGACGCTTGATATCGCCCTCCTGGAGGGCGCCGGCCAGTTGGTCGAGGAGCGCAACAGCTTCCTTGCGCCCCTCCCACTCGCGGCCGGAGCGGAGCAAGTAGCGCTCGGTGCACATCTCAAGAATAGGGCCGACGTCCTGGCTCATACCGCCGTGGACGAGGACCAGCGATTCTTCGAGGCGCCGGTGGGCTTCGGGGGTTACTTCGTCGAGCAAACGATGGCGCGGGAGCAGGCGGCCGCGGCTGATGCCGAATTCGGGATCGCCTTCGGAGGCCGCTTCGGCGGCGATCAGCTTCACACCGGGCCACACGCCACCGGAGTCCTGCCAGCCACCGCCACTTCCGCCGAGCCATTCACCGAGGATGGCGCGTGCGGCTACGATGCGGCGGTCGTCTTCATCAAGCGGGCCGGTGAGGGAGCGAATCTGGCGAGTCGCACGCATACAAACAGCGATGAGACAAGCGAGCAGGTTCGTGCTGACGGCGAAACGGCTGCCTTTGGGAATGTCGTTCACCTGACTGACGATTTCGATGCCGAGTCCGGACCGGCCGGTGAGGCGTTCCAACACCGTGGGAAGCGGTTGGCCGCTGCCTTCCAGACCGCTCGGAATCAGGCCGCTCGCAATGACGGCGGCTTTCAACAGCCCGAGGTAGTCGCGGGCGAAATCGAAGAGTTCGTCGAGGCTGGCGATATCGGCGGAGGCGCCGAGATCGACGCTGACGAGGCGAATGACGGGTTCGTCGATGATGCGGAAGAAGCTTTCGACGGGAGGGCGCGGAGAGGCGCCCGAGCCGCGGACGGCGAGATCGACCGAGATGTTGATGACGCGCGCCCCTTCGGGGTAGTCCATGGCGAGGAAGAAAATGTCGCTCCAGGCGCCGTGGGTGAGATCCATGCGCACGGGGGTGATCTCGTGGAGAACGGGGTGAGAGTCGCCGGCGAGGAGATCGGGATGGAGACGAAGCGGGTAGTCGAAGACGTGACCGGCGCGGAACATCCAGCGATTGCCGGGGAATTCGCGGACGCTGCGGCGGACTTGATCGGCGAGGGTTTGGAAGGCCAGGCCGCGATAGGCGGCGGCGAGCGCGCTGCTGAGGGCGGGGCTGGCGCCGTGACGTTGTTGGAGAGCCAGCAATTCGGAGACGGCCTGATCGAAGCGGCGCGCGCGAATGTGTTCGACGGCGCCGTAGGGGATCAAGGCCGTGCCGGTGGCGGCGGCGCCGAGTTGGAATCTATGCAGCGTGGCGAGGAAGATCAGAGCGCGGACGCGGTCGTACAGATTTTGCGATTCGCGGCGGAAGGATTCAAGACGGACCGCTTCGGCCAGGAGTTCGTTCTCCGGCTGGCCATCGGCCCAGGAATCAAACGAGAGGTTCCGCACCGATGGGTCCGGGCTTGTAATCCGCTCGAGCAGTTTCATCGCGCGGTGAGCTCCAGCATCATGGTGAGAATTTCGTCGCGGTCGGCGCCGCGGAGGCCGAGAGCCAGTTGGGCTTGCAGGAGGCCGTACTTGGAACCGATGTCGAAGCGGCGGCCGGGGATGATCGCAGCGAGATATCGTTCGCGGCGGGCGAGTGTTTGCAGAGCGGTGGAAAGAGAGGTCTCGGTGGACTCGGCGAGGATGCTCATCAAGCCGGGCGTAAAGACGTGAATGCCGAAGAAGCAGAGATAGTGGCCCTGGCGGATTCCCGCGGCATGAAGGGAGCGCTCGGCTTCGGTGGGAGTCGGTTTTTCGAGGACGGTTTCGACGTGGAAAACACTGGGGCGCAGCGCCGGGCCTCCGACGGCGCCGAAGTAAGGAAGCAGCGCTTCGCGCGTGGGAGAGACGGCGCTGACGCTGCATTTTTCGGCTTCATGAAGTTGAACAAGTTCGTCAACCAAGGAACGGGAGTCTCCTTGATTGGCGAGATAGAAGTGATCGCCGACGAGGTGGATGAACGAGTTGTCGCCGACGAAATCGCGCGCTTGCAGGATCGCGTGGGCGTAGCCGCGCGGCTCGTTCTGTTCGATGAGGCGCACGACGATCTTGGCGTTGGAGAAGAGTTGTTCGAAGTGAGCGGTGGCGCCGGCGGGAATCACGATGGCGGCTTCGCCGACGCTGTCGCCGAGCAGTTCGAGCAGAAAATCGCCGATGGAGGGACGGCGGTTATCCGGAGTGGCGAGGGTTTGATGCAGAAGGTGCCGCTGGCCGGGGCCGGCGGCGGTGATCACCGCTTTGCGTTTCATTGATTCTGCCATTGTAACGGGCTTGACCGTATCGCAGTATGCTGAATGAACATGCGGATTCGATCGTTACGCTGTTTCCTGCTTTCCTACGTGTTTCCGGAGCCGGTAAAGCTCAGCTATTTCGGCGGCGAGCGGCGCATCATCAAACGCGATGCGATGCTGATCCGGGTCGAGGCCGACAACGGGCTGGTTGGGTATGGGCCGGGCGAGGGAAGCGAAGCGGCGGCGCGGATCATCAACGACACGATCGCGCCGTGGGCCGAAGGGCGGACGCTTCTCGACGCCGACGCGCTGCGCGTGCAGTTTCAAGGGGCCGGGCAATGGGATCGGAAAACCTATCAGACGTACGGGACGGTCGAAGTGGCGTTCTACGATCTGCTTGGGAAGTTCAACGGCGCGCCGGTATCGGAGTTAGCCGGCGGGCGTGTGCGCGACCGCATCGCGCTGTATGGCAGCGCGGGGATGTATCAGCCGCCGGAGGAGTATGCGCGCGAAGCGGCGCTGACGAAAGAGATGGGATTCCGCGCGTACAAGATGAGGCCGGCGTTGGGGCCGGATCTGGACGTCGAAACGGTGCGGCAGATGCGAGCGGCGACGGGTCCGGACTTTCAGTTGATGGTCGATGCGCATTCGTGGTGGCGCATGGGCGATCGGAGCTATTCGCCCGACACGGTGGAACAGACGGCGCGAGGGATGGCGGAGTATGACATCACGTGGTTGGAAGAACCGCTGCCGCCGGAGGATCATGCGGCGTATCGTGCGTTGCGAGCCAAGGATATCGTACCGATCGCAACCGGCGAGCACGAGCACACCGAAGAAGGGTTCCTCGACTTGATCCACAACGAGTGCACCGATTTCGTGCAGTCCGATGTTGTCTGCCAGGGCGGGTATGCGATGGGGCGGCGATTATTCGGAGAGATCGAAAAGGCCGGTTTGCGATTCGCGTTTCACAGCTGGGGAACGACGCTGGAGTTGATTGCGGCGGCGCATGTGGGCGTGTGCTGGCCGGAGAGAGTCGTGGAGTGGCTGGAGTGTCCGGTGTACACCGAGCCGGGGCGGAAATTCATGTACGAGTGGCCGCTGGCGGCCGAGATTTTGGCGACGCCGTTGGAGATTGATCGCGGCGATTTGATTGTGCCGCGCGCGCCGGGTTTGGGCGTGGCGATCGATGAGAGCGTGATCGAACGGTACCCGTGGAAGCCGGGGCCGTGGTCGTTTTTCACGTTGATTTCGCCGCCGGAGACGTATGCCGTGACGTCCGATCACAGCATCGCCTGGGCCGACAAGCCGTGATTTGGGCGGGCGCGATTGCCGGTGTTGCGGCGGCGGCGTGGGCGGTACGCGGGAGAAGTTCGCAGGTGTTCGCGCCATCGGTTTGGCATGGCGACCGGAGTGGCCGGCGGGTGGCATTGACGTTTGACGACGGACCGAGCGAGCGGACGCCGGAGCTGTTGGAGTTGCTCGATCGGTTTGGCGCGAAGGCGACGTTTTTTGTGTGCGGGCGGAATGCCGAACGGCTGCCGGGGGTGCTTTCCGAAACCGCGCGGGCTGGCCACGAAATCGGCAATCATACGTGGTCGCATCCGAGGTTGGACTTTTCGTCGAAGGACATGATGCGGGAGGAGATCGGACGGGCGCAGGCGATTGTGCGGGAGATCACCGGAAGCGCGCCGCGGCTGTTTCGAGCGCCGTATGGCGTGCGATGGATCGGGTTGGGCGCGGTGCAGCGGGAGTTTGGCTTGATGGGCGTGATGTGGACGTCGATCGGGCTGGATTGGAAGTTGCCAGCGGATAAGATCGCGGGGCGGTTACTGCGTGGAACGCAGGCCGGGGACATCCTCTGTTTGCACGATGGAAGGATGCTGGCGGCGAACCCCGATATAACGCCGACGGTGGCGGCGACGGGCGAAGTGTTGCAAACTTTGCAGGCGCGGGATTTTACGTTTTGCGCGGTTTCTGCCATGCTGGAACGATGACTGAGTCGACAGTTCCGCCGGAGATCATGGAGCGGGTGTTAAAGACGCTTGCGGAAACGCAGAAATTGCCATTGGAAAAAGTCACGGCGACGGCGACGTTCCAGGAGCTTGAGATCGATTCGCTGGATGGGATCAACATCTTGTTCGCGTTGGAAAACGAGTTCGACATTAATATCCCGGATGAGTCGGCGCGGCTGGTGAAAGATATTGACGAACTGGCCGAGGGTGTTTGGAAACTGGTCAGCGAGAAACAGCCGAAGGCATGACGCGGCGCGTTGTTGTAACAGGAATTGGCTGTGTGTCGGCGTTGGGCGGCAATGCCCGCGAGTTTTGGGACGCGTGCCGGGCGGGGCGAAGCGGGATCGGGCCGATTGGCGGCATCGACATGACGGGGATCCGGTTTTCGAACGGCGCGCAGGCGCGGGAGTTTGACGCGTCGAAGCATTTTGATGAAAAGCAACTGGTGCCGCTCGACCGGTTTGCGCAGCTGGCGATTGTGGCGGCGCGGGAGGCGATGGGGCAGGCGGCGCTGGGTCTGAGCGCCGAAGAGAAGCAGCGGGCGGCAATCGTGACGGGCTCGTGCTACGGCGGAAAGGCCAGCGAGGACGCGGGGTTTCATTCGCTGTACTATGACCGTTCGCCGCGCGTGCATCCGCTGACGATTCCGCGGCTGATGGCAAACGCGGGCGCGAGCGCGCTGACGTTGGAGCTGGGCTGGCAGGGGCCGGTGTGGACGGTATCGACGGCGTGCAGTTCGGCCAATCACGCGATCGGCCAGGCGTTCTGGCTCGTCCGGCACGGTATTGCCGATGTGGCGCTGGCAGGCGGCAGCGAGGCTCCGTTCACGTATGGGTCGATGAAGGCGTGGGAGGCGTTGCGGGTGGTAAGTCCCGACACGTGCCGGCCGTTTTCGAAAAACCGCGCGGGGATGGTGCTGGGAGAAGGCGCGGCGATGTTGGTGTTGGAGCCGTTGGAGCGCGCGGTGGCGCGCGGCGTGACGGTGTTGGCGGAGATCGTTGGTTTCGGCATGGGCGCGGACGCGCATCATATTACGCAGCCGTCGGCGGCGGGCGCGGCGCGCGTGATTGGATTGGCGCTGGCCGACGGGGGAGTGGCGGCGGAATCGGTCGGCGTCGTGAATGCGCATGGGACGGGGACGGCGGTGAACGACGTTGCGGAATCGTCGGCGTTACGGACGGTGTTTGGATCGCACTTGGATGCGATGCGGGTCACGTCGACGAAGTCGCTGCACGGGCATGCGTTGGGCGCGGCGGGGGCTCTTGAAGCGGTGGCGACAATTTGCGGATTGCGAGGGCAGGCGGTGGCGCCGACGGCGAATTTTGTCGAGGCGGACCCGGAGACCGTGACGCCGGTTACTTCGTTCGTACCGTTCGCGCATGAGGTGGCGATTTCGAATTCGTTTGCGTTCGGCGGGTTGAATGCGGTGTTGGTCATGCGGCGCTGAACTCGAACGACTAGACTTCGGTTGGCAGTGGGGATTCCGCCGGGTGCGCTCGCTTCGTGGTGGGGCTATGGTCTTTCCCTGAGAAGCGCAGTGTTGAACCGGCCCGAGGCGATCCCACTCGCATTCGCATCGGTGGCGTATAACTGGTGGGCGTTCGGGCGTGCACGTGCTTGATACAATCGCCGCATGTTACTCCGTTTGTTGTTGCTAATAAACCTCGCCGTATTCGCGCAGAGCTTCGACGCGGACCGAATTGCAATTCAGAGGATGTATGACCGCTACGCCCAGGCGTTCATCAAGCAAGACTACGCGGCATTGCGCGACAGCGTGCAGGCGCCGTTTGTCGTGTCGGCGGGAGGTGCGTTACAGACTTTCGGTTCCGTCGATGCCGTCGTGGAGCACTATCGGAAGCAGCGCGGTGCGTTGGAACCGCGGGGCTATGGTGACAGCAAGATTACCGCAGTTCGGATCACGGCGTTAACCGCTGGCAGCGCGCTTATCAACGCGTCCTATCGGCGATTCAAGAAGGACGGCTCGTTGCTCGAAGAGGGCGCGGCCGTTTACCCTGTTTGCAAGTCGTCGGGCGCGTGGAAACTCTGCGGCGTAATGGGGCAGGATCCACGGCAATTCGGAAAAACTTACTGATTTCGAACCGCTACTTCGTCTCAGTTTTAAACTCGGCCGTTTCACTGACCGTGGCGCGTTCGCGCGGAAAGACTTCGAGGCGGAAGACGGCGCGCTCGGGAACGCTGCGGTAGATCACGCTGCCGGCCTGGAGTTGTGAACCCTTCATCTCGACGTTATGCGTGTCGGTGCGCGTTTGGATGTAGAGCACGCCGCGGTTGGAGTTCCGGATGGCGGGGGCGAGCGGATCCCAACTGACCAGAAGCTCGGCGTTGTTCTGCTTCACGGTAAGCGCCATGTCCCAAGCTTCGATCCATGGATTGGCGGGCTGCTTCGGCCGCATGCTGAGGGCGATCTGGAATCCGATGACCGTGCCGAGCAGCATGAAGATGAACGACAGAGGGATCCAGACCCAGCCGCCGCGAACGCCTTTGCCTTTTTTGGGAGGATCGGCGGCGATGCCGAAAGTCGGCGCGGTTGGAGGGGCGGATTCGAGAACTTGGGGTTGCGGTTGGGGCTGTGGCGGCGACGCAAAGAGCGGCTCGTCGTAGACTCGCTGCTGGCCAAAGCGGGCGGCGGAAGTCAGGCGTTCGGAACCCGACGAGCCGCCACCAAGTTCTTTGCGGCTGAAGGGGAATTCGAGATAAGTCGAGTCGGCCTTGAATTTGCCCTCTTCGCGGAAGAAGATGCCGGCCGTGCTAACTTTCGTGGCGTAGGGTTTAACGACGAGCGCGATCGCTTCGTCGCCGGGAAACTGATCTTCCAGGAGCGCGAGATCCTCGGCGGCTAAACAGACGCCATCGCGGGTGTGGCCGCGATAGTAGCCGACGGCGTAGATGCGGCGGTCCGGGCCGCGCTGCCAACGTTCGCAGGCTTCGTCGAAGGCGTCGCGATCGGACTCGGAGAGAACGTAGGACGGGCCTTGGGCGTGGTCGCAATTCACCGGTTCGAAGTCTTCGATTTTGACGAGGAGTTCGCCGAGCTTGTTGCGCTCGGTGGTGCCGAGGAGAATGCCGCCGACTTCGGCGCCGCGCTTGGGCACCGAGCCAAAGCCTTTCATGACTTCAAGCAGGATGCGATCGACGATGTCGAATTGGATCTGGACCGACACCGCTTTGTCCGCGGGTTTCCACGTATAGAAAGGCGCTGTCCCTGCGCTAGATTCAGGACTCAATCCGGGGTTCTCCTTTCTCAAGTATAGTGACGAAGAGTGTCTTCCGCACTTTATCTTATCGCCACTCCCATCGGAAATCTTGAGGATATTACTCTCAGGGCCCTCCGTATCCTCCGCGAGGAGGTGGACCGGATCGCGTGTGAGGACACGCGCCACAGCCGGAAATTGCTCGATCACTACGGCATTTCGAAGCCTCTCGTCAGCTATCACGACCACAATGAAAACGACCGGACCGGGGATTTGTTGGACGCGCTGCGGGGCGGCGAACGGATCGCGCTGATCAGCGATGCGGGTACGCCGCTGATTTCCGATCCGGGGTATCGGCTAGCGGCCGCGGCCGCGGCCGAGGGGATCGCGGTGATTCCGATTCCAGGGCCGTCGGCGATGCTGGCGGCGTTGTGCGCCGGAGGGCTGCCGACCGATGCGTTTGTGTTCGGCGGATTTCTTCCGGCCAAGCAGGGGCAGCGGCGGAAGGCGTTGGAGCAGTGGGCGTCGACGCCGGCGACGCTTGTGTTCCATGAGGCGCCGCATCGGATTGTCGAGACGCTCGAAGATGTGGTTGCGGTGTTGGGGGATCGTGCGGTTGTCGTGGCGCGCGAGTTGACCAAACTGCATGAGGAGTTTTTGCGGGGGCCGGCGAGCGAGGTGCTTACGCGGCTGCGGCCGCCGGGCCCGCGCGGGGAGATTACGCTTCTGATTGATCGCGCGGGTGTGGTGGCCGACGATACGCCGCTGGCCGAGGCGGTGGAACGGGCGATGGCGATGGGCATGGAGCGAATGGAGGCGATCAAACACGTGGCGCGGGAGCGGGGACTGGCCAAGCGGGACGTGTATCAGGCGGTTGAGGCGGGGCGTGCGCGGTAGGTGGTTGGCGGTGGCGGCGCCGGTGGTTCTGGCGTTGTCGGGATGTTTTTCCGAGGTGCTGGAGGATTGGTGGCTGGAAAACCTGGCCGTGGCTGCCGTGTTCGCGGTGGCGATGTGGAAACGCGAGTGGCTGGCGCTGTCGAACACGTCGTGGATGCTTGTGTTCGCGTTCTTCTGCCTGCACGAATATGGGGCGCTGCATGCGTATAGCAACGTGCCGGTTGGAGAATGGTTCGGCGGCGGCCGCAATCACTACGACCGCGCGATTCACTTCCTCTATGGTCTGATGCTGACGCGGCCTCTGATGGAGATTTTTCGCGCGCGCGGGGTGCGGTATCCGTATGCGAGCGCGGTGCAGGCAATCGTTTCGACGAGCGCGTTGTATGAGATCGCGGAGTGGCTGGTGGCGGCATCGGTTGCACCTGAGCTTGGGGCTGAGTTCATCGGCGCGCAGGGCAATGTGTGGGATGCACAGAAGGATATGGCGCTGGCGTCGATTGGGGCGCTGGTGCATGCGGCGGTGTTTCATAATCGATAGATGGGAAACTTTTCCGCGCTTGGTGGCGCGGAGTTTGACGCCGCGATAATTGGCGGCGGAATCATCGGCTCCGGTGTGGCGCGCGATTTGGCGCTGCGCGGTTTGTCGGTCGCGTTGATTGAGAAGGGTGATTTCGGCGGGGCGACGACGGCGGGGTCGACGCGGCTGATTCATGGCGGATTACGGTATTTGGAGATGCTCGATTTCGGGCTGGTGCGGATGGATCTACGCGAGCGGGAGATTCTGCTACGCAATGCGGCTCATTTGGTCAAGCCGTTGGAGTTTCGGATTCCGTTCGTCGGGCACTCGTGGTTTTTCCAACAAAAGATGCGCGCGGGGTTGTGCCTGTACGATTTGCTGAGTTATGACAAGTCTGTGCCGAACCACCGGTTTGTTTCGGCGGCCGAGACGATGCGCGATGAGCCATCGCTCGCGCGCGAGGGGTGCACGGGATCGGCCAGTTACTACGACGCGCAGGTGTGTTTGCCGGAGCGGCTGGCACTCGAAAACGTAATCGACGCTGGGCGGCATGGGGCTGTTGTGCGGAACTACGCCGAGGTTGTCGGCGTGGCGCGGTCGAGCGGTCGAATCACGGCGCTGCGCGCGCGGGATGTGGATTCGGGCGAGGAGGTCGAAGTCCGCGCGAAGATGTTTGTGAATGCAACGGGGCCATGGTTTGACCGGGTTTCCGAACGGATGGGCGCGGGGCAGAGCCGGCGGATTCGAACAACCAAGGGGATTCATCTCGCGTGCGCGCCGATGATTCAGAAGGCGAATGTGCTGTTCTCTCCGGTCGATGGGCGCTTGTTCTTTGCTATACCCTTGCTGGGGACAACGTGGATCAGCACCACCGACACGGACTTTCGCGCCGACCCGGGCGGCGTGCGCGCCGACGACGAGGACATCGAATATCTGCTGCGGTCGGTGGAACCGTTCTTCCCGGACGTGAGGCGGTTGGCGTTGTATTCAACCAGCGCGGGCGTTCGGGCGCTGGTCAAGCAAGATGGGTCGGAGTCGAGCGTTTCGCGGCTGCACAAAGTTGAGCAGACCGAGCCGGGAGTGGTGTCGATACTGGGGGGGAAGATAACGGGATATCGGGCGATCGCCGAGGACGCATCGGATGCAGTTTGCAAGCTGCTCGGGGTATCGGTGAAATGCTCGACAGCAGTACTGCCCCTGCCTGGGACGGGCAACGCGGAGACGCTCTACGGATCGCGCTGGTCCGGCGTGAAAGCGCTGGTGGAAGAGTATGGTGCGATCGGGGCTGAGGCGGTGTTCGCCGCGCGAGAGGAGTATTGCCGCCACTTGGACGACTACATGTTCCGGCGGGCGGCACATGCATTTGCGCCGGATTTTGGGGCGTCGATTGCGGCGGAAGCGTTGCGCGGGTTGTCGAAGGAGTTGGGTTGGGATGAGGCGCGGCGATCGGCCGAATGGTGTCGGGTTGGCGCAGCAGCGGAAAAGGCTTCGGTAAAGTCCTATCCTGGGATTGTTCCGAGTCTATGAAGTCTGTCGGCTACACCGCCGATAGACTGGGTGCAAGGAGTTTTCTCCCGGTCGGACGGATCTTAGCCCTCTTTGAATCACCGCTTTCGCCGTCAAGTGGTTGATGTGACAACGCTTAACTCACATTTATTGCTACTATATGTAGTCATGTAATAGTGATCGAGTGTCTTTACACACATGATCACTAGTGATATCATGAAGTTATGTACGTGGCGGCGATCCCCAATAGGTCCTCTCCCGCCCCCCGCGATCCTGCTCCGCGAGTCGTTCCGCGATGGCGACAAGGTCAAGAACCG
>Ga0194131_10004236_pt1 | contig 21856 bp, 23 predicted proteins | sample TA2KigO120mmetaG_FD_148631 | JGI IMG/M metagenome (GOLD analysis project Ga0194131, IMG submission 148631) | Freshwater microbial communities from Lake Tanganyika, Tanzania - TA2015053 Kigoma Offshore 120m | ecosystem: Environmental > Aquatic > Freshwater > Lake | place: Tanzania: Lake... | reverse complement strand
AAGATTATAATAAAAACAAAAGTATTCAAAATTAAAATATATTCAAGAATGTTCATGAATTTGATTAAAATTTAGTCTATATTTAAAGATTATTATGTCGTAAGTGTCTTCCTAAAAACACATACTTTTAGACGTGGTAGGCACTTCAATCACTCAAAAATCGAGCAAAAATCACGTATCAATTTTCTGATCTCTTATCTATTAATTAAGATTCCAAATAGGCTGATCAACTCACAACACCTGCGCACAAACATCTAACAATGCCAGAGCTATCTGTGCAACTAGTACGCGTAGGATCACCAAAAGTACCTACAATTTTCCAAGCGCCTAAACACAAAGATGATCCTACACAACGGGAATTACAACTTCCTGAACCTCCAGATACTGGATAAATCGATACGCTTAAACCTCCCTGCGCTCCTAGGTACAAACCATGAGAACTACCAAGCGAATTTGCCCTAATCCCTTCTGATGCCTGAATATTTCTAGCACTAATATCTGCCCAGCCCCCATTTGGAGTAGACCACACTCCAAAATTCCTTTTGTTAGATGCTATGGCAATATGGTCTTGAGAAAGATTAGTGTTAGTAACTCTCATAAAATCAGAGTCATCATCACTAATTGCAATCTCATCATTAAAACCAAATTGTCCATTAAAAGTACCTGCATCAATTTGGCTTGCAGGATGTCCGGGATTTTGAGGAGTTTGAGCAATTCCAAAACCAACAACAACTAGTAAAACAATAATTACAATAGCATGACTTTTATTTATATTAATCTTAAATTCCATCTTTTTCTAAATAAGATATCAGCAACCCTTAATAAATCTTACATTTTCTTCAGTGTAGGAATTCCAAGTAAATGTAAAGCATTTTGTAGTACTTGTGCAAATGATTTAACAATAGCAAGTCTAAACTTTTCCTCTTTACTTCCAATAACCTGACAAGAATGGTAAAACTCATTGAATTTTTGAGCTAGATTATAAGCATAGTGTGCTATTGAAGAAGGGCTTAGTTCCTTAGAGGCACTTACTACAATTTCGGGAAAATTAGAAAGTTCGTTAATTAATTTTCTTTCATAGTTATCCACAGAGGTTATTTTGAAATTTTTAGATATCTTTACCTTTTCTAACATGCTATTAGCGCGAGCTAGGCTATATAGCAAGTAAGGCCCTGTATCTCCTTCGAAAGAAATAAATCTTTCTAAATCAAAAACCATATCGTAAGCCCTATGGTTCTTTAAGTCTCCATAAAATATTGAGGCTATAGCAATTTTTCGAGCTCTCTCATTAAGCTCATTTTCTTCCAAATTATCCCTTTTCTTTATTTCAGATTTGGCAAGTTCTATTGTTTCTTCAAGTATCTCTTCCATCAGCACGGTTTTGCCTTTTCTCGTAGAGAACTTTTTTCCATCTTGATCAAGATATAATCCGTGTTCTACATGAACGCAATTTTTTGCCCAAGTATAACCCATTTTATCTAAAATGGTAAATAGTTGTTTAAAGTGTAATTTCTGTTCCTGTCCTACTTCATATAACATTTGACTGAATTTATAATTGTTGCATCTATCTATAGCAACAGCTAAATCTCTAGTAATATACAAAGTTGCACCATCAGTCTTTTTTATCAATGCAACCCCTAGTCCCTCTTTATTTAAATCAACAATTAATGCGCCATCATTTCTTTCTAATAAGCCTTTCTTTTCTAATTCAATAACTAACTTATCCATTTTTTTATTATAAAGAGATTCTCCAGATATTACATCAAATTCAACTCCAAGTTTTTTGTAAATCGCATTGAAATTTTTTAGGCTTATTTCTTTAAACATTTTCCATAATCTAGTGGCTTCTTTATTTCCATCTTCAAGCTTCCTAAACCAATCACGAGCTTCTTGTTCATACTCTTCTTTATTTCCTTCTACGTATAGTTGAAGCATGTATTTTATTGGATCCTTTCTCAAATCTTTTTCATTTCCAAATTTCTTGTACCCCACTATCATCTTACCAAATTGGGTGCCCCAGTCTCCAAGATAATTAATTTTCACAGTTTTATACGATTCAAACTTTTTGATTTCAGATATTGAGTTTCCGATTATAGTGGAACGCAAATGTCCTATTCCAAACGGTTTAGCTATATTTGGAGAAGACATATCAATTACTATAGTCTTTCCTTTACCACTAGAATTACTTCCATATTTTTTCTTTTCCTTCATTATCTTATTCAATATATTATTAGCTAATTTTTTAGAATCCAAAAAAAAATTTATGTATGGACCCACAGCTTCCACTTTCTCAAACCCATCTTTATCTATTCTCTTAACCAAATCTTGTGCTATATGCACTGGACTCTTTTTCATAGTTTTTGCAAGCGTAAAACAAGGAAAAGCAAAATCCCCATGAGTTTGATCTTTAGGCCTCTCAATAAGTTTTTCTATTTCCTCTTCACTAAGTCCAGTTAATTTAAGTGCATTAATGACTGATGCGCTCATTGCAAACATTTCCCATATTTCAATAGTTTCCTATACTTCAATAACAAAAATGCCTTATTAGAATATAACTCTACTTTAAACTCATTATCTTTATTCACCTTTCTTACAGCTTCGCATAATCCTACCTCTCCTATAATCTTTTCATAGTTTTCAGGAAGAATTATTTTAATGTCTTCTTCAGAATGTTCTGCTATAGGGCGAACGCTTCTTCCTTCTATTTCATAATTGTTTTCTCCAATAATAACACCTATTGAAGAACTCTTAGGCATTGATTCTATTGCAGGATGGTTTTCAAGATAAGTAGGAAATGATTCCTGACTTACAATCAAACCAGTAGCTTCATTTAATTCTCCATTAAAAGAGTCAATGAACAAAAACATAGTAAAAGCAACTGCTAAGAATATTGCAACTCCTATAGTAAACAGTTTTGCAGACATATCTTTTAAAAAACAAATCCCTTTTTATGTTTAGTGCCTCTGTAGCTCACCAGGTAGAGCGCAAGTTTCGTACGTTAAATACTGAAAGAACTTGAGGTAGGGGGTTCAAGTCCCCCCAGAGGCTTAGGATAAGGTTTAAATAATGATTTTTAGAAAAGTCTTTGGAAAAACATGTCTGACAACAGTATTGATTTAAGGGAAATTGAACTAGGAGATCTCGAGAGAGTCACTAGCGAAGCAGATGTTCCTACAACTCCAATTACCACAGCTATAGAAGGCGCGAAAATTAAAAGAGACTTATTTATATCAATAATTTCAGGTTATATTGGAGGAGTAGCTCTAGCCACGACAGCGCATTCTCATTATCCGAATCATCCATATTTAGCATCGGCATTAGGATGGTTGGTCGGAACGGTTGGTTCCACAGTGGTTCCAGCATATTTTATTTTTAATAATAGAAGATATTCTAGAAGGCAGAGTTAAATAATTTAAAGCAAGAAATTATAAGAATCCTTAAATATTGTAATTGTCAAAAAAAAGAATGGATAAACAAAACAAAGAACTTCATTTAGCCGTTATTGCTGGAGCTACAAGCGCATTAGAACATCTAAAAAAGAATAGGAATGTCACTCACGAAGATGCATTAAGGCATGTAATCGATAATGCAGATAGCATTTTAGAAAATATTGACTTTTCCCAGTAATAAGTTTTGAATATATAGTAGTCTATTATTAATTAAAAAATGCGGGAGGGAGGATTCGAACCTCCGAAGGCACTAAGCCACGAGATGGCTTACATCTCGCTTAGCTACTGTCTCTAACGAGGCAGCGACGTCTTAAGTCTCGCGCATTTAACCGCTTTGCTACCCCCGCATAAAATTAGTGTGTCAAAAGTGCTTTAAAATGTTTCTGTCAAAACATTTTAAGGAATTATAATCTGTTGTATTTCTCGATCCAAGGAATATAATCTTTATCTTTAGATCTTGCAAACTTAAAAAGCCCATCAATAAACATTTGGCTGTCTCTTTTTATCCTTTCTTTTTTGTTATACTTTAAGTTGTCTTTATGCTCAATTTGGGAATAGTAATTACCGTAGATGATTTTTCCATTTTTAGGAAGGTTAATCTTATGCCCTGCTTTATAAAAATAAACAGTTATCAAAACCAATTTATTTGCAATCAAACACAATTCATAATATGGCTTTAATTTCTGATTGTTAAAGACAACAGCGTCTATATCCGAAAAGTTCTTTATCTTTCCTTTAGCAGTAGAGCCAACAATGGCAATACCAAGAACATCTTTAGAAACAAACTTTTTTTTCAAGTAATTAAAAATGTCCTCTTTTGCATTAAATTCTTTCATTAAATGAATGGCCCGTTTTAAGTTATAAAACTTTTTAACTCCAAACAACCGTCAAGAAACCAGCTAGCTTCAAACAAACTAACCAGTATAATCCATTAAGTGCGAAAAGTCCCCAAGGTTTACCTTCCAATATAACTGAATTAAGTAATGTTGTACATGCAAAAAATCCTAACCAAATCCAGAACCCAACAATAGCTCCTTGCATAGGAGAAGTTACTCCCAATAATACTATTACTCCAGTAAGGACGTATACTAATATAAAGTTCCCTATGAGATTCAAAACAATAGACTTCCACATCCCACTCATCCCTTTCTTCTTTGCCTTGGCAACTTCAATAGCAGGAATCTTCGAGAGCTTAACCCATAACTTCCCAAACAAAGGACCGTACCATAAAAACCCTATAATAAATAATATAACTGCTATTAATGCTGTAGAACCAAAGTTAACAATTCCATCAAACATATATTGCAAAATGTATTTTGCTTTATATATTTTACTCTTTCTTTTTACAACTCTCGCAAACTCCGCTTAATTCTATCTGTACATGACAAAGATCCTCATCAATATATTTTTTCAAGAAATCTATTTTATCCAATATGATGTGTTTTCTTGTTCCGCAAGACTCGCAGACAAAATGCGAATGAGTAATCTCTTTTTTAGAGTATAATTTCTTCCTATCACAAACAAAAGAATGAATCTCCCTATTTTTTTCCATTTCCTTCAAAAAACGATAAACTGTAGCAATCCCTACACCCTTACTCTTAATTTTAGAGTAAATCTCTTCAGAAGTAAAAAGATTATTAGTTTTAGAGATAATCTCTTCTATCTCTTTTTTCTGCCTAGTTTCACGTTTTTCAGCCATGATTTGTTATTGATAATTACAATCAATAAGCTTTAAATATCTTTTTTATTTATTTGATTTATGAATCAAGCATTATTTTACACTTTGATAAGCGTTTTAGCCGTAAGCCTCATTTCTTTAATAGGTATTGTAACTTTATCGATAAACACTAAAAGATTACATAAAATATTAATTTATTTAGTAAGCCTTGCAGCAGGAGCTCTCTTAGGAGACGTATTTTTACATTTAATTCCTGAATTAATAGAAGAAGGTAGCTTTACAATACAAACATCTCTGCTTATATTAGGAGGGGTACTAATTTTCTTCTCAATAGAGAAAATAGTTCATTGGCAACACTGCCACATACCCCAGAATGGACGTCACAGCCACCCATTTGTTGTAACAAATTTAGTCGGAGATGGAGTTCACAATTTCGTAGATGGGTTAATAATTGGAGCAAGTTACTTAGTAAATATTCCAGTAGGCATCGCCACAACAATAGCTGTAATCTTGCACGAAATTCCTCAAGAAATAGGAGACTTCGGAATTCTTTTACACGGAGGATTTTCAAAGTCAAAGGCCTTATTGTTCAATTTCCTTTCAGCATTAGCTGCAGTAGCTGGAGGATTAATAGCAGTTCTTGCGTCAGGAATAATATCTCAATTATCTAACTATCTTATTCCTTTAGCAATTGGAGGTTTCATATACATTGCAGGTTCAGATCTTATACCTGAACTGCATAAAAACTTCACAACAAAGAAATCAATATTCCAAATAATATCTTTAATATTAGGAATATCTGTGATGGCTTGCCTTCTTCTGTTAGAATAACCATTAACTATATGTAACTTCTTACTCTAAGAAAGTGACCTTGTTTATCTGAAAAGCAAAGAATTATAACAAATGAAACTGTCATGTTTCAATGAATGAGTTGATTGAAAGAGTTAGACAACTTGAAAAGACAGAAATAAATGATTTAATCACAAGAAGATTGTCTGAGTTTGAATCTTTCAAGAACAAATCTGAAGATGAATGGTTCTCAGAATTATGTTTCTGTATTTTAACTGCTAATGCAAAGCAAAAAACAGGGGCTGCAATTCAAGAACAAATTCAAGCACACGGTTTCAAAACTTTATCTCAAGAAACTTTAGCAAATCTCATCAAAGTAAACAAACACAGATTCCACAATAATAAGGCAAAATACATTGTAAAAGCTAGAGAGTTTGCAAATATCAAATCAATTGTAAGCAATAAAACTGAATTAGAAGCCAGAGACTTCTTAGTGGAGAATATTAGTGGTCTTGGAATGAAAGAGGCATCTCATTTTCTTAGAAATACGGGTGGACAAAACCTTGCTATTTTAGACAGACATATTTTAGCCCTATTAGCAGAATACAAAATAATTGATAAACCAAAGAAACTGAATGAGCAAGTCTATAGAAACATAGAGACTAAGTTTACAGAATTAGCAAGCACTCTAAGAATGTCATTAGCAAAATTAGATTTATTTTTATGGTATATGAAGACAGGAGAAGTTTTGAAATGAAAGAAGGAGATAGTGCACCGGATTTTATCCTAAAAGATAGGTTAAACCAAGAACATCAATTATCTAAAATAAACCGGATAAAAGTTGTTTATTTCTATCCAAAAGATAACACCGAAGGCTGTACGATAGAAGCAAAAGAATTTTCTTCTTACTTAAAAGATTTTGAAAAAGAGAAAGTAGCCATAATAGGGGTTTCAGGAGGAGATAATAAAACAAAGGAGAAATTCTGTGTAGATCATAACCTCAAACATGTTCTTTTGTCAGATACAGATTTTAGTGTGTCTAAAAAATATGATTTATATGGAGAAAAGTCATTCATGGGTAGAAAGTATTTAGGTATCAATAGAACAACTCTTATTTTGGATAAGAATAATAAGATTCTAAAGATGTACGAGAATGTAAAGCCACTAGGCCATGCAAAAGAAGTCCTAAATTTTATTAAAAGTTTAAAATGAATTTTAATGAAAAATGCTACCAAATTTTAAAAAAGTTTCAAAAGGTAATGTAACAACTTACAAAGCAATAGCAAACGCGTTAGGCACGAAGGCATATAGGGCTGTAGGAAATGCAATGAACAAAAACCCTCACGATACAAATATCTATCCTTGTCACAGAGTCATAAGTTCAGATGGAAGCATAGGGGGTTATGCTCACGGAACAAATGCCAAAATAAAAAGACTAATATCTGAAAATGTAAAAATAAAAAACAATAAAATCGATTTAGATAAATTTGGTCATAATTTCTAACTACTTATCTAGGATTAAGAGAATATTGTTCTCTTGGAGAGAAGTAATCTAAAATCTCCTTTCCTAAAAAGTAAGATCCTGTCCAAAGAACGGCGCAAAAAATAAGGCCATAAGAAAGACCTCTTGGAAAATTAGATTCAGTATCAAGGCGTTCCTCTTCTAGATCTTTCACAGACGAAGAGCCAAAAGAATCTTCAAGTTTAGACACCAAAAGAACAGAGATATAAAGTATATAATTATTTGTTTTTCAAGAAAGCTTCCATTTTATCAAGCGCAGTTTCTATTTTATCATAAGCTGTTGCAAAACTACATCTGATATATCCCTGCCCGTAAGGTCCAAATTCTGTTCCGGGAATAGTAGCAACTTTAGCTTTTTCCATTAATTCAAAAGAGAACTTAGAAGAATCTTTTGAATATTGAGTTATATCTGAAAAAGTATAGAAAGCTCCTTTAGGTTGCAAAGTTGGCAAACCTATTTCATTTAATCTTGGAACAATAAGATCACACCTTCTCTTATACTCAGAGACCATAGAATTAATATATTTTTTATCAAGAGTCAAAGCCTTGACACCAATCATTTGAGATATTGTAGGAGCCCCCAATGTAATATAATGATGATCTTTATTCATTTCATGTATAAACTTTTTAGGCCCAGTACAATATCCTAATCTAAATCCACACATAGCATAACTTTTTGAAAAAGTATGGAAGGTAAGAACATGATCTTCCATTCCATTTAAACTCCCAATAGAGACATGCTTAGCCCCATCATACAAAATATGCTCATAAGCTTCATCGGAAAATATTAACATATCATTATCAATCGCAACATCTGCAATCTCTTCCATTAATTTTTTAGACATAACATTTCCAGTAGGATTTGCAGGACTATTCAAAATCAAAACTTTAGATTTTTGTTTATCAATATGTCTTTTAAGAACATCAGAATTCAATTCAAAACTATTCTCTCTAGATAAAGGAACAAAAACAGGAGTAGCACTCACCAAATCAATTGCAGGAACATATCCAGCATATCCTGGAGAAGGAACTAAAACTTGCTCTGTTGGATCAAGAGCGGCAAGCAATGCAGAAAATATTGCTTCTTGGCTTCCACAAGTTACAATTACATTATCTGGAGTTACATCTATATTATTTTCTTTATACAATTTTTTTACAATCGCTTCACGAAGTTCAATCATTCCTTGAGGCTCAGAATAATGAGTAGCCTTAGGCAACATTTTCTTACCATAATCAATTAATGGTTTAGGTGTAGGAAAATCAGGCTCCCCAGGTCCGAGAGAAATTATCTTTTTATCAAGAGCAATTCTTCTAGATATTTCAGGAAATTCAACATGAGGTAATTGTAAATCCCTCTCAGAAATATGTCCTTCATGCATATTAATCATCACCTAATTATAACAAATATTATTGTTTTATATAGTTTAGTAAGATATGTAGATAGCAAATTAATTACTATCCATTTTATATTAATCCCTCACAAAAACAACATAATGTTCCACAAAAGTGTGTGCCCTTTCTCTTTCACTAGTAGATAAATCCCGATAGGGGCGAGTTTGCCCAGCAGAGAGATATCTGGTTTCAGCAACTAACCCCGCCTTTTCAGCAGTCATCCCTACATTCAAATCTAAATCTTCAAGATCCATAAGGCGAGAAGGTTTATTGATTACTTTTATTCTTGCGGTAGGCGGGCTTCTTTTTCCAGGCATAATCTCAACAAGGTCGACATTCACTTCAGGGCTATCAAAAGACAAGGCCTTGCTCATAAGCGGGTCTTTTTTTGCCAGCCCCAAAAAATCTGCTACCCTTTCCACAAGTATTGCTTCCAATTTAGGGGCTGAATATCCTTCCATCAAATCTATCGAATTAAATGATTTATAAAAATTTCCATCAAGAATATTAAGAGAAGCATGAATAGGTCACTACTTCTTCTTTTTCTTAGTGGCTTTTGGTTTAGCCTTATGCTTTGTCTTCATCTTTCCCAAGATTACCTTTTCTTCTTTTACAACATTAACAACCTTAACATGTTTATGCTTTAATTGATAATTCACAACTTTATCTAAAGCCGTGATAGTTTCAGTAGGGAAATTAAAAACAGGAATTCCCCTTTCCATTAAAGACTTAGAGAGTAATTCAGTAAATTCTCCCCCGGTGGAAACAACAATAATTGGCTTCTTAGAATTGCGATGAGATTCTGTAATCACTTCAACTATCTCAGTAGTGAGCAAAGGAGTCTGATATAAAGCAATTAAAACAATTCCGTCAATATTTTTATCAGCAAGACACAAATTAAGAGCATCACGATAGCGTTCAGTTGTAGCATCTCCTAATAAGTCCAGAGGATTACCAATATTCATATGTTCTGGAGCTTTTTTTCTAATCTCTCCAGCAGTTATAGAAGACATATCAGCCATTCTCAAGTGTTTACTTCCAGCAATCGCATCAGTAGTTATTATCCCATAACCCCCACCATTAGTAATAATCTGTATCCTATTATTTGTAAAATCAACCTTTTTCTCAAAAAGAGCAGCTATATGAAACATTTCCTCAAGTGAATCAGCGCGAATTGCATTAACTTGATTTAGTATTCCAAAAAATACATCTTTATTTCCAGCTAAAGAACCAGTATGAGAAATAGTGGCCTTCATTCCAGCATCAGTCAATCCACCTTTCAAAACTATAACTGGTTTAACAGGAGTAGTTCTTTTCAAAGTTTCAAAGAACTTTTCCCCATCTTTTATTCCTTCAGCATACAAGCAAATTACTTTAGTGCTTTCATCATGCAATAAATATTCAATTATATCAGACTCATCCAATTGTGTTGCGTTTCCATAACTAACAAACTTAGAAAAGCTATACCCGTTATAAGCAGCTATATCCAAAATAGCAGAACCAATAGCCCCACTCTGACAAACAAAACTAATTCCCCCTGCTTTCGGCCTTGTTAATCTATATCTTGGTAAGAATAAAGTATCAAATCTATGATGTGCATCAAATACACCCAAACAATTTACTCCAACGCATTTCATTCCATATTTATCTAATCTATCTTTAAGTTGTTCTTCGAGTTTATGATTTCCAACTTCTCCAAATCCTGCAGTTACAATCAAGACATCCTTTATCTTTTTCTTATTACACTCATCAACTATCTTCAAAACAAACTCTGCAGGAACAGCAATAACTGCTAAATCAATTATTTCATCAATCTCTCCAATAGATTTGTAACACCTAAATCCCAAAATATCTTTAGCTTCAGGATTTATGGGAAAAACTCTTCCTTTGAAACCCCCATCAACCATATTCTTCAGTATTACATGCCCAATCTTAGAAGGGTTGCGTGAAGCCCCAATAACGGCAACACTTCTAGGTCTAAAGAAATTGTCTAACTGCACCACCATACACACTAAAAAGAAAGGTAATATTTAATGTTTACCTTAATAACTAAGCCATAAAACTGTTGGGTTCTTCCAAAAGACTCTTTAATTCTTCAATAAATAATGTAGCTTCAGCCCCATCAAGTACTTGATGATCGAAGGTCAATGAAATAGGCAAAATCTTAGCATTTCTTACTTTTCCAGTCTTTTCATCCAAAACTGCTCTATTAAATATCCTTCCAGTTCCAAGAATAGCAACCTCACCAGGGTTAATTATAGGGGTAGCATAAGTTCCCCCTACGCTACCATAATTAGTAATTGTGAAAGTCGATCCCTTCAAGTCCATTGTATCAATAGTTCTTGACCTACACTTCTCTGCAAGAGACTCTATCTCTTTAGCAATTTCAGAAATGCTCTTTCTTTCAGCTATCTTCAAAACAGGAACCATCAAACCTTCATCTGTTTGAACGGCAATTCCTATATTGTAATATTTCTTTAAAACAATATTATCTCCTTCAAGAGAAGAATTTACTTTATGATGTTTTTGTAAAGCCTTAACTACTGCTTTAATTACAAATGGCATGAAAGTCAATTTAACTCCTTCAATAGCAAAATGTTCTTTTTCTTTCTGCCTTAAATCCCACAACTTTGAAACATCTATATCTTCCATTGCAGTAACTTGCGCAGACTGAGAAAGAGACTTAATCATATTCTGCGCGATTACCTTGCGTATACCCTTTACAGGAACCCTTTCAACATACCCAAACATATCATATTTTCTTTGTTTGTTAACTCCAGAAACAGGAGTTTCAACAATCTTAGTAACTTCAGTAAAACCACTTTTATCAAGATCAGACATTAATATTTGACCATCAATTCCACTTCCAGAAATCTTTGAAAGATCTATTCCTTTTTCATTAGCAGCCCTTCTAACCGCAGGACTAGCCATTATTTTTCCCAAATTATTCTCTTTCCTCTCAACAACTTTTTCAACTTTTCTTTCTACAACTTCTTCTTTTACAATCTTAGATTTATAGCTTACTTTCTCTTCACTTGAACCAATAACGCATAAAACAGCACCAACATTTACAGTATCTCCTTTAGCATAATTAATCTTCAAAACAGTTCCAGAAACAGGACTAGGTATATCAGCAACAGCCTTATCAGTTTCAATCTTTAGAATAACTTGATCTGCCTTAACACTCGCACCTTCAGAAACTAGCCATTCGACTATTTCAGCTTCAGCGATTCCTTCTCCAATATCTGGAAGTCTAAACTCAATCAACTTGCACCCCTAGCATTCTTCATAACTCTTTCAATCGCAGAAATTATCTTTTCAGCAGAAGGCAAATAATAATCCTCATGCAAGCGCAATGGAACAATTGTATCAAAACCACAAACTCTCTCAACAGGCGCTTCCAAACTATAAAGAGCCCTCTCATTTATTCTAGCAATTATCTCAGAAGCCAATCCTAAAGTCTTAGGAGCCTCTTGAACAATAACGCACTTTCCAGTCTTCTTAACAGAATTAATTATAGTTTCAGTATCTAAGGGAGAAATAGTCCTCAAATCAATTAACTCAACATCTATACTTTTCAATTTTTCAATAGCTTCCTTCGCGGTCTTCACCCATGCCCCATATGCAATCAAAGTAACATCCTTACCTTCCTTAATCACATTTGCCTTACCTAGAGGAATAGCATAAGCCTCCCCAGGCACTTCTTCTTTTATTGCACGATAAATTTTCTTAGGCTCAAAGAATACAACAGGGTCTTTTTCTCGCAACGCAGAAATAAGTAAACCTTTAGCTTCATAAGGCCCTGAAGGAATAACAACCTTTATTCCAGGAGTATGAACTAAATAAGTTTCTGGAGAATCTGAATGATGCTCAAGAGCTTTAATTCCTCCTCCAATAGGGCACCTTATCAAAATAGGAGTAGTAAATCTTCCCCTAGACCTATTCCTCATTCTAGAAGCATGAGAAACAAGTTGGTCAATTGCAGGAAAAATAAATCCTTCAAATTGAATTTCACATACTGGTTTTAATCCGACTAAAGACATTCCAATTCCAGTCCCCACAATACCACTTTCAGCAAGAGGAGAATCTATTACTCTTTTATTTCCATATTCTTTAGCAAGTCCGTCAGTAACTCTAAAGACCCCTCCATCTTCTCCAACATCCTCTCCAATAATTACAATATTCTTATCTCTCTTCATCTCAAGCCGAAGAGCATCATTAAGCGCTTCAACCATGTTTTTTATTGTCATGCTGAAGCCTCCAAAATTTCCCTAGGATAATTAACCATTCTGAATGAACCATATCCGAAGTTTTTTGCAATTGCTCTTTGAACAGAAGCATAAACTTCTTCTGGAGAAGGTCTTTTACCTAACTCTTGTTCAACACTCCAAAGCCTAACTTCATGAGGCTTATATCCACATTGATTAACCATCCAATTGTGGGCTATACCTGCTTTATCAATATGTAATACAAATCCATCATAAGCAATATTTCTATGAAGCGCTACGCCCTTTGAACCCATTTTGTAAGTTGCTCCCTCTCTATTTACCCAGACATCTCTTCTCTCTTGTCTTGTTTTAAATGATTCGGCGCTGCCTGTATTTATCCCATTTACCCCTAAATCTCTCAAAGCATCAAACATAACTGCATAAATTTTTGATTTATAGGCCTTAATATCTAATTTATGGGAATCAGTTACTTGGGTGTGATCTACAATTGGATAAAATACATATTGGCCGGGAGCGAAAACAGTAGCACCCCCGCTTCTTTTGCTGGTAATCATAGGAACCTCCTTAGTAGTTAGATATCTTTCTACAAAACTTGAATGAGAAGAGCCATATTCTTCCAGGACCTTTGCCAATAGTTCTTGGCTAAAAGCATTATTTTCTCCATCGTTGCCAAAGCTAACTGTTAAGGGATGTTGGACAGAAAGTATTGTATCAACTATCAAACCTTGTGCCCTAAGCTCAACAAGTTTATCTTGTAATTTCCTAGCTTCTATTAAGGGCATTGTCCCAAGTTCCACCCAATTTGCTATCTTTCCTTCCAAGTTCAAGCTTCCTCCAATTCACCGACAACACCGGCATTCTTCGCACTATTCTCACCAGATGTAGTCTTGGTAATAATTTTATTCTCTCTTGAAGCTTGTTCTCTCTGTTCTTTCATCTCTTCGGTTATTGATTCATATAAATAATCAAACATATCAGTGGGTGGTTGGGGTTTAGCGCTCTCAGCCAGCTTGACAGCCTTCTCAATCTGCTGTTCTGCCTCTGACTTGACTTTTCCAATAATCACTGGATTAATCACCCTCTTATCAACAAGATATTTCTCAAATCTTGTTATCGGATCTTTCTTGACCCATTCTGCAATTTCATTTTCATCCCTATATTTTTTAGCATCATCACTTGTAGTATGGTCTGCAAGACGGTAAGTAAAACACTCAATTAAAGTAGCACCTTTACCACTTCTAGCTCTTTCCAAAGCCTCGCTTGTGGCCTTGTAAACTGCAAATACATCATTACCATCTACCTGTATTCCATGAATTCCATATGCAATTGCTTTCTGTGCAATTGTCTGAGAAGCAGTCTGTTCCTTAACAGGGACTGAAATAGCCCATTGGTTATTCTGACAAATAAATACACAAGGCGCTTTGAAAACTCCGGCAAAGTTTAAAGCTGCATGGAAATCTCCCTCTGAAGTTGCTCCATCTCCAAAATAACAAACCGCAACATTTTTCTCATTTAAATAATTAAAAGCCATTCCAGCTCCAGTAGCATGAGGTAAATGAGCACCAACAGTAATTGAAACAGGCAAGATGTTAATCCCTTTAGGAATCTGCATTCCTCTTTCATCTCCCATCCAATATCTGTAGAGCATTTCAGGAGAAACACCTTTAATCATGTAAACTCCATTCTCTCTAAAAGCAGGAAAAACCCAATCATTTTTTTGAAGAGCAAATGCCGAGCCTATTTGACATGCTTCCTGTCCCCTCATAGGAGCATAAGTTCCCATTCTTCCTTGTCTTTGTAATTTTAGAGCCTTATCGTCGAAAGTCTTAGTTAAAATCAGGAATCTATACATTTCCTTCAAAACATCATCCGAAATTTTAGGTTTACTTTTCTCATCACAAACACCATTTTCATCAAGTATCTGCAAGTATTTTATATCAAAACTAGCTAAAGTTTTTTCCATTTCATCACCTAAACAAGTTTACTAAAAGAAGTATATAAAATTAGCCCTTCGCCCACTTCTTCAAGTCTTCATATTCAGCCGCACCACAGATAAATTTGTCAGTTTTATCATTGTAAAAGAAAGGGACTCCTCCACATCTGCCTTTATCGCAAGCCTGCAGTTTCTGGGCATTAGCTGCGTTATGCCATGTCTCAATCATTTCTACTTTTACTTTCAATTCCTTTTCAAGTTTATGAACAAGAGGCATCATTTCATGACAGTGAGTACACTCAGTACCATAAAACATCATTAACCCCATACTAAGAAAATAATTATTAGCTATTTAAATTTTAACCATCAAAACCTATTTAACATAAGAAAACTTAATCTTGTCATGAAAACAGAGGTTCTCGATGCTCAAAAGTCTCAAGACATTATTAGCAAATATGTTAGTGTTCCCGAAACTCAAGTTATTTCTTCATTAAAAGACCTAAAGATAAAAGCACCTTTAGTTATGAAAATTCTTTCTCCCGATGTAATTCACAAAACAGAGCTTGGAGGGGTGTCAATAGTTCACAGGCATGAAGAAATAGAATCAGCATTTAATGAATTAATATCTAAAGCAAAAAACCATAAACTAAAACTAAAAGGGATTCTTGTGCAAGAATTTGTAGGGGGACAGCAATTAATAATAGGCCTGAAGAAAGACCCTACTTTTAATCATGTAATTTTATTTGGACTAGGAGGTATATTTACAGAATTATTGCAAGATGTATCCATTAGAAAGTGTCCAATAACAAAAGAAGAAACTCAATCAATGCTCGATGAATTAAAATCAAAGAAACTCTTTGAAGGCTTCAGAAATATAAGACTAAACACTGATAAATTAAAAGAAGATTTAGTAGCAATATCAAAGATACCTCAAAAGAATAAAGAAATAGAAGAACTCGATATAAACCCTTATATATTAAACAATAAAACAGGAACAGCTGTAGATGTCAGGATTGTCCTGGATAGATAGTTTTAGAACTGCAACGCACGCACCAGTACCATTTCAGCGGTAAGGGGAATTGATGTCGACAGTTTTTCACACAAACCACACCCGTTCAAAATTTACATTTTGAAATCTTTAGTGTTTAATGGTGCATTGATTAATCAGTTATACCCCTCGAGCTTGCTGTGGGGAGGTTCATTTTTTGATATGGAAAAACAAAGGCACAACTAATCTTAAATTTTGAAAAGCTCTTACTTGAAGTAGGAGTTGTTTAGCGAGGAGGATGTCACAACATTCTGCTTAGCAATTAGAGATAACTGTCCAAACCTCTTGCGGGCATTCAATAATCTTATTACTAATATAGTTGCCGCAGCTATTCCAGAGATAAGTATGACAATCACTACCCAAAACACAACTCTTATTTCAGTTTCCTCTTTTGTTTCGCCATCCTTTTCGTCAGGCAAGATATCTTTATCATCTCTTGATGCAGTCTTATTAGGTATTATCACAGTGTCAACTTCGCTATTTCCATTTTTGCTCGTGCATCCCAAATCAAGAGGATAGTCAATCAAGCCATCACCATCATTGTCTTTTCCATCAGAACATTGAGGTTTAGTAGTAGGTCCTTCAGTTCCGCTTCCAGAACCAGATCCACTTCCACTACCTGAATTCCCTCCAGGAGTCCCACCACAAGGACCACAATCATTTTGACAAGTATTACACGTTTCAACACCATTGCAAGCTCCATCTCCGCATATAGCCTGAGTAACATTCAATGTAACATAATTAGTAGAAATTAAAGGATTGTTAATATCTGTCAAATCAACATATCTAACATCATAGCTATTTACTATTGGATTATTTTGAGTCTTAAATCTCACAGTATTTGAGTCAACATATTCACATATTCCATCACCACCACTTCCAATAGAAGGGCCATAAAAACAATAAAATGGTGGGTTTGTGGGCCAATTTGGATTAGAGGAATCTTTTATTTGAATTCCAAAGGTCTGAGATAAAAATGTGCTTCCAACTGCTCTGCTTACGGTAATCCACGGAGGATTCGAAGTTGTAACAAAAGAATTCGGATTTAATTGATTAATTGAAACAGGAATAGTTGTAACTGAAAACCCTCCAGAAGAATTCTCAGACAGTTTCCATCCATTTGGTTTTATTACCGTCATGTATGTAGAAGTTATCAAACCTCCGAAATAATCCTGCCAGAAATTAGTTTGTACTCCTCTTCCATTTACCATAATATAATCATTAGTTTTTACATAATCCACTCTGTGACCAGTAGCACTAGGTACTCCATTAGTATCAACAAGCCCAGAGTAAACCAGTAGCCCAGAAGCAGGATGAATAGCAAGCCAACCGTTAGAAGGCAAGTAGTAATCAATATTATTTTCAGTAATCTGCCAAATAGATAAAGGATTTTGATCCCGATTTATATAAATGATAAGTCCATTATTATAATTTATTTTTAGTTGAGGATTTGAGAAATCTACGCTAGACTCAATTGCATTTGCAAGATTAACAAAACCAGAAGGAGTTTTATACAATATGTTTTCAACATCAGAATGTAAATATAGTTTTTGAAATTCAGCGAATAAGTAATATTCACTTATCCAATATTTAATAATTTTTTTTATTATATTTTCCTGATGGGTCAAATTAGGAGGCCATGCAGTAAAGCTAGAATCATACAATAAATAATAATCAGTCATAAATCCACTATGGCCGTAAGATATCTGCATACTTCTTAATTCATCAAAGTTGAAGTTATCAAAATCAATTGTAGAACTAGGAGTTTCAAACCATCTATTTATATAACCCATTCCTTGACGCATCATTAAAGGTTTTACATTTTTAAGCTCAAAATCAGGAATTATTTTGGCATTTTTATCATCTGTAATTTCACCTTCTACTGCATCTACCAAACCTGCATGCATAGTATCGGTCGTAAGCCCTCTAATAGATGTTCCACCTTCACCTAACAATGGTCCTTGATAATTATTTCTTTGGAATTCAAATAACTGTTTATTATAGTAAAAAACATCTTTGAAATTTCTTGTTAAGGCTCCAATTGAAAAGTCAATTAAAAGAGGATAACTTAATTTTGGGTGAACATCAAGAAATCCTGCAGTTGTTAAATAATTTTGTTTTATTAAAGGAGATTCAGCTTGCGCATATCCAAGCCACTCATCAGGCTTAATTACCATCGGCTGATTAACTCCATTTATCTGAGGACATCCAGTATTTACAAATCCAAAATTCCTGAAATTTCCATCCGGGTTTTTTGCAAGTTTCGAAGGATCCCATTGAGGTCCAAATTGTTGTGTCGAACCGAAAGGTGGAGTAGCATACATATCATTATATATTTGGTAAACTGTAAATAGAAAACTTTTGTTTGTAGCAGATTCAACAAGATTTCTCATCCCCAAATCTCCACCATAAAAATTATTTGCGGGATAATGTTTTGGAAACATTAGATAACAATTAGCAGTTCCAGTAGAGACCCAAGAACTATAAGAAATAAGTAGATCTTCCATACCATATTCATGCATTTTATTTAACAAGTTAAGGGCATATTCAAATCTATTATTTCCTCCAAAATAAGGGGATATTCCAGAAACCCATATATCTAATGAAACTCTATTTTTTAAATCAGGTAAATATTGAGAAGTTTGTCGGTTTACTTTAACCATAACTTCCTCAATATTATCGCTTAATGTAACATAAGAAGTCTCATCAAGAGGTGGAACTAAATTGCCTTGTCCAGGACGATATGAAGAGGAGTATGTTCTAGATATTTTATTCTGTTCCTGTATGAATTCTTCATTTGGCCAACCATTTGAACCGCTCTTTGTCCAGTCTAAATAGTTGGTTAAATAAACTCTATTCAAAGTTGTTGAATCGGCAATTACGATTGGAGCTCCTTCCATGTAAGGTATTGATATGTAACTAGGATTATTAACGCCGTCAATAGACCCCAATGTAAATCCAGCATAATTATTATTTGCAGCAGACAAAGGATTTACAGCCCTAGATTCTATGATTAATGTCTTTCCACTAATTTGAATATCAAATTGTTTTTGAGTTGTAATTCCTTGCATAGTTTCAATATAATTTAATCTGACAACATCATTAGATAAAAGTTGATGTGTAAAAACAACATTTGCTTGTTGTGAAAGTTGCAAAGGGGTTAAGACAACCCCTTCAGTATTTCTATAATATGTACCTCCCTGACTAACAGGGTAAATTCCAGAAATTAAGTCAGATATCTTTATGAGTCCTTTTTGGACGTCACTATCTATTGTAGAGATAGAATAAACTGTATCTGCGGGTGATGAGCCATCAGGAGCATGATAAAAAATATAATCATCTCCATTAAATATTACCCCGCTAACTCCTCCTATGGTTGCTCCAACAGGAGCAAGACTCTCGCTAAAATCTATTTGAGGAGCAGGTTGCAACAATACTTTAGTGTTAAAAAGATAAAATGTGAAAGCGGCTAAAAGAAGCGTAAATGCAATTACAAAAAGTATGTACCTCTTCATTGAATATAATTACTGACCTTACATATATAAATTATACAACTTCATTATAAAGTAAATAGATTTGACAATAGCAATACTTATCATTATTATTCCAACTATAATCTAAAAAACAACCTTTATCTAGAACCAGAGAAGTATAATTAGGTAATAAATCTTATTAGTTTCTATTATTGAATGCATTATTTAGGTTTTCACTTCTTTTAGATAGATCTTCAAATCTTCTATTTACTTTGATTAATCTTACAATTTTTAATGAAATTATTATCATTGAACCAATTATAGACAATAATACAATCCAAAATATAATTCTAAATCCTTTTCTTTCACTTACAGGATCATTTTCATTTTGAGAAATTGTTCCTTGAGTAGTATCTGTTTCAAGTTCGAGATTATCTCGAGCATTTAGGCATCCAAGATCTTCAGGGAAGTCTACCAAGTTATCTCCATCGTTATCAATATTGTCATTGCATTGAGTAACTAAAGGTCTTGGAGTAGGCGAAGGTCCTCCAGTTCCAGGACCTCCTGGTCCACCAGGCCCTCCGTTTCCAGTAGGATTGCCTCCGCTAGATGCCCTGGTGCTATAGTTCGAAAATCCAACAACTATTGCAATAAGTTCTCCAGTCGAAGGATTATATGATTGAATAGAACATCTGTTCGTAGGACAATCAACAAAACCGCTAGAAGTCTGCATAATTATTAGAGGAGTTTGATTATAAGATAAATTATAAAATGTTATAATTGCAGTCTGATTCAATTCAAGATATTTTTCAGTATTAACACTTATCATATTTTGGCTTATCTGAATAGCATCTTCAATATTCAAAGCATCAAAAGTCTCGTTCTTATTGTTAAATCTAAGAAGTCTCATTTCCTGACCAGAGAAATCAATCTTTCCAAGATTATTTATTCCAACCATAAAATTATTTGTCCTCAAAAGATTGTTTACTTGACCAAGATTTGTAGTCAAACTACTTGAGAATTCTAAAGTACGAGGTAATGGGCAACCGTTAATAGAGTTAACTGTGACTCCTTGTCCAGTATTAGGGCATATATCTGTTAAGTCAATGGTCCCATCATCATCCCCGTCACCATTTATTTCAAGCTCATATAAAACAAATTTTCTTGCTGGAATAGTAATAGTTTGCTGGAAATTATTGTTAACTGTTCTAATGTACTCTCTTCCATTTTCTTTAGAATATTTGAATAAATTATAGCTCTGACCCTGAGTTAATCCATATCTATTGAAATCAAATGTAAATTCAACAGTTTGAGTAGGTTCTCTTGCATAAGTGTTAATAAACATTAAACCATATTTCTGTCCCCAGTTATCTCCAACCAACGCCTGTCTAACACTGTTTATTACTCTAGGGAATTTTGCCGGTACTGCTCCACCTTCTTTAGAAGCTGTAAACAATACCCAATCAGATATATAATAGTATTCTTCCTCTGGAGAGTTTATCTGCATTGGCAAATGCCAAAGGCCATGGAAGTAATTTCTTGCGAGTTGTCTTGCATTTACTTCTTCCCTAATTAGTTTAGAATATTCTTCCAAAGGTGCTACCCAATAATCAAATGTTGCAGAAGGATAATATTGACTTCCAGGAGGAACTTCCGACAATCTATAATTGGAAGTATAATTAGAGCTATTTCCAATACCAACTTCAACGTAATAAGGTATCGCAGATTTATCCAAAAAACCTACCCATCCAGGCAGCAAGTAAGTTTCAACCATCGTCTTATCATAATTTTGAGGAACTCCAGGTATTGCTCTAAGAACAGGTAGGTAACTATCAGGGATATGCACCAATGCTATTTTATTAGGGTCAGCAAGTTCATTAGACAATAAAAAGTCTGTGTACCCCCCATAAACTCTCTGAAAGAGTTGGGTTCTCAGACCATTTATATAATTAGTTCCAGCGAGCCCGGTTTGAGGTATTGTAGTGGCCCCAGCCGCAGGTTGAAATGGGAAAAGGTCCTCATCTGCGGTAAGTTGAGCAGTACCTTCATGGAATGTAAAAACTTCAGGATCAATTTTTTTCAGTTCATTTAACTCTTTCCTAAAAAATTCCCTAATAGAAGTAAATTGTTTATCATCCTGTCCTTTGTAACCATATTTTCTAGATCTAGGCCCAGCATCTGTCCAGCCAGATGCAGTGAATAAACCATCGCTATAAAAACATCTAGTACCTTCTCTATTATTATTCATTACCCTATATTTGTCTAAAAACCATTTTAAGTAGCTATTATCGCTAGGACCTAAACCAACAGATCCTGGAGCTAAATTTGCAAAACTATTAGGGT
>Ga0194131_10004235_pt1 | contig 21857 bp, 18 predicted proteins | sample TA2KigO120mmetaG_FD_148631 | JGI IMG/M metagenome (GOLD analysis project Ga0194131, IMG submission 148631) | Freshwater microbial communities from Lake Tanganyika, Tanzania - TA2015053 Kigoma Offshore 120m | ecosystem: Environmental > Aquatic > Freshwater > Lake | place: Tanzania: Lake... | reverse complement strand
TCGCCGCCTCGATCCAGCGCGACGGAAGCTGCACGAGACCGAGCCCAGCGACGGCGAGCGTGATCGAATGAGCCACCGTGAACGAGGAGACGATCCCGAGGAGCTCGCGCAGCCGGCTGGCGACGAGGAGCCCGATCAGGAACAGCACGTGGTCGAGCCCGCCGTAGATGTGCTCGACGCCGAGCACGACGAACTGACCGAACTGCCGCAGCCGCGACGGCGGCGCCTCCGTGAAGTAATCGAAGTCCGGCTCCGCTTCGGTGAAGACGATCTCGAGCTCCTCGCGGCCTTCCTCGCGAACGTGCGTCAGGTTCGTGTGGCTCGGGCCGAGCTCGGGCCAGACCGCGAGCGAGACCGTGAGAAGCTCCGGATACGCCGCGAGCGGCCTGCGGAACGGGAATGCGACGAGCGTCTGCGGGAAGGAGCGCTCGCGCACCGATTCGATCTTCGGCGGCCAGACCGGTGCGAGCGGCTCACCGAGAGACGGTGCGCCGCCGTCGAGCGAGAGCTCGATCCGCTTCGCCAGGTAGCTCTGCACTGCGCGCCCCGCGTGCTCGCGCTCGCCGGCGTCGATCCGATGATCGCCGTCCGCGTCGAGGTCGACGATGCGGCGCAGGACGTGCAGATCGAGGACGACCTTCGCGTCGATCGCCTCGGAGCCGACGGCGACGTCGAGATAGCTCGTGTCCGCCTGGTGGGCAGCGGCCGGCGCCGCGCATGCGAGGACGAGCGCGGGGAGCGCGAAGGCGATGCGGAGCGCGGCGCTGCCGTACCTCATTCGTTCTCCGTCCACGTGATCCAGACCGGCGACGTCCACACGAGCTCGTCGTTGTCCTGATGGCCGCGCACGTAGTAGACGCTCGCCTGGTCCGGCTTCGGATCCGGATCGGTCCACGACTCCTCGACGACCGCCTTCCCGGGAGCGAAGCGCTTCACGACGGCGCCGTCCTTGACGATCGCGACCTCGTCGAACGGCGCGGTCCCTTCGAAGCGCAAGCGCAGAGCGGGAGCTTCGTCGGTCGAGAATTCTTCTCCCATGAAGTGCGCTTCGTCCTCGGGGCCGGCCCAGAGCTCGGCGATGATGTCGTCCGTCGCGGCGTACACGCGGCGCGCGCGCATCGCTTCGAGGAGAGAGGCTCGCGTGGGCTCCTTCGCCCAGACCATCGCGTAGCTGATGTGCGTCGAATGGTGATCGCTGCTCGCGATGAACCCGAGCCGATATCCCTTGGCGAGCGCGTTCGAGACGAAACCCTCCTTCCGTAGACCATTCAGGAAGACTCCCGCCGGCTCGCGCGGTGCGCCCGGCATCTCGTAGCTGTTGCGGGAGCCCTGGTAGATCTCGACGAACGGCTCGACGGCGGGATCGTTGTTGCGCCAGTCCGTCCCCATGCGCGTCGCGCTCGTGTGTGGAGCGCTGATGCCGCCGAACTCGTGCAGATAGCGGTAGAGCAGCAGCGTATCCGGCGCGGGGGCGGGATTCTTCTCGTCCGAGAGCGGCAGCCGCGGCAAGGGGCGCACGCCGCGCTCCGCGAAGATCACGTTCCGGTGGCCTTCCGGGTAGGGAAGGCTCCGCTCGTACGAGAAGACCGTCGTGAACGTGCCGGGGATGTGGAACGCGTCCGTGGTCTTCTGGATCATCCACCAGGGATATTCGCGGTTGTGCCCGTTGTCGTGATCACCGTTTCCGACCCAGTCGAGCGCCGCGACGTCGATGGCGTAGCGCCACATGTCCTCAAGCGGTCCATCCGCGCCGCCGTCGCTCGAGAGCTCGGTGTGGCGATGAAACTCGCCGCGGAGAAGCTGCATCGTCTCGCCGCGAAGACGGATCCGCGCGGCGCGCGAGCGCACGATCGCGGCGCGCTCCGCGAGCGTCGCCGCGCTCGGCGCGACGGATTCTGCCGGCGGAGAGGAGGCCGGACGGAGCCGCGGCGCTTCCGGCTGTCCCGCCGCGGAGAGATGCCCGACGTAGAGATCGTTGTCCCACGGATCGGTCAGCGCGAGAGCGACGTCGAGCCCGAGCGGCGCTTCCGCCGCCTTCCTCGAGATGCGCCGCTGCCGGTTGTCGCTCGCCCAGACGAGACCGATCCCTCCGTCCGGCGGCGAAACGACGGCGGGCACGCTGTAGAGCAGGTTGTCGCTGTTCGGCACGAGGATCGGACCCGTCCAGTGCCCGCCCTCGTAGTACGCGGCCCATTCGAGCCACGTCGTACCGACGGTCGAGGACACGTCGACGGCACGGCTCCGAAACAGCAGCCACGGGCGTCCTGCGCGGTCGACCGCGAGACGCGAGACGTTGTGGAAAGGCTGGCGCAGAAGCGGCCGCGCCGCTTCCATCGCCTCGGAGATCGGCTCGTCGGTCGACGGCAACGGCAGCGGGGCGTTCTTGCGGCCGCGCGGCATCACCTTCTCGACGCTTTCCTCGGGCTCGAGCCACGTCCCGTCGGGAGCGAGGACGATCAATCCGATGCGCCGATCCTTGAGGAGCGGAATTCCGTCCGCGTAGTCGAGGGTGCCGTAGTCCTTTCCCCACGTCGGCCCGCTCCACTCCCAGGAGATCCACAACCGGCCCTCGTGGTCGTACGCGGCGGTGGCGCGCGCTTCGTACTCGGGGCCGTTCGCGACCGCCTTCGGCGCGCTCGGTCGTCCTTCGAGGTCGAGCTCGCGCAACCACACGTCGTAGTCGCCCTTGTCGTAGCCGTCCCAGACGATCGCGACGCGCCCCGGATCGGCTTCGGTGCGCCGGCTCGCCGCGATCGCGGGAGCCCAGCTGCTTCGATCGCTCGTGCTGACGACGGTCTCCTCGCCGAAGTCGCCGTCCCGGAGCTGACGTCGCGCGAGGATGCGGAACACGCCCTCGCGTACACCCTGCCACGCGACCCAGACGCGCCCCGCCGCGTCGGTCGTCGCGACCGGAGAGACGTCGTTGCCCGGGGCCTGCGAGATCCGCACCGGATCCGACGCCTTGCCGTCCACGACCGGACGAGCCCAGACGTCGAACTGGCCTTCGTTCCGCTCCGACCAGAAGACCCAGACGCGATCCTGCGCGTCGACGGCGACCGCGACCTTGTACACGTCCCGCCCCGGCTCCGTGATCGGGATCGGTGACTTCGGCGTACCCCCTCCCGTCGGGATCGTGCGGAGCCGCACCTGATCGCCGCCGGGCGGAGCCGTCAAGAACGAAAGATCGTCCGGGGCGGTACGGAAGTTCATCGGACGCGCCTCTCCGGGCCGCGCCGGAACGAAGCGGATCCACGCTATGTGCTCGTTTCCCTTCGAATCGAGCGCTGCCGCGGGAAAGTCGTCGTCGAGCGGCGTCTTGATGAGCGGCTCGAACGCAGCGGTCCGCTCGACCTCGACCGCCCCGCCGAGCATCTTGCGCTTCGTTCAGAAGGGAACGTCCGAGAGAGCGAAGGAGAAATCGCCGCGGCTCGTCGTGACGTCGACGCGGCTCGAGTCGTCCACGCTGGCGAGCGAGACGAGCACGCCATTGTCGAGCATCTTCCCGCCGCCGCCCTTCGCTCCCGGGCGATTGCTCCGCCGCGCCACGCGATCGGTCATCGCGACCCACTCCGAGCCGGAAGCGCGATCCCGACCGGCGAAGCGCCAGCCGTCGATGCCGACGACGCGGCCCGGGCTCACCTCGATCTTGCCGGACCAGTCGTTCGGCTGGCGATCGTGCAGACCGAAGCGGATGCGGAGACCGACGTCCTCGGCTCGCGACGGCGCGGCGAAGCCGAAGAGAGCGAGGATGAAGAGGGCCATCCGCCGAACGCGGTGCCGCAGGAACGAGGCCCGCGCAGCGAGGAGCATCGGCGCGGGATCGTATCCGAGGGTGCGAAAGCGCGCGAGAGACGCTTCGCGCCGTGCGGCGAATGCCATGGCGTCCGACGACGCTCGCGCCTTCTCGGGCGCTCGGCTTCAGGCGTTCGGGGTCGACTCCACGGACGGACGGAGCAAGCGCCAGAGCTGGCCCTTGATCTTGCGCCGCCGGAGCTTCTGCAGGATCTCGACGTTCGTGCGGATGCTCTTCCCCGGCACGATCCAGTTCGCGTGCGAGCGCGCGTGCGCTTCGATGCGCGAGATCAGGTCGCCCTGCAGCGTCGGCGCGATGTAGAACCGCGGGTAGACGAGGTCGTCGTCGGGGTCGATCTGGCCGTCGCGGAGCGCGATGTCGACCATGCCCGTACCGGGAAGGATGCGGATCCCGGTCATCGCGATCACCGCCGTCGGCTGCAGCTCGTCCATCAGGTCGATCGTCTCCTCGACCGTCGCCTCGGTCTCGCCGGGACCACCGAAGATCAGGCTGTGGCAGAACTTGAGACCGTGCTCGTGGCAGAGCCGCGACGTGCGGCGCAGGTCCTCGGCGTCGAACTCCTTCTTCAGGTTCTCGATCATCGTCGCCGAGCCGGCGTCGGTGCCGAACTCGATCGCCTTGCAACCCGAGCGCGCCATCAACGCACAGAGCTCGTCGTCGATGAACTTCGGATTGAGATAGCCGGACCATTCGACATCGAGCTCGCGGCGGACGATCTCCTCGCAGATCGCCTTCGCGTGGCGCATCGGCAGGTTGAAGATGTTGTCGACGAAGAACCAGTGGCGGATGCCGTGCTCCTCGCGGATCGCCTGGATCTCGTCGACGACGGACTCGGCGGTGCGCATGCGGACCTTCGACCCCTCGATCAACGGATAGCTGCAGAAGACACACTCGAACATGCAGCCGCGCTTCGTCTGGATGTTCAGGGCGCCGCCGCGCTCGTAATAGACCTCCATGTCGAATCGCTGACGCATCGGGATGCCGGTGACGTCGAGGTGCTTGATGCGCGTCGCCGCCGAGACGAGGACGCCGTCGCCCGCGCGCGTGCAGCCGAACTCGGGCGTGCTCTCGAGCGGCAGCCCCGCCGCGAAGCGCTCGAGGATCCACGGGAACGCTTGCTCGCCCTCGCCCGCGACGCCCGCCTCGGCACCGAGGAGCCGCAGGATGTTCTCGGGCATCACGGTTAAGCCAGCGCCGCCGAGAACGAGCTTCGCGTCGCTGCGGCTTCGGATCGCGTCGACGAGGGCCCGGTAGTCGTCGATGTACGACGTGTTGTCCGGGTAGGAGGTGGAGTCGAGGTTCCGGAGCGAGATCCCGACGACGTCGGGCGCAAACATTCGGAGCTTCTCCTCGACGGCAGCTTCTGCCTGCTCGAGGAAGCAGAGGTCCAGCGTCTCCACCTCGTGACCGGCGCGCTCCGCGACCGCCGCCATGTACGCGGCGCCGATCGGGAAGACGGGGTCCGGGAGCTTCTCGGTGTTGGCCGAGATCAGGAGAACGCGCAGCGTCCTGCTCGCCATGCCTTTGAAAGCGATACCACGGGGTCTTGCGAGTCGAAACCGCTACCGACCGCGTGCGTCCTCGCGTGTCAAGCGACGTCGCCGTGCCGCGTTCTTGACCTGGCGGCGCGCGAGGTGGAACAGCGTCTTGCCGTCGAAGCGCGGCCACTCGAGCAGCGCCTCCATGATCGTGATCGTCTTGCGGCCCGAGCCGCGCCAGTCGCTGATCACGGACGGCTTGTAGATCGTGGGCGTGCGGAAGAGCGCGCTCCGGTCGAGGACCTCGTTCGGTCCGAGGCGCTCGATCGTGATCGGCATCCCGAGTCGCTCGCGGAGGCGGCGCTCGGCGTCCTCGGGATGCGGGCGCGATGGGTCGGCGACCTCCATCAGCAGATGCAGCTCGCGCGGGCGGATCAGGATGAAGAAGATGCGCGTCCCGAGCCGGTCTGCGAACTCGTAGGCCGCATCGAGGATGTCGTAGTGCATCGCGCGAGCGTCGCCGATCTCGACCGTCTCCTCGAGCCGCCCGAGGACCTCCGCGGTCGGACCGCCGCGCCCGCACGGACACGGATCGGCGTCGAGACGCACGAGATCGCCGGTGACGTAGCGCACGAGCGGCATCACCTCGTGCACGAGGCTCGTGACCGTGACGATGCCGCGGCCGCCCGGTGCGATCGGCTTCCACGTCTCGGGATCGAGGATCTCGAGCTCGAGGAGATCCGTGCAGAGGTGCAGGCGGCCGGAGGTACAGCCGACGCCCATCAGCATCGTCTCGTTCGAGCCGTAGATCTCGACGACACGGGCACCCCAGTCGCTCTCGATCGCACGCCGCAGCGCCGGCGGCAGGACGGCGCCGCCGCAGAAGATCACCTTCAGCGAGCCGAGGTCACGGCGCGGATCGATCCCCTGCTCGCGCGCGAGCTCGAGCAGGAGCACGGGCTCGAGCGGCAAGCTCGCGAGCGCCGTCACCTTCAGCTTCTGCAGGAAGTCGAGAGCGCGCGTGAACGGGACGTCCCAGCTCACGTTCCCGGCGGCGATGTGGCAGGCCTTCGCCTCGCGGAGCGCCTCCTCGAACACGAACGAGACGGGCGCGAAGAGCGGGAACCGGTTCAGGAGGACCGTCTCCTCGTCGAGCTCCGGAACCATTCGGTGCACGTACGACGCCATCTCGCGGAGCTCTTCGAGGCCGCACCACGTCGAGATCGGCTCGCCCGTCGTGCCGCTCGACTCGTGGTAGTGCCAGGCGCGCGCGGCGGGCACCGCGAGCATCCCGTACGGGCTCGCGTCGCGCAGGTTGCTCCTTTCGCGTGAACGGCAAGCTCTCGAGATCGGCGCGCGAGTGGAGCGTGTGACCTTCGAGGTGATGCGCGTAGAAGGGACTTCTCCGCGCGCGCTCGATCGCCGCACGCAGGACGGCGTCGCGATCGGTCGTACTCGCGGGGGCGGCTCCGAAGCTCTCTGGCATCGCCGGCTATCCCAGCACGGGCAAAACAGGGCCGCCACACGGCCGTACCCTCAGCGCCATCGCGTGACGAGAAGGGGTACGACGGTGAAGATGATTCGGACGGTGTCGATCCACGGGTCGTAATGGCTCACGAGCTCGCCGGGCGGCGGATCCCAGACGCGCACCGGGACGGAGCGGACGTCGATTCCCTGACGCGAAGCGAGGATCAGAACCTCGCTCTCGAACTCGTAGCGGTCGGCGCGCACGCCGAGGCGAAGCGTCGCATCCACGGGATAGATGCGGAAGCCCGACTGCGTGTCCGGGAACGTCTGCCACGCGGCGAGCGAGACCCACCAGTTCGCGAACTCGTTCCCGAAGCGGCGATGTCCCGCGACCTCGCCGTCGCGGATGCGCGCGCCGATCACGATTGCACCGGGATGCGCCGCCGACTCGCGCAGCAACGCCGGCATCTCCGCCGCGAGGTGCTGGCCGTCGCCGTCGAGGGAGAACGCGTGCGTGAACCCCTCGCTCCGTAGCCACTCGAGGCCCGTGCGGAGAGCGGCGCCCTTCCCGCGCGTGGCCGCGTGCCGCAGCACGGTCGCGCCCGCGGCTTCCGCCAGGCGCGCGGTCTCGTCGGTGGACCCGTCGTCCACGACGACGACGCTCTCGACGTGCGCGAGCGCGCCGCGCACCACACCGTCCACCGTTGCCGCGACGTCGAGACAGGGAACGAGCGCCGCGATCCGTGTCGCGCTCACTCCGCCGCTACGCCTCGCGGGCGCGCGCGAGCCGCGCGGCGATGCGGGAGCGCACGTCGTCGCGGAGCGCGTCGCGATCGTCGATCGTCATCGAGGTCGTGTCGATCGGCGGGAGCACCTCGATCACGACCGTGCCCGGACGGATCGAGAGATACCTGCCGCGCGGCATGACGCCCGACGTCCCGTGGATCGCGACCGGCACGACCGGCCGCTTCATCTGGATCGCGAGCGAGAAGGCGCCCTTCTTGAACGGCTGCAGCCCGCCCTCCGCCGAGCGCGTCCCCTCGGGGAACATGATCAGCGAGAACGCCCCGTGTCCGTGCGCCTCGAGACGGTTCAGGCGCTCGATCGACTCGCGCGGGTCCTCGCGGTCGATCGACACCATCCCGAGCGTCTTCATCACCATGCCGAGGACCGGCTCCTTGAAGAGCTCGCGCTTCGCGGCGAAGCGGTTGTTCCCGGGGAGGTACCCGAGGAGAGCCGCGATGTCGTAGTGGCTCGCGTGGTTCGGCGTGATGATGCTCGGCTCGCTCGGGAGGTGCTTCGTCCCGAAGAGCTTCACCGTCACGCCCGCCGCAACGCCGAGAGCACGCGCGGACGTCTTCGCCCAGCGCCAGGCGATCTCCTGGTTCACCTGGTGGAGACCGACCGCGACGCTGCCGCAGCTGAACAGCATGCCGCGGAAGATCATGCGGTTCAGGAAGATCCGGAGGTCCGACGCGTCGGCGGCGCCGATCGGCGTGACGAGCTCGTCGGCCCACTCTTGCGGCGGAATGCGAAGCTCCTGCATGGCTTTCAGGTACCCCAGACGCGGTGAAACTGGAACCACTGGTGCGGATGGGCCCGAACGTGCCCCTCGAAGCTCCGCACCACGTCGCGCATGACCGCGAAGAGCTCCTCGTCGCTCGCCCCGCGCGGAATGCGCCGTGTCGGCTCCGGAAGGAAGTCGAACACCCTGCGCCCGAGCCGCGCGACGAAGACCGGCCAGAGCGGGACGTCCGCCGCGCGCGCCAGCGCGAACGGGCCGACCTGGAACTCCGCCGGCTTCCCGAAGAACTCGACCGCCCGCGTCACCTGCCCCGGTCCGGCGCGATCGAGCTGGATCGCCACGATCTCGCCGCGGCGGAGCGCGCGGATCATCTCGACCGAGGCGAAGAGGGAGGAGTCGGAGTGGATCACGCGGAGCCCGTGCCGCTCCCGCTTCGACGTGTTGAAGCGTTCCACCGTGCGGTTCGCCTCGGTCGCCATCACGAGGTTCACGGGCCGGTCGAGCTTCTGCATCACCCGCGCGCCGATCTCCCAGGACCCGAAGTGCGAGGTGAGGACGACGAGCCCGCGGTCGCCCTCGAACAGCGCGTTCGGGTCGAACCCGGGCGGCACGCGGATGTCGAGGTCGAGCTTCTCGTCGAGCTCGGCGCCGTGGACGTCGTGTCCCTCCGCCTCGAGCGTCTCCTCGAAGACGTAGGCGAACTCGACGAAGGTGCGGAGCGCTTCGCGGTGATCGCGGACGAAGCCGCGCGAGCCGTGGACCTGCCGGAGGTTCTCGATCACGGCGCGACGGTTCCGCCCGATCAACGCGAAGAGGAGCGCCGCGATCACCGGCGGCGAGCCGCGCCGCCACCACTCCGGCCCGTACACCGAGCCGAGGTACGCGAGCCGCCTCCAGAAGAGCCCGTCGTACCGGAGCGCGCCCGCGAAGCCGGACCTCCCCTCCGCATCCACAGCGAGGGTCTTACGGGTGCGCTCCCGCGGCGTCTACGCTCGGGCGAGTTTCGGGTTCTTCCCGGGGACGGCGTACCTCGAGGTCGCGACGCGGCTGGATCAAGACCAAGACCGGGTGCAGGTCCTCTTCGGGACCCGCCAGCCGTCCTAGGCGAAGCTACTCGTCGTCGTCCTGGGGCGGAGGAGGTGCAGCGGGGTCCGGGTCCGGCATGTCGGAGGCGCCCATCAGCGTGTCGACGATCTGCTGCTTCGTCATGCCCGCGGCCTGCGCGCGCAGGATCGCCTGGCGACACTCCGGATCCTCGATCGAATCCGCGAGAGCGGTCGACGTGCCCGAATTCTTCAGCCGGTCGAGGTGCGGCGCGCAGAGTGCCAAGTCGAGCTTGATGTCCTCGCGGCCCGCGGCACCCTCGACGCGCTCGCTCTGCGTGTCGTTGAAGATCGACTGCGCCAGAGCCGGCGTGGCACCGAGCGCGCTCACGACAAACGCCGCCGTTGCGGCACGAAGCTGCTTCGCTCGTCTCGAATCCATCCTGCCTCCCCCTATCGCGCGAGCAGCGTGTGCCCCGAAGCGCTCTCCACACGCACGCGCACGAGATCGCCCGGAAGCGCGCCGTCGTCCGGAAAGACCGTCGTCTTGAAGTTGCGCGACTTCCCGACGAGATGCCCCGTCGGCCGGCGCGCGGGTCCCTCGACCATCACCTCGACCTCGCGGCCCACCTGATCCTGGTTCTTCTCGAGGCTCACCTGCTCCTGGCGCTCGATCAGCTCCTTCAGCCGGCGCCCCTTCTCTTCCTCGGTCACGGTCTCGGTCATCTTGAACGCGCGCGTTCCGGGACGAGCCGAGTACTTGAAGAGATACGCGAAGTCGTAGCGCGCCTCGGCGAGGAAGTCGGCCGTCGCCGCGTAGTCGCTCTCGTCCTCGCCCGGAAATCCCACGATGAGATCCGTCGAGACGGCGAGGTCGGGAATCGCTTCGCGCAGCCTCGCGAGAAGAGCGCGGTAGTCGGCGACCGTGTAGTCGCGCGCCATCTCGTGCAGGATCCGATCCGAAGCGGACTGCAGCGGCATGTGGATGTACGGCATCACCTTCCGCTCGTCGACCATCGCTGCGATCAGCGAATCGGAGACCTCGGCGGGATGCGGCGACGTGAAACGGATGCGCTCGAGACCGTCGACCTGCGCCGCGAGCCGCAGGAGCCCGCCGAAGTCGACGTCGTTCGAGCGATACGCGTTCACCGTCTGGCCGAGGAACACGATCTCGCGCTTTCCGCCGGCGACCGCGGCCTCGACCTGCGCGACGACCGCGTCGGGCGGCAGGCTCCGCTCGCGCCCGCGCGTCAGCGGAACGACGCAGAACGTGCAGAACTTGTCGCAACCGCGCATCACGCTGAGCCAGGCGCGCGGGCCCGCGGCGTGATCCGGAGCGAGGTCCGCGTACGTCTCGCCGCGATCGAGCCGCACGTCGATGCGCGGATCGACGGCGTCGTCGAGCAGCGCGGGAAGATCGCGATAGCCGTCCGGGCCGACGATCACGTCGAGGTACGGAGCTCGATCGAGGAGACGCTCGCGCAGGTGCGAGGCCATGCAGCCGAGAACGCCGAGCTGCACCGCCGGCCGCTCGATCTTGAAGCGGAGGAGCTCGCTCAGGCGGCCGAGAACGCGCTCCTCCGCGCGCTCGCGGATCGCGCACGTGTTGAGAAGGAGCACGTCCGCTTGCGCGGGGTCCTCGGTGCGGAGGTAGCCGTGACGTCGCAGCACGCCGCCGACGAGCTCGGCGTCGGCGACGTTCATCTGGCAGCCGTACGTCTCGAGGAAGACCCGACGCGGCGCCGGCTCGGGAAACTCCGCCATCGACGCGGTGTATAGGGGTCCCGTCCTTCGGGGGCAAAAACGCGAGCGTCTTGTCGCAGCGGCGAAGCCGGGGGTAAGCTTCGAGCGATGGTTCCGCGCCGGCAGTTCGACTCTCTCGAGGTCTCCCTGCTGCTCTGCCCGCGGTGCCGCGTCGCGCAGCCGGTACGGAAGCGGCTCCTCCTCTGTCTCCCCGAGGGCGACAAGTACGAGTACCTCTGCACGCAGTGCGGGAGCACGTGCGGCGACAAGATCGAGGAGCCGCCGCGCGCCGCGGGCTCGGTGCTGCGTTGACGCCGCGCCGGATCGTCTCGCTCCTCCCCAGCGCGACCGAGATCGTGTGCGCGCTCGGGTTGCGCGACCGGCTCGTCGGCGTGTCGCACGAGTGCGATCACCCCGCTGACGTCGTCGGCTTGCCGATCCTGACGGCACCGAAGCTCGACGTGCACGGGTCGAGCCGCGAGATCCACGAGAGCGTCGGGCGCCTCGTCGGAGCGGGTCTCTCCGTCTACCGGATCGACACCGAGCGTCTCGCGGAGCTCGCGCCGGACCTGATCGTCACGCAGGATCAGTGCGACGTCTGCGCGGTCTCGTACGACGAGGTCGTCGAAGCCACGCGCGCGCTCGCGGGGTCGCAGGCGGAGGTCGTCTCGTTGAAGCCGCGTCGCCTGCAAGACGTGTGGAACGACGTCCGCGCCGTCGCCGACGCAGCCGGCGTCGCGGAGCGCGGCGAGACGCTCGCGCGGGAGCTCGAGGAGCGCGTTGCAGGGCTCGCGGAGAGAACGCGTCGTCTCGAGCGCTCGCGCGTCGCGTGCATCGAGTGGCTCGATCCGCTGATGGCCGCGGGCAACTGGGTGCCCGAGCTCGCCGAAGCCGCGGGCGGTACGGGCGAGCTCGTCGCCGCCGGCGCGCACAGCCCTTGGCTCGACTTCGCGGAGCTCGAGCGCGAAGCGCCGGAGGTGATCTGCGCGATGCCGTGCGGGTTCGACCTCGCGCGGACGGAAGGCGAGCTGCGCGGCGTTCTCGACGATCCGCGCTGGTCCAGGCTCCCCGCCGTGCGCCTGGACCGCGTCTTCGCCGTCGACGGGAACGCGTACTTCAATCGTCCGGGGCCGCGTCTCGTCGCGTCGGCGGAGATCCTCGCGGGTCTCCTCCACCCCGAGGAATGCGGCGAGCTGGTCCCGCGCGGTGCAGCGGCGCGCGTCTCCGCGGCCGGCGCCGCGAGGTCGAGAGCATGAGCCACGATCCGGTCCAGAAGCACCGCGCGGAAGGCAAGCGCGCCGCACGCTGCCTCGTCGTCACGGTCAGCGACACGCGCACGCTCGCCGACGACACGAGCGGGCAGACGGCGTGCGATCTCCTCGTCGCTGCGGGACACGAGGTGCGCGAGCGCGAGATCGTCCCCGACGACCGGAAGCGCATCGTCGCGTTGATCCGCGCGGGTGTCGCGAATCCCGGGATCGACGCGGTGGTCCTGACCGGCGGTACGGGCGTCGCACCCCGCGACGTCACGTACGAGGCCGTGCAGGAGGTGCTCGAGAAGCCGCTCGACGGATTCGGCGAGCTCTTTCGCTCGCTCTCCTACGCGGAGATCGGCTCCGCGGCGATGCTGTCTCGCGCGATCGGCGGCGTCGTCGGGCACACCGTCGTCTTCGCGCTGCCCGGCTCGACGAAGGCCGTGCGCCTCGGCATCGAGAAGCTCGTCGGCCGCGAGCTCGGTCACATCCTCGGGCTGATCGCGCCGTGACGATCCGGATCCTCCTCTTCGCGTCGCTGCGCGAGCGCACCGGCGAGCGCGCGCTGACCCGCGAGGTCGCGGAGGGAACGACGGCGGCCGATCTCCTCGCCGAGCTCCGCCGCGACCTGCCGGCACTGCGGGCCTCGGGCCGGATCTCGCTCGCCGTCAACGAGGAGTACTGCGAGCCCGAGCGACTCCTGCGCGACGGCGACGAGGTCGCCTTGATCCCTCCCGTCAGCGGCGGACGGGGTTGCCTGCAGCGCGAGCGCTCAGAATAATCGAGCCATGCTCCGTCTCACGCGCGAGCCGATCCGGATCGACGACCTCCTCTCCGCGGTGGGCGATCCGGCCGCCGGCGCCGTCGTCCTCTTCGTCGGGACGACGCGCGACCACAACGACGGCCGTCGCGTCGAGCGCCTCGAGTACGAGGCCTATCCCGGCATGGCGGAGAAGGAGATCGAGCGCATCGCGGAGGAGGCGACCGCGCGCTGGCCGATCGCGCGGATCGCGGTCGTCCACCGGACGGGTGTCGTGCCGATCGGCGATGCGAGCGTCGCAATCGCCGCTTCCTCGGCGCATCGCGCGGACGCGTTCGCGGCCGCGCGCTTCACGATCGATCGCCTGAAGGAACTCGTGCCGATCTGGAAGAAGGAGTTCTTCGACGGCGGCGCGGTGTGGATCGGCGATCAGACGGGCCGCGACGGCTCGTGGCAGGAGCCTGCCGTCGTCAAGGGCTCGCCGAGCTGACGGGCGCTTCCGCCTCGCACGGCAATGCGCGCGAAGGATCTCGAGACGCTCGAGCTCGACCGGCTCCTGGACGAGCTCGCGCGGCACGCTTCGTCGACGGCGGGACAGGAAGCCTGCCGCGCGCTGCGACCGCGGACGGAGCTCACCGCCGTGCGCGACGAGCTCCAGCGCGTCGCCGATCTGCTCGCGATCAGCGGGGACGAGCCCGTCCCGATCGGCGGCTTCCCCGACATCCGCCCGCATCTCGCGATGTCGCACACGATCGGTGCGCGGCTCTCCGGCACCGAGCTCCTCGAGGTCGCGAGCACGCTCGGAGCGGTGCGCCGCCTGCGCGGCTACCTCCGCTCGCACGCGAGCGAGCGACCGCTCCTCCTCGCATCCCTCGCGTCGCTGCACCCGCTTCCGGATCTCGATCGCCGTCTCGCCGACACGCTCGACGACGAAGGCGGTCTTCGAGAAGACGCGAGCCCGGCGCTCCGCGCCGTGCGGCGTGAGCTGCGCGGTCTTCGCTCCGAGATCGAGGCGCGGCTGACGCGGCTCTTTCGCGGCTCCTCCGGCGAGCGGCTCTTCGCCGAGCCGTACGTCACGCTGCGCAACGGACGCTTCGTCGTGCCCGTGCGCGCGCAGGCGTCCGCCGAGCTTCCGGGGATCGTGCAGGACCGCTCGAGCTCCGGTGAAACGCTGTTCGTCGAGCCGCTGTTCGCCGTCGAACCGAACAACCGGCTCCTGATCGCAGCGCGGGAGGAAGCGGAGGAGGAAGCACGCATCCTCGCGGACCTGACGGGCCTCGTCGGCGAGAATGCGGACGCGCTCGGTGAAGCCTTCGAGGCGCTCGTCGACCTGGATACGCTCGCGGCACGCGCGACGTTCGCGCGCCGTCACGGCGCGATCTGCCCGCGGATCGACGACGCCGGCGACGCTTCCGCGGCGATCCGGCTTCGAAAGGCCCGTCACCCGCTTCTCGTCCTCACGGGACGCCCCGTGACGCCGATCGACGTCGAGCTCGAAGCGGGTCTCCGGCTCCTCGTGATCACCGGCCCGAACACCGGTGGCAAGAGCGTCGCGCTGAAGACGCTCGGGCTCGCCGCGGCGATGGCGCAGTCCGGCATCCCGATCCTCGCGACGGACGATTCGGCGCTGCCGCTCGTAGGCGGGCTCTGGACGGACATCGGCGATCGGCAGGACGTCGCCGACGACCTCTCGACGTTCTCCGGTCACGTGCACAACCTCGCCGAGATCCTCACCGCGAGCGAGCCGGGCTCGCTCGTCCTCCTCGACGAGCCCGGCACCGGCACCGATCCCGACGACGGCGCGGCGCTCGCGCGCGTCCTCCTGCAGGACCTCGTCGACCGCGGCGCTTGGGTGCTCGCGACGACGCACTTCCAGACCGTCAAGGTGTTCGCCCTCGGTGCGGAGCGTGCGACCGTTGCCGCGGTCGACTTCGAGCCCGAGACGTTCGCGCCGCGCTACCGCTTGATCTACGGCAGCGTCGGGCCGAGCCTCGGCCTCGACATGGCGCGGCGGCTCGGGCTGCCTTCGAGTCTCCTCGCAGCCGCGGAGCGCGAGCGCGACGTCGCTTCGCGAAGCTTCGGAGCCGCGGTCGAGCGCCTCGAGGCCGAGCGGCGTCGCTACGAAGCCACTGCGGGCGAGCTCGAGGTCGAGCGCGATCGGCTCCGCGAAGCGCAGGTCGAGCACAAGGCGCTCGCGGACGAGCTTCGCGAGAAGCGCCGTCGCAAGTGGGCCGACGAGCTCGGCGAGGCGAAGCGCTTCGCGGACGAGCTCCGGAGCGAGGGACGTCGCCTCCTCGCCGAGACGAAACGCGATCCGCGCTCGCAGGGCCTCCTCCTGAAGCAGGCCGGGCAGGAGCAGCGTGCCCGCATCGACAGCCGCGAGCGCGAGATTGCCGGTGACGCACCGGCGCCCACACCGACGGACGCGGCTTCGATCCGGCCCGGCGATCAGGTCGAGGTGCTGGGGAGCGGCGTCCGCGGCACGCTCGTGAAGATCGAGGGTCAGCGCGCACAGATCTCGCGCGGCGCGCTCCGCTTCGACGCGCCGGTGGGGAAGCTCCGCCGGATCTCCGGCGCGGCCGCGCCGAAGCGCCCGGCCGTGCCGATGCATCGCCTCGTTCGCGAGACGGATCCCGAGTCGGAGCTGGAGCGGCCTCGGTCGGCCGCTGCCGTTCCCTCCGCCGAGCTGAACCTCGTCGGCGCGCGCGTCGCGCCGGCTCTCGCCCGTCTCGAGACGTTCCTCGATCGCGCGGCGCTCGACGACCGCACGAGCGTTCGCATCGTGCACGGACACGGCACCGGCGCGTTGCGCGACGCCGTGCGCGAGTACCTCGCGGGCTCGCCGTACGTCGACCGCTTCGAGGAAGCGGACCCGCACGGCGGCGGATCCGGCGCGACGATCGCCCACCTCCGCTGAGCGGAGCAACCGCCGTCGAGGTCGCCTACGTCTCTGAAGACCGAGTCGGGAACGGCGCGACGTAGAGGTTGCTGCGAAGCCCGTTCGCGTCGATCAGCGTGAGCTGGATCTCGCGCGCCTGCGCAGGGATGTCGCGCAGCGAGAACGACACGGTGCCGCGCCGGCTCCCGAAGGCGCCGCGCACGAGATCGATGCGCGCCGGCGGAAGATCCGAGCTGACGTCGGTCGTCAGCTCGAGCTCACGCAGATCGCCCTGCACGTCGAGGAAGTCGAGATGCGCCGAGAGCCCGCCCCGCGGGTCCGGCTCGAAGCCGACGCCGAGGATGAAGGGCTCGCGCGGCAGGCTCGCCGGCCGCGGGAAGACGCTGCGCCGCCCGGAGCGCGGCAGCCACGTGCGGACGCGAGCGCGATTGTCCGTCGCCCGGCGGAAGAAGGGTCCGAAGGTGCGCCGGATCCGCTCGAGCTTCGCGACGTCGGCGCTCGAAGCGCCGTTGCCGTTCGAGACGAGGAGGACGAAGCCCATCCGGAAGACGTGCGGAGCCTCCGCCGACGAGGGCTCGCGAGCGCCGTACTGGCCGATCACGTCGTCGACGGTGAGATCGCGCCGGCGGCCGCGGAAGGTGACGCCGCCGGCGGGTGCACCGGTCGCGTTCATCTCCTCGGAAGGTTCCTCGACGACGAAGAAGGGCTTCACCTCCTCCGGCGGGCGCACGCCCATGAAGTACTGGTCGAGCGCGCCGAAGCGGGTCAGCACCTCGCCGGTCGTGAACGTTCCGTCGGCGTTGTCGGCGAGACGGCTTCCGCCCATGAAGGAGCCGTCGCTCTGCAGCGCGGAGCTCCAGTGCCCGTCGTGTCCCGCCGGGACGAGCGGCTCACCGCCGTACGCGAGCCACCGATGGCCGGTCTCGTGCGCGAGCACGGCGAGCGTCGACGGCGAGTATGCGTAGCTCGGGATGCGCGGCGGCTGGCTCGGATCCTCGTCGTAGAACGAGAGCGCGTTCATCAGCACGATGTGCTCGAGGTTCCGGCTCCCGAAGATCGGGCCATGATCGAAGACCGGCATGCCGATGCCGCGATCGCGATTGGCGACGGTGACGCTGCCGACGAGATGCGGCCCGTCGACCTCGCGATCCGTGAAGACGGCGAGGAAGTCGAACTGGTCCGGCACGTCCGAGTAGATCCGGCGCGCGAGGGCGACCTCGTTGAGACGCGGCCGATCGCGATACCAGGAGACGAGCGCGCGTCCCGGTCCGACCTCCGGACCGGTCGCGAGGTCGACGACGTCCGTCCCCGAGCGCCCCCGTCCGGGCGAGATGCCGACGACGCCCCAGAGGGTCGCGAGGCCGAGGTACTCGAGGTCGACGCGGCCGGTTCGATGGAGAACGATGCGGAACGAGTTCGGCTCGTCCGCCGGCCGCACCGACGGAACGTCGAGCCACGTCACCACGACGCGATCGGAGAGCTCCGCGACGTAGACGCCGGCGTCCGGGATCTGCGCACGAAGGGGAGCGAGCTCGTTCCACAGCCCCGCGACCACGGGCGGGCCGGCGAGGAGCCCGGTCAGCATGTCGGCCGGATCCGCGGCGCGCGCGGCCGTGCCCTCGGCGAGCGGTGCTCCGAAGCTCACCGCGCCGTGCGGATGCACGTACAGGTCGGTGTACGCGGTGCCGTACAGCGAAACCGGTCGAGCGAGAGCGACGTGAACCGGCGTCTCTCCGTCGATCGCGAGTCGAGCGCCGCGCGCGGTCGGAACGACGCCCGCCTCGATGTGGGTCCGGTAGCCGGCCTCGGGGGTCGGGGCGAGCACGATCCGCCGCCCGTTGAACGGAAACGGCGTCGGCGGCTCGAGGAGCGTGCCGTCGTCCTCGACGACCACGAGGTGGCTCGCTTCGGCGGCGACGGCGGGAGACGGTGCGGCGGCCGCGTGCCAGGTCGAAGCGAGAACGAGCGACGCCGCAAGAAGGACAGAGCCTCCGAGGGCTCGCCCCAGGCGGCTCGTCCGCCCCTCTCGGCCCGTTCGTTCCATCGTCTGCGCGGCCAATCTGGTCATCGAACGCCCCGTGCGCACGTGTAGAGCTCCGAAGAGCCGTGCCGGGTCGACTCCAGCTTGCACGAGCGTACCGACCCGAACGTGGCGCGCAACTCGGAAAGGAGCCCCTCGAACTCGGCGTCCATGAAGATCTTCGCCACGAAGGTCCCTTCCGGGGCGAGCCACGCCCGGGCGAGGCCGGCGGCAGTGCGCACGAGCTCCGCATGGCGAACCGCATCCCGCGCCTTCACCCCGCTGAGCTTCGGGGCGAGGTCGGAGAGCACGACGTCGGCCGGGCCCCCGAGCTCCTCGCGGACGCGCTCGGCCGTCGCCGGGTCGGTCGCGTCCCCGGCCAGGACGCGGACGTTCGGCTCCGGAAGGTGGTCCGTGGGCGTCAGATCGATCCCGACCACCCGGCCCTCCGGTCCGACCTTCCGGGCCGCGACCTGGAGCCACGCGCCCGGCCAGCACCCGAGGTCGACGACGCGCTGGCCGCGGCGGAACAGGCGGAGCCGCCGGTCCAGCTCCTCGAGCTTGTAGGCCGCCCGCGAGCGGAAGCCCTCCCGCTGGGCGCGGCGGTAGACCGGGTCCTTGGGCTCGTAGGCGGGCACGGAGCTTCCACCCTGTACGAGCCGTCCCGAAGCCGCAAGTTCGCGGGAATCCGGCGATTCATTCGTCGCCGGATCCGTGTTACGAGCGCGGCTCGTGGAGGCGGGAGAGGCGAACGTCGAAGCACTCGTCGAAGACCTGCGCCGCGAGGCCGAGGAGCTGCGGAGGCGGCTCGGACCGAGCCCTTCGGACGCTCCCTCGACGGCGGTCCGCGTCAGCGCGTACGCGGACCGGGACGCGGCCACGGCCACCGAGGCGAGGATCGACCGCCTCCGGGCGCTCGCCGACCCGCGCGGCGGGCCGCTTCGCTCGCATCGCGAAGCCGTCGGAGGGCTCGTCCTCGCCGTGAAGCGGCTCCTGATCCGGCTGCTCACGCCCATCTGGGAGCAACAGACGCAGTTCGACCGAGCCGCTGTCGACGCGATCGCAGACCTGCGCGAGGCGCAGGGTCGCCTCGCGCACGAGCACGACGACCTCGACCGCCGGCTCCGCCGGATCGAGGACGCGCTCGCCCGCGGGACCCTGCCCGCGTCCTTTGATCCGGCCTTCGATCCGGCCTTCGACTACGGTCGCTTCGAAGCCCGCTTTCGCGATCCGGAGCGGACTCGCGAAAAGCAGCGGCGCTACCTCGCCTACTTCCCGGCGCCCGACGCCGGACCGGTCCTCGACCTCGGCTGCGGCGACGGCACGTTCCTCCGGCTTCTGCGCGAGTGCTCCGTGGCGGGGTTCGGCGTCGAACGTGGCAAGGTCGCGGTCGAGCGAGCCCGTGCCGCGGGCCTCGACGTCCGCGAAGGCGATCTTCTCGACGCGCTCGCGGCGTGCGCGGACGCGAGCCTCGGAGGCGTGGTCGCGTTCCAGGTCGTCGAGCACCTGACGCTGCCCGCGGTCGTCCGGCTCGTGCGACTCGCACGAAGGAAGCTGCGCCCCGGCGGATGCCTGATCCTCGAGACCGTGAACCTCGCGAGCCTGATCGTGCACGCGCGGGCGTGGACGATCGATCCGACGCACCGGCTGCCTCTGCATCCGCTGACGCTCCGCTTCCTCGTCGACGACGCCGGCTTCCGCGACTCGGAGCTCGTCTACTCGGGCCCGGTCGAGCCCGAGCGGCGTCTCGAGACGAGCGGCACCGATCCCCTCGGCGCGCGCAACGTCGAGATCTTGAACGAGGTCCTCTTCGGTCCGCAGGACTGCGCGGTCGTCGCCCGCGGTTGATCGAACGAGGGGCACGCGCCCCTCGCCCCACGCGGCTGAGCCGCGCGGGGCCCCACACCCGCGCTCGCTACGCTCGGCCGCGCGCTGCGCGCGCGGAGGGTCGCGCTGCTAGCCTGCATTTCTCACCAGATCCCTACTGCGGCGGCCGATAGCACCGAATCTTCGCGAGCTTCTCCCTCCGGGCTCCTCGACGTACTGTTCAAGTACGCCTGCGTCGCCCTCCGGTCCGAGGCTCGCGAATCTTCGGCACTCTCGACCGCCTCGCGACGTGATCTGGTGAGAAATGCAGGCTAGGCCGCTGCCGGGCTCGGAACGCGGACGAAAGCTGCGATCCCGATCGCGTAGATCGCGAGCCCGACGAGCATCAGCGCGTCGAAGCCGATCGACATGCTCAGGATCGACGAGAGAACCGAAGCGACGACCGACGTGAACCCGTTCACCGCCCAGCACCACGCGACGTACGCCTCGCGATGCGGCGTCAGCGCCGAGACCGTCCCGAGACCGAGCGGCAGGAACGCGCCGAGGCAGAGACCGAGCGGAGCGAGGAGTGCGATCGTCACGGCGATGCGCACCGCGAGCGGCCAGCCGACGCCCTGCTGCAAGAGCGCGTCGAGACCGAGCTCGTAGAAGCCGACGAGCACCGCGACCGCCCCGAGCAGCACAGAAAGCGCCCGGTTCCGCGCGCTCGCCCACCGCTCGCTCAGCAAGCTGCCGACGCCCGTCGAGATCAAGAGCGCGAAGAGCGTCACGGTCAGCGAGTACGTCGGATAGCCGAGGAACAGCGTCAGCCGCTGGATCAGGCAGATCTCGATGAAGAGAAACCCGAGACCGATCGAGGCGAAGTAGGTCCCGACGCGCGCCTTGTACGGGATCGTGCGCCAGACGTCGCGCAGCAACGCGAGCGGTGCCAGGAGGAAGATCGCGGCGAACACGACCGCGAAGACGAGGAACACGACGAGGATCCGCTCGCCGATTCCCTCCTCGACGTTGAACCCCTGCAATCCGGAGCCGCCGAGGAGCGCTTGGTCGAACCCGACGAAGTGCCAGAAGAACGGCGAGTCGTCGCTGATCGGCTCGACCTGGTAGGGATACTGCTCGTAGAAATCGGCGAGCCCGCCTTCGTCGTCCGCGATCACGCGGGAGATCGGGCTCGTCGAACGGCCTTCCGGGCCGGCATAGCTGACGCGCGCGCCGGCAAGCCCGTTCGCCGTCGCGAGGAAGCGCTCCACTTCCGCCGCGATGAACGGCGAGCGCTTGATCAGGACGGTCGCCGTCTCGAGACGCCCGAATCCCGGCGAGACCGCGACGAGAACGTGGCGCGCGAAATCGGGGATCCCGAGCTCCTGGAAGGCGGCGCGCGCGGTGCCGAGGTAGCGCACGACGCGATTTGGCTTGACGTCGTAGTCGATCTCGCCGAACTGCGCGCAGAGGATTCCGCCCGGCGAGAGGTGCTCGAGGGTCTCCTCGATCATCTCGCGCGTGTAGAGGTAGCTCTCCGAGAGGACGAACGCGCCGGACGTCGCCGCGTTCATCGCGGCGTAGCTGTCCGGTGCGACGAGCCAGATCAGATCGAATACCTCGCCGGAGCTCTTCAGGAACGAGCGTCCCTCCGCGTTGACGATCGTGACCTCGTCGAGCTCCGTCAGACGACCGCTGAAGTCCGCGAAGTGATCCGTGAGAAGCGAAACGGTGACCGGATTCAGCTCGATGCCGGTCACGTGCCGCGCGCCGAAGTGCAGCGACGCGAGGATCTCGTTGCCGCCCGCCGAGCCGATGATCGCGACGTTCGGGCCCGGCGACAGAACGCGGAACGGATACGCGCGGTCGGTCGCGTCGTAGCGGCCCAGCGAGCTTCGATCGCCGTCGTACTTCAGCATGACCGAGCCGAGCGTTCCGTCGTGCACGAGAAAGTTCGTCGGAGGCTCGACACCGGGGGCCGGCACGACGTCGACGCGGAAGACGGGGCTCCACCGCGAGAACACCGAGCTGATCGGCTCCGCTCCCTTG
>Ga0194131_10004234_pt1 | contig 21866 bp, 18 predicted proteins | sample TA2KigO120mmetaG_FD_148631 | JGI IMG/M metagenome (GOLD analysis project Ga0194131, IMG submission 148631) | Freshwater microbial communities from Lake Tanganyika, Tanzania - TA2015053 Kigoma Offshore 120m | ecosystem: Environmental > Aquatic > Freshwater > Lake | place: Tanzania: Lake... | reverse complement strand
GCCATCGGATGGCTGACTCCACAGGTCGTTCATAGCGGCCAGTCCGCTGCGGTGTTGGCGGCGCGGCAGAAGGTGCTCGATCAAGCTTTCCAGCTCAGGCCGCAACGTTTCGTTCGTAAACCGCCGCAGTCACCCAAACTGCTCGATAAAGTCTGGATCAACCCTCCCGACCTTAATAAGGAGCCAGAGTGATCAATTGCTCACTAAATTCTCCCGGCAGGTGTCTCAAAATCATTGACACGCTCCGTGCCGCGCTGGCGGTTTCGCCAACCTTGCTAGCGGAGGTTATCCAAGCTGCTTTGAGGAGTCAACAGATTATCGCAATTAGAAGGTCTTTCTCGACAATATGATTTATTTTTGTCTTCAATTAAGACAATATGTCGCCTATAACCCACCTCGGGGTAGGACCGCTGATACGACGAGTTACTCATGGAGTGGATGTGCCTGCACGCAAGACTGCAAAAAGAAGAACGACCGCGCATCCGGCTGGCATCGATGAGCTGGATGTAGAGATCTTGGCGAGACTCTGCCAGGACGCACGCAGGTCCTACGTAGAAATCGCCCGCGAGTTGAACGTCGCCAACGCGACGGTGCACGAGCGCGTCAGCAAACTCAAAGACAAAGGGATACTGAAGGGCTTTTACGCTCAGATCAGCCCCGAAAAGCTGGGCTCGCCGATCACGGCCTTCGTCGGATTGATCACGTCACAAAACAGGCAGCTTCCCAGATTGGTCGAGCGGCTCCGGCAGATCCGGGAAATTGAAGAAGCCCACACGGTCACAGGCAAGTACGATTTCCTGGTCAAGCTGAGAGCGAAGAGCAATGAAGAGCTTCAACTTCTGCTCAACCGCATTGGGTCGATTCCTGGAGTCGCCCGGCATGAAACAATGATGGCGCTCACGACAATTCTGGAGCGAGACGTTCCGCTTTTCTGACGTTGTCGGACCGGCCAGTCTGCGCTAAGCTCATTCGATTCGAGGGAACCTGCAACGCGGCACTTTTGGGAAGTGGCTCTGGCTTTCGGCCGTTTTGGGCAGCCGCCTCCCTTGCTGTCGGCACTCGGGCCGCCGAATCGAAAGGAGGCAGGGATCGTCATGCCCGAAATCAAGGTCATTCTCGCAGGAGTCGGCCGAGTCGGCAGAGATGTGACCCGGCTGCTGAGTGCCCGCCCAGATTACCGGGTTGTGGCAGCCTATTCACGAAACCCCAAACTGGCAGGACAAGACCTTGGCGCCCTGGCAGGCACTCGTGCCTCGGGAGTTACCGTCACGCTTGACCGGGAGGCGGCGCTTCGACAACCGGCTGACGTGCTGGTGGTGGCGACAACTTCGTTCCTGAAGGATGTGGCTGGGGACTTGCAGCTTGGAATCGAGCGCGGCCTGAACGTCATCACAACCGCAGAGGAAGCAGCCTTTCCCTGGTTGATCGACGAACCGTTGGCAAATGAGATCGACCGGTTGGCGAAAGCCCGGCAGGTCTCAGTGCTCGGAGTGGGATTGAATCCCGGATTTATCTTCGATGCGCTGCTGCTCACCGCTACGGGAATCGCCTGGGACGTGGCAACCATCCGCGTCCGGCGAGTGGTCGATGTGGCACGCTTCAGTGCCACTATTCAGCGACGCTTGGGGATTGGCTTTTCTCGAGAGGAGTTCGAAGCTGGGGTCCACTCCGGATCCATCAGCGGCCACATCGGCTTTCCGCAGTCGTTTACCCTCACGGCTCATTGTTTGGGGCGAACTTTAGATCGAATCGACAAGTCTTTCGAGCCCTTGCTGGCAGAACAAGTCTACACCAACGAGCGGATGACGGTTGTCGCCGGCCAAACTGCCGGCTTCATCCAGCGTTCGTCTGGCCTGGTGGCGGCCCAACCTTGGATCTCCGCCGAGTTCATCGCCCACATTGCGCCCGCATCCGTCAATCTGGCTGCTGAGGACACCATCTCCATCGAAGGATACAATTCCTTGAATCTCACGATCCGTCCAGGTTGCAACCCGCAGCGTGGATCGGCTGCGATGATTGCAAACTGCATTCCACGCGTGGTCGAGGCGCGGCCCGGATTCCTGACGGTGGCGGATCTGGCCATCCCGTTCGCGCGGAAGACGTCTCGCGAGTTGCTGAAAGAGTCATGAAACCGTTCGCTGCGCAGATCTCCAGGCGCCCCTTGTCGGCCTCTCTTGCGGGCGTCCTGTTTTTGTTGTTGTGCCGGTTGTCGAACTCATTGGCGCTGGAGACCGCTCAGAAGCCGAACATCGTTTTCTTGATGGTCGACGACATGGGTTATGGAGACCCCAGCTGCTACAATCCGGAATCGAAAATACCGACGCCGCAGCTGGACCGGCTCGCAGCAGAAGGCATGCGCTTCACCGATGCCCATTCGCCATCGGCGGTCTGCACTCCGACACGCTATGGCGTACTCACCGGGCGTTACGCCTGGCGCAGCCCGTTGAAGCGTGGCGTGCTGTCTGGCTATTCGCCAAGCCTGATCGAAGACGGCCGGGTAACGGTCGCTTCGCTGCTGCGCCAGCACGGGTATCGCACGGCCGTGGTTGGGAAATGGCATCTCGGACTAGACTGGACCACCAAGAGCCAGCCCAAAGGGAATCCTTCCTTCGAAGCTCCCGACTATGCGAAGGCGGAAGGGCTGGAACTGGACTATTCCAAGCCGGTGCGGCGCGGGCCGAATCAGTTGGGTTTCGACTACTCCTACATTCTTCCCGCCTCGCTGGACATGGCTCCGTACGTTTTCGTCGAGAATGGCCGGCTCACTGAGCCGGCGGACGCCACCACCGAAGGAAAGCGCGAAGGCGGTGTGTTCTGGAGAAGGGGTGCTAAGGGACGGAGCTTCGATTTTCTGGAAGTTACGCCCCATCTCACCGAGAAAGCGGTGAACTGGATCGGTGACTCGCTGCAAAGCAAGCAGCCGCTCTTCCTCTACTTCGCCCTGCCTTCACCCCATACTCCTTGGATGCCGACCCCCGACGTCCAGGGCAAGAGCGGCGCTGGCCAGTATGGCGACTTTGTGGTCCTCGTCGACCAGATGATCGGGCGAATCGCCGACACCCTCAATCGCGTGGAATCGAACCGAAACACGCTGTTCATCGTTACGAGCGACAACGGCTCTGACTGGCGGCCCGAGCACATTCAACAGACCGGTCACTACTCCAATCACCGGATGCTGCGTGGTCGAAAGCGCGATGCGTGGGAAGGGGGCCACCGTGTTCCGTTTATCGTGCGCTGGCGGGGCCGAGTGAAGCCGGGCTCCGTGAGCGGCGAGACGATTACTCACACCGACCTTATGGCGACGGCAGCCGAGGTCGCTGGAGCCAGGGTGCCAGCCGCAGAAGGCGAAGACAGCTACAGCATCCTCCCCATTCTTCTCGGAAAGAAGCTGGCGGGCCCATTGCGAGAAGCCACCGTACATCACTCGGTGGACGGCATGTTCAGCTTAAGGCAAGGCGATTGGAAGCTGATCGACGGCCAGGGCCCGGGATCGAGCCAGTGGGACGGGCCTCAGCCAGGAGACCCGCCAGGACAGCTCTACAACTTGACTGAAGATATCGGAGAAACCAAAAACTTGTTCAATGAGCGTCCCGAGATCGTCAAGCGTCTGAAAGCGCTGCTTGAGAAAGTCCGGCTGCAAGGACGCAGCCGCACGAAACTCTAGTTCCACCCGCGCCTGCAAGAGCTCGCAATCGCAGTCCGGTTGCTGAGTGTGACGCGCTTCTGATCAGGTCGGCAGCATGCGGCCGCTCGCCAATCATCGGGCGCTCTGACGCCACGTTCGGAGGCTATTGTGAAACGATTCCTGTCGCTGCTCTTTGCCGCTATGTGGGTCCCCTTGCTGCTGGCGCAGAAACCGTACGAACAGAAATTCCCTCCCGATGTTCCCGCTCCACCAAGCTTTCGCCAAAACCGCACCTCGTATTCCGCGGTGATGGATGTGCTGCGAGCAGCAAGGCCTGAGGTTACGCCGGAGCAACTCGAGCGACTGGGCAAGCTGCAGTTCGAAACCATTTGGGGGCAACTGGGCGAATACCAGAGCTGCTACGTTCGGGGGTTCACAGGCACGCGACCTGGCCAGCGTCTGGTGGGCCGAGCGTTGACGCTTCGCTACCTGCCGGCCCGGCCCGACGTCAAGCGCGCTTTAGAGACCCTGGCGAAAGAGGGCGACTGGCCCGCAGGCTATCATGCGCGCGCCGCCGAAGACGCCCGGCCTGGCGACGTTCTGGTGGTCGACCTCGGTGGCAAAGAAGGCTCGGTGTTCATGGGAGACATCAGCGCCTTAGGAATGAAGCTGCGTGGCGCCAGAGGCGTCGTGATCGACGGCGCAAGCCGCGACCTCGCGGAGTTACGAGGAGAGGCCTTCAAAGACTTTCCTGTTTTCGCGCGCTTCTACCACGTCAGCGGCGCCCAATGGCTTGGTGCGGAGTGGAACGTCCCCGTCCGCATCGGAACGACCACCGTCTTGCCCGGCGACGTGGTGGTCGCCACGGACGAAGGCATTCTCTTCTTTCCCCCGGAACTGCTGGAGACGGTGCTGCTGAAGGGAAGCGAGCACGAGTCCATGGAAGACTACGAGAGGCAACTGGTACGGCAGAAGCAGTACCGTTTCCGCGATGTTTATCCGCCGAGCCCTGAGCTTCTGAAGAAGAAACAAGAGTACGAGGCAAAGAGACCCCCGCAGCCGCGGGACTCTTCGAAATAGCCTTCTGGCCTTTGAGCAGCATCTTCGACCTCGATCGATTCTCTTGTCAGCCGGTCTTTGCCCGGCACACGAACTGAGCCGTAGCTGCCTAGAGAAGGCAAACCGCCGGCCGAGCGGCTGGACCGCTGGGTTGCCTGTGGGAGCTGGATTTGCCACTCTGATGGAGCCCTGACATGGCCAAGATCTATTTGTCTTCGACCTTCGAGGACCTGAAGAGCTACCGTGCAGCCGTTTACCACACTCTCCGTCAGATGAGGCATGACGTGGTCGCTATGGAGGACTACGTGGCTGTGGATCAGCGTCCACTGGACAAATGCCTGGCTGACGTGGCGGAGTGCGAAGTCTACGTCGGAATCTTCGCACACCGCTACGGTTACATCCCCCCCAAAGACAATCCCCAACGCAAATCGATTACCGAGCTCGAGTATCGCAAAGCCTCGGAAATGCGCAAGGAACGGTTGATCTTCCTGCGAGACAAAGACTCTGAGTGGCCGCTCAAGTTTGTCGATGCAGTCACGAAACAGGGCGAGAATGGAGCGCTGATTGACGCCTTGCGCGAGGAACTGGGCGGCGAGCATTGCCGCGGCGTGTTTACCTCGCCAGACGACCTCGCTCGCCAGGTCAGCGTAGCCATCAACGAAGTACAGCAGAAGTGGACGGAGGCGCGGCTCGCCAGGCAGCGCCAAGAAAGCTTTGCAGGAAGCCAGCGGGAAGCTGGGCGCGCAGGACAACGCGTAACCGGCCAGCCCGTTTTAGATGTTGCAGGCCAATTCCATGGCCGGGACGCCGAGCAGGGCGAGCTGGGCCGATTGCTGCAGGAGAAATCCGCCCGAATCGTAACCGTTTTGGGACGGGCAGGCATCGGCAAGACAGCCTTAGCCAGCAAAGTTCTGGGAGGGATCGAGCAAGACCGGTGGCCAGCAGCGACCCAGCCCCTTCGCGTCGACGGTGTCGTCTATCTGAGCACCCGCACAAACGGAGTCAGCCTGGAACGTCTCTTCCTCGACTGCGCCGACCTGCTGCCAGAAGACGCTCGAACGCAATTGCTGAAAGCCTGGAGCAGTTCTCAAATCTCGCTCGAAGACAAAGCGGAGCGCTTGTTGAAGGCGTTGGACCAGGGTCTCTACGTGATCTTGCTTGATCACCTCGACGATGTTCTCAATGCAGAAGGCCAGATCACAGAACCGGGAATGCGCCGCTTCCTGGAACGCAGCCTGGCGGCACCTCGGGGAGCTCGAGTGTTGGTTACTTCGCGAGTGCCGTTGGCCTTGGATGCAGCAACGGCACGGTTCGAGAAGCAGCTGGCCATCACTCAAGGGCTTTCGACGGACGAGGGGGTTGCGATGTTGCGTGAGCTGGATCCCAACGGACGTTTCGGCCTCCGCGACTTGCCTCAGGAGCAATTGGCCCGAGCCGTAGAACGATTGCACGGTATGCCTCGCGCGCTGGAGGTGCTGGCGGGCATTAAGAAAGACAAGCGGTTTCGCAGCCTCGACTCGATTCTGGATGGGTTTTACCAGGAAGAACTCGTGGATGAGTTGATCCGGGAAGGGTACCAGCGACTGGAGCCGGGCGAACGGCAGATCGTCGACGCATTGGCCGTCCTGGGGCGGCCGGCGCCTGAAGTTGCCGTCGAGTTCATGGTGTGCCCCTTTTGTCCCGGGCTTAACGTTGACGGCCTGCTGGCGCGCCTCACCGACATCTACATGACGACCTACAATCCCTTGACGAGCCGGTTTTCGCTGGATGCCATCGACCAGGACTACGCATTGCTGCAGCTACCCCGCCAGGGCGAGTACAGCCGGTCGGCTCTTGAACGACGCGCCGCCGAGTACTACGCCCGGCTGCAGACGCCCCGGGAGTTGTGGCGGACCATGGCCGACGTGGAGCCCTATTTGTTGGAGGTCCAGCATCGTGAGCAAGCCGAGGACTTCGAAGGCGCTGCGCAAGCCCTGAGCCGCATCGATGCAGGCTTTGTGGTCAATCGAGGCAATCCCGAAGCTCTGGCCGCACAGTATGCCCGGCTGCAAGGAAAGGTTCGCGACAAGAAGCTGCAGGCCTTGCTCGCCGCCGGTTTGGGCGTTACTCGCAACTTCCTTGGCCCGCTGGAGGAAGCCGTCGAATGGTTGCGGCTCGCTCGAGATCTGGCGCGAGAGGTGGGAGACAAAGAAACCGAAAGGCAGGCCACGGGGTGGATGGGCGACGCCTGCCGCCGCTTGGGCCGGCTGGAAGAGGCTGTCACGTACTCACGGGAAGCGGTGCGGCTGGAGGAATCGCTCGCTTGCGCGCGCGACAGCTTTGCGCTGCTGCTGAGCCTGGCTCTTTCGTATCGCGGCGACTTTCAGGAGGCCATCGAATGCTGCCAGCGTTTGATGCAGTCCCCGGCGATATCCGACGATCTCGACCTGCAAGGCCGCGTTCACGATGGCCTTTCTTTGGCCTACTTGGGAATGGGCCGTTTTCAGGACGCTCTCGCGCACGCGCGGCAAGCGGCCAAACGTTACGAAGAGATTTCCGCTCGCGATCCGCTAGGCTATGTGCGCAACGTGCTCGGCATGGCCCATTTGGGACTCGGGCAATTGCCAGAAGCCCAGCAGAGTTTTGAAATGGCCAGAAGAATCGGCCAGGAAGACTGCAATCCGAGGGTCGAGGGATTCGGTCTGTTCAACCTGGCCCGGCTTTAACGAATTGCCGGAGACGAGTCTCAGGCCTTGAAGCTGGCAGAGGCAGCGCGTTCGGCGTTGGCCCCCTTAGGCGCTGTCGAAGCACTGCCGGTCTCGAAGTTCTGCGATGCGCTCGTAGCGCTGAAATCGGGTGACCGCGCGGCTGCAGCCCGGTCGCTTGCAACCTGCGGACTGGCCCTCCTGGAAACGGCTGACCTTTTCGCTCCCCAGGATCTTCTGCGAGAGGCCGAGGCTTTAGCACGCGCCGAAAGATTAAACAACGTAGCCGCCGAGGCGCGTGCCGCGCAGGACCGCCTGCTGCGACGGCGCAACGCGGCCCCACCGCAGAACCGATGAGCGGGAAGGCAAGTTGATCTCAGGGTCAGTGAGAGAATCGGCCGCCAGCGTGCCTGAAAACCCAAGGGATACCCAAACGGCAGTAGGAACCCATCCTGGGTGGACAGAGGTCGCTCCAGCTAAAGCAGCATTCCAGGCTGCTCCAGCTGCCTCTTTGGTTGGCCGGAATGGCCAGGAGTCCTCACGACCCTTGCCCGACGCAGGTCAGCTGGGTTTCGACACAGTGCCTGGCGTCGGGAGAGGAAGCCATGGTCCGTTTCACGCGACACGATATCGAGGAGATTTATCGCAGTCACCCCTTGCGCAAAGACACGATCTTGCAACGGGTACTGCAGCAAAAGGGGACCTTGGCGGGTCTTTCGGAACAAGACCTCGCCGAGGATCCCTGGACGGAAATCAGCGATCAAAACCACATCGGCGGCCTGGGTTTTACGCGCGAACTTGGGGTGCAGGCAGGCCTCGAAAGCTCCTCCCGGGTTCTCGATCTGGGCTGCGGACTGGGTGGATCGGCTCGCTGCCTGGCTTGGCTTTTTGGCTGTCACGTTCTCGGGCTGGACATCAGTGCCGAGCGCATCGCCCAAGCGCGCGAACTAACCGAGTTGCTCGGCCTGCAAAGCAGGGTTACTTTCGAATGTGCGGACCTCATGACCGCAAGCCTTCACAGCACACACTTCGACGTCCTCTGGGGACAAAGCGCCTGGGTGCATCTCGAAGACAAGCTCGGTTTTCTCCGCAGGTGGGCTCCGGCGCTGGACCGAAAGGGCTGCGTAGCTTTCGAGGATGTCTTCCTGATACGCCTGCCGGCCACCAATGCAGAAGAAAATCTGGTGGCCGAGTTAGAGAATCATTGGAAAAGCTATCTGGTCGGGTTGGATGGCCCCGCTGGCTGGAGTCGCATTCTGGCTGACTGTGGCTTCGCAGCATCTCTCAGCCAGGACTGCTCGGAGCAACTAAGAGATCATTTCCTGAAGCTCCAGCTCGGCGCCAGCCGTGCCGAAGCCCTGCCCGTAAGCCAACTCGAACAAGAAAGCTGGCGCCTCGCGCTCGAAGCGGTCGACGCGGGATTGATCGGATACTTCAGAATCGTCGCCGCGAGGCGTTCCGCCGGACAGTCCCAGTAGCTCGTTTCTGTCGCGAAACTCCCAAGGCAAGACCAGACGAGGCTTTCTGCTCTGGAAGAGCGCCGGAGGATTGCATGGAGGTCCGGGTTTCGTGCAGGTTTCCCACCGCCCCACCCGAGACTAGGGTCGGTTTTCAGTCCTGCCCAGCTCCTGGCGAGAACTATGTCGTCATTCCCGCGGAAGCGGGAATCCAGTGTTCCTGAAGGTGCCGGTACTCGAGGAACATGTTCAGCCCTCCCCGGGCTCCTGCCCCCGGCTTGCGATTCACCGGGGTGACAACCTTACGCGGGAGCGACGGCTGCAGGGGCAGCAATCCCATGCACGTGGTGTGGGCACTGTCCCTCCGCGACTGAATCCCTGACGCACAGCGTCTTTCGGCGTTTCGCGAGAGAAACAAGACAGACTCCCTAGACAGACGGGTCACCTGAGGATCGCCTTCGAGTGGGGCCATAAGTATCGGGGCGCAGAAGGCAATGGTTTGTCCTTATATCGATGGCGAAATGCCAGATCACAGTGCCATCGTCGTCCCATCAAGTCCCGGTACGCCAGTCGCTGCCGGCTGTGATTCCACCATCGACGAAGAGAACCTGGCCGGTCACGAAATCCGAAGCGCCAGACGCTAGAAACAACACAGCACCGGTAATCTCCTCCGGCTCCCCCCAACGCCCCAGCGGTGTGCGGTTCAAGATCCAGCGGCTCCGGGCGTCGCGCTGAACCGGCTCGGTCAACTCCGTGCGAATGAAGCCTGGCGCGACCCCGTTGACTTTGATGTTGTGAACGCCCCACTCTACAGCCAGCAGCCTGGTCAGCTGCATCAGTCCCGCTTTGGCTGCCGTGTAGGCGACCACCGTCGGCAGCCCCCAAGCGACAGTAAGGCTCAGAATGTTGATGATCTTCCCTTGCTTTCGCTCGATCATTGCCTTGCCGCAGGCCTGAGCCATGAAAAATGCTCCTTTGCTGTTGGCCGCCATGACAGCATCCCAAGCCTCTTCGGTATACTCCACGGCCGGCATCCGGGTGTTGATGGCGGCGTTGTTAACCAGGACGTCCAGGCGCCCGAATTCCTTCAGTGCGTTATCCACCGTAGCGGCAATGCTGGGCATCACGCCCATGTCCATCTCAATCGGCACGACTCTTCGGCCTGTTTTCTCGCGAATGCCTTCGGCCACCGGCGTCAAGGTGTCCATGTGCCTTCCGGTAATGACCAGGTCTGAACCGGCGCCCGCCAGCGCCTCTGCGATTGCCTTGCCCATGCCGCGGCTCGCGCCGGTCACCAGGCTCACCTGGCCATCTAGACGAAAGCTCTCGATTGTGCTCCACGCCGCCATAGCTCCTCCCGGTCGATGTTCGATTGGCGAGTCCGCCTCCATCGCAACAATGACGACGGTTGCGCAACCCTGAGAATTTTGTCTTGACGCGCCGGTTCGCTAAGACGTTCTTTGTCCGCCGGCGACGAGGCTGCGGATAGCCTCCTTGTCTGGAGGAGCGAACAGGAAAGCACAAAGCGCCGCGCAGCCGAGTCCCAGAAGGAAAGGAATCGGGACAACCCACAGGAAGGAAACGCTCTTCTCCATTCCAAACCAGCCTCTGCCGAAACAGATGAACAGGCTCACCAACGTCGCCAAAGCGAATCCCAGAATTGCCGCCTGCTTTCCGGCTCTTCGCAAGAGGATGCCCGCAAAGAACAGCACTCCCAACGGCCCGACGAAGATGTGGTTCAGACGCGACGTCATCTCGACCAGATTCCAGTCGGTTGCCTGTACGGTCACGGCGATACCTTCGGCGTTGAGCACTCCGACAATACCGGCCACGCTGGAGATGACTTTGTCGATCGCGAGTGTGTGGCTTTTGTGCTTGAAGAAGCCAAACCGGCTGATGAAGTCGGAGAAGACGACTCCGGAGACAGAGTTAATGCCAGAACTCAAGCTCGACATCGCTGCCGCTAGCAGGGCTGCCAGCACCAGCCCAGAAACTCCGGAATGTAGCTCGCGGACAATAAACAATGGCATCACGCGATCGGCTCGAGCCGCGATCTCTTGCTGAAAAGCTTGCGGACTCGAGGAGGACTGGTGGGCATAAAAAGCAAACAGAGCCAGGCCGCACAACACGAGCAGCACGATGATGGCAAGGTTCAAGCCGACATAGACCCAAACCGATTTCCGAGCGGCCTCCAACGTCGGGGTACTGAGATAGCGCTGTACGGCCACTTGGTCGGAACCGTGGGTGCAGATATTCCAGAAGAACTGAGCCATGATCGTGCCGACGATGGTGATTCGCACCGTTGGATCCCAACTGAACGTCTCGATATGCGTTCGCCCTGCCGCTGAAAAGGTTTCCCACCAACTGGCCGGGCCGCTCCCCAAAGAGAACCCAACAACTAACGGCACGGCAATTGCGCCACCCATGAGCACGACCAGCTGCAAGTTGTCGGTCCAGACGACCGTGCGCATGCCGCCAGCCGCCGTATAGAAAGTCGTGATCACGCCGGTAACGAAGATGGTCAGATAGAGATCCCAGCCGGTGATTTGGGCCACGGCAAAGCTGCACGTATAAATAATGAGCCCCATCCAGACAAGTGTTCTGAAGACAAACACCGTTGCCGCCAGAGTGCGGAAGCGCACGTCGAAACGGCGTTCCAGGTATTCGTAGGCACTCGTGATCGGAAGACTCCGCAGCATCGGAATCAGCACGCGGTTCACCACGGGAATGATCAGCGGAATCGCCAGCGCGCCGGAAAAGTAGGCGATGCCGTACCGAATCATCTCCCCTGGCATCGAGAGAAAAGTAATGGTCGAGAACATGGTCGCCATGACACTGCCGCCGATCAGCAGCCAGTGCATGTTGCGATCGCCCAGCAGATACTCATCCCGCGAAGTCTGCCGTTTGGAAAAATAAAGGCCAATCAGCGAAAGGCTGGCCATGTAAGCGACGATGACAACGAGATCGAGTGTGGTTAGTCCCATGCGAAAAATCCCCCTCGAGTGACTGCAGGTCGATCCTGCAAAAGCCAGATAACACCCTCATGGTCTCGGAACTTCTGGCTGCCGTCCGAGGTCAAGGGCCCCAACTTGGCCATTTCCTGCTGCGATCGCCTCTGTGAATTGTCTGCTCTCTTCTTCTTGAATCAGTTCGCATGACCGGCGCGATGCCCTCCTCTGCCATGAGAGCAAATCCGCAGGCAGAGCGCGTCAGAGGCAATCGCGGGATCAAGGGAGCGTTGGATCAGGACAACCTGGCGCTCACGCTGCTTCGCCGCTTCCGGAACCGGCGAGTCCTCCCAGTGTGGCAGCAGCAGAGTCTCGACGGCGTCAAGGCGAACGCAGTTGACCGTGATGTGGCGCTTAGCGTAATCGAGCGCCAGATCGCCGGTCAAGAGAACACTCCAGCCATGAACAGAAAGTCTCTTGCTGTCATTTCCCAGGGAAATGCGATTACCCTGGCGGATCGCAAGCCGGGTTCGGAATCCAGCGGGTGAGACAACGCTGCCCGGCTCAACAGCCTGTGCTCGATGAGCTCGATGACCCTGCGGTTGACACAACCACCCAGCGATGCATACAGTATCCGCGTGCTCCTGCTCGAACATGAAGCGAAGGGCTTGTTGAGAAGCGCAGGGTTGAACACGCCCTATTCCCTTCTTGTCTCAGCCCTGGAACCTTCCGGCTGGGACAGCCAGAAGCTGCCGGCGGTTGTCAAAGTTCAGACTCCGTTCGGCAAGCGATGGCAGCACGGAGGGATTCGGTTCGCAGAAACCGAAAGCGAGCTGAAGCGCACAACCTCGGAGCTGCTAAGCGCCAGTCTGAACGGATACGTTGTCAAGCAGCTTCTGATCGAAGAGAGAATTCGCTTCAGCCAGGAACTGTTCATCAGTCTCAGCTATGACAGCCGGCAGCGCTGTCCGTTCCTAATGATGGGTGTGGACGGCGGCACTGGCATCGAAGAGCTTGCCGCCAGCCGGCCAGACGCAGTGTGGCGGCTGGATCTGAGTCCACAACGTGAAGTTTTGGCGCATCATCTTGTGGAGTGGCTGGCCGGCAAAGGGCTCACAGGAGCCGCGTTGCGAGACTTGAGCCAGATCCTGAGGACTTTGGTTCGCCATTTCTTCCTCTGGGACGCGCTCTTGCTCGAAGTCAATCCGCTGGTCCTTGGCGATGACGACACGTACTACGCGCTGGATTGCCATCTGGAAATCGATGACGATGCTTTGCCCCGGCAGCGATTGGGAGCTGTTCTGGGTTTTGACCCGGCACGGCGGGAACTGGGCAATCGCCGGTTGACCCAGTTCGAAGCCGACGCCAGGGCCATCGACGAGAGCGACTACCGTGGTGTGGCCGGCCGGCTCGTCGAATTCCCGGGAACCATGGGGCTGCTCATCGGCGGTGGCGGGGCAAGCCTCACTATTTTCGACGCGGTCCTAAGGCACGGTGGTGAACCCGCGAACTACTGTGAAATCGGCGGTAACCCGACACCCGAGAAAATCGCCCGCTTGACCGAGTTGATTGTCACCCAACCGAAAGTGAAGACCCTGGCCGTGATCATGAACGTGGTCAACAACACGCAAGCCGACCTGGTTGCAGAGGGCGTGATTCGCGGCGTTCAAGCGGCTGGGAAAATTCCCGCCGAAGCGATCGTCATGTTTCGCCTGCCCGGTTCGGGCGAACGAAGATGCCGCGAGATTCTAAGTGTCCACCACGTGCCCTTCACGGATCGTTCGGTTACGATCGACGAGGCTGCCATGAAAGCAGTTGAGGCAGCCCGATTGGCGAGAGGCCCCGACACCCTGACGTGAGACAACCTTCGATGATCCAAACACGACGATGATCTACGAACTGAGAATCTATCGATTTCACCCTGGCCAGAAAGCAACTTTTCTAGCCGGCTTCAAAAAGGCGACGCGCTTCATGAAGAAATATGGCATCACCTTTGTTGCCGCATTCGAAAATCCTGCGCGCGAAGACGAGTTCGTCTGGATCCGCTCGTTCCCTTCTCGTCAAGCGCGCGAGCAGGCCATCGACCGGTACTACCACAGCCCCGAATGGCTCAAGATTGTCAACACGCTTCGCCCAACGATCCGGCGCCGGGAAGTAAGGATCCTGGCGCGCCTGCCTTACTCTCCGCTGCGCTAGACGCCCGAATGGTGTCCGAGGCACGGCAGCCTTCGATCCAAGCCAGCCTGGCGAAGCTGGGATGTGGGCGGGGGCAGATCAGATCTACGGATGCGCTGGAGTGCCGTCGGCGCAGAAGGCTTGGATAACGGGGCGAAATCGATAGGGGTTGGCTGCAATGACATCTTCTCTCAAATCCACCCCGAGTCCCGGAGCCGTGGGCAAGGCATAGGAACCGTCGATCATCTTCATCGGACTAGTCTGGACCTGATCAAACAGCGGTACCGGATGCACGTGCTCGAGCGTCATGAAATTCGGAATCGAGGCGCAGACGTGAAGGTTAGCCGCCGTTGCGACGGGGCCTTTCGGGTTGTGGGGCGCGACCTGAATGCCGTAGAGCTCGGCAAGAGCCGCAATCCGCCGCATCTCTGAAATGCCGCCACAGTGGCAGATATCCGGTTGGATGATATCGACGAGCTGTTCCTCGATCAACGGCCTGAATCCCCAGCGATTGAATGCACGCTCGCCCGCAGCGATTTCTGTTTTCAGCCCAGCTGCCCGCAGCCCCTTGAGGCATTCTGGATTATCGGGCGGAATCGGCTCCTCGAAAAACAGCACATTGAACTCTTCGACAGCCTCGATCTGCTTGATGGCCAGCGCAGGACGTGACCGGCCATGGTTGTCGATCATGATGTCGACGTCAGGACTGAGGGCTTCGCGTAAACCAGCTATGTGTTCGCGCAACCACGGTACGACTTTTTTCTCCTCCACATCTTTGTCCGCGTACCAGCCGTGGGTTTTGATGCCTGTGAAACCGTGTTGCACCAGCTTCGTTGCCATCTGTATGTCGCCAGCACCCGCATAGGTGCGAATTTTGCTCCGGACCGCGCCTCCGAGTAGCTGGTACACAGGCACTCCGAGCGCTTTTCCTTTGATATCCCAAAGTGCCTGGTCGATGGCACTCAGCGCCGAATTGATGATGACGCCTCCGCGATACCGATTATGCAGAAACATGACCTGCCAGTGACGTTCAATGGCGTGGGCGTCATGCCCGACAATGGTGGGAGCGATCATGTTGACGGCTTCCGCAATGCTCGGTGTCTGGTTGACCAATGACCCTTCGCCCCATCCGTAAAGCCCCTCGTCCGTCTCGACCTTGACAAAAAGCCAGTTGCGCCCGGCCCCGCCGCCCCAGAAGGTTGAGGAGAATTGTTTTACCCCAGCATCTCCACCCCACATGATGTATGGTTTGACTTGCGTAATCTTCATATTGGCTCCTGGATCAGCGAGAGTGAGTCAGTCACCAACGAATGGTCAAACCCTCTTTCGCGATTTCTTGGGAAAGTGGACCGTTCAGAGACAGCCTCAGAGGGTGTTTAGAAAGGCCTGGTTCAAGGAGTCAGCTACGTTTGTAGTCCCGGCTTTAGCCGGAATCACAGCATTTCCTTCCCCCTAAAGGCGGGACTACGAACCAAAGGGCGGCTTTTTAAACACTCTCTCAGGCGACGAACTCGGATCTGAGACTTTTCCGGGCTTTGTACAATCGGTTGACAGGTCATCGGATCAACTCAGATTATGCGTATTCTCCAATCGCGCCGAAGAGGCCACTCAGTCTTTGTTTATCGGACTCCGGAAGATAAGGCTCTACCAAGGCAGCCGCGTTTTCCGCTAAGTGAGCTTGGCTGGAGGTCCCGGTCAGCACCGTCCCAATCGCCGGATGATCAGCCGCGAATTTGTAGCCGGCGCCGATCACGCTGGTCACCCCGTCGCGTACCAACCATCCCAGAGGATCCGTGTCGGGTACGCAGTCCCCGGAAATCAATCCCCGTTCCTTCCATTCTCGGATCAACGCTTCTAGAAGGTCTTTCCGCGGCAGCTTGATGCGAACCGCCGCCATGTTGACGACTCCGACCTGGCTCTTGAGGGCCAACGGCAGTGCTTCTTTGGCAGCGTATTGGTTGAGGATGCCATACTTCAACATCACCGTGTCCCAAAGATCGGGGTGACTTCTCAGAGCCAACGTGACCACTTCATGTTTTGGGTCGGCGATGAATCGTTCGCTGAAGCCGTTGAAGCGGATCTTCCCCTGCTGGCGAAGTCTCTCCATCACAGGGCCAAACCGCTCCACTACTTCCAGGTACTGTTCGCACCGAAGCCCGTGAAACTGCAGGATGTCGATATAGTCTGTACGCAATCTCCGCAGACTTTCTTCCACCGCACGTGACAGGGCCTCGGGATCTTCTTGCAGAGGGCCATCTTCACCTCCAATGCCTTGAGGCGACCAAGAGCCCGCAGCGCTCCACTTCGTGCACACGACGTAAGATTCCCTTCGCATTCCCGCCAGACCGGACGCGAGGATCTCCTCGCTCTTGCCGTATCGCGAAGACGTGTCGAAGAAATTCACTCCCAGATCGAAGCAACGCCGGATGAGAGCGATCTGCTCCGGCAAAGCGAGATTCGCGCTCTGGCCCAGACTGCTCGGGCCACCGGTCCCCAAACCCAGCAACGAAACATTCAAACCTGTTTTCCCTAGAACACGATAGTGCATCAGACTTTCAGGAACGACTGCGTCTCAAAGTTATGGCGGATTCCTTAAACTTGTGCTTGCACCAGGAATGCCTCGCCGGAGCAAGACTAGCGAATTGGGGCCGCGACCGGTTCGACGCGCAGCTCGGCAAGCGCCTCGCGCAACGCCTTCTTGTCGTCTTCCGACAAATCCACGATCGGCGCTCTGGAGTATCCGCTTGCCAGGCCGCGAAGCTTCGCCAACTCACGAACGCAAGCCGCGGGAGTCGCGTGGCAGCGAGTCAGAGCGGCCCGAATGCGATTGATTTTGAGCTGAAGAGCGCGTCCCCGCTCGACGTCGCCCTGCCTGGCCAGGTCATAGAGCGCGATGCACTCTCTTCCCAGGACGATGGGCGAGACCCCATAGGCGGCCTCCGCTCCCATCACGAGCGCGGGAAAGGCCCACATCTCCTGGCCGTTCGTAACATGGAAGCCTTTTCTTCCCTGCGTCTGGCGAATCAATTCAAGAAGGTCGAAAAAGAACTTGCTGGACTGCTTGATGGTGACCACGTTGTTCATCCGGCTCAGTTCCAGCAAAAGTGGCAGGCTCATGTTGATGCCAGTCCGGGCCGGGTTGTTATAGATCGTGATCGGAACCGAAACACTTTCCGATACACGCCTGAAATGCTCTGTCAGATCTCGCTCAGAAGGGAGAAGGTAGTACGGTGGAATCACCATCACACCGTCCACGCCAGCAGCCTGAGCCGCCAGGCTCAGACGAACGGTTTCCTTGGTGTCGGCGTGAGCCGTGCCGGCCACGATGGCGCAGCGCCCTCTGGCTTCGTCAACTGCGACCTCGTACAGTTGGATTCTCTCGTCAGAGCTGAGAATTGGAAACTCGCCAAACGACCCCGTAATCGTGATGCCGTGAATGCCTTCGCCAATGAGATAAGCGATGTTCTCGCGCATCGCTTTAGTATCAATGGCTCCGTCGCGGTTAAACGGCGTGAAAATGGGTACGAAATAGCCCTTCATATCCCTCATGATGGTTTCTCCTTGTGTGAATCGCTTTTGATCTCTCGTGTCACGCGTTGCGAAGTTGGCCACTGGCAAGCGACCGAAAGCGTCGCAATCCTAAATCTGAAGCAGGCGAATGGCCCACAGACTCACCAGCGTAATCGCAAAAGCAGCCAGCAGCCCGGCAGCGAAGGGCCGCAATCCGGTCCTTCGAACGAGGGCAACACTGGTTTCCAATCCGATTCCTGCCATGCTGACGGTGATCAACCCATTCGACAGGGTTTGCAACACCGATACCAACTCAATCGAGCGATTCATTGGGCCAACCAGAGAGTCTCTCGAGAGTTGAAAAGTCACTTCAGGAATCAGGCCTGCGGTGCGCAACAGCATGATCGCGAAAAACCCGAGGACAAAAGTTGGAATCAACTGCATGTAGCGAATCTTCACGCTCGCATGCCCGCTTCCGGCAGCACTCTGGCGGCGATAGGCCAACCCCACGAAGAAGACCACAGGCACCAACAAACACACCCGCGCCAGCTTGACGACTGTGGCGACTTCCCCCGCTTCCGAGGAGTAGGCAAAACCAGCCGCGATCACCTGGGGCGTCTGGTGAATCGCGAGTCCTGCCCAAGTGCCAAACGCCCGTGAATTCAGCTCGAGCAGGTGCCCCACGAAAGGCATCGCAACCATCCCGAAAAGACCCATCAAAGAGACGGTTGCGACGCTCAGCGTGACGTCCCGTTCCTCGGCCTCGATGACAGGCGCGACCGCGACAATCGCGGACCCGCCACAAATGCCGGTGCCAACTCCTAATAACGTCGCCATCTTCTTCGACAGGCCGAGCCAGCGGCCGATAACGAGCAGGCCTGCAAGCGCGATCAAGGTTTCGGCAGCGCTCAACACCACTCCAGCGACTCCTGCCTTGAGAATGTCAAAGAAGTTCAGCCGTACGCCCATGAGGACGATTCCTAGCGGCAACGCCTTCTTAATCGAGTACTTGATCCCGGCGTTCCATGTTTTGGGCAGTCGCCACACATTCCCCACAATCATTCCCAGCACGAGTGCCAGCATGACCGGGTCGATGGGATGCTGCCCGTGAGCCAGGGTGAAAGGCCACACAGGAAGGCCCGACATCACCGTCGCTAAGATACTCAACCCGATCGCGCAGAGAAGTCCCCAAACGATCGGCTCCTTTCTGGGGAGGCTTTTTCCGGCGGTGGCTGCGAGAGAGGACTGAAGCGACAGCTCAGCCCCGCCTTCCATGTAGATCAGATAATCAGCCCAGGAATAATCGTCTGACTTGCTCTCGGCCACTTTACCTTTCCAGGGAAGCTAGGCGTGTCGCTGAATTGCCAACACGCTTTCCCAACGTTTTCAAGATCACTGATTAGACTTGCGTGGCTGGTTCTTCCGGCGGGCCAGGCATTCGATGATGCGGGACTTCTCCTGCTCAGTCAGTTCAGCTCCCCAACGAACCATCTTTTCCACTTCTCGCGTCCAACCGGCTTTGTTGAGTCTCTGTTGGCGGATGAGGTCGTCTTCGTGACAGGTGAGGCACCGGGTTCGCAGGAGTTCCTCAGCGTCATTCGTGAGCCCATTCTCCGCCGCGCTCGTTTGCAAGCTTTCGAAAGACATGCGCGCCAGGTAATCGATCAACGGCTGGCGGTCTTTGTCTTCCACCGGCGCGCCCCAGCTCAGCATTTTTTCGACCTCGCGCTCCCATTGTGTTCGCGAAAGGCGCTGTTGCACGATCAGGTCAGACTCGTGACAGGACAGGCAAGCGCGTTCCACAATCGTACGGCCCTCCCCTCCTGGCAGCAAGGTCTGCTGGCTGTCGGCCAAAAGGACCCCAGTGCCACCCACGATGAAGAACAACTTCATCGCCAGACCGCTCGAGGGATGCCTAGCTTGCCTTAACATTCACGCTCACCCGTTCGATGACATTCCACAAGTAACCGGATGGGTTCCAACTAGGGACAATTGGCTGAACCCGGCCGTCGGTGTCCGTCGCGCGGGCCAGAATGGAGTAATGCCCTGGCCCGCCTGGAGTCCAGAGATATTCAAAAGCTCTCCAGGCATAGCGCTCGCGGTCAGCGCCAAGTTTGGCTGGCTGCCAGGTTGCACCACGATCCGTCGAGACGTCCACGCGGGAGACCTCGGCTTCCCCTGCCCACGCATAGCCCCTCACGAGCGTGGGCGCCAGAGGCAGGTCAGCCCGATCCGCTGGGGCGGTGAGGATCGACTTCACCGGTAGTCCCGCCAATGGAGCAGTATCCGCTGCGCTTACGAGCGTGCCGGGTGCAACTGGTTTTTTGGGAAAACGATAAGCGGTCTTCACAAAGAAGCCATCGTACTCGCGATCCAGAACGCGAACATGCGTCAGCCATTTCACCGAATAGGCGGCCTCCCAGCCAGGCACAAGGAGCCGCAACGGAAAACCGTGCAAAAGCGGCAAGGGCTCTCCATTCATCTCGAAGACAAGAAGTGTGTCAGGATGCAGCGCCTTTTCCATCGGCAAACTGCGAACAAAATCCGGCATTAGCCCGATGGGCTCATCGGCGCCATTAAACATCACGAACTTCCCAGCCGAAGTTACCTCTGCCTTCTTGAGGACATCGGCCAGCCGAACGCCCGTCCAGCGCGCCGTGCCTACCGCACCCTTTTGCCACTGAATGCCGGCAACCGGCGGCTCGAAAAAGCTTCGGCCGTTGCCAGCACATTCCAGAGTGACGGTAAGAGTTTTCACGGAGAACTTCTTCAAGTCTTCAAGCTTGGCGCTGAAGGAGTTTTGGACCTCACCGTCGATTCTGAGGGACCATGTTTCGAGCGAGATGCTAGGCGTATAGAGGTGCGATCGCACATAGAACAGGTCGTTCGGCGTAATCCAGGTGTCGAATAACCCTGTGGGAGTCTCATAGTCGGGTGGTCGAGCCGATCGCCGGATCAGGCGAGGCTTTGTTAGCACATTCTCTCCTGCCCAAGCACTCGACGGTGGCAACATCCCTTGCAGCCCGACCACGCTAGCCAATGTTGCAATACGCGTTGTGAAGGCACGCCTCGAATGCAAATTAACCACCTGGTTCCGATGAAGGAGCGGTGCTTTCATTGGCGAAGTATCGAACTGTCAGAATCGATCGCGTGCACCCAAAAAACTCGAGAGATTCACGTTCGTCCGCAGCTTTCAGAATGTCACACATCCTGCTAGACACCCGAAATGGCCGAACCCACCCTTGGGCTTGCAGGGTCTCGCAGCGCTGGGCAGGGCCGGGACATCACGCTTTTCCATAGCCACTGCAGTTGCCCGGGAGAAGGAGCCTTCTCGAAGAGGCTGATCGCGTAGCAGACCAACACGCTGGTGCAAAGACCCACCGTCGAGGTCCAACCGTACCCCAGCGGCCGTTCGAAAAGTCCCAATTCGTGGCCAAATCCCCACACAAATTGGACGGCGAGGCCACAAATAGCTCCGATCGCGACTCCTAGACTGCGCGCATGCCGCGAGAACATTCCGAGCAAGAAAACGGAGATCATGATCCCTGCGAAGTTCGACACGATGCGATTCGCGAGTGCAAACAGGCCTCCCATATTCTGAATCAAGTAGGCCAGGGTGGTTACCGCCGCCCCAAATGCCAGGGCGCAACGCCTGGAAAACCACACTTGTTTCCGCTCGTCCTCCAGAGAAGCCCCATTCGTAGAATGTTTCGCCCGTTGCTTGAAGAGGCGGACATAAAAGTTCGCGTAGACCACCGAGGTCACTGCGGTAATCCCAGCGCTGACGCTGGACTGTGCCGCTGCGTAGATGGCTGCCAGAACGAAACCCTTCAAAATTACAGGCATGTTGAAACCAATGAAATGCGGGAAGTAGTACTCATAGGGCGGCTGCTGAGGCAGCGGGTGATAGCGAAAGTACGCCAGCAAAGCCATGCTCAGGATGAGAAACAGGATGTTGTAAAAGACGTTTGCAGCTGCATTGACCACAAAGCCTTTCTTGCAATCTTCCAAGGAGCGCGCCGACAAATAGCGCTGAATCATGACTTGGTCCGAGCCGTAGTTATTGAACTGAGCGATGAAATTCGCCATCACCACGCTCCCAACGGTGATGGGCCAGTGGACGTAAAGACTCAGTTTTTCCCACCAGCTTGCTTGTTGGTTCCAGCCCGGAATGCCCGGTGTGAGTGTCAGTAGATGGGTCTGCTTGACGGCGTTCCATACGCCCCAAAGCCCATCAGGTACTGCGCTGGTGAGCAGGAATATGGAGACGACGATCCCAGCAAACATGATGACCGCCTGCACCACGTCGGTCCAGATAACCGCCCGGGCGCCGCCCACCGCCACATACGCGGTGGTGATGACGCCGAGCGCGACGATCGTCCCACCGAGCGGGAGTCCGATCACTACA
>Ga0194131_10004231_pt1 | contig 21886 bp, 15 predicted proteins | sample TA2KigO120mmetaG_FD_148631 | JGI IMG/M metagenome (GOLD analysis project Ga0194131, IMG submission 148631) | Freshwater microbial communities from Lake Tanganyika, Tanzania - TA2015053 Kigoma Offshore 120m | ecosystem: Environmental > Aquatic > Freshwater > Lake | place: Tanzania: Lake... | reverse complement strand
CAGTCACGGGGGAGGCGCCTGCGGCGCGGGGCGGGGATGCCCCCCGCCGGCGTCCGACGGCCCGGTGAAGTCCGGGCCGTACGGCGCCACCTTCTTCACGTCCTTCAACGCCGAGAAGCTGGCGTGCGGTGTGAGCCGCATGTTCTGGATGTTCGGCCGCGCGATCACCCGCGCGTGGTCGATGGAGATGTCCGCCGTCCCGTTCTGCAGCTCCCGGACACGCGTCGCTTCGTCGCGGATGATGCGCAGGGTGATGCCGGCATTCTGCGGCAGCCCGTCCCAGTAGCCCTCGAAGGCCGTCAGCTCCACCTGCTCGTCCACGCGATAGCGCGCGAAGCGGTAGGGACCGGTGCCGATGGGAAACGTGCGCAGCGCGTCGCCGGCGCCCGCCGGCACGACCGGCACGGCGAGCTGTCCGAGGAACGTGCCGGACGGCTCCTTCAGCGTGAATGCCACCGTGTAGGCGTCGCGCGCGGCGATGATGGTGGGATAGAGCGAGCTGCCGAACGTATAGACGACGTCCTTCGCGGTCAGCGTGCGGCCGTCATGGAACTGGACGCCGTGGCGCAGGCGCACGACGTAGGTGAGCGGATCGGGATGCTCGATCGTGTCGGCAAGCGCCGGGAGCTCGTCGAAGACGAGCTGGTGGACGCGTCGGGAATGCTCGTCGGTCGCAGCTCGCGGGTCGAAACCGGTCGGGGCGGCGCGAATCAGGACACGCACGATGTCGTCCTCCGGCGGCCGCGACACACACCCGGACAGGACAACGGTCAACAGCCAACTCCCAGCTCCCACGGCAATCCATCCCGACATCACCCGCTCAGCTTTTTCAGTTCCGCGAGCAGCTCCAGCGCCCGGCGTGGCGTCGTGTCATCCACGTCAATCGCCTTCAGCCGTCGGATGAGCTCGTCATCACCACGGGGCTGGGGGTTGTCGAGCGCAAACAGGCCCAGTTGCTGCGTGTCCAGGACGCTGCGATCCCCGGACAGGGTAGGCCGGCCGCCGCGCGACAGCTCGTCGCGCTCGAGCCCGCTCAGGATCTCCCTGGCGCGGGCGACGACGGAGCCGGGGAGTCCCGCGAGCCTGGCGACCTGGATTCCGTAGCTCCGATCGGAACGTCCGGAGACGATCTTCCGCAGGAAGATGATGTCGTCCTTCCACTCGCGCGCGGCCACGTGTGCATTGACGACGCCGGGCAGCGCATCGGCGAGATCGGTGAGCTCGTGGTAGTGGGTCGCGAAGAGCGTCTTCGGCCGCGCGGCCGGGTTGGTGGCCAGGTACTCGGCCACGGCCCACGCGATACTCAGGCCGTCGAACGTGGACGTGCCGCGGCCGATCTCGTCGAGCACCACCAGGCTTCGCGACGTGGCCGTGTGGAGGATGTTCGCGGTCTCCTGCATCTCGACCATGAACGTGGACTGCCCGCGCGCGATGTTGTCGGACGCGCCCACGCGCGCGAAGATGCGGTCCACGATCGGCACCTTGGCGTCGCGCGCCGGGACGAACGAGCCGATCTGCGCCAGCAGCGGGATGAGCGCGGTCTGCCGCAGGTAGGTGGACTTGCCGCCCATGTTCGGCCCCGTGAGGATCACGAGCTGGCGCGTGGTGCCGTTGAGGTCGATGTCGTTCGGCACGAACGCGTCGGGCGAGAAGCGCTCGACGACGGGATGACGCGCGTCGGCCGCCACGAGATCGTCGCCGTCGTGGACGTGCGGCTTCGTGTAATTGGAGACGGCGGCGGTCTCGGCGAGCGAGGCGAGGACGTCGAGCGTCGCCAGCGCGCGCGCCGTGTCCTGGATCCGCGGCGCCTCCGCGGCGACCTGCCCGCGCAGCGTCTCGAAGATCTCCAGCTCGCGCTCGAGGATGCGCTCGTCCGCGCCAAGCACCTTCTCCTCGTATTCCTTCAGCGCGGGCGTCGTGAAGCGCTCGCCGCCGGCGATGGTCTGCTTGCGCTGGTAATCGGGCGGCACCGCGTGCAGGTTCGCCTTCGAGATCTCGATGTAGTAGCCGAACACGCGGTTGAAGCGGACCTTGAGCGAGGAGATGCCGGTGCGCGCGCGTTCGCGCTCCTCCATGTCCGCGATCGTCTGCTTGCCGCCGCGGCTGATCGACTTCAGGTCGTCGAGCTCGGGGTCGATGCCGTCGCGCGTGAAGCCGCCGTCGCGCGCAAAGGCGGGCGGCTCGTCCACGAGCGTCCGCGCGATGAGATCGCGGACGTCGGCGAGCTCGTCGAGCCCGGCGAGCAGGCTGCGCAGCAGGGGGGCCTGCGCCTCCTGCAGGACCAGCGTCACGCGCGGCACCGCGGTCAGCGACTGCCGCAGCGACACGAGATCCCGCGGCCCCGCCGTTCCGAGCGCCGCCCGCGCGACCAGCCGCTCCAGGTCGTGCACCGCCTTCATCGTCTCGCGGAACTTGCCGCGGTCGGTGGCGCGGAAGGCGAGCTCCTCGACCGCGTCCAGCCGATCGCGGATGCGCTCGAGCGCGCAGAGGGGGCGCAGCAGCCACGCGCGCAGCAGGCGGCCGCCCATCGACGTGACCGTACGATCGATTTCGTGGAGCAGCGACCCCTGCGGCGTCCCCTCACCGCCGGTGACGACCTCGAGGTGCTTCAGCGTGATCGGGTCGATGATGAGGCAGTCGCTCGACGTCTTGAGCGTGACGCTGCGCACGTGGGCGAGGTCGGCCTTCTGCGTGTCGCGGAGATACGCCACCAGGCCGCCGGCCGCCTGCACGGCGGCCGTGCGGCCCTCGAGGCCGAAGCCCTCGAGGCCGTGGGTGCGCAGCTGGTCGAGCAACGTGCGCCGCGCCGCCGCGGGCTCGAACGCCCAGCCCGGCGCATGGGTGACCGGGATGCTTCCGTACGAAGCGTCTGTGGCTTCTGGCACGACGATTTCGCGCGGCCGGATGACCGCGATGTCATCCGTCAGCGCCTGCAGGCCGTCGGCGCCGCGATACTCCGCGGTGGTGAACTCGCCCGTGGAGACGTCAATCAAGGCGGCGCCCACCGGATCGGAGCCGACGATCGACATCAGAAATGCCGGCTCGCGCGCCTCGAGATAGTTCGCGTCCGTCAGCGTGCCGGGCGACACGACGCGGACGACCTCCCGCTTGACGACGCCCTTCGCCTTCTTCGGATCCTCGACCTGCTCGCAGATGGCGACGCGGTGCCCCTTCTTCACCAGCTTCGCCAGGTAGCCGTCGACGGCGTGATAGGGCACGCCGCACATCGGGATGCCGCCGCCGCTGGCGTCCTTGGACCGCGACGTCAGCGTCAGGTCGAGCGCGCGCGCCGCCACCAGCGCGTCCTCGTAGAACATCTCGTAGAAGTCGCCCATGCGGAAGAACACGATCGCGTCGCGGTGCTGACGCTTGGCGTCGAGATACTGCCGCATGGCCGGCGTGACGTTCGTCTGGGTGGCCAACTTCGTGGGTATTATCTGTCAGGCGGATGCTCGTCCTGGCCCTTGACACGACGACGCGCGCGGGAAGCTGTGCGCTGGCGCGCGACGGCCGCGTGCTGCGCGAGAACGTGAGCGACGCCGAGCGCGGGCATGCGGAGCGGCTGCCGGGCGATCTGGCCGCGCTGCTCGAGCGCGAGGGCGTGCCGCTCGGCGACGTGGACGTGTTCGCCGTCGCCACGGGCCCCGGGTCGTTCACCGGCCTGCGCATCGGCATTGCGACGATGCAGGGGCTGGCGGTGGCGATGGGGAAGCCGCTCGTCGGCGTGTCGGCGCTCGACGCCCTGGCAGACCTCGGCGTGCGTAGGCCGGGTGCCGCGGAGCAGGGTATCGATGTGACGCGGACCCGGCGCGTCGCCACGTGGGTGGACGCGTGGCGCGGGGAAGTCTACGCCGCGCTGTACGAGCACGGGCGCGAGGTGGACGCGCCCACGGTGTCGCGCCCCGAGACCTTGCTCGAGCAGATGCGCGAAGACGTCCTCTTCATCGGCGACGGCGCCGCGACGTTCCGCGATCTGATCGTGCACACGATCGGTGAGCGCGCGCAATTCGCGGAGGCGATCGCGCCGCCGCTGGCGGGCACCATCGCGCGGCTGGCGACCGACGCCGCCCGCGCGGGCGAGACACCCCCGCCGCACGCGATTCGACCGCTCTACGTACGCCGACCGGATCCGGTCCTGGCCCGGGAGCGTCGATGACCTGCTCGTTCGATCGCCTCGCGGGCGACGCGGATCTGGAAGGCGTCCTCGAGGTCGAGCACGAGTCGTTCACCAACCCCTGGACGCGCGACATGTACGCGTGGGAGCTGCAGAACAAGAACGTCTGCCACATCTACGTCGTGCGGACGCCCGACTGCCGGGTCGCCGGCTTCTGCTCCTTCTGGCTGGTCTTCGACGAGATCCACATCAACAACGTCGCCGTGCGGCCGCAGTTCCGTCAGCGGGGCATCGGCACCGCGCTGCTGGGCCACGTGTTGACGGAGGCGAGGACGCTGGGCGCGCGCCGCGCCACGCTCGAGGTGCGCGCATCCAACGAGGGCGCGCGGCGGCTCTACGAGCGGCTGGGCTTCTACGTGGCGGGGACACGCCGCAATTACTACTCGAACCCCGTGGAGGACGCGCTCATCCTTTGGCGCGACGCTGAGGCGCTTGAACCGCCCGGCGCGGTGTGCTAATTTGCGCCTGGTTGACAACCAGTCGTTACCCTCTTTGAGACAAGGAGGCGCGCTATGAATGCTGCGGAAGCACAGGAAGTAAAGAACCTGTTGCTGCAAGGAAACGAAAGCTACCGACAGCTCGTCGAACAGCACTCCCTACTCGATCGCCGCCTCCACGAACTCACCGACAAGCACTACCTCTCAAGCCACGAACAGTACGAAGAAACCACGCTCAAGAAGCAGAAGCTGGCGCTGAAGGACCGCATGGAACAGATCGCGCGCGAATTCGCCCACCGGCAGTCGCACTCCTGAGCGTCTTCGACAGAAAATCAAAACCGGGTTCGTTGTGGACAATGAACCCGGTTTTCGTCTTTTGATGCGCATCGATCCTGCCGGCTGGCCGTTCGTGATCGGCGCCGTCGTCGTGGCGGCGACAGGCGCCTTCGCCGTGCACGCGGCGCTGGGCATCCCCTTCCTCGTCCTGGCGGTCCTCTTTCTCTTCTTCTTCCGCGATCCTGAGCGGCCGATCACCCAGGCCGACCGGGCCGTGCTGTCGCCGGCCGACGGCCGCGTCACGGTGGCCGGAGCGCCGATCGGCCGCGAGTTCCCGGCGGGCACCTGGCAGCAGATCAGCATTTTTCTCTCGCCGATGGACGTCCACGTGAACCGCATGCCGGTGGGCGGCCGGGTGACGAAGGTGAGGTATCATCCCGGCCGTTTCCTGCCGGCCTTCAAGCCGGAGGCAGGGGACCTGAACGAGTACACCGAGGTCTGGATCGACCACGGCGGCCAGACCATCGTCGTCCGGCAGATTGTCGGGATCCTCGCGCGCCGCATCGTGTGCCGGGTCAGGGAAGGCGCGGAGATCAAGGCCGGCGATCGCTACGGCGTGATGAAGTTCGGGTCGCGGATGGACGTCTTCGTGCCCACCACGGCCAGCCTTCGCGTGAAGGTGAACGACCGGGTGGTGGGCGGCGTGACCGTGATGGCGCTGCTGAGCTGACTTGGGCTGAACTGATATGGACGGAGAGTATCTCGAGCGCTCGCGTCTGCGGCTGTTCACGCCGCGCCGCCGGAAAGGCGACGCGGAGCGGCGCCGCTTCCGCCGCGGCGTCTACCTGCTGCCGAGCATGCTCACGATGGCGAACATGTTCTGCGGCTACGCCTGCATCGTCTACTCGATGCGCGGCGAGTTCGCCACGGCGGCGCCGTTCATCGGGCTGGCGATCGTGCTCGACATGCTCGACGGCCGCATCGCGCGGCTCACGGGCACGACGAGCGCGTTCGGACTCGAGTTCGACTCGCTGGCCGACGTGATCTCGTTCGGCGTCGCGCCCGCGATCATGGCGTTTTCGTGGGGCCTGCAGCCGCTCGGCCGTCTCGGATGGGCGGTGGGATTCCTCTTCGTCGCCGCCGCCGCCGTCCGGCTCGCGCGCTTCAACATCCAGTCGGGCTCCGTGGACAAGCGCTATTTCGTCGGCATGCCGAGCCCGGCGGCGGCCGGTATCCCGGCAGCCACCGTCTATGCCTGGCCGTGGGGCGTGCAGACCTACCCCGAAGCGCTGCTCGTGCTGGCGATGGTGATCGTCCCGGCGCTGCTGATGGTGAGCACGATCCGGTTCCGCAGCTTCAAGAGCTTCGACCTGCAGGCGCGGCGCAGCTCCCCGGTCCTCATCCTGGTGGCCGTCGGGCTGGCGCTGCTGGCCGCGCAGGGCGAGATCGTGCTGCTCGTGCTCGCGTACGGCTACCTGTCGTCGGCCTTCATCGGGATGGCGTGGCACCGCCTTCAGAAGCGGCAGCCGGAGGCTGCAGAGGAAGCGTCAACTCCACCGTCGTCCCACGATCGCGCGCGCTCGTCACAGCAATAGTTCCGCCGCTCAACTCGATGTTCCGCTTCGCGATGGGCAGGCCGAGGCCCGTGCCCGTCGACTTGGTGGAGAAGTAGGGCTCGAACGCGCGCGCCAGCGCCTCGGCATCCATGCCGACGCCGGTGTCCGACACGCGAATCTGCACCGCGGAGTCGACGGCGCGCGCGACGACGCTGAGCGACCCGGTGCCAGGCATCGCGGCCAGCGCGTTGTCGACGATGTTGCCGAGCGAGCGGGAGATGAGCGTGCGATCGACGTACACCGGCGGGAGGTCCGGCGGGACGTCCACCTCGAAGCGAATGCGATCGCTGACGCCCAGGCGATACGGATTGACGGCCTCGTGCACGAGCGGCGGCACCTCGACGCGAGCGGGCCGCGCGGTGGGTGAGGACGCGAAGTTCGAGAACTCCGACGCGATCTGCCGCAGCAGCCGCACCTGCGTGAGGATGGTGGACACGCATTCGTCCAGCACGGGGCCCAGCGGGTTGCCGCGGTCCGCGTGCACGCGGCGGAGGTGCTCGGCGTTGAGCTGAATCGGCGTCAGCGGGTTCTTGATCTCGTGCGCCACCTGGCGCGCCATCTCGGCCCACGCCTCGAGACGATGGGTGCGCTCGAGCGCCTTCTGCTGGCGCTGCAGCTCCTGCGCCATGCCGTTGAAGTCCTGGACCAGACGACGGAGCTCGTCGCCGGACGTGGCGGCGACGCGCACGTCGAGGTCGCCGCGCGCCATGCGTGCCGTCGCGCGGGTGAGCCGGTTGACGGGATCCGCGATGCGCTCGGCCAGCCAGTAGCCGATCGCCGCCCCGCCAAAGACGAACAGCAGCGCGCCCAGCAGCACCCGGCGATCGAGCGTGTCGATCTGCTCCTCGATCTCCTGCTCCCGGGAGGTGAGCGGCACCGTCAACACGGCGTTCTCGAGCTGCCGCGTCGTGATGGATGTCGCGGCAAGGAGGTACGCCTCCAGGCCGCCGACCTGTTCGCGGGTCACGGTGGCGGCTTCGTTCTGCAGCTCGAGCGAGCGGTAGACGTCGGCCGGCGTGCGCGTGGGCAGCAGGCCCGACGCAAACAGGTTGCGCTCGCTCGTCGCCAGCAGGCGGGGGCCGCGGAAGATGTTCACGTCCTGGTCGATGAGGCGGCTGACCCAGACCATCAGGTTGTCGTCCACGCCCACGCCGCCCTGCGCCGCGCGCGGGGTGACCAGGTCCTCGACGACGCGCCGCGCCGCGGCCGCGGTCCGCAGCGCCTCCTGTTCGACGTTGAGGCGGATCTCGTCCGCCACGTAGTTGCGCGTGGCAATCGCCAGCGCCGTCACGGGCACGACGGTGGCGGCGATGAAGGCCAGCAGCAGCTTGCGGTAGAAGCTCGCGCGGATCTCCCGCAGCAACGCCCGCACCGTGGTGCCGCGCCGGCTGAAGGCCCCGAACAACGCGGTGGCCGTCAGGAGCCCGACGTAGGTGATCCACGCGAGCACCGTGACCTCCGCCAGATTGACCAGGTGCTCGAGCGCGGACAGGACGGGGAAGCCGAGCGCGTAGATGCCGCCGCGGTCGTTGAGGATGTAGACGTCGAACTGCTCCTCGCCGCGCCGCAGGGCCGCCCACAGCGGATCGCGGCCCTGCTCGATCCGCGCGAACACGGCGTCGTCGAGCGTCCATGCCCGTACGCCCGAGGCGTATTGCGGCGTGCGGCTCCACCCGTAGACGGCGAGCTCGACGTCGCGTCCCGAGAAGCCTTCAGTGCGGAGCGCGTCGGAGGGGCGCATCAGCTCGACGTAGGGGCTCTGCGACAGGATGAAGGGCAGGTTCGCGTAGTCGAGCGTGGCATGCACGACGATCGAGCCGAGCGGCTGGCCGCCGGGGCCGCAGATGGCGCGGCCGGCATGGAGGACGCGGCGCTCCTCCGCAAAAAAGGGCGACACCTCTTCATAGACGTCCCACAGGCACGCGCGTTCTTCGGAGCGTGGAACGGTGGTGAGGTCGTCGGGCAGGTTGAACGCAAACCGGCTGACGAGCAGACCCTCGCGCCCGAAGAGCTCGACCGAGGACGTCACCGGATACGACTCCAGGCTCGTCGCGCGCCAGAGCTGAAACGCGCGGTCGGTGTCCGCCGTGCCGGCGAACGCGGGCGGGACGGTGACGAAGTCCGCGAGGCCGGGGACGCGATCGATCTGCTCGAGGCTCTCCTGCAGGAGCTGCTGAATCGTCTGCCGCTGGTTGACCGCCTGCGGCGCGTAGCGTGTCTCCACCAGCTGCGACTTCGCCTGCCAGGCAAGCTGGAAGACCGACGGATAGAACACCATGGCGGGCACGACGAGGCCCAGGGTGCTCATGATCAGTCGGAACGCCTGCGACCCGTGGCGGTAGCGTGCCTCGATCCGCGTCGCGTAGCTGACGAGCGCGACGGCGGCGCCGAGCGCGATCAGCAGTGGAAGCTGCCGCGCGGCGGGCATCTGCGCCGCGAGCTGCCAGGAGGCCAGCGGCAGCGCCCAGAAGCCGACCGTCGCGACGCGCAGGCGCCAGTCGCCGCGCGGCACCGACCACCACGTGAGCGCGGCGCGCAGGATCAGGACCGCGGCGCCGAACACGGTCGCGTGCCACACGATCAGGCCGATCTGCAGCGCCAGCCGTCCGGGCTCGAACGGGTGCACTGAAAAGTGCATCAGGTCGAGCGTGGTGTTGGCGACGGTGTCCCGCAGCAGCGCGGAGTACCCCGTCAGGACAACCGCCAGGACGGCGCCCGCGCCAAGTTGAGTGGCCGCATACGCCGCCGTGCGGCCCGCGCCGGCGACGGCGCGGCGCCTGTGCCACAGGTGAACGCGCCATGCTTCCACCGCGAAGAGGAGCAGCGCGACGAGGCCCCCTGCGCTGACGGCCGTCAGCAGGAAGTCGAACGGCGACGTCATCAACGGAGGCAGGAGCGTGGACGCGTAGTCCGCGCCGGAGAAGAGCGCGGCCTGCGACCAGTCCGCGGGGGAGGCCCGCCGCACGAGCAGGCGCGCGGCGACGATCACGGCCGCGATCGCGGCCGCGGCGACGGAGTACAACGCCGGGCGGCGGAGGCGGTTCCTCCAGTCGAGCAGCGGGCCGGTCAGCAGCGCGACCGCCACCGCCAGCGCGATCAGCGCCAGCGAGGTCGTCGCCCGGCGCCACCGTTGACGCGTGCGCTCGAGGTCCGCCGAGGCAACGCTCGCCGTGAGCAGAGGCTCGCCCGTGGGGGAGGAGACCTCGAAGGTCGGTGTCCCGGTCGTCGTCGCGCCGCTCTCGAACCGGAGCGCGAGGGACACCGGCGCGACGCGGGTGTCGTAGCGGAAGACGTCGGCGTCCGACACCGGGCGCGTGCCCGCGGTGCCGAGCGACCGCTCGGCGGCAATCGTTCCGACGCGCGTGCCGTCGCCGCTGACGACGGGGGTGACGTAGACGAGACGCAGGCCGAGCGCGCCACGAACGAAGAACCAGGCGTCACCGGTCAGGAGGCGATCGACGGGAAGCTCGGACGGACGGCCGCTCCAGGCGAGCGCGCGGCCATCGGTGGCGTAGGCTGTGAGCGCGAGCTCGGCCTCATCGCTGCCGGCAAGCGCGGCGTCGGCGGCCGCGAACAGGCGCCGCGCGGCGGTGACGTCGGCCCGTGAGGCGGCGACGACTGACTGCGGATCCGCAAGGCCGCCGGCGATCGTCCGCAGCGCGCGCGCCATCGCGTCGAGCGAGGCGCGCAGCTCGGCTTCCGCGCGCGCCCGCGCGTCGGCGTCGCTGCCGCCGAGCACCATCCGCTCGGCGACCCGCCCGAGGGCGAACACGAGCAGCGCGGCGGCGACACCGGTCAGGAGGATGCGGACGATCCGCGGCCAGGGGGGCGGCGGGGCCGCGCCCTGGCCGCCGGGAACCCTCATGGGACGATTGTAGGGGCACGGCGCGCCGTGCCCCTACTGGCGTACCATAACCACATCCCGATGCTTCAGACGCTGAAGTCGGCCGTGAAGCGCGGCGCGCTCATCGCCGCGGCCAACTGGCAGGTGACGCTGATTCAGGCGACGGCAGACTCGCTGTTCAAGCTGCTGCTGGCCTCGCCCGTCATCGGGGGGGTCTTTCTCGTGGCACTGGCCATCGGCGCGGCGCCAGACGCGCTGATCACGCTCGGGTGGCGGGAGATGGCGGCGACGATCGTCGCCACGCTGCTCTCACGTCCGCTCGTGCTCACCGCGTTCCTGCTGGCGGTGGGCGTCGTGGCCGTGGGCGGCTCGTTCTTCGTCTTCCTGGTGAAAGCGGGGACGGTGGCGACGCTCGTGCGCAGCGATCGCGACGCGGGCGCCATCGAGGACCCGCCGCTGCGGGTCGACATGGTGGCGCGCGCCAGCCGCTTCTCCGTGGACGGCTACATCCAGGCCTGCCGGTCGCTCTTTCCGCGCTACGCGCGCCTCGGCGTCATCCTGATGGGGATCTACGCCGCATCGGGCGCCAGCTACCTTGCCGTCGTCGCGAACCGCATCGGCGGTGAAGGGTGGGCGATCACCACCTTCTTCACGGCGGTGTTCATCGCGTGGATCACGATCGTCAACCTGCTGTACCTGCTGATGCAGATCGTGATCGCCGCCGACGACTGCAGCGTCGCTGCCGCCGCGCCGCGCGTGGCGGCCTTCCTCCGCCGCCAGCGGCGGATGGTCGGCGCGATCTTCCTGCTCGTGCTCGGGCTCGTGGTGGGGGCGACGGGCGCGTCGCTGCTGGCGACGGCCGCGCTGGGCCTCGTTGCGTTCGTGCCGTTGGTCGGCCTGGCCGCGCTGCCGTTGCAGCTGCTCGCCTGGCTGCTGCGCGGCCTGGTGTTTCAGTATCTCGGCCTGACCTCGGTCGGCGCGTACCTGAAGGTGTACCGTGAGAAGGGGGTCAGACCCCCATACACGGAGCGTGTCAACCCTTTGAGTCGACCCGTGTATGGGGGTCTGACCCCCGGGCCACGATGACCGACTACAGCAGATTCCTTTCGCCCACCGGCCGGCAGCTTCATGAGTCCGCCATCCGCCGCATGGGGACCGTCGTCGCCAGGACGACGGACCTCGTGTCGTTTGCGGCCGGCTATCCCGACCCCGCGTCGTTTCCGTGGGACGACGTCCGCGAGATCGCCAACGAGCTCCTGAGCGGGCGCGACGGCAGCGTCCTTCAGTACGGCCCGACACGCGGCTACACGCCGCTGCTCGAGACGATCCTCGGCGTGCTCGAGGCGCGCGGCATCCGGACCACGCTCGAGAACGTGGCGATCACGTCCGGATCGCAGCAGGGGCTCGACCTCATCTCGCGCGTGCTGATCAGCCCCGGCGACGTCGTGCTCGTCGAGCTGCCGGCGTATACCGGCGCCATCTCGGCGTTCAAGAACATGCAGGCGCAGCTCGTGGGCGTGACGCAGGATATCGACGGGATCAACCTCGAGGATCTCGACGCCGTCTGCGATCGTGAGCGGCGGGCGGGGAAGCGCGTCAACCTGCTGTACCTCGTCCCGAACTTCCAGAATCCCACCGGCGCGCTGCTCAGCCTGGAGAAGCGGGTCAGGCTGCTCGAGTGGGCCGAGCGGCGCGACGTGCTGATCGTCGAGGACGATCCCTACGGCGCGCTGTACTTTGACGACGCGGCGAGCGAGCCGGAGACGCGGCCGATGCGCGCCGACGATCGACATGGGCGCGTGATCTACCTCAGCACGTTCTCCAAGACGCTGGCGCCGGGGTTCCGCGTGGGCTGGATGGTGGCGCCGGCGGCGCTCGCCGAACGGTTCGAGACCGCGAAGCAGTCGGTCGACCTCATGACGGGCAGTCTCGACCAGCGCATCATCCACGAGGCCGTGGTGCGCGGCGTGCTGCCCAGGCTCGCGCCCGGCCTGCGCGAGCTGTACCGCGGCAAGCGCGACGTGATGGAAGCGGCACTGCGGCGCGAGCTCGGCGATCGGCTGTCGTGGCCCGTCGCGCGGGGCGGGTTCTTCCTGTGGGTGAAGCTGCCCGAGGGCGCGGACGACAACACGGTGCTCGCGCGCGCGCTCGAGCAACGGCTCGTCTTCGTCATCGGCAGCGCGTTCTACGTGGACGGCACCGGACACGATCGCATCCGGCTCTCGTTCTCGGCCCCGCCCCCCGAGCGCATCGAGGAAGGCGTCCGCCGCCTCGCGGGGATTCTGAAGCCCGTCTCCGTTTAGGCCAGGCCTACTCTGGCGGGCGTTCGCGGGCGAGCTGGCGCCCCGGAAGCGCCGTCATGGGCGTGCCGGGCGTTTCGCGAAGCGTGAGCGCCGTCGAGCGCATCGCTTCGACCACGCCCTCGCGCGTGATGGTGACGAACGACACGCGCATCGGGTCGATCGTGGTGTCGATGAGCGGCGGGCCGACCAGATAGCCGCTCGCCGCATACGTGCCCATCGCGGCGCCCGTCCTGCCGACGAATGCGGCCATCGCGGGCATCAGCCCGGGGACGACCACCGTGCCGCCGAAGGTCCGCGGCGGCAGCACGGGCCGCGTCCCCGTTTCCTTCCGCCACCGCTGATTGCCGTTGCCGCGGTTCACGGCCTTGAGCACGTTGTCGAGCGACGCATAGTAGACGACGTCGCCGTCCACGGCCGCCCCGATGACATCGCCGCCTTCCCGCCACTTCCACTCCAGCGCGCCGCTCTCGTCGTCGAACGCGTAGAAGAAGTTGTCGGTGGAGCCGACGAAGACGCGATCGCGGGCGGTCGCGGGCTCGCTGAGCGTGCCGGGCACCTTCTGCTCCCAGAGCACGGTGCCGTCGGTGATCGAGAGCGCCACGACACGGCTGTCCGCGAGCGACAGGTAGATCGCCCGCTCGCCGCCAGGCACCGCGGGATGCGACGACACCGCGCCCACCGGCCGGCGCCACAGGATCTCGCCGTCCGCCGCGCGCAGGGCGACGACCTCGCCGGGCTCGACCATCGCGATGAGCCAGCCCGTGTCCCACGTCATCGGCGCAACGACCGTCGCGGTCAGCGGCGTCTGCCAGCGGTCCTCGCCGGTCGCGGCGTCGAGCGCGCGAATGGCGCCGTCCGCGGCGACGTACACCGTTCCGCCGGCGACGACGGGCGGCAGCTCCGTGTGCACCTCGCGCATCCACTGCAACACGCCCGTCTCGCGATCGAGGGCGATGAGCAGCGCGTCGCGCATCGGGATGTAGACGCGCGCCTCGTCGATCGCGCCGCCGGCACTGGGCAGGACGCCGAGCGTCAGCCGCCATGCCTGTTCGGCGGCGACGACAGGGGCGGGCATCGGTCCCGTCCTGCGAAACTGCTCGAACGGATCGACGCGACGCTGCGGCGGCGGCGTGAAGGGCGCGGGCGTCTGGCCGGGCTGCTGCGCGAGCGCCCGCTCAGGGCAACCGCCCAACAAGATGAGCCCGACCACCCATAAGAACGATCTCGACGACACTCCAACCACTATATCTTGTGGGATAATACCCGCCTCCGCGCTTCGCGCTACGGCGAGGCAGGCCCGAATCCCGTGTCACATCAAACCATACTCGTTCTGGATTTCGGCTCGCAGTACACCCAGTTGATTGCGCGCCGCCTGCGCGAGCTGTCGGTCTACTCGGAAATCATCCCGTTCAACACCCCGCTCGAGACGATCCGCGGCAGACACCCGGTCGGCGTCATCCTGTCAGGCGGTCCCAAGAGCGTGTCGGAAGCCGGCGCGCCGAAGTGCGACCCGAAGGTCTTCCAGCTCGGCACGCCGGTCCTCGGAATCTGCTACGGGATGCAGCTCATGACCGACATGCTGGGCGGGGAAGTCCGCCTCTCCGGTCACCGCGAGTTCGGCCACGCGCTCGTGCGCGTCTCCCGCAATGGGGCACCTCAGCCGCGCCTCTTCGACGACGTCCCCGGCGAGCTGCGCGTGTGGGCGAGCCATGGCGACGACGTGGCGGCGGTGCCGCCGGGGTTCAGCGTGGCGGCCACGAGCGCCACCGCGCCGATTGCCGCGATGGAGGCGCCGGAGCGGTCGCTCTATGCGCTGCTCTTCCACCCGGAAGTCGCGCACACCGATCACGGGCTCGAGATCCTGAAGAATTTCGCGTTCAACGTCTGCGGCTGCGTGGGCGACTGGACGATCGCCTCGTTCATCGAGGAGGCGACGACGCGGATCCGTGACCAGGTGGGCCAGGGCAAGGTCGTGTTCGGCCTGTCGGGCGGCGTGGACTCGACCGTCGCCGCCATGCTGGTGCATCGCGCGATCGGCGACCGCCTGACCTGCATCTTCGTCGACAACGGGCTGCTGCGCTACGACGAGGCCAACCAGATTCGCAAGCGCTTCACGGAGAAGCTGCACCTGCCGCTGGAGTTCGTGGACGCCTCCGATCTGTTCCTCGAACGGCTGGCCGGCGTCACCGATCCCGAGACGAAGCGGAAGATCATCGGCGCCACCTTCATCGACGTCTTCGAGACGCGCGCGAACGAGCTGGGGCAGTTCGACTTCCTCGGGCAGGGCACGCTGTATCCGGACGTGATCGAGTCCGCCTCGGTCCACGGCCCGGCGGTCGTCATCAAGAGCCACCACAACGTCGGCGGCCTGCCCGAGCGGATGAAGTTCAAGCTCGTCGAACCGCTGCGGGATCTTTTCAAGGACGAAGTCCGCCGCGTCGGCCGCGATCTCGGCCTCGATCGTGAGTTCGTCGTCCGCCAGCCGTTCCCGGGGCCTGGACTCGCGGTGCGGGTGCTCGGCGACATCACGCGGGAGCGGCTGGATCTGCTGCGTCTCGCGGACAAGATCGTCGCCGAGGAGATCCGCAAGGCCGGCTGGTACGAGCGGCTGTGGCAGAGCTTCGCGGTGCTGCTGCCCGTGCAGAGCGTCGGCGTGATGGGCGACGCGCGGACCTACGAGTCCACGATTGCGATTCGCGCCGTCGAAAGCCTCGACGGCATGACCGCCGACTGGGCGCGCCTGCCGCACGATCTGCTCGCGGCGATCTCCTCGCGCATCGTCAACGAGGTGCGCGGCATCAACCGGGTCGTGTACGACATCTCGTCGAAGCCGCCTTCGACGATCGAGTGGGAATAATGGAAGTTGCGATTTGCGAATTGCGATTCGTGATTGAAATCGCACATCACAAATCAGAAATCACAAATGCCCGCTGAATTCGTCCATCTCCACCTGCATACCGAATTCTCGCTGCTCGACGGCGCCTGCCGCATCGACGAGCTGCTGGACGAAGCGGTCAGGCTGAAGATGCCGGCGCTCGCCGTGACCGAGCACGGCAACATGTTCTCGTCGGTGGTCTTCCACGACCACGCGCGCGAGCGCGGGCTCACGCCGATCCTCGGCTGCGAGGTCTACGTCGCCTCGGGCAGCCGGTTCGACAAGACCGGCCCGCAAAGCGACACGAACCACCTGGTCCTCCTCGCCGAGACCGACGAGGGCTACAGGAACCTGATCAAGCTGGTCTCGGCCGGCTACACGGAAGGCTTTTACTACCGCCCGCGCATCGACAAGGACCTCCTCGCGCAACACGCGAAGGGCCTCATCGGCCTGAGCAGCTGCCTGAAGGGCGAGGTCGCCAGCGCGCTGAAGGTGGAGCAGACGCGTCCCGCGCTCGAGGCGGCCGGCCGTCTCCGCGACATCCTCGGCCAGGACAACTTCTTCCTCGAAATGCAGTATCAGGGCATCGAGGAACAGCGCATCGTCAACCGCGGGCTGATTCCGCTGGCGCGCGAGCTGCACCTGCCGCTCGTCGCGACCAATGACGTCCACTACCTGAAGCAGGGCGACGCGGCGCCGCACGACGTGCTGCTGTGCATCGGCACCGGCAAGACCGTCAACGACGCGCAGCGCCTGCGCTATCACGGCGATCAGTTCTTCCTGAAGACGCCGGAGCAGATGGCCGAGGTCTTCACGGATCACCGCGACGCGCTGAGGAACACGCTGCTCATCGCCGAGCGCTGCAACGTGGTGATCCCGAAGGGGCAGAACCACCTGCCGACGTTCGCGGTGCCGGAGGGCTACACCCTCGACTCGTACTTCGAGCACGTCGCGCGCGAAGGGTTCGCGCAGCGGCTGCCGCGGCTGCGCCAGCTCGCCTCGGAAGGGCGACTGCAGCACACCGTTGACGAGTACGGCGCGCGCCTCGAGTACGAGCTCGAGATGATCAAGACGATGGGGTTCCCGGGCTACCTGCTCATCGTCTGGGACTTCATCCGCTACGCGCGCGAGCGGAACATCCCGGTCGGGCCGGGGCGCGGCTCCGCGGCGGGGTCGCTCGTCGCCTGGTGCATGCGCATCACCGACGTCGATCCGATCGACTTCGACCTCATCTTCGAGCGCTTCCTGAACCCGGAACGCGTCTCGATGCCGGATATCGACGTCGACTTCTGCGAGCGGCGCCGCGGCGAGGTCATCGACTACGTCACGCAGAAGTACGGGCGCGCGAACGTCGCGCAGATCATCACGTTCGGGACGATGAAGGCGAAGGCCGTCGTGCGCGACGTCGGGCGCGCGCTGGACATGCCGTACGCGGACGTGGACCGCATCGCCAAGCAGATTCCGGCCGCGCTGGACATGACGCTGGACAAGGCGCTGGCCGAGAGCCCGCTGCTCGAGGACATGGCCGCGAAGGACCCGAAGGTGAAGGAGGTCCTCGACATCGGCCGCCGCCTCGAGGGGATGTCGCGCCACGCCTCCGTGCACGCGGCCGGCGTCGTCATCGCGCCGGGCCCGGTCACCGACTACGCGCCGCTCTACAAGGGGGCGCGCGACGAGATCACGACGCAGTGGAACATGAAGGAGGTCGAGCGGGTGGGCCTCCTGAAGATGGACTTCCTCGGGCTGAGCACGCTGACGCTCATCCGCGACGCGCTCGAGGAAATCAAGCGCACGGAAAACCTCGACCTCGACCTCGACGCGGTCCCGCTGGACGACCCGAAGACCTACCGCCTGTTCGGCGAGGGCGCCGCCTACGGCGTGTTCCAGTTCGAGAGCTCGGGGATGCGCGACCTGCTGCGCAAGGCGAAGCCGACGCGCCTCGACGACCTGATCGCGCTCAACGCGCTCTACCGGCCCGGCCCGCTCAAGTCGGGAATGGTGGACGACTGGGTGTCGCGCAAGCAGGGGAAGACGGCGGTCAAGTACGAGCTGCCGCAGCTCGAGCCGATCCTGTCGGACACCTATGGCGTCATCGCCTACCAGGAGCAGGTGATGCGCATCGCGCAGGCGGTGGCCGGGTTCACGCTCGGCCAGGCGGACGTGCTGCGCAAGGCCATGGGGAAGAAGGATCCCAAGGTCATGGCCAAGCAGCGCGAGGCGTTCCTCGAGGGCGCGCGCGCGAAGGGCATCAACGAGAAGAAGGCGATCAAGCTCTTCGAGCTGATCGAGTTCTTCGCCGGGTACGGCTTCAACAAGTCGCACTCCACGGCCTACGCGTTCCTCGCCTACCAGACGGCGTACCTCAAGGCGAACTACCCGTCGCACTTCACCGCCGCGCTGCTGACGATCGAGGCGCAGAACACCGACAAGCTCGCCATGTATCTCGGTGAAGCGCGCGAGCGCGGCATCGCGGTGCTGCCGCCGGACGTCAACGAAAGCCAGCTCCGCTTCTCGGTCCAGCGGCACGAGGACGGCTCGAGGCCGGTACGCTTCGGGCTCACCGCCATCAAGGGCCTGGGCGAGGGCGCGATCAAGGCCATCATCGAGGCGCGGACGACGCTGGGCGGCCGCATCCCGTCGCTGCACGCGCTGTGCGAGATCCTCGATCTCCGCCTGGTCAACAAGCGCGTGTTCGAGGCGCTGGTCAAGTCCGGCGCGTGCGATTCGTTCGGGTTCACGCGGGCGCAGCTGTTCGCGTCGATCGACGCCGCCGTGGAGCACGGGAGCCGCACGCAGCGCGACCGGGAGCTGGGGCAGTCGGATCTCTTCGGCGGCGGCGAGCACGCGCCTGCCGGTGGCGCGCCGGCCCTCGTGCGCCGGGACGTGCCGCCCTGGAACGAGATCGAGCAGCTGCAGTTCGAGAAGGAAGCGCTGGGGCTGTACTTCAGCGGCCACCCCGTCGACCGCTACGCGGACGCGTTGACGGCGTACGGCGCGAAGTCCACGGCCGACCTGGCCGTCAAGAAAGACGTCGCGCCCGTCGAGGACGAGACGGGCGTGGGGGCCGGCTTCAGCCGGCCCGAGAGCGGGAACGGGAACGGCAGCGGCCGCGTCGCCGAAGACATTTCCATCGGCGGCATCGTCTCGGGCCTGCGCCCGCTGAAGACGCGCAAGGGCGACCGCATGTGCGTGTTCGTGCTCGAGGACTCCAACGGCAGCCTCGAGGTGGTGGTCTTCCCGGACGCGTTCAAGGCGCACGGGCACCTCGCGGAAGACGGCGCGCTGGTCCTGGTGAAGGGACGCTTCGAGCGGGACGAGGACTCGGCGCGCCTGCTGGCGGCGGAGATCGCGCCGCTCGACATCGTGCGCGAGCGCGCGACCTCGTCGGTGGCCATCCGCCTGTCGGCGCCGCCGCATGGGCGCGACACGTTCGTGCGGCTCTGGGACGTGCTGATGGCCCACAAGGGCGACCGCCCCGTGGCCATCGAGCTGCAGGAAGCCGACCGGCACCTGCGCATCAGGATCGACGTGAACTCGCAGATTCGCGTGCGCCCGTCGGAACGGCTGGTCTCCGAGCTGGAGAAGATCTGCGGCGCGGGCTCGGTGAGCCTCCGTTGACGTTGGGCTTTGGGTTTTGGGATTTGGGCTTTGGGATTTAGAGTGACCTCCTCTGTCCATGCCGCCTGATACGCTCGAATTCGAGGAGCCCATCACCGTCCTGCTGAAGGAAATCGAGGCGCTCTCGATGCTGCCGCAGACGCCCGAGCGCCAGCAGTCCATCGACGGGTTGTACCGGCGGATCGAGTCGATCCGCGGGGAGATCTACGCCTCGCTCACGCCCTGGCAGCGCGTGCTCGTGGCCCGTCACCCGCAGCGGCCCACGGTACTGGACTACGTGGAGCGGCTCTTCACCGAGTTCACCGAGATCAGCGGGGACCGCCGCTTCGCCGACGACCACGCGATCGTGGCGGGCTTCGCGCGCTACAAGGACGAGCCCGTGCTGGTCGTCGGCCATCACAAGGGGAGCGGCGACACGAAGCAGAAGGTCTACCGCAATTTCGGCTACGCCAGGCCGGAGGGCTACCGGAAGGCGCTGCGGGCGATGAAGCTGGCCGAGAAGTTCCGCCGGCCGGTCTTCGCGTTCATCGACACGCCGGCCGCCTACCCGGGCGTCGAGTCCGAGGAGCGTGGCATCTCCGAGGCCATCGCGTTCAACCTGCGCGAGATGGCCGCGCTCGACACGCCGGTCGTCGTCATCGTCCACGGGGAAGGCGGCAGCGGCGGCGCGCTGGGCATCGCCATCGGCGACCGCATCCTGATGCACGAATTTGCCATCTACAGCGTGATTCCGCCCGAAGGGTGCGCCGCCATTCTCTGGCGCGATTCGAACCGGAAGGTGGAGGCGGCGGAAGCGCTCAAGCTCACCGCGCCCGACCTTCTCGGCTTCGGCATCATCGACGAGATCGTGCCGGAGCCCACAGGTGGCGCCCACACCAACCACGAGCTCGCGGCCGCGCTGCTCGACACCGCGCTCGAGCGGGCGCTGGCATTGGTGTCGTCCATGGCGCCCGAGCTGCGCCTCGACGCGCGCTACCAGAAGTTCCGCGCGATGGGCAACATCGGCATCTCCGAACCGTGACGAAGGCGCCGCTCATCTGGCAGGAGCTCGCGTGCGACGATCAGGCCGCCGCGCGGCTCGAGGCGGAGCTGCAGGTGTCGCCCGTGACCGCCAGGCTCCTGTGCATCCGCGGCCTCGGCGAGCTGGAGCGCGCGCGGCGGTTCCTGTCGCCGTCGCTCGCCGACCTGCACAGTCCGTTCGGGCTCGCCGACATGGCGCCGGCCGTGGACCGGATCCTCGGCGCCATCGCGCGCCAGGAGCGTGTCGCCATTCACGGCGACTACGACGTGGACGGCGTCACCTCCACGGTGATCCTGCGCCGCGCGCTGGAGCTGCTCGGCGCCGACGTCGTGCACTTCATCCCCGAGCGGTTGCGCGACGGCTACGGTCTGCAGCCGGCCGCGATCGACCGGCTCCACGCCGACGGCGTACGGCTGGTGATCTCGGTGGACTGCGGCATCCGCGCCGCGGACGCGGCGCGCCACGCGGCGTCGCTCGGCGTGGACCTGATCATCACCGACCACCACGAGCCCGACTCCTCACTCCCCCCGGCGCTGGCCGTGATCAACCCGAAGCGCCACGACTGCCGCTATCCGGACAAGAACCTCGCCGGCGTGGGCGTGGCGCTGAAGCTGGTGCAGGCGCTGTGCGAGAAGTCGGGCCGCACGAGCTGGTTGCCGGCGTTCGTCAAGATCGCCGCCATCGGCACGCTGGCCGACGTCGTGCCGCTCCAGGGTGAGAACCGCATCATCGCGAAGCTCGGGCTCGGCATGCTCTCCGCCGGGCCGCACAAGATCGGGCTGCGATCGCTGCTCGACGTCTGCGGCCTCACGGGCAAGGAGATCGACAGCTACCACATCGGGTTCGTCCTTGCGCCCCGCGTGAACGCCGCGGGGCGCATGAGCACGCCCGACATCGCCGCGCGCCTGCTGCTGGCCGCCGACGAGGCGATGGCCGAAGAGGCGCGGCTCCTCGCCGGGCAGCTCAACACCGAGAACCTGCGCCGCCAGACGGAGGAGGCCGAGATCGTCGCGCAGGCCAGGAAGGCGGTTGACACCGACCTCGAGATCGGCTCGCGCACGGTGATCGTCGTTGCCGGCGAAGGCTGGCACCGCGGCGTCATCGGCATCGTCGCCTCCAAGCTCGTCGATGCGTTCCACCGCCCGGCCATCGTCCTCTCGACCGACGGAGACATCGCGCACGGCTCCTGCCGGAGCCTGCCGTGCTTCAACATGCTGGCGGCGCTGGAGTCCTGCGGCGAGCTGATGACGAAGTTCGGCGGCCACAAGCAGGCGGCCGGACTGACGATCGAGACCGCGCGGATTCGCGAGCTGCGCGCCCGCGTGAACGACTTCGCCGACGGCTGCCTCCAACCCGACGACCTCCGGCCGCGGCTCTGGATCGACGGTGCGCTCGCGCTCCGCTCGATCAGCGCCCAGGTCGCATCCGAGCTCGAGGCCCTCGCGCCGTTCGGCGCCGGGAACCCGCGCCCCGTTTTCCGGACGAGCGGCGTGGAGATCGTGGACGGCCCGCGGCTCGTGAAGGACCGCCACCTGAAAATGGCCTTCAAGCAGGACGGCCGCGTGATGCGCGGCATCGCCTGGCGCGCCTCCGAGCGCGAAAGCTTCGTCGCCGCGCACCGCTCGGCCATCGACCTCGCCTTTTCGGTCGAGCAGGACACCTGGAACGGAGAGCGCTACCTGCAGCTCTCCGTTGCCGACTTCCGCGCCCCTGTGTAGCCGG
>Ga0194131_10004229_pt1 | contig 21892 bp, 17 predicted proteins | sample TA2KigO120mmetaG_FD_148631 | JGI IMG/M metagenome (GOLD analysis project Ga0194131, IMG submission 148631) | Freshwater microbial communities from Lake Tanganyika, Tanzania - TA2015053 Kigoma Offshore 120m | ecosystem: Environmental > Aquatic > Freshwater > Lake | place: Tanzania: Lake... | reverse complement strand
CCGATCGTCAATCACTTCAAGGAGGGCGTGTTGACCCGTCCCCTCGAGCGGGTGCAATGCCCAATCGTCGAGGATGAGAAGGTCAGCGCGCGCCAGGCCAGACGAGTCGCTGCCCATGGTGATCTCGGTGCTGCCCATGTTTTTGCCGGTCAGTTTAAAGGTATTCTCCGTGGTGGAGAAAGAGGCGGTAACGTTGGCGCCGGAGCGGTTGATCTTGTCGATGAGCTGCTGGATGGTCTCATCTTGCTTGACGGCGATGGCGACGCCGTTGATGGACATGACCCCGTCGCCCACTGGGGTGGTAAAGGCTTCCGATAATTTCATGTCGGCGCGCACGATTTTCCCCGCGCGCGTGTTGGGAGTGAGGGTTCCGCTGCCGACCTGGTTGTTGGCGAAGCCGTTGGCCACCACGAAATTCCCCACGGTGTCGGAAATCTGGATGCTGCCGCCGCCGCTCCTGGTGAGAACCAGCTTGTCCGCCGTACTGTCGTAGCTGGCGGTGACCCCGCTGACCGTGCTGTTGATGCGGGCAATCACGTCGTCAAGCGTGTCGGTCTTCCAGTAGTCAACGGTGGTGCCGTTGATGGTGAACGCGCCGCCCTGTCCACTGGTGCTCCCCACCGTGCGGTTCACGAACGTGGGCGCGGTGCGATATCCCGCCTGGTCCAGGGTCTTGGTGGTGTCCAGATAGGTTACTGAGCCGGAAGAGGCGCGCACGCTGGAAGTCCCCAACTGCTTCACCACGACTTCGTGGGTGCCGGGCGCGGCCGTCTTGTCCGCGGTGGACGTGAAAATGCTGGTGTCGGCGGTGGACGCGCCCATCGTGCGGTACAGATCGGTCTCGCCCAGTTTCTCGGAAGCCGTCTTCAGGGCCAGCACCTTGGAGTTCATCTCCTGGTACATGGCCAACTTGGCGTTCATCTGGGCGGCGGATTTTTGCAGCCGCGTGACCGGAATGCTTTCTATCTCCATCAGGCGGTTGATGATCGAGGTCGTGTCGAGCCCCGATGCCAGGCGCCCAGCGAGAAGGACTTGATGCCGGCGCCGAGGCCGGTGTTGGTGATCGCGTCAGACACGGCGGTCCACCATCAACCCACCGATCAGGTCCTGGATGCGCGCCATCATGTCTCTGAGACCGGTGTCAGGAATATTGCGAATGACGGTGCCATCGATCGGGTTGTACATCTGGATCTGCACGAGGTTTGCGCTCGGATCCACCCGGTAGCGCACCTGCAGGCGGGCTGCCTCGGCCATCTGGTTGGCGCGCGCCACCATCTCCTCGATGGTTTCGTTCTCCGGCTCAGTGCGCGCCTCACGGACGGCGTCCTGCAGTGCCTCTTGCTGGGGCGCCGCAGTGGCCGACGGGGAAGACGCCGCGGGCGCGCCGGCCTGCGCCGCGGGACGCGGCACGGCAGGGGCGGCCGGCGGATTGTGCGCGATCGGGTCCATCTTCGAGAGCACCTTCATGATCCGCGCTGCTCTATGCATCGCATGGATCAGTCTATTCATCGGCGTTCTCGAGCCGTCTCTTCACTCTTTTCGCGAGCAGATTGGAGGGTTGTGCTACAGCCTGTTTTCGAAGTCAGGTTCATAGCGAGGACGGCTGCGGTGCTCGCTTGTGTGCGCTCCCGACCTCAACTCACGAACCGGCTCCTCATATGTCCAGCTCATTCCATTACGGGCCCTGAGGAGGCGACCCGCCTGCCAACTCCTCGGCGCGCTGGACCAGGGTGCCGCGGACCCGCTCCCATTTCTGGCGAAAGCGCAGGTTGTCGGCCTCCAACTCCTCCGCCGTCCACGGCGTCACATACGAGCGGTGTACGAACACGTCCCGCGCCAGCTTGAGCTTGAGCTGGGCCAGGCGCATGCGCAGACAATAGTCCTGGGCGGTAAAAATGGTGAGCTCTTCGTCGAGCTTCCCCACTCGCTCGAACGTGCTCTGGGGCATAAGCCAGCAGAACAGCGCGAGGTTGGGGACGATCTGCCCCTGGCCGGCGTTCTCGCGGGCCAGCGTTTCCGCAAATGCGTTGATCCCCTGGATATCCGTGTAATCGGGATCCACGTCCTGCACCGGGTTGGTCAGTGCAATGTTGGTAAGCGGCCCCACGGCCCCGATCTCCGGTTCGCTCAAAGAGGCGATCAGGCGCTCAAGCCAGCCGGCTGTCACGTACGAGGCGGCGTCGAGCAGCAGGATGTAGTCGCCGATGGCATCCTCCAACGCGCGGTTGACGCAGGCCGCCCAGCCCGCTGGCTCCGACATCTGGATCACCTGAGCGTGTGGCACGCTGCGCAGGTATGCGACCGTGCCGTCGGTGGAGCCGTTGTCGACCAGGATCAACTCGTGGGGCTCGGGGGTGTACTGGTTGATGCTGCGCAGGCAGTCTCGCGTATAGTCGATGTTGTCGCGGGTCACCAGGAGGATCGAAGTCAGCTCTTCCATAGCGGCATTTTTCCGAACGCCGCGCCAGCACTCCTGTTCGTGACCAGAACGCAGCGGATCGAGCCCACAACTCGAGCCTCGTGGTCAGTGGTCAGTGCATGGAAGTCAGCGGGATGTCGGAACGGCGGGCTCCGGCGTGGTTGAGGCCGGTGCCAGCGGCTCGCCAGGCATGGGGAAGGCGCCCCGCGGGCGCAATTCGGGCGTGCTCTCGTCCATGGTGCCGGGCACCGAGCCCGGGAATGCTTAGTGGTCCCGCGGCGCAAGTCTGATCATGAATTGGAGCCCCGGGCGCGGACCAGTAAGACTCCGGGTATGATCTTGCGTCAACAAAAAGCAGCCCCTCTCCGGGCTGCTCTCCATGTGGGACGGCCGGGAATCGAACCCGGGACACTCGGCTTATGGGGCCGGCGCTCTTACCACTGCGGTGCTCAGCGTGCACATCAGATGCGGAATCGTCACGGCCGTTCGTTTTTCCGTTGGCCCCGGGCTACTCCCCTTTCCACCAGTGTTCCATCCCGTTCCACACGTCCGCGCCGCCGCGGCCAAGGGTTTCTCCGATCGACATGCCCATGCCCGCGCCCAGCATCCCGCCCGCAATCCCGCCGAACCACGTCCCCAGCGCCGGCACCGCGGAGCCGGCGGCCGCTCCGCCCGCGGTTCCGACAGCGGCACCGGTCCAGCCGCCCACCGTTTTTCCGAACTTGCCCATGTTGTCGGCGTCCACGTACTTGCAGGAGAGATCCACCCGGTCCACCGGGTCCATCAAGACGTCGCTGATCGAAGGCTGCAGGGCCGCGCTTCCCCCGCTCGGAGGGAGCGGGGATTCCGGCTGCGTGGGGGTGGGGGAGATGTCGCTGATACGCGTGGTCATTGTGTTCGTCCTCCTCGTGCAGTCTGGCTTTCTAAAGCCATCCTACGCGGGGGCGATTGCCGATTTTCGGCGGATTTGTGAACGGGTTGTTGTCAGGGTGTAAACGATTTTGGCGCCGATGTTACGAGTTTTGGTCGGGATGTAAACATCGCAGTTGTTCGAGCAGAGAGAGCGCGTCCCACTCTCCCCAGCGCTCGACGATCTGGCCGTTGCGGACGCGCAGGATCTCGATTCCGTGAAATGTGATGGTACCGCCGCTGGCCGCAAATCCCAGGAATTTTCCACGCTGCGTGCCGCTGGTCCGCCAGCGCACCGCTACCTCGTTGCCCTCCACGATGAGGGCCTCGGTGACGGCTTCGAAGTCGGGAAAGGCCTCGAAGAACGCGCGCACCCCGCTGAGACAGGCTGCCCGATCGGACGCCTGTTCTGGTGCCGGACTGCGATCCACGAAGTCGACGGCGTGCAGCGCGTCGATGGCGTCAATGCGGCGCTGGCGCCACACTTCGTCCATCCAGCGAATTGCCACGATGCGCGGGTCCATGCGCGCGTAGTACGCGGAAAATGAAAAAGCCCCTGGCGGCAGGACACCGCGGAGGGGTTGGTGTGACGGCGCGCTGGGGGGATTTGGGGCGCGCGTCCGTCTCTTGTAGTGTACGAGGCTTCGGTGAAGAAACGTCTCGCCGATTGTGAAGTTTTTGCAAAGATCATTCCGAGCACTTGCTGCGGAAGAAGTCAGCGGCGGCAGCTTTTGAGATGCGACCTTCCGCAACCCCGAGGGTCAGTTCCACGACTTCATCGTTCGTGGCGTTAGGGGGTGTTGACATTCGCGGCTCGTAGCGAGGACGTCAGGCTGGAGTCGAAGTCGCCGGTCCGCACAAGCGAGCACCGCAGGCGTACTTTCGGGTACGTTGAGGAGCGCAGTCGCGGAGGACCAAGAGGTCGGTCCAGAGTGGCGTCCGCAGTAGTGCGGTGATTGTCGACACCGTTCAGTTTGAGGAAGACAATGGCGGCCACAAGGTGCCTACCGCGGCCAGCAGAGGTTCTGTCCGATCACGTACCCCTGGCGCTTCCAGTCGGCCCCGTCCCAGCGCCACACGCCGTTGTCCAGGCCGATGACGTAGGGCGTGCCGTCGTTGCTCACCGCAATCTCGCGGCCCACGCTCCAGCCCAGCCGTGCCTGGCTGCCCTGGGTGACCGAATACACCGCGTTGTCCATGCCCAGGATGTAGACCTGGCCGCCCCCGGCCGCAACCCGCTGGCCGTGCGCGAACACGTTGTACGGCGACCAGCTGATGCCGTTCCACTGCCACACGCAGCGGTCGGTGCCAATCACGTACACGGCATCTTCGTCGGCGGCTACGTCTGGGCCCATCCCCAGGCCGAGACGGGCCCAGGTGGGCAGCAGCCGGTAGACGCCGGAATCCGCGCCGATGGCATAAAGGCTTCCATCCGGGCCGGCGCTGATGCGCTGGCAGCGAGGAAAATCCATGCGCGGCATCCAGTTGCCCTTCATGTCGCCCTGCCAGATCTGCGAGTCCGTGCCGATCACATATGGCACGCCGCCGCACACCGCCAGATCCGTGCAGGCGCCGAGTCCCAGCCGGCTGTAGCCGGTGTTGGTGGGATAGTAGATGCCGTAGTCGAGGCCGACGACCCAGGGGCGGGAAGTGAGCAACTGGGCGCTGGCCGGGGCGGCCATAAGCAAAAAGACTACGAGGACGCGAAGAGTTTTCATGGGCGCCCCTTCTACGACGGCGTCCCTGGATCCGCCTCCATCGCACGCAGCAGCGCGCGTGCCTGGGGATGTCCTGGAACGCGTTGCAGCACCGCGCGCAATGCTTCCGAGGCACCCGCCACGTTGCCCGCGCCGATCAGTGCCTGGGCCAGCGCGAAGAGCAGCTCGGCGTCCTGTGGCGTCCGCCGGTGCGCTTCGGCCAGGAATCCCACAGCGGTGGCCGCATCCCCATCCTCCAGTGCGGCCTCGGCCGCCTCGCGGAGCAGCGGCACGGGGTCCGCCGCGAGCGCAGCCCCCTCGCGCAAGATCGCAAGCGCGCGCCCGGGGGCGTGCATTGCCCGCCAGGCGCGGCCGGCGAAAAGCGCGACTCGCGTATCGCGGGGAAAGGTTTCCTGCAGTGCGAGCAGCGCCGCCCGGGAATCGTCCTCATTTCCCAGCTGCCGCTCCAGCTCGACAAGATTCATGCGTGCTTCCATCAAGGCCGGATTCAGCGACACGGCGCGGCGACAGCAGTCGCGCGCCTCGGCGAGATTTCCGGCGGACTGCGCCACCGCCGCCAGGTTATTCCACGCGGCCGAGTTGTTCGGATCCGCAGCCAGCGCCTGCTCCAGGTCGTTGCGCGCATCCTGCATGCGACCCATCTTCATCAGTGCCGCCGCCCGCAGCAGCGAGGCGTCCACACTGGTGGGGATATTTTCGAGCAGACGCAGCGCTTCCTCGCATTCCCCGCTCTCCACGAGCAGCCGCCCGAGCCGCAAGCCATCGTGGAGGCGTCGCGTGGCGGCGAACAAGGCACGCGCCACCGGCAACGCATCGTGGAGGCGCCCCAGGCGGGTGAGCGCTTCCACCTGGTCGGCCAGCAGCGCCGGCTCCGAGAAATTCAGGGCGCGTGCGCGAGCAAATGCATCCGCTGCTTTCGTCGGGTTCCCCAGGCGGAGGTGGCAGCGCCCGCGGTTGGCCCATAGCGTGGCCATGTCCGGCTTGTAGTGCAGCGCCCGCGTCAAATAATCCAGCGCGCGGTCCCAGCGGCCGGCGTGCATTTCCAGGATGCCCAACTCCATGTTCGGTTTCCAGGTGGACGTGCTGGCATCCGTGGAGCCCAGGTAGCCCTGCACCTGGCCGCCGCTGGCGATGGCGCGGGCAAAGGCGGCGCGCGCTTCCTCGCCGCGGTCCAGCGCGGCCAGCAGGCGGCCGGCCGCGTAATGCGCGTCCGGGAGATCGGGAAAACGGCGCAGCGCCTCCCTGGTGTAGGGGAGTCCCTCAGAGGGCCGGCCCAGCTCAAGCAGCACCTGGCTGGCCAGGATATAGCAGAGCGGCGCATAGCCGGCCGTGCTGTCGCCGAGGAACTCCAGTGCGCGATCGAAGGCGCGCAGCCGGGCTCCGGCTCGTTCATGTGCGCGAGGTGACAGCCAAGATTGAAGTGGGTGAACGGATCGTCGGGAGTTTCCACGATGGCTTTTTGCAACAATGCGAGATTGCGCGCGTCGCGATCCTTGCGGTCCCACTCCTCCGAGATGTATCCGTAATGGTGCAGCAGCAGCGGTGTGGTAAAGCGCTCGATGAGCGTGCCATCGTCGGGTTCCGGAGCACCCGGCGACATGGTCTTCCAGGCCTCGGGATCGCGCCCGATGTATTTTACCTGCTCGTGGATCCGTCCCACATAACGGATGTCGGGCCGGTTGGGAAACAGCCGCATATTCTGATGCTCGGACGATTCCTGCGCGAGGTCACCTTTCATCAAGTAGTTGATCTCGCGTAGATAATACATGCGGATGCGGCCCGGCACGTTGCCGGAAAGCAATACCTTCTTCAACATGGGCGCGCTGGCCGGATCGAGCACCTCGTCGGCGTCGAGCACCAGGATCCAGTCGCCGGTGGCTTTCGATAGCGACACGTTGCGGGCCGCCGCGAAGTCGTGGGTCCACTCGGCGTGGTAAACTTTCGCGCCGAATTTGCGGGCAATCTCCACCGTGCGGTCGGTGGAGCCGGTGTCCACCACGATGATCTCGTCGGCCACGCCGCGCACGCTTTCCAGGCAGCGTACCAGGACTTTCTCCTCGTTTTTCACGATCAGGCATGCGCTCAGGGTGGGCATCGGCACGTCGTACAGTCCAGCCACCAATTCTTCGCGGGTGCACGCAACCAGAATGTAGTGGGTCAGAGCATTGCGATGTCGGGCGCCCTCCAGGCGGGCAATGCTCCATCCCTCGGCCAGCGCGCGCACGGTGTCCAGCGTCCATTCCGTGGCGGGCAGCGCGACGCACACGCATCCTTTCTCGGAAAGCAATGGCCTCACATCCGCAAGCGCGACTTTACCTTCAGCCAGCAGAACAGCGTCGAAATACCCGTCAGGGTAGGGGAGTTCCGCGCGTGAAAACGGGCCGCCGAATACCGCGTCCAGCTCGTCTGCTCGCGCGTCGCCGCCGGGCAGCGCCCAGCCCACCACTTCCTGCTTGCCCCACGCATGGAGCACTTTTCCCCAGGTCCAGGGCGCCCTGGCCACCACCAGCACGCGCGCCGCGGCCGGCGGCACGCGCTCCATCACGAGCGAGTGCCAGTGGTCGGGCGTCGGCTCCTCATGCCACGTCTCGAGAAGCGGCTCGCCTTCCAGAGACAGGCCCATGGCGCGGCCGCGCAACGTGGCCTCCAGCTCTTGAGGGCGGCGCGCCGTATCGAGGAATCCCAGGTGCTTGAGCCGCACGTCGGAGTCGCGCGTATTGCCGGCAATACTCCGCTCGTCGCCCAGCACCACCCCCGGCGCAAAGCGGAACAGCACCGTCACGGAACCGCGCCAGGCCGGCTCGTTGCGGAAATGCGTGCGATCCCAGAAATGAAACAGCGGAAATCGTCAGCCCTGGATGGTCTCCGGCACCGGATGCACCAGATCGGCCAGCGCTACCGTGAAGCGCTCCTCGAATATCTCGTCGTCCTCCACCGCCAGCACCCAGTCCGGCTGTCGCGACGACGCCATTGCCAGCAACGTCTCCCAGCCCGCCCCGGGGGACGGGTCATACGATTGCCGGCGGAAGCCGGTCAATTTCACCGACTTCGGCATGGCAATCTCAGCCCCGTTGTCAAGCGGCACGATCTCGTCGACCGCCGTCTCAAGCGCGGAGAGACCCGTCTCCAGATGCGCCGCCGGCGGAGACGCGCGCAGCATGGCCACCACGCGCTGCGGCTGGTGATGGCGCAGAAAACGCGCCCGATCAGCGTGCGCGTCATGCTCGGGGCATGCGGATCCCCCATCGTGGTGTACGAAAATGTCTCCCGCGCAGAAAATCTCCGCGCCGATCGCGCGAGCGCGCAGGCAATAATCGTGCGCAAAATAACCGCGCTCGAGCGATTCGTTGAGCGGTCCCACCCGATCCCACACCGCCGCGTTGAACGCAAAGCAAAACGAGTCGAGCAACGGCGTCTCCATCCGCTTGCGCTCGGAGCGCCCGGCCTCGCGGGCCAGGTCGAAGGCGAAGCGCTGCATCTGGCGAGGGTTGGCATAGGTTACCGGGATTTTTTGCACGCCACCGGCCTCGTTCGAGCGCGGGCCCACCCTGGTGGGCCCGCCGTCGCCGGGAAAGGCCTCGAGCAAGCGCTCCAGCCACCCGCGGGTTACCACAACGTCCGGATGTAATACGATGCGTACCCTGCCCTGCGCCTCACGAAGTCCCGCATTGCAGGCAGCCACCGGCGTTCCATCGAACGGAACCACCCGTGCGCCGGGAATTTCCGCCGCGGAGGCGCCCACCACGATCAATTCCGCCCGCGCGCCCAGCGGCGTGAAGGACTGCAGCGCCTCCAGACAGCGTGCCATGCGCTCCTCATCGCGATCGGCCAGCAGCACCACGCTGGCCGCCAGCGGATAATCGCGGGGTACGACCATGGAGCGGGCCGCAACCGGCCGCGCGGCAATTTCCTCCAGGCGGGCGGCGGCGACCGCGGCGGCCCTGGTCCAGGTCCATTCGGTGTGCATGCGCTCCGCGGCGTGCAGCCCCCGAGCGCGTGCTTCCTCAGAAGGCCGCACGGACCGTAGCGCCGCAGCAAGGGCGTCGACATCCGGCTCTGCCCAGAACGGCACGCCCGCGTGATCCTCCGGGCGCAGGCTGGCGGCCAGCACGGTCTCCAACCGGCACGTCACCAACCAGCTGTCCTCCGTGGAGCAGAAGTCCATGGCGCCGCCGTAAGCGGTGGTGATGACCGGCACTCCGCACGCCTGCGCCTCCGCCAGCGGCAGCCCGAAGCCTTCCCCACGGCTTGGCAGCACCAGCGCATGGCATGAGCGGTACAGATCAGCAAGCGCGGCGTCGTCGAAGTCGTCGTCAATATATTCCGCGCCGGCGCGTAACACTTCGTCGCGCATATTTTGCAGCCGGTAGGCGCCCGGCACGTCTTTCACGACCAGCACCGCGTTTTCCAGCGCTGCCTCTCGCCATGCACGAAGCAGCACGTCGATGCCCTTGCGGATGATGGTTCCCCCCACGAACAGCAGGCGGAGGGGCTCGTCCGGAATCGCCGTTCCCGGAAAAAATATCTCGCGATCGATCCCGTTCGGCACCACGCGCACCCGGTCAGAGGGCACGCCGCTGCGCACAAAGCAATCTTGCACGTAGTGGGACGGCACCCAGATCTCCGCGGCGTTGGCGGCGCCTTCCACCCAGGCGCGCGGCAGGTATCCGAATTCCCACGGAGCGATCACGACGAGGCGCGCGCCGTCCGCCGGCAGCGACCAGTCGGGTGGCCAGAAGTGCCGCACCACCACGTCCGCGCGCTCAAATGCCCCGACTTCCACGCCGCATGTTTGCAGGGCGCGCACCATCTCGCGGTTCACCCGCGCGAGACTGTGCGCTTCAACGAACGGGCCTTCCCAACGAATTCGTGCCAAAGTCAAAGTAATCCCCGATTCGCTTCGCGGCGTCTACAGGCCCCCTCACGGAATGAAAAGAGCGGCCCCGTCAGGTCGCTCTCTCAGGATTACCGCAGCAGCTGCAGCAGGAACTGTCCCTGCGTGTTGGCCTGCGCCACCATCGCCGTGCCGCTCTGCACCAGAATCGATCGCTTGGACTGGTTGGTGGCTTCCGCCGCCATGTCCGCGTCGTTCAGGTTGCTCAAGGCGCCGGTGATGGAGGTCTGCTGCTGGCGCGCCAGCTCCAGCGTCCTGGACATATGATTTTGGAACGCGCCAACCTTGAGGTTTTCCTCGCTCACATAGTTGATGGCGTCGTCTAATGCCCCGATCAGGTCCTGGGCTTGCAACTGGGTATCCAGCTTGATGTCCTGGTAGTCGTAGCCGCCGTTGCCGCCGCGGAAAATCGACTGCACGTCCATTTTGCGGATGCCCATGCGGGTCACCATGCCTTCGTCCGGGCCAACCTGGAATTGCAGCGAGTCGTCGCTGGTCGTCCCCGAGACATAGGTGTACGCCTTGATGAATGCGGTGAGTCCGGCGTCGAGCGCGGTGGCCTGGTTGACCGTGAAGGAGATGCCGCCCAGGTTTGCCGTCTGCGCTCCGCGGCTCACGCTTTCCAGGGTCATCACCACCGTGTTTCCGCCGTCTTCGCCGGAGTAGGTGATGACCGCGTCGATGGACTGTTCGCCGCTTTCGCCACCATCGGTGGTGGTGCCCAACAGGTCAGACGTGCGACCCATGCGCAGGTGGTGATGTTGAAGTTGATGGTCTGCCCTTCCGGCGTTCCGTCATCGAGCGTCGCCTTGAACTGCGTCGGTCCGAGCAGGTTGCCCGCATGGTTGAAATTCACCGTGCCGGTGCCACCGTGCACGATCCCGGTAAGGCCGGAAACCGCCGGCGCGGTGACCGCCCAGTTCCAGGAATTCGTATCACCGACCTGGGTGAACGTCACTTTTACGCCGTCGATCGTGTCCATGCCGGTTTTGTCAAACACCGGGAAGATCTTAAACTCGGTCGGCCCGGCGCCGGAGACCACGCGGCTGGCCCACGTCGAGTCGAAGGTGGCGGTGTATTCGTCCGCTACGATTGACACTGGAACCGTGCTGTTGCCGGTGGTGCCGTTGGTGGGCTGGGTCAGCGCGGTCAGGTCCACGCTCACGGTCTGGTTGCCGTTGCGGTCGTTGATGGTGACGTTGAAGGCGGCCGGAGCGGCGCCGTTGATCAGCGACATGGCGTGCGTGTCGTTGTCGAACAGCAGCGTGCCGGTCAGGTTGGCGCTGCCGCCGCCAGTCCAGTCGCCGTTCGCCGTCGCGGGAATCTGGATCTCGTATTGCCACAGGTCGGTGTCCTGTTTAGTGAAGACCATGTTGACGCTGTGGTTGACGCCGGTCGCGTCGGTCAGCGTGATGGGCTTCGTGAAGGTGTCGTTGCCGGTCGGCGTGAGACGATGCGAGTCGATGGCGCCGGTCAGCGTGAAAGTGGTGCTGGGATCGGCCGGGTTGGCGTTGCTGCCGTCCTGGGTGCCGGTCACGCTGGTGGTCGGCGTGATGGACACGCTGTTGAAGCCGCTGAAATCCATCAGGATGTTCTGGCCGCCGGCCGTTCCGTCCGCCACGTTGAGTGTAATCGTGTTTCCCGCATAGTTTGTCGACGTGACACCATCGAAAATCGAAGTCACGTTTCCAGCCGCGTCGAACGTGATGGAACCAAAGCTGCCCGGGTCGGTGCCGAAAATGCCACCCATCCAGTTGCCGCCAGGGTAGGCGCCGGTCATATCGTAGGCCCACTGGTCGGCGAGTCCCGCGTAGGTCCAGTCGTGGATGCCGACCTTGGTGAAAGTGATGTTTACCGGGTGGGCGACGTTGCCGGTGCGGCGATCGTACCACGTCTGGTTCATCGTGAACGAAGTGCCGACCAGTGCGTCCATGTCCAGCACGCCGCTGAAGCTGGCCGCGTTGGTGGGGTCCGGGGGATTCGACGCGGTCACGTTGCTGAGGCCGCCGTAGGAGGGCGTGTTGCCCTTGTTGGTGATGCCGCTGATGTCGAACGTGATGGTTTGCGGCCCGTCGACCGTGTCGTCGACGATGAGGGTGAACGGCGTGGCGGGACCGGTCAGGTTGCCGAAATTGTTGAAGGTGAGCGTGCCGTTCTCGGTTCCGGTGCCTCCAATGACGCCGTTCCAGTTACCGCCGGTGAATCCGGTGAGCGCGTAGTCCCAGGCGTCGTTTTCGCCGGAAATATCCACGCTCTTGGTGAGCGTCAGCGTCACTACGTGCGCGGTCCCAGAAAAGTCGTACATGGTGAGATTCTGGGTAACGATGGTGCCCACGCTGGCCGCGTCGTCGAGGTCGCCGCTGTAGGAAGTGTTTTGCGTGGGATCGGCCGGGCCCACCGAGCCGTCCGCGCTACCGGTGAAGGACAACGGCGGATCGTTTTGCACCGGCGTGAAGTCAAGCAGCACCGACTGCCCGCCGGTGGTGCCGTCCGCGACGTCCATGACGAACGTGGTGGGGCCGCTGGGATCGCCGTTGGCGTCGAAGGTGAGCGTGCCGGAGAGCGCGCCGCTGGCGCCCGTCCAGGGACCGCCGCTGAAGGGGCCGACCGCGGTGAAGTCCCAGGTGTCGCCGTCGCCGGCCGCGTCCACCGTCTTGGTGAGATCCACCTGCACGAGATGGAGCGTGCCGGTGCGGTCGTACCAGTTCATGGTGGTGCTCGATACGGTTGCGATCGGCGCAGAAGAGTCGAGGTGTCCCACGAAGGTCGCCACGCTGGTGGCCGGGGGCGGCGTGGCGTTGCCGTTGTAGACCTGCGACAGCCCGAACGTCGAGGTGAGCGGAATTCCGTTGGCGCTGGCCGAGGGCGCGACGGCCGCGCCGCTGAGCATCTGGGAAAGGTCCACCGCCACGTCCTGGCCGCTCGAGGTGCCGTCGGACACGTTGACCGTGAAGCTGGTGGCGCTCTGCCCGTTGACCTGCACCACGTTGCCGGCGCTGTCAAATTCGACCGACACGCTGGTGTTGGTGTTGGGACCCACCCAGGCGCCGCTGGTCAGGCCGCTCACCGTGAGCTGCCAGGTGTCCGCATTGTCGCTGCCGCCGGTTTGATCCAGGGTTTTCTGGAAGTCCAGGTTCACCGTGTGGGACACCCCGGTGCGGTCGATAAACGTCGCCGTGGTGCCGTCCAGCGAGCCCGCGAGCGCGGGCGCGGAGAGCGTTCCGGTGACGGTGGCGTTGGCCGTTTCCGTGCCGGCCACACCGTTTGCCGTGAAATTCGGGGATTCACCACCACCGACTCGTCGCTCTCGCGCAGGCGGGAAAAATCCACCGCCCACATCTGGCCGCTGCCGGTGCCGTCGGCGATCTGCACGTTCACCAGGGCGCCGCTCGCGGTGGCGGTGGTGGATCCGCCGGTCACGTTGACGCCGTTGAACTCGCCGCTGGCGTTGAAGGCCACGGTGCCGGTCACGTTGATGGGATTGGTCCACAGGCCGCCCGCGCCGCTGGTCATCACGTACTCCCACGTGTTGGCGCCGGTGTTTGCGAAGGTGACGTTGACGTCGTGGGAATTTCCGTCGCGGTCGAAAATCGCCTGGGTGACGGTGACCGGCGAGGTTGTGGAATTTAAGTACGCGTGCCCTGACGAAGCGGTGCCGGCCAGGGTGGTGAGCGTGGTGGCGATCGGATCGTCGCGGTGGTTGGCGTCGTAGACCAGTTTCACCTGGTAGGAGCCCTGGCTGATGCCGTTGGGCGTGGTGGCGCTGTTGCCCGTCGTCTGGCTGCCGGTGATCAGCTTCGTGCTGTTGGCCAGGAACGAATTGGTCTGGATTTTGGTGAAGCCGTCGCGCGCGTCGTGCGAATCCGCGATAGAGCCATTTAAAAGGTTGTGCCCGTTGTAGATGGTGCGCTGGGCGCGCTCGTTGATCTCCCTCAAGAGACCTTTAACCTGCTGCTGGATGCGGAAGCGGTCGTCGTCGTTGAGGTTGTCGTCCGCGGCGCGGACGGCGAGGGCGCGCATCTGTTGCAATCCCTCGGTGATCTTGTTAAGTCCCTGCTCCGCCACCTGGATCATGCTCTGCCCGGCCTGGATGTTGCGGACGGCCTCTTCAAAGCCGTTCATCTGGGCCTGGAAGCGATCGCGGACCATGACACCGGCGGCGTCGTCCTCGGCGCGGTTGATGCGGATGCCAGTCGAAAGGCGCTCCAGCGAGACTTGCAGGACGCGATGACTCTGGGCCAGCGCATCCTGAGAGCGCATGTTGCCCGGGTTGTTGTTGATCGAAACCATTGCCTAACTCCTCCTTGAATATCGTGCCGGCCTCTTGCCCGTGCGCGTTGACGCCTTCTCCAACGTTTTCGCGCGGCCGGCGCCTCCCTTGTGTCCGCCTCGTGGCATCCGTGCCCGTCTGGTCGGGGGAAGCGATTTGGTTTCGGTGGTTATGCGGTTGTGTTCAGGTTGGTGGATGCACCTCCGGTACGGAAATAGACAGACTCTGTTCTATGTATCGGCACTTCCGGCAAGATCATAAGGGCCCTCGGGAATTTTTTTTACAGGTTGGGCCAGAACGAAAGAAGAGCCTTTCGGCTCCTCTGGCTACTGCGGCCCGTCCTTGCGGGACGTCAGGGGCGGATTTTTCCTGCGCGGCAGGTCGGCCGCGACTGGCTTGATGACGTCCTTGAGCTTGCTGAGGTCGTCTAGCGACACCTGGCTGGCGAGGATGTTCTCGCCCTTGATCTTCTCGTAGACCTCTTCGCGGTAGACAGGGACTTCGCGGGGGGCGGTGATGCCCAGCCGGACCTGATCCTCGCGGATCTCGACCACCGTGATCTTGACGTTTTCGCCAATCATGATGGCCTGATTCAGCTTGCGCGACAACACCAGCATCCTGTCTGGCTCCTCTGGCTAAGCGAGCCAGAAGCTCAGACGCGCGGTCTGTACTTTTTCCAGCCCCTTCGCTTCCATATCAACACAACCATTGTCCGTTGCCTCCTACAATCCTGCCTTGCAACGTCTTGCCCGGGCGCCGCCCAGGTTCGGCGGTGGTCGATTCTGGCATCTTTTCCGAAGAGTTGTCGGCACGAAGGCCTGTCTGGTTAATACCTTTGTCGGTGGTCGCTCCTGATTTCTTCCGAAGAAGGCCTCTCCCCGCACAACCCGTTGCCGGGACTGTGCGGGCCCTCCTCCATTTGAGAGCCCTCGCGGGCTCAGAACTCCCGCACGGGAGCGGTGTTTGCCCTTTTGGGCACCGCCAGCGCCACACGACGCGGCGGTTTCAGCGTTGGGGGACCTGCCGGCCTGGCCATCCATTGCCCGGCCCCGGCTCGATGCCGGCTCCCGGTTCCACGAATCATCCTTGCTGGCGCTGATCTTCCGTTCTAGACAGCGATGGACTGCTGGTGTAGAAGGCGCTCCCGAGTGCTGTAGTTGCCGAACACGATCACCTGCCGCCCCTTGCGGGACGCGGCGTTGATGACCAGCGGGGCCATCAGGTTGACGGTGATGTTCTTGAGGTCCGGCGGGATGACGGCCATCACGTACACCGCGGCGTCATTGGGCGAGCGCAGCTCGAGGAAGGCCTCGTCGTCGTCGCCGATCTGGGGCATGTAGTCGGGGAACAGCTCCCAAGGGTCCGCGATGGCGAACGCGAGGTCGGGCTGGTTGACCGCCTGCATGCAGTGGAACGGGTAGTACTGGGGGATGGGGATGATCACGTAGTCCTTCACGTGATTGAAGCCCGGGAGGCCCTCTTGAAACGTGATGACTTTGGATTCATCGACGTCTAAGGGACCGAAGCGGGTCGTCTGGATGAGCATTCGTTGTTCTCCCTTCGAGGCAGAGCCGGGCAAACGGCGCTTTCTGTTTGCATTCATCGGCAGTGGACGGGGGGGTCTTAAGAAAATCGACTGTCCGGCTTTGAATCCAAAAAATCTCCACGGCATGCGAGTGCGGTTCCTTCCTTCGCATCTCCCGTGAGGAACGGCACGCCGAACCTCAACAGACGCGTCTCCTGCGATGATCACAGGCCGCGGAGCCACGCGACGGCGGGGGTCGTCCGCCTCCCTGCCGCAACGTGTCCGCGCCCGTGCCAAGAACTCCTGACAGGCGAACTGCACGCCGTCCCAACCGTCCGTCCGGCGCTCCGCGCGGCCGGAGAGGCGCCGCCGTGGAAAAATCCAAAAGGCGGCGCGCCCGTTGCAGGGCAGTCCGCCGCCGGTTGGTGTTCATCCCTGTGTCCCTGGTCTCATCCTTGATGCCGGGCGTCCTGCCGGGTCATCCTTTTCTATAAGCGCCCTTGCGGGCTCCAGCACAACAGCGTACAGGCCATCGGCCTGCACGTGGGCGAGTCCCTGCCCTGTCGACATCCCTGTCCTGGCGCAATCCCTTCCGCCAGCCATTCATCCGTGGAGGCTCGTCCGTGAGCCGAAGCCCGTCCGTGGGACTCATCCGTGAGTCGCCGAGGAAGGCTCCGTCCTTCCTGGCCTGCGGGGCTTCATCCTCAAACCCAGCCTGCACTCAAATACTATCCCAGTTCAAGGTCGGACACAATCCGTTGAAGGTCCCGAACTGGAATCTCTCAAGGACCATTGTCGGCCTCAGACCTTGGTCTGAGTGCTTGTTGAATGGACTACTGCGTCTCTTACGATGCCGCCGCCAGGGTTGGGGTTCCAGATTCCCGGGCGCTCGTTCAATCTCGCGTGATGCCGGTCAAGCGGCGAAGACGGTAGAGCTTGTTTTTCCGGCTGTACGTGGCCAGCCTTCGAAGGATGGTCGACGGCATGATGGTCCCGGCTTTCACCGACAGGGTCACCCGGAGCATATCGGGCAACATCGCTCGTCGAGCTCCCCGCTGCAAGCGGTCGCTGTAGAAGCCCACCGCAAGGACTTCTTTCAACCCCATTCGAAGTAAGCACCCCATGAAGGGCCTCATTCTCGCCGGCGGCAAGGGGACGCGCCTGCGGCCGCTGACCTACACCAGCGCCAAGCAGCTGGTGCCCATTGCCAACAAGCCCGTGCTGTTCTACGCCATGGAGACGCTGGCCACGGCCGGCGTGCGCGACATCGGGGTCATCACCGGGGACACCCACGCCGAGATCGTGGCCGCGCTGGGCGACGGGTCGCGCTGGGACACCCGCGTCACATACATCCCCCAGGAGGCGCCGCTCGGACTGGCCCACGCGGTGCTCACCGCCGAGCCGTTTATACAGGACAGCCCCTTTGTGATGTTTCTCGGCGACAACCTCGTCAAGGACGGCATCGGGGATTTCGTGGGCGAGTACCAGCGGGAGAAGCCAACGTCGCTCATCTTGCTGTCGCCGGTCAAGCACCCGGAGGAATTCGGCAACGCGGAGATTTCCGAGGGGCGCATCGTGAAGCTGCGCGAGAAGCCGAAAAATCCACCCACGAATCTCGCGCTGGTGGGCGTGTATCTTTTCGATCAGACCATCTTCCGCGCGGCGCGCTCGCTGAAGCCATCGGCGCGCGGCGAGCTGGAGATCACCGAGGCCATCCAGAAATTGATCGAGGACGGCGAAAACGTCCGCTCGCACGTCATTACCGGCTGGTGGAAAGACACTGGAAAACTTGAGGACGTGCTGGAAGCCAACCAGATGATGCTGGAGAACCTGGAGCCGGCGCTGCTCGGATCCATCTCCGAAGATTCCGCGATCGCTGGCAAGGTGCGCGTGGAGGCCGGCGCGCAGGTGATCTCCAGCACCATCCGCGGACCCGCCGTCATCGGGGCCGGCGCGCGCCTGGAGAACGCCTACGTGGGCCCCTTCACCGCCATCGGCGAGCGGGTCACGATCACCCACAGCGAAGTGGAATATTCCATCGTGCTGGACGGCGCCTCCATTGTGGATCTCGGCGCGCGCATGGAAAACAGCCTGATCGGGCGCGACGCCAGCGTCTACAAGTGCAACACGCGGCCGCGCGCTGTTAATTTGATGATCGGCGACCACAGCAGAGTAGGCATCTTGTGACCTGGACCGGCAAGCGGGTCCTGGTTACCGGCGGGCTGGGATTTCTGGGGTCCAACCTCACCCGCGCCCTGGTCGCGGAGGGCGCCACGGTGCGGGTGCTGGACGCCCTGCTGGATCTGTACGGCGGCAACCGCTTCAATCTCGAGGGCGTGGATGCCCAGGTTTTCGTCGGGGACATCCGCGACGCCGACGTCGTGTCCCGCGCCGTGGAAGGCGTGGACGTGGTGTTCCACATCGCCGCGCAGACCTCGCACGTCGACTCCATGTCCGACCCCTACACCGATCTCGACATGAACTGCCGCGGCAACCTCATCGTGCTGGACGCGGTGCGCCGCCAGGGCGCGCGCCTGGTGTACGCGGGCACGCGGGGACAGTACGGGCGGTTGGCCTACGTGCCGGTCGACGAAAAACATCCCTCCAACCCCACCGACATCTACGGCATCCACAAGCAGGCCGCCGAGCAACAGTGTTTTCTGTGGGGGCGCGTGCACGGGTTTCCGGTGACCTCGCTGCGCATCAACAACACCTACGGCCCGCGCCACCAGATGAAGCATGGGAAATACGGGATTTTGAACTGGTTCATCCGGCTGGCCATGGAAAATCGCCCCATCACCGTGTACGAGCCGGGCCAGCAATTGCGCGACTACAACTACATAGACGACGTGACCGAGGCGTTTCTCCTGGCCGGCAGCCGCAACGAGGCGGTGGGGGAGGCGTTCAACCTGGGCTCCGGATCGTCGATCCGCTTCGTGGATCTGGTGGATGAAATTGTCAAAGCGGCCGGGACCGGCAAGCGCGTGATGATCCCCTGGCCGAAAGATCGGGAAGTGATCGAAGTGGGCGATTACCTCGCGGATATTTCCAAGATCGAGCAGTTCCTCGGCTGGCGCCCTCGGGTCGGGCTGGAGGACGGCCTGGCGCGCACGGTGGCCTTTTATCAGGCGCATCAAGAGGAATACTGGTCGTGAAGCGGCTGCTGGTCACCGGCGGGGCCGGATTCATCGGCAGCAACTTCGTGCGCTGGAGCCGCGAGGCGCATCCCGGCACCGGGATCGTGGTGCTCGACGCGCTCACTTACGCGGGACAGCGGGAAAACCTCGAGGGTCTCGACGGGGTGGAATTCGTCGAGGGGGACATCCGCGACGGCGCGCTGGTGGAGCGGCTCATGGCCGAGGTGGACGCGGTGGTGCATTTCGCCGCGGAATCGCACGTGGACCGCTCCATCCTGGAAGCCGAGACTTTTATCTCCACCAACGTGTATGGCACCTACGTGCTGCTCCAGGCGGCGCATAAAACGAAGGTCGGCCGCTTTTTGCACGTATCCACCGACGAGGTGTACGGCTCGATCGTCGAGGGCGCTTCCACCGAGCGCGACGCGCTGGCGCCCTCAAGTCCATACGCGGCCAGCAAGGCGGCCTCAGATATGATGGCGCTGGCCCACCGCACCACCTTCGGCACGCCGGTGGTGATCACGCGCTCGTCGAATAATTTCGGGCCATATCAATATCCGGAGAAATTGATCCCGCTGTTCCTGACCAACGCCATGCAGGACATCCCCCTGCCGCTCTACGGCGACGGCCTCAACATGCGCGACTGGCTGTACGTGGAGGACAACTGCGAGGGAATCGACGTGGTGCTGCATCGAGGTGAATTGGGAGAGATCTACAACATCGGCGCCGGCAACGAGCGCACCAACCGGGAGATCACCGACGCCATCCTCGGATTGCTGGGCAAGCCGTCCTCGCTGGTCCGCTACGTGGAGGACCGCCTGGGCCACGACCGCCGCTACAGCGTGGATATTTCCAAGGCGCGCGCCCTGGGGTGGCGGCCGCGGCACGACTTCGAGGAAGCGCTGGGGCTCACCGTGTCCTGGTACCAGACCAACGAGCCGTGGTGGCGGCGGATCAAGGAGCGCGGTCTGGGTTTCCAGAACTTCTACGCCTCCTATTACGGAAAGCGGATCGCGGAGGGAGAGTCCCGATGAAAATCCTCGTCACCGGCGCGGACGGAATGCTGGGCAAGGACCTGATGGCCATGCTCTCGCGCGATCCCGAGGTGATGGGCGTCAATCGCTCCGGCATGGACATCACCGACCTGGACAAGGTAAAGGACATGATCGCGCGCTACAAGCCGGTCGTGGTGGTGCACACCGCCGCTTTCACCGATGTTGACGGCTGCGAGTCCAAGCCCTGGGACGCCCTGCGCACCAACGCGGTGGGCACCCGCAACGTGTCGCTGGCCTGCATGGAAGTGGACGCGGCCATGCTGTACGTGAGCACCGACTACGTGTTCTCCGGCGCCAAGGCCGCCCCGTACACCGAGTGGGACACGCCGGACCCCATCAATCTCTATGGCCAATCAAAGTACGCCGGGGAGATCGCGGTAAAAGATCACCTGCGCAAGTTCTTCATCGTGCGCACGTCAGGATTATACGGCCGACACGGGAAGAGTTTCATCCAGAGCATCCTGCACGCGGCGCACGACAAGCCGGAATTGACCGTGGTCAACGACCAGATCTCCCTTCCCACGTACAGCCGCGACCTCGCCGACGCCATCTCGCGGCTGGTGAAGACGAAGCACTACGGCACCTACCACATCACCAACACCCACGAGAACTTCGGCATCTCGTGGCACGACTGGGCGGCGCTCATTCTGCGCGAGACGGGGATGGCCAACGTGCGGCTGACCCCCATCACCAGCGCCCAGCTCAACCGTCCGGCGCGGCGCCCCCCGTACAGCGCGCTGGGAAACACCTTCTTTTATCTCAGGGACTTCCCGACGATGCGGCCCTGTCACGAGGCGCTCACCGCGTTCTTGAAGGAAGTGGGCCTGAAGTAGCCGTTTGACCGATTGCGCAAGCCGAAGTGGCTTTCTATTATAGGAAACAGATACAGAGCCGGTCCAGGTAGCTTTCTGTTGAGGCCGGTGTCATAATGGGCCGGCGGGTCTTGCGTCACCAGGGAAACGTCTTCCGTCAGGGGGAGACGCGGCGCGGCCCGCGGGAGGACGCTTGCCCACTATCGATCCCAGGAACATGGGAAGCCGGGTCAGCTTCTACGGCGAGGGCGCGTACAAGTCGTTCAGCCCGGCCGGAGCAGTACCCGGCGTGGCCGCGCACGAGGCGGAGAACCACCGCTATTTTCAGCGCATGGCCGCGGCCGCCGGACAGATCCCCATCAACGCCGAGACCGAGCTGAAGGTCGGCTACGATCCCGCGCTGGGCCCGCCGTGGTGGTGGGCGGCGAGTCGCGCGTGCAATTGCTCAACGAGATGCCCAGGGGCGGGCAGCGGCTCGACTCGCGCACCGTCCTCATGGATCCGGCCAGCGATCCCAATTCCGCGCAGAGCCGTGAGAAAGCGGAGAGCAAGAAGCGCGCGGCGGCCGAGGCGATGGGCCAACGGAAGAAGCCGCACCAGCAGGGCACCGACAAGGTCGTCGTCGGGCAGCTTTCCACCATGAAGGCCAACCTCAGCACCGAGCTGGCCAAGTTGGACTCGGAGCTGGCGCGGCGCAAGAACGGAATTTCCGCCGAGGGGCCGGTGGCCCGCCAGGAGCCGACGCCCCAGTACGTGTCGCAGAAGCCGGATTCCGCCGCCCGGGCGGCGGAAGGGCAGGCGGTGGCCCAGGCGCAGGCGATTGCGGATGCGCGGCTGGAAAGCTCGCCGGCGGTCGAACCGCTGCCAGCGGACGATTCCGCGCCGCTGGCCGAGGCCTCAATGCTCGGGCAGGCGCAGGCGGCCTCGGTGGAGCGCGTGGGCGCTTCGGCGGATGAGGCGGCGCGCTCCCAGTCGGACAAGACGGCGCGGGTAGAAGCCAGCGGCGAGGCGCAGGCCGAGAAGAACGCCCGCATCGACGCGGCGGCGCGCGCGCTGGGCCGCACCGCGGCACGGGCAAAGGCACGCGGACAGGCGGTGGCAACGCAGCCCCCGCGGGTGACTTCGGTGGCGGAAGCGGCGGCGCGCGCGCTGG
>Ga0194131_10004228_pt1 | contig 21900 bp, 19 predicted proteins | sample TA2KigO120mmetaG_FD_148631 | JGI IMG/M metagenome (GOLD analysis project Ga0194131, IMG submission 148631) | Freshwater microbial communities from Lake Tanganyika, Tanzania - TA2015053 Kigoma Offshore 120m | ecosystem: Environmental > Aquatic > Freshwater > Lake | place: Tanzania: Lake... | reverse complement strand
CCTCCGCCTCGTCTTTCACCACGCCTTCGCCGTTGGCATAACTGAGGCCGAGGTTGTATTGCGCCTGGGCATATCCCTGATCTGCCGCCTTGCGATACCACTTCACCGCCTCCGCCTCGTCTTTCACCACGCCTCGGCCGTTGTCATACATGACGCCGAGGTTGAATTGCGCCGAGGCATGTCCCTGATCTGCCGCCTTGCGATACCACTTCACAGCCTCAGCCTCGTCTTTCACCACGCCTTGGCCTTCGGCATAACTGAGGCCGAGGTTGAATTGCGCGGCTGCATGTCCCTGATCTGCCGCCTTGCGATACCACTTCACAGCCTCAGCCTCGTCTTTCACCACGCCTCGGCCGAAATCATAACTGACGCCGAGGTTGAATTGCGCTGTGGCATCGCCCTGCTCAGCCTTCCGAAGCTGGAACTTGTGCGCTAACTGTTGGCCTTCGGCTCTCTGTGCCGGCGTCAAACGGCTCTCAATAATCGCGATAGCCTGCTGTGCGTTCTCGTCCCTCCCTTCGGCCGCGAGCAATATCCACTTGTAACCCTCGACTTCGTCCTTTGGAACGCCTTCGCCTAGGACATACTTGGTGCCGACTGCGAGCTGCGCACCGGGAAATCCCAGCTCGGCGGCTTTGCGATACCACTTCACCGCCTCCGCCGCATCCTTCGTCACGCCTACTAAGCCTTTTTCATACGCTAAGGCGAGGATGAACTGCGCCGCGGCATCTCCCCTTTCAGCATTCCGTCGCAGTTCTGCCATCTTTTCGGCATCAGCCTTTTCCTGTCCTCCAACCACTGCCTGCGTCATGCACAGCACAACCGCAGCGCACAACAGCGCTCCGAGGGATTTCATGGCTGCATGGTAACTCCCGGGAACCTTCAGTTGCAAGCGACGACGTTGCGATTGACGGCTTCCGCGCGCATCCGCGGATGCGTGAGCGTCTTCTGCAAAGCCTTCTCTCCTCGCTTTGCGAAGGGAGAAGGTGGCCGCAGGCCGGATGAGGGGTGCGAAGACCGAGGACGTTCGGTTGCACTGCGCACGAAGGCCAACGTGATTGAACCAAACCCCTCACCCCGGCCCTCTCCCCTTGCTCCGCAAAGGGAGAGGGAGGAGGCGGCGCGCGGGACTACGCGGCGGCGCACTGCTTCACGGCCTCGACACAGCGGGGGCAGAGGGTGGGATGTTCGGTGTTGGTGCCGACTTCGGTTTCCCAGTGCCAGCAGCGCTCGCACTTTTGGCCGTCGGCTTTGGTCACCTGATATTGAATCTTCTGCCCGCCGTTCGCGGATGCAGCCAGCTCGACGGTGAGCTGCGAGACGTTCAGCAGTTCCTGAAGTTCATTCAGGTGTCGCGTCCCGACTTCGATCGAATCCCAAGTCCCCCCAATCTGGACTTTGCTCTCCAGGTTCTTGCCGATGACGCCCTTCTTCCGCTCGGCTTCGATGGGGGCAAATGCCATTTCTCGAAGCCGCAACCACGCGGTCCAGCTTGTTCTCTCCTCCTCAGACAGCAAGAAGGTCAGCGGCGTCCACGCGGCGGCGTGGACGGAGGCCGTCGGTTTGCCGGGGATGAACTCCCACGCTTCTTCCGCGGTGAAGGCGAGCACGGGCGCGAGCATCTGGCAGAGGCGCGTGACGATGCGGTGCAGCGCGGTTTGGGTCGAGCGGCGGCGCGGCGAGTTGGCGGCGTCGGTGTAGAGGCGGTCCTTCACCACGTCGTGGTAGATCGCGCTCAACTCGACGGCGGCGAACTGGCTGAGCTTCTGATACACGACGTGGAACTCGTAGGCGTCGTAGGCGGCGGCAATATCGGCTTCGAGCCTGGCGAATTCGCCGAGTATCCAGCGGTCGAGTCCGGTGAGCTGGTCGTCGGGCACGGTGTGCTTCGCGGGGTCGAAGTCGTAGAGGTTCGAGAGCTGGTAGCGGAGGGTGTTGCGGAGCAGGCGGTAGGTCTCGGCGACTTTCTTGATGCGCTCCTCGCTCACGGTGATGTCGCTGCGGTAATCCTGCGAGGCGACCCAGAGGCGGATGACGTCCGCGCCGTAGTCCTTGATGTAGCGCTCGGCGGTCTGCGGCTTTTCGTAAGCGCCCTGGCCTTGCTTGCTCTTGGAAACTTTCTGGCGGTCCTCGTCCACCATGAAGCCGTGGGTGAGGACGGTCTTGAATGGAGCCGAGCCATTGCCCGCGAGCGAGAGGAGCAGGGAGGATTGGAACCAACCGCGGTGCTGGTCGGAGCCTTCGAGGTAGATGTCGGATTGGAAGGCGTGGTCGGTGGTGCGCGGTGCGTGACCGGAGGCGGAACCACCGCGCAGCTCGGGGCGGTGCGCGACAACGGCGCGGCTGGAACTGCCGGAATCAATCCACACGTCGAGTGTGTCGGCGGATTTGGCGACGGCTTCGGCACCGTTCCAACCGGCGGGCTTTACAAGCGACCACAGTTCGGCGGCGGTTTTCTCGAACCACACATTGGAGCCGTGTTGCTCGACGAGCGCGGCGACGTTGCGGACGACCTGCGCGTCGAGGATGGCGTTGCCCTGCGCGTCGTAGAACGCGGGCAGCGGAACGCCCCACGAGCGCTGGCGCGAGATGCACCAGTCGGGGCGGCCCTTGACGGCGGCCTCGATGCGGCTCTTGCCCCAGTCGGGGATCCATTGCACGCGGTTGATCTCGTCGAGGGCGAGCTGGCGGAAGGTCTGGGGAGCGCCGGCCTCCGGCCGGTTGTTCGACGCGTGGTCAATGCGGATGAACCACTGGTCCATCGCGCGGAAGATGATGGGCGTCTTGCTGCGCCAGCAGTGCGGGTAGCTGTGGTGATATTTCTCCTCGCCGAGCAGGGCGTTGCGGGCGCGGAGTTCGTGGAGGACGGCGCGGTTGGCGTCGCTTTCGCCGTGTTTCTCGAGCAACGACTTGCCGGTCATCTCGGCGGGCATCTGCTGGTCGCGCGGCAGGTCGTTGGTGAAGGCGAGGCAGCCGTCGTCGCTGACGGGCGAGTAGATGGGCAGGCCGTTTTGCCGGCCGAGGTTGTAGTCGTCGAGGCCGTGTCCGGGGGCGATGTGGACGAAGCCGGTGCCGGTGTCGTTCGTCACGAAGCTGTCGCCGGTGAAGAGCCGGCCGGTGCGCGCGCAGAAGGGGTGCTCGTATTCGAGCGTGGCGAGTTCGTCGCCGGTCATGGTGCGGATGATCTCGTAGCCGTTCCAGCCGCATTTCTGCGAGACTTGGGAGAGCAGTGAATCGCAGACGATGTAGGTGTCGCCGTTCGCGTGGACCATCGAGTAGTAGAACTTGGTGCTGAAGGCGACGGCGAGGTTCGCGGGCAGCGTCCACGGCGTGGTGGTCCAGATGACGAGGAAGGTGTTCGGCTCGTCCTTGAGCTTGAAGCGGACGTAAACGCTCTGGCTGACGTGGTCGGCGTATTCGACCTCGGCCTCGGCGAGCGCGGTGCGGCACGGGATGCTCCAATACACGGGCTTCTTGCCGCGATAGACGAAGCCCTTCTCGACGATGTCGGCGAAGAGGCGCAGTTCGTCGGCCTCGTATTCCCTGTCGAGCGTGAGGTAGGGGTGGTCCCAGTCGCCGAACACGCCGAGGCGCTTGAACTGCTCGCGCTGGATGCCGATGAACTTGCGGGCGTAGGCGTCGCAGGCCGTCCGGATCGACGCGGGGTCGGCGGCAGTGTTGCCGGCCTTGCGCATCTCCTGCGAGACCTTGAACTCGATGGGCAGCCCGTGGCAGTCCCAGCCCGGAACGTAAGGCGCGTCGAAGCCGCGCAGCGTTTTGTATTTTACGATGATGTCCTTGAGAATCTTGTTCAGCGCGGTGCCGATGTGGACGTCGCCGTTGGCGAAGGGCGGGCCGTCGTGGAGGACAAACTTGGGCCGGCCCGCGCGCGCCTTCTGGATTTGGCCGTAAACGTCCTCGCGCTGCCAGCGTTCGAGCCGTTGCGGCTCGCGCGTGACGAGGTCGGCCTTCATGGCGAAGTCCGTGCGCGGCAGATTGAGCGTGTTCTTGTAGTCCATGTCGCGGGCCAAGGAGCGGCGAAGCTAGCAACCGTCGGTGGGCGAGGCAAGATTCGGGTGCTGGCCGAATCGGCTGAACGGTGGCTGCCCTGCCTCGAACCCGTTGCAGGGCGTGGGATTCACGCCGGAGCGACCAAGGAAGCGCTGGCTAAGCCACGAAGACACGAAGGACACAAAGGACGGGAAGGGGAAAGGCTCGTCGTTCCCGCCTTCTGCGTGTCCTGCGTGTTTTTGTGGTTGGAGAGATGGTTCAGTGCTTCCCTAACGAGCCGCGCGCGGGCACGGCCTTGGACTTGGGGGAGAAGACGGGCATGGCGGAGGTTTCCCGTGGTGTTCAAAAATCGTCCAGCCGAATCTTTGATAGCCAGAAGCGCGTGCGGCTGGTAAGAACACTGCCGCAGCCTGCGTGAACCAACCCGTCCGCGGCTGCACGCCCGGCACGGCGGGGAACCCGCGAGCAGCGGATCCGTTGAACCAACATGAAACCCAGTCAGTCCTCCTTCATCCCCCGCCGGGCGGCCTTCACCCTCATCGAACTGCTTGTGGTCATCGCCATCATTGCGATCCTGGCGGGGATGCTGCTGCCGGCGCTGAGCAAGGCGAAGGCGAAGGCTCAAGGTGCGTCGTGCCTTGCCAACATGAAGCAGCTCCAGCTTGCGTGGGAACTCTACAAGGACGACAACGACGACCGAATGGTCAGGAACATCAACTATCCCGACTTGAACACGCTAGGTTCGAACGGGGCGATTGGAACGAACGATACGTGGTGCACTGGATGGATGAGGCCCGCACCGACCTACGTGGCGGCGAGCGTGACCAATGTCAGCTACTTCATGAACGCGTTGATGGGACGGTATTCACAAGCACCGGGAATCTACAAGTGCCCTTCGGATAAGTTCGATTTCCCCGACCCGACTGTGCCACGAGGACGTGTGCGAAGCGTTGCAGCAAGCAACTTCATGAACGGCGACCGATGGGCTGCCCAACCCGCAAACTACCACGGGACCGCGAACCTGCCGGTCTACCGGCGTGTATCAGAAGTGCTTGTGCCTTCAGATCGTTTGGTATTCCTCCATGAGGATCCAAACACTCTCGATGATGGTGTCACGCTGAACGTGATTGACCTGCCGGGGAGCGCGAACAACACGCGATTCGGCAATGTTCCAGCTGCGCTGCATAACGGTTCCACGAGCTTCAGTTTCGTGGATGGCCATGCGGAGCATCGAAAATGGAACTCTGTTGCGCTCAACCGTGGCGTTCCCGTGCCCGTGACGACGAGCGCGACGGATGCAATCTGGTACAAGCAGAGGCTGCACCACGCTTACCAGCAATAAGTGATGGGAAGGCATTACTGAAGTCCAACCGGGTCTTTGCGCTTGGCCGAGCCTTTTGCCGGCATCGCCAGCATTTAGGATCTGATTGACCCAGTCGGGCCGTCTGGGAGCTGTTCGCATTCCTCTCCTTACAGGCAGTCCATCCTTGGCCGTTCATGAATGCGACCATGGGTGTCCTCGCCCTCGGTTCGGGTTTGTTCTGCCCGGCGCGGAGGCGTCCGTCACGCCCGCCAAGCTCCCGGTGTTCACGGGCCTCGAAGACGGCATGCCCGGCATCACGCCCGACCCCGGGTTTGCGAAGAACGGATGGATTTACCTGAACCGATCGTTGCCGGAGACGTTCAAGGACGAGAAGGCCGGCGGGAAGGCGGGCATCATCCGCACGTCGCGCTTCACGCTCCGGGGCGACACCGGCACGACGACGGCGGCGAAGTAGAGGCGGGGGACGGGTCCGTTCGACGGCTGCGACAGGAGGCTCGACGACGGGCGGCATCGTGGCTAGCCTGCCTGCCATGAAGCAAACCATTTTGCCCGCCTGTTGCGCGCTTGCGCTGCCCGCCGCCCTGTTCGCCCTCGCGTTCAACCCGCAGGAGAAAAGCACCGGCGACCAAATCGTGATCGAAGTCCCCGCGCCCGTGAAGGCGCTCATCCAGCGCGAGACGGCCGGGGCCAAGGTGATCGAGTTTGGCCGCAGCAACGAGGATGGACGGCTCATCTACGAGGCCGTGGTGAGCATGGACGGCCGCGAATACACCGTGCGCTGCGACGCGGGGGGAAACCTGAAGCGAATCGAACTCCGCACGCGCGACCAGGACCGGAAGCCGTTGCGCCTCGACGACCTGCCCGCGCCGATCAAGGCGGCGTTTCAGAAGCAGGCGAAGGGCGGCGTGATCCTCGAAGTCGAGATGCAGCAGGTGGAGTATTCCGCGGTTGCGAACATCAACGGCCAGAAATACCACGTGACGGTGAATTCAGACGGGCACCTGCTCAAGAAGGAGCCGGTCGGGGAGTAAGCGGCGTGACGAGGATTGTGAAACCGAAACCGGGTTTCGAACGCGCGTGAATTTCCCAGGTCCGGCAGTGACATCACTCACTTCCGCTTTCGGGCGATGCTGTAGATCGGGTGCTCGTCGAGCAGGTTGTTGTGCAAGCCGGTGATCTGGTCGGGCCGCCAGAAGTTCACGCCGGCGTAGAAGTAGAGCGGGAGGATGGGGAGTTCGTCGCGCACCAGGATCGTCTCGGCCTCGCGCAGCATCGCGGCGCGGCGCTTCGGGTCGGGCTGGAGGTTGGCGTCGCGGACGAGCTGGTCGTAACGGGCGTGTTTCCAGCCGGTGCGGTTGTTGCCGTTGTTGCTCATGAACATGTCGAGGAACGTGTTCGGGTCGTTGTAGTCGCCGATCCAACTGCTGCGGGCCAGGTCGTAGTCGAGCGCGCTGAGCGCCGCGAGATACACCTTCCACTCGACGGCGCGCAGCTCCATCGAGATGCCGAGTTCCTTCTTCAACATCGCCTGCAACTCCACGCCGATCTGCTTGTCGGCTTCGCCGGTCTTGAACAGGTATTGGAATGCCGGGAAGCCCTTGCCACCGGGAAAGCCCGCGTCGGCCAGCAGTTTGCGAGCGAGCTCGATGTCGCGGCTGAGCCCGTCCGGCGGCTCGTAAACCGCCATGCCCTTGGGCGTGAAGTGCGACGCGACCTTCTCGCCACTCTTGGTGATGTTCTCGACGATGCGGCGCTTGTCGAACGCGAGCGCGAGCGCCTTGCGGACGCGCGGGTCGTCGAACGGTTTGCGCGTGACGTTGCAGCGGATGAAGTAAGTGCCGAGGTAGTCGAAGAGGTGGCAGTCGGGGCGCCGTCGCAATTCGTCCATGAGCTCCGAGGGGACGAGGTTCTTGTCCCAGATGATGTCAGCGGCGCCGGTGAGGTAGAGGTTGAGCGCGGTCGCGGCCGATTCCATCGGGAGAAAATCCACGACTTCGCTTCGGACGGATTGCGTGTCGTAGTGCCGCGGGTTGCGGCGGAGGCGGATCTTGTCGTGGACGCGCCACGAAACGAGTTCGTAGTGCCCGTTCACGGGGACGGGCGGTGTCATGAGCCAGCGGTCGCCGTGCCGCTCGATCCAAAACCGCGGGACGACGGCCAGCGTGGGAAACGCGCACAGCTCGAGAAAGAACGGCGTCGGGCCGGTGAGTTCCACTCGCACGGTGCGCGGGCCGGTCGCGCGCACTGCGACGTCCTCCGGGGTGAACGGTTTCCCGGTGACCGGGTTGGTCCTGGCGACGTTGAATTCCTCGGCGTTGCGGATGAAGTAAAGCTGCCCGGCGTATTCCGAGGCCGTGAGCGGGTCGAGCGCACGCCGCCAGGACCACGCGACGTCGTCCGCGGTGATCGGCTGCCCCGTGGACCAGACGGCGTTGCTGCGGAGATGGAATGTGTAGACGCTCCCGTCGGGCGAGAGGTCCCAGCGCTCCGCAAGCGCGGGCACGGGAGTGGCGTTGACCGGTTCGAGGCGTGTGAGCCCCTCGAACATCGACCGCACGACGCGCATTTCGGGCTGCCCCGTGATGATCGCCGGGTCGAGTGACTCGGGCTCGGCGCCGTTGATGATGACAAGGTCGGCGGGCGGTTCGCGTCGCGCGCAACTTGCGAGCAGCGCCACGACGATGGATGCCAGCGCGAGGGACGTGAGGAATCGGTCCGGCCGCGCGGAGGGTTGATCGAAAGCCGTCGAACTCATGGCGCCGGCTCCCAGCATCGGACTGCTACTGCTTCGGTGAAGGCGCCGTCGTGGGAGCGGGCGAGGGCGTCGCGGCGGACGGCGTCACCGCGCTGGTCGGGGCGTTGGTCGCGGCGGGGCTGTTGGTCGCGGCGGGGCTGTTGGTCGCGGGCGGTGTGTTCGTCAGCGCGAGCTTCGGCGTTGGCGTGCCGATGACGGCGGGGGTTGTCGTTGCGTTTGTCGAGGCGGGCGTGACTTCGCCGGCGGCCTTCTCGAGTTCCTTTTCGACGCCGCTCTTGCCCTGCTTCGCGCGCGCGTCGATGACGTAGAGCGTGAGCGAGAGGCCGAGAAAAACAGCGGCGGCATACTTGGTGACCTTGGTCAGCACGTTGCCGGAGCCCGCGCCGAACAGCGCGTCGGTCGCGCCGGTCGCGAACGCCGCGCCGCCGAGGCCGGACTCTTTCTTGGGGAGCTGAATCAGGATCAGCAGGATGAGCAGCAGGCAGTCGACCACGAGCACGAAGGTCATCAGTCCGGTCAGGAAGTTCATGAGGTTGGTTGTTCGCTAATCGAGTTCTTCACAATGTCCGAAAAATCTCGCACCGCGAGCGATGCACCGCCGACGAGCGCGCCATCGACATCCGGCTGGCTCATCAATTCACGCGCGTTCGCGGGCTTGACGCTGCCACCGTATTGGATGCGGACGCGGCGCGCAACGGAATCGTCGAACATCGCCGCGAGCTGCCGGCGGATGAAGGCGTGGACTTCCTGCGCCTGGGCGCTGGTTGCGGTGCGTCCGGTGCCGATCGCCCAGACCGGTTCGTAGGCAAGGATCGTCTCCGTCATCTGTTCCTTCGAAAGCCCGGCCAGGCTGCCGCGCACCTGGGTGCCGACGACTTTCTCCGTCTCATTCGCCTCGCGCTCGGCCAGCGTCTCCCCGACGCAGACGATGGGCTTGATGGATTGCGCATGAGCGGCAAGCGCCTTCTTGGAGACGGTTTCATTGGACTCGCGCTGGAACTGACGGCGCTCGGAGTGGCCGAGGATCACGTAACGCACGAGGAACTCCTTGAGCATGCCGGCGCAGATTTCACCGGTGAAGGCGCCGAAGTTCTGCTCGCTCATGTTTTGCGCGCCCAGCCGGAGACTCGACCCCTCGATGGCCTGCGAGACGGCTTCCAGCGCGGTGAACGGCGGGCAGACGACGACATCGACTTCCTTGATGTTCGCAAGTTCGCGCTTGAGGCCATCCACAAGCGCAAGCGCCTCGGCGACGGTCTTGTTCATCTTCCAGTTGCCGGCGATGATCAGTTTGCGCTCTTTGTCCATGGGATCAGCCTCATCGTGTCAACCTCACGCATCCGTCAGCGCCGCGACGCCGGGAAGCACCGCGCCTTCGAGGAATTCGAGGCTCGCGCCGCCGCCGGTGCTCATGAACGTCACCTTGTCGCCGAGGCCGGACTGGTGCAGCGCCTTCACGCTGTCGCCGCCGCCGATGATGCTTGTGGCCCGGTTCTGCTGCGTGGCTTCGGCCACGGCGCGCGCGACGGTGTTCGTGCCGCCGGCGAAGCGCTTGTCCTCGAACATCCCCATGGGGCCGTTCCACAGGATCGTCTTCGCCGTGCGAATCACCTCGGCGTAGCGCGCCGACGTGGCGGGACCGATGTCGAAGCCTTTCTCCGCATCGGGAATGTCGGGCGTGCCGAGCACGCGGGGATTTTCATAGGAGAACACCGGCTTGCCCTTCTTGTCGACCTTGCCCGTGTCCACGGGTGTGGCGACGACGTTGTCGGTCGGCAGCAGGAATTGGACGCCGCGGGCTTTGGCCTTTTCGATCGCGGCGAGCGCGACGGAAGTTTTGTCCGGCTCGACGAGCGACTTCCCGACCTTGAACCCTTGGGCGAGCTTGAACGTGTAGGCCATCGCGCCACCAATGAGGAGGGTGTCGGCCTTCTCGATGAGCCGGTCGATGACGGCGATCTTGTCGGAAACCTTTGCGCCGCCGAGGATGACGACGAACGGCTTGGCGGGACTTTCGAGTTCCTCGCCGAGGAACTTGAGTTCGCGTTCCATCAACAGGCCCGAGGCGCACCGGCCGCCGCGCGAAGCGATGGCGCGGGCGACGCCTTCCGTGCTGGCATGCGCGCGGTGGGCCGCGCCGAACGCGTCGTTCACATAGACGTCCGCGAGGCGCGCGAGTTGCGAGGCGAAGGACTCCGCGTTCGCCTCCTCCTCGCCGTGGTAGCGCGTGTTCTCGAGGAGCAAAATGTCGCCGTTCTGCAACGCGCCGACGGTCTTCTCGACCTTCTCGCCGGTGCATTCATCCACGAAAGCCACCGGGCGGCAGATCATGTCGGCAAGCTTGGCCGCCACAGGCCGCAACGACATGGACGGTTCGCGTTTGCCCCCGGGCCGGCCGAGGTGCGCGGCAAGGATGACCCGCGCGCCCGCGCCCACCAGCAGGTCGAGAGTCCCAAGCGTCTCGCGGATGCGTGTGGTGTCGTTGATGACCATCACGCCGTCCTCTTCCTCCATCGGCACGTTGTAGTCCACGCGGACAAGCACACGCTTGCCGCGCACATCGAGGTCTCTGACGCTGAGTTTCGCCATCGTCCGGAAAAACAGGCGCGACAGGATAGCCAAGGGCAGGGGGCAGTCAAAAGGAATTCGCCCCGAAACCCGTCGCGCGGGTCTGCGTGCAACCTCCGGCCGAGTCTCTTTCTGCAAGGGGTGAACTGAACGCAGCAGAAGAAAGGCAACCCTATGCATCCGGACCTCGCACTCGTCGGCCTTGGCGCCGGGGAAATCATCCTCTTGCTCGTGCCCGGCCTCGGCGCCGTCGCGCTGATCGTCGCGGAGGCGTCGGACTTCACGCTCACCGCCACGGGCATGACGCTCGGCACGCCGCGTTCCATGGCGCCCGGGCAATTCGAGCGGCCGGCCCAACCCATACATGAGATTCGACGCAATGAGAATCCGCAAGACTGCGGGCGGCCCCGGCCAGTCCGGTCGCCCTGTTTGACTCGCCCCTCAACTCCGTGCTTTGATCGGGCAATCCGTTCCCGCGCCATGCTCGCACGTCTCGCATTCCCGGCACCCGCCCTTTTCGCCGCGCTCGTCTCCCTTGCCGCGTCGCCTGCGCCCGACGGCAATGGAAGCTTCGTCACATCGAGCGACTCGCGCGAGGGACTCATTGGTTGCTGGACGAAGAACTTTCCCGTGACGGGCGGCGCGCATCATCGGTTCGAGGCGTGGCACCGTCGCCGTGGTCGAAGTGGACCTCAACAAGCGCCTGCACTGGCAAAGCCTCGGCGACTTCAAGGCGGAGATGTTGCGACACCGGCCGGGGGTGGCGGGTGAATAGGGTGTGACCCGTGTGAAGTAGAAGCCATGCTCAAGGCCCTGTTCAATCCGCCCCCGTTGACGACTCAACGCAAATGGGCTGCGCTGGCAGTCGCGGTCATCGCCGACGCGGCCCAAATCCCGCTGACCGCCGTGCCCGGTGCGCCGCAAATCGTGGACGCCATCACGATGGTCGTGACTTCGCTGGTGATTGGCTTCCACCCGCTGCTGTTGCCGACGTTCATTCTCGAGCTCGTGCCGCTGGCCGACATGCTGCCGTCGTGGACCGGTTGCGTGATGGCTGTCATCCTCCTGCGCGGCCGTGGCCCGCACGTGGTGGACGTGGAAAGCGTGAAAGTTCCACCGCCGGTCGCCGTGCCGCCGCCTGCGCCGCCGCCCGCGGCCATCCCGCCGAAGATTGATCCTACGAAGTGAGCGCGGCCGCGGGAAAGGCCGGGTTGTTCGACGCGCTCAAGGGCTGTCTCATGGGCGCGCGCGCGCCGCTGCCTTGCCTGGAACTCGGCGCGAAGCCCGGCATGAGCGAGGGTGCGCGTCCCTTCTCTTGCGCGCCATCGGCGGCCCCGCCGGACATGACCGCGATCGTCGGGAAGATTTTGGAGAACGCCGCGACCGCACGCGGCGCGAAATAGCGCCGTCACGCCTTCGCGATCAACTGCCGGAGCACGAAGGGCAGGATGCCGCCGTGCTGGTAGTAGTCCACCTCGATGGGCGTATCAATGCGACAGCGGACTGGCACGTCCTGCGACTGGCCGTTCGCGCGCGTGATGCGGAGCGTGAGGTCCTGCTGCGGCTTGATGGCCGCGGTGAGGCCGAGCACGTCGTAGGTCTCGGTCCCGTCGAGGCCGAGCGACTGCGCGGTGGTGCCGTCCTTGAATTGCAGCGGCAGCACGCCCATGCCGACGAGGTTCGAGCGGTGGATGCGCTCGAAGCTCTGCGCGACGACGACTTTCACGCCGAGCAGGTTCGTGCCTTTCGCAGCCCAGTCGCGCGAAGAGCCGGTGCCGTATTCCTGTCCGGCAATCACGATGAGCGGCGTGTTCGTGCCGCGATACACGATGGCGGCGTCGTAGATGGGCATGAGTTCGCCGGACGGCTGCAGCTTCGTCACGCCGCCCTCGGTGCCGGGGACCATCAGGTTCTTGATGCGAACATTGGCGAAGGTGCCGCGCGTCATCACGCGGTCGTTGCCGCGCCGCGAGCCGTAGCTGTTGAAGTCCGCCACGCTCACGCCGTGCTCGATGAGATAGCGGCCGGCGGGCGAACTCTTCTTGATCGAGCCCGCGGGGGAGATGTGGTCGGTCGTGACGCTGTCGCCGAAGATGCCGAGGGCGCGCGCGCCTCGGATCTCCGCGAGGCTGCCGGGTTGGAGCGAGAAGTCCTCGAAGAACGGCGGTTCCTGGATGTAGGTGCTCTCGCGGTCCCACTCGTAGGCGTTGCCGGCGCTTGACGGGATTTCGTTCCACTTGGGGTTCGCCTTCGCGAAGTCGCCGTAAAGTTTGCGGAACACGTCCGGACGCAGTGCCGCGCCGAGCAGGTCTCGGATTTCCTTCATCGTCGGCCACACGTCGCGCAGGAACACCGGGTTGCCGTCGCTGCCGGTGCCGAGCGGTTCGGTCGAGAGGTCCACGTCCACGCGGCCCGCGATGGCGAACGCGACGACGAGCGGTGGCGACATGAGGAAGTTGGCCTTCACCGCCTGATGCACGCGCGCTTCGAAGTTGCGGTTGCCGGAGAGCACGCTCGCGGCGATGAGGTCGTTGTCCGCGATGGCCGCCTCGACCTGCGCGGGCAGCGGGCCGGAATTGCCGATGCACGTGGTGCAGCCGTAGCCGACGGTGTGGAAGCCGAGCTTGTCGAGGTCATCCTGCAAGCCGGTCGTTTCCAGGTAGTCGGTGACGACGCGCGAGCCGGGCGCGAGCGAGGTCTTCACGACGGGATTCACCGTGAGGCCGCGCGCGACGGCTTTGCGCGCGAGCAAGCCGGCCGCGAGCATCACGCTCGGGTTCGACGTGTTCGTGCAGCTTGTGATGGCGGCGATGAGCACGCTGCCGTGGCCGATGTGCGTGTTGAAGCGCGGAAATGCCGACAGCGGCAGCTCCTGCGGCACGTCGGGAGTCGGGTGCTGGTCGCGCATTTCGGATTCGCTCGGCTCGACGTCCTTGCGGTGGCCGTAGCTGTGGTCGGTCTCGTGCGCGTGTGCCGGACTCTGCACACGGACGGCGGAGTAAAGGTCGTTGGCGTCCTGACCAAAGCCGTTCTCCGTGAGCGGGCGCGTGAGCGACGACTGGAATTCAAACTTGAGACGGCTCAGCTCGATGCGGTCCTGCGGCCGCTTGGGGCCGGCGACGCTCGGAATGATCGTGCCGAGGTCGAGTTCGATGGATTGCGAGTAGTCCACGTCGCCTCTCTTCGGGATGCCCCACAAGCCTTGCGCGCGGTGGTAGTTCTCGTAAGCGCGGCAAAGCTCGTCGCTGCGGCCGGTCGCACGCAGAAACTTCACGCACTCCTCGTCCACGGGGAAGTAGCCCATCGTCGCGCCGTATTCGGGCGCCATGTTCGCAATGGTTGCGCGGTCGGTGACGGACAAGCCCGCCGCGCCGGGGCCGAAGAATTCGACGAACTTCCCGACGACCTTTGCCTTGCGCAGCATCTGCGTGATGGTGAGAACGAGGTCCGTCGCCGTGACGCCTTCCTGAAGCGCGCCGGTGAGGTGAACGCCCACGACATCTGGCGTGAGGAAATAAACCGGCTGACCGAGCATGCCCGCCTCGGCCTCGATGCCGCCGACGCCCCAGCCCACGATGCCGAGGCCGTTGATCATCGTCGTGTGTGAGTCCGTGCCGACGAGGGTGTCGGGATAATAGACGTTTCCCGCGCTGAGCACGCCCTTCGCAAGAAACTCAAGGTTCACCTGATGCACGATGCCGATGCCGGGCGGCACGACTTTGAATGTGTCGAACGCCTGCATGCCCCACTTGAGAAACTGATAGCGCTCGCGGTTGCGCTGGAACTCGAGGTCGAGGTTGCGCGTGTAAGCCTGCGTGTTGCCCGCGAAGTCCACTTGCACCGAGTGGTCCACCACGAGGTCCACCGGCACGAGCGGTTCGATGATCTTCGGGTTCTTGCCGAGCTTCGCCACGGCCGAGCGCATCGCCGCGAGGTCCACGAGCAGCGGCACGCCGGTGAAGTCCTGCAACACGATGCGCGCGACGACGAACGGGACTTCCTCCGTGCGCGCCGCATTGGCCTTCCACGCGGCGAGCGCGCCCACGTTTTGCTCCGTGACGCGCGAGCCGTCGCAGTTGCGCAGGACCGACTCGAGCACGACGCGGATGGAAACCGGAAGCCGTGAAATCTGGATGCCGAGCGCGGAGCCGAGTGCGGGGAGCGAGTGGAGGGAGCCTTGCGTGCCGTTGCCGAGGTCGAAGGGTTGCAGCGTGTTGAAGAAGTTGGATGTGCTCATAGGGCGCCCCGTCGCGTCTCAGGTGCAGGGCGGTGGCAAAATGACGTTTCAGACCGGGAAGTGTCAAGCGAGCGGACGACACTCGGACCGGGCGCGTCGCCCCGTGATGGGCGGCGGCGACCGGTTCGGACAGAATCGCCCAACCGACACGTGATCACGAATCTTCTCGAGCGGCGATTCGACCTGCGCGCGAATGACACATCCGTCCGCACGGAGTTGCTCGCGGGCACGACGACGTTCCTGACGATGGCTTACATCATCTTCGTGCAGCCGGCGGTGTTGTCGGGCGCGATGATGCTCCGCAGCGTCACGCGTATCGCGTGGGACGACTACACGGAGTGCGTGCCGGCATTTCTCGTGATGGTGGGAATCCCGTTCGGCTATTCCATCGGCGACGGGCTCGCGCTCGGCTTCATCGCGTATCCGGTGGTGAAATGTCTGGCAGGGTGTGGCTGCGAGTTGAAATGGCCCGTGATCGTCGTCGCGCTGCTGATGCTCACCTGCTTCGTCCTTGGGCGCGGCAGCGTGGGATAGCGCGCCAGCGAACGCTCACCGTGGCGCGGTTTGCCGGTGCTTGATCCAACGGCTGCCCAGTTCCATCAACGTCCGCGTCTTGAGCAATCGTTCAGCCAGGGGAAACACCACGCGCTCCTCCCTGTCGAAATGCTTGCGCGATGCCAGCACCGCTTCCACCAACTTCTCGCGCGCCTTTGCCACCGTCCGCGCCTTGCGCGCCGCCTCGAGTGCGTGTTCGATCGCCTCGTGCTCGTGATGAAACGTCTCGCGCTGCCCGATCTGGTCCATGCAATGATCCAGCGGGTCCATCAATAACTCGTGCTCCATCTCCGAGTGCGCCTTGAGCATGGACTCGAGCAATGCCGCCTGCGACCGCACCTCGGCCAGCGTGCGCATCCGCGGCGCGCCCGCCTCGACCGAGTCGAAGAGATTGTGAAACACGAAATGCTCCGCGAGCAGGACGTCGGTGATTTTCATCGTTTGGGAATGCGTGCGGCCGTTGGAGTCCGCGCCCCTGCCATTTATTCAGCGCCGCCGTCCAGGCCCGACTCATGGCGCGCCGCGCCAGCAGCGCGCGGGCGTCCCCCCATGAGTTGCCCAGCGCCTCCAATCGTGGCGCGCGGGCGCTGCGCGAGTTGAAGAAGAATCCGGACGGGCCGGCGGCGTGACGCCCGGGATGCCCCTCACGGCAGCGCGAGCACACGATAAAACGCGATGCCATTCGTCCCGGACGGATCGAGGACGCTCGTGAGGTTGGTCGTCGCGGTGATGGGCCCGCCGACGTTTGTGAAACTCCCCGTGGCGACGAGCGGCTTGCTGGTGAGTTGATACCGCCGCCCCGCGCCGCTTTGCCACGTGATGGTGCAGCCGGCCGCGTCCTGCCGCACGGTCTCGATGCGCAGCAACGAGGCGGCGTTCGTCGGGTCCGTGCCGGAGGTGTATTCCGCAAGGTTGTTGAATGTGTCGCCATCCGGGTCGGCGGCCGGCGCGGCGTTGGTGGCTGTGAACAGCGGGAAGTGCCGGCGTTGAAAGACATCGTCCAGTCCGTCGAAGTTGAAGTCCGGCACCGCGGGCGCGACCTCGATGAAGCCGTTCGCGTAGGCGATGTTCGTGCCGCGCTGCACGACGAACGTGCGCATGCCGGGCGTGGCATTGCTGCTGACGCTCAACGGAACCGAGAGCAGGTGCATGGCCGACCCGTTGATCGTGAAGAGGTTGGTTTCAAACGCCGTGACGCCGATGGAAAGTCCGTTGCCGGTGATCGAGAGCGTCATGTTGGTCGTGAAGTCGGGCGAGTAGACGCCCACGGTCATGTTGCTCTGGCCGACGCGAATCGAAGTGGGCGAGTTTACCAGCGAGTATGACAGCGGATTCGCCGTCGGCGGCCGGACGCGCGAGATGCGGAACGGCGGCGTGGCATTGGTGACGACGACGTCGAGCGTGTTCGTGAGCCCGGCGGTCAGGACGACTTGGAAGTTCGTGCTCGCGAGAAAGTTCGCGTCTGCGCCGAGGAAATCGAACGAGACATCCGCGCCGCTCACGAGCGCGAGCGCGGTGAACGGGTCCACCGGGGAGACTCGCACCTTGAAGGTGCCCGGCGGGAGGCTGCGAATCTCGTAGGTGCCCTGCGTGCCGCCGTTGGTGCTCGTGACGGTCCCCGCGATGGCGTTGCCCGCGGCGTCCTCGACCGTGATCGTCGCCCCGAACACTCCGCCCTCGCCGGCCTTGGTGACGAGGCCCTTCAGCACAGCCCAGTTCGTGAGCGGCGGCGTCGAAGTGTAAAGCCAGCGCGCCGCGCCGAGTTCGTCATCCGAGAGACCGGAGGCGTTCGCGGGCAAAGCCGCGCTGCGCGCGAGCATCACTGCACCGCCGAGCGGCGAGTGTTGCAAGCCGAGGAAGTGGCCGATCTCGTGCAGTGCCACCAGTTCCACGAACCGTCCCGCGTTGTTCGTATCCGAGAAGTCGGTGAACCACGCAAACTCCACGCCATTGAAAACGATGTCAGCCTCGGACAGCACGCCGTCCGAGTAGAACGAAGTGAACGCGACGCCCAGCGCGCCGGAGATGTTGTCGCGACCGCCGTTCACGATCGTCGTGGACTTTGTCCAGTAGACGACGTTCGTGTTGTCCGCAGTGCTGACGTCCACCGGCGGATTCACCAAGCCTGCGTCCTCAAACTTCAGCCAGGTGCCGGTGATCGCCTGCCACTGGCCGAAGCTGGCTCGCACGGCGTTGAGTTCCGCGGCGGTGTTCGTGGCGGAGTAGGCGTCCGAAGCTAGGAAGAAGCGGATCGCGCTCGTGGTGCGGTTCACCACGTTCGTGTGCACGAGCGTGTTCGTGCCCGACAGGTCCCACCGCACCACGGCGCCGTCATTCGTGTAACTGGGCACGAACGCGCGCATCCACAGCAGCGGAAGGCCGAGCGCGAGCACGACAAGAAGCGTGCGTCTCATTGCGCGTTTCCTTTCACGCGCTGCTTCAGTGCGGCGAGCGTCAGCCGGGTTGGCGCGGCATCGCCCGGCGATGATTTCGCGCGCGAAGTCGCGGTGGCGCCGGTTCCATGGAACGGGCTGTGAACGAGCAACTCCGCCGTGGCCGGATCCTGCTCGACGCGAAACTTCCCTTGCGCGAGCCCGAGCGTGACGCCCTCGCCGCGCGGATTCAGCACGAGGAAGAGCACGGCCCTTTCGCCCATCTTGAACTCCGCCTGGCCCGTGACGGTCGTGCGACGGTCGCCGAGCACGCCGCCCCCTTGCACCACGGCGAAGCGGTTGGTCGCCAGCGTGCCCTTCCAGGTTTCCTCCACAGCGATTTCGATGCGGGTGAAAATGCGTCCGGCATCGTCCCGCGCGGACTCCACCGCGACGACGGAACCGCGGATCACGAGTTCGGCGCGCGCAGCCAACTGGTCGAGCGACAGCGGGACGATGATCTCCGCGGTGACGCGGAGCGGGAAGAGCGCGAGCACCCCGGCGAGAAACGGGACTGCCGCGCCTGGAAGCGTGCGCGAGAACGCGTTGGTCATGCGCGGAGCCTATCCCTTCCGCCGCCCGTCGCGAGCCGAATCTCCGCGAGAGAATGGGTGCGTGGCGGTTTCAGGGCCGCTAGCTTACGCGCGTGAGCAAGAAGTCCCCACGAATCGCAGCGCTGATCGAGGATTGCCGCGGGCGCGACCTCGACCCGCACTACCTCGGCTACTTCGAGTGCTTCAATCGGGGGCTTTACTACGAGGCGCACGACGTGCTCGAGGAACTCTGGCTTGCCGACCGCCACGGACCCAACGGGCCGTTTTACAAGGGGCTGATTCAGTTCGCGGGCGCCTTCGTGCACATGCAAAAGCACAGTGACGCCCGGCCGCGACTGCAACCCGCCGCGGCGCTGCTCCGGCTGGCGCTCACGAACTTCGAGGCGTATCCGGCGACTCATGACTCGCTCGCGTTGTCCCAGGTGCGCGACATGGCGAGGCACTGGCTGGAGCAACTCGAAACCGGGGCGTTCGCCGTGAATCCACTCTCCGCCCTTCACGCGCCCCGGTTGGAACTGACTTCATCCGTCTCTCGCGCCCCGAGGAAATCCTGATCGGGCGATCAAGGCCAGCGCCCCTTCGTGCCGACCAGCCCGCCGCCGTCCACGACGAGCGTCTGCCCGGTGACGAGATCTGCTGAGATGAGCGAAAGAATGGCGGCGGCGATGTCCGATGGCTCACAGACCTTGCCGAGTGCCGCGGATCGTTCCCTCGCGGCTTTGGCGGAATCGTAATGGTCGGCAAGCCCTCGTTGCAGCCACTCCCCGGCGATGAATCCGGGGGCGACGGCGTTGACGCGCACCTTGGGCCCCAACGCGCGGGCCAGTGCGATCGTCATGTTGATCAGCCCGGCCTTGGACGCGCAGTAGGGGATTGAACTGCCGGTGCCGATGATGCCGGCGACGCTCGCGACGTTCACAACCACACCGCACCCGCCTGCCTCGAGGTGCGGCCGCGCGGCGCGCACACACTGGAACGGCCCCTTGAGGTTCACGTTGATGATGCGCGACCAGACTTCGTCCGTGACCGGGTCGAGGTCCTGGTGCTCGATGAAGTGTGTCGTGCCCGCGTTGTTCACGAGGATGTCGAGCCGGCCAAATGCGCGCGCGGAAGCTTCCACGAGTGCGCGGCAGTCGTCATCCAACGCGACGTCGCCGGGCACGACGACGGCCTCGACGCCGAGCGCGCGGGCCTCCGATGCGACCTGCTCCGCCCGGTCACGGGACTGGTTGCAGTTGATCGCGACCGAGCATCCCATTCTCGCCAGCGCGAGCGCGGTGGCCGCGCCCACGCCGCGGCTCGCGCCCGTGATCAGTGCCGCTTTGCCTTGTGGATTCATAAGGGGGATCGCCGCGCCCGGCGCAATTCGGGTGAAGTCGAACTCGATGAGATGGTCGGGGCGGTGAGATTTGAACTCACGACCTCTTGGACCCGAACCAAGCGCGCTAGCCAGACTACGCTACGCCCCGGACCATGGGGCAGAAAAAGTGCAGGCTGGGCCGGTGAATTTCAATGCTTCTTTTTCGAACCGCAACCGCGGTCACAGACTATGTGATGCCCTGGAGAAGTCACGCAAACGGTTGCCGCTTCCCCGCCTTGAGGGACGAGTCTACTCTGCGCGCATGGCCGACGCGCGCCCGTTCCTGACTGCCGAATGGCGCTGGCTCGCGATGCTGAACTACGAGGCGGCCCCCGCGGTGCTCTCGCCGTTCGTGCCGCGCGGCACGGAACTCGACTCGTGGAACGGCCGCCACTACGCCAGCATCGTCGGGTTCGCGTTCCAACGCACGCGCGTGCTTGGCGTGCCGGGGTGGTTTCACCAGGACTTCGAGGAGGTGAACCTGCGGTTCTACGTGCGCCGCAAGGCTGCCGACGGCTGGCGGCGCGGCGTGGTGTTCGTGAAGGAGCTTGTGCCCAAGGCGCTCGTGACTTTCGTCGCCCGCGCATTTTACAACGAGAATTACGAGACGGTCCCGATGCGGCGCGAACTTGCGATGCTCGGGTCCAAGAAGCAGTTCACTTACTCGTGGACGTTCCGCAGCCGCGAGAACCGCCTGCATGTGCGGGCCGAAGGCGACTGGCGCGAACTCGAACCTGGTTCCGAGGCTGAATTCATCACCGAACACTATTGGGGCTACACCCGCCAGCGCGACGGCGGCACGATCGAGTATCAGGTCGAGCACCCGCGCTGGCGCGTGGTGGATGCGCGCGAGTCGTCGCTGGATTGCGATGTCGCGGGACTCTACGGCGAGGGGATTGCGGCGTGCCTGCGTTCAAAGCCGGTGTCGGCATTTCTCGCTGACGGTTCGACGGTCACAGTGTATCGAGGTTGCAAACTGTGAGGCTTTGGAACAGGCGGTGGAACGCGCCGACTCAGTCCACGAGGACAATGCGATAAAACCGCAGCGGGGCAGGGGACGGGTCGCCTTGCGAAACAGACTGCGCGGTCGCCGTGACCGGGCTCGCGAGATTCTGCCACGCACCGGCCATGCCGGCCTTGAACTGCAACTGATAGGTCTTGCCGACGACGGCGTCCCACGTCACTGCGATCGTGCCCGGTTGCGAGCGGCCGAGCCCCACCGTGAACGGAACGAGAACGCGACGGAGCGTATGGTTGTAAGTGTCCGTTACGAGCAAGTGCCCCTGCGCGTCGAAGGCAACGCCGTAGGGATTCAAGAATCGCGCCGAACGGTTCGCGCCATCGCCCGCGCCGTCTTCTCCAGCGACGCCGCTCACGGTGAGGACGTCGCCCGCGGGCGTGATCTTGCGCAGCGTGTTGTTCAGCGAATCGGCCACGTAGAGATTGCCGCGGCGGTCGAAGGCCAGTTCCGCCGGCTTTCCGAACCGGGCCGCCGGCGCAGGGCCATCCGAACTGCCGTCGCCTCCCGGTGAACCTGCGAACGTGGTCACGGCGCCCGCCGCCGAGATGCGGCGGATCACGTGGTTGTTTGCATCGGAGACGAACACGTTGCCACCCGCATCGAGCGCAAGCCCGACCGGATTGTTGAAACTCGCGTTCGTGCCCATCCCGTCAGCGAAGCCGAAATTCTCCGGTGTTCCCGCGAAGGTGGTCACGATGCCCGCGGGCGAGCTTCGGCGGACGGTGTGGTTGCCCGAGTCTGCGACGAAGATGTTTCCGAGCGGGTCGAGTGCGAGCCCGAGGGGCAGATTGAATCGCGCGTCGCCACCCGTGCCGTCATCGGCGCCGGATTGCGTCGCCGCGCCCGCGACCGTGGTCACGAGACCGCCGGGCGTGATCCGCCGGATCGTGTGGTTGCCCGTGTCCGCGACGAACACGTTGCCCGCCGCATCCACGGCGATGCCGGTCGGTCCGTCGAACCGCGCGGCCGCACCCGTGCCGTCAGCAGATCCCGGTTCACCGGCGAGGCCGGCGAGGGTGGACACGATGCCGAGCGGCGTGATCTTGCGGATGGTGTTGTTGGCCGTGTCCGCAACGTAGATGT
>Ga0194131_10004227_pt1 | contig 21903 bp, 19 predicted proteins | sample TA2KigO120mmetaG_FD_148631 | JGI IMG/M metagenome (GOLD analysis project Ga0194131, IMG submission 148631) | Freshwater microbial communities from Lake Tanganyika, Tanzania - TA2015053 Kigoma Offshore 120m | ecosystem: Environmental > Aquatic > Freshwater > Lake | place: Tanzania: Lake... | reverse complement strand
TCCATTCTTCCGCAGCATCTCATAATGGTAACGGCCATTGGTCACCACTCGGTCTGGAAACGGAACTTTACCCCATTCCGCCCGCGAGATGAAATGACTCAGCCACATGGGTGAGTGCGTTGAATGCTGGTAGCCGATGAGACTCGCCTGCGGAAACTGTTCCCGAATGGCCAGACAATACCCCCGTTCCCACGTGTGACCTTCGTAGGTGTAAATAAACGCGCGGGGAGCTAGCTGATAGTGCCATTGCCGCACGACATCCAAAATCAAGAAAGCATCCCCGACCCGCGTTTGCTTCCAGTCCATCCGCTCGTTCGCATTCAGGATGTCTGATACCTCCATCCCCTCAAACCGCGGCCAAACATGCGGCTGTGGAGGCGGCGTTAAGAGGGACCAGCCCCACCTCAATACGGCTCCCAGCGTCAACGCGGCGTGCGGAACAAGCACAGGGATACCTGACTTTCTGAGCTTGATCAGCAGACGCACATAGGGAGCCTTATAGAGAATCGAGACCACAACAGCGACAGACACGCCCTGTCGTTGCAGCTCCTCGCGCAAAGTACCGAAAAAGATATCGTGGTATCGGCCAGCAGTATCGGACGACTGCGCATTTACCCAGTTATGCAGCAAGACCCACGAGCGCGTACTCGCGTCGTCTCCGCCGTTGAAAACACCCGCAGAAAACCCCAGCGCCCGAGCCACGATCATGCGATAGAGCTGCCGACCGATCCCCCATGCTTTTCTGGCAAACATTTCACTCCAGTCACTGACCGCGCCGATGACTGAGGCAATGCGTGGTTCTGGGTCCGCGATGAATCGGATTCCTTGTTCACGAAGCCCGCCCGCGACAGTGCGGCGGATATCCCGATTCTCCACAATCAACACAAGCGATCCGGATTTTCCGTGCTGGCGACAGAGCTGCAGAGCAACCGCAACGTAGCAGATATAAGGAAACGTTCGTGAAATTCCCGGATTTTTCTCTGAAAGAGAACCAAACCACCAGTCAACGGACTCCCGTTCCACTCCAAGTTTTCCTATATAATCGATGTAAGGGCGACGTAACAATTCGGCTGTTTCCTGAAGCGCCTGTGAGATATTGATCCGCTCCGCCTCCAAACCAAACCATCGCGCAACCTGCTGCGCGATCCTCACCGAATCTCCTAGGTATACCCATCGTAGCGGTCCTACGGCCTCTTGCAAAAGCAGACGTGGCACCGTCTGTTGTGATGATGGCGAAAGCAGTACGATCATCTGTTAATGCCGCCGGCGCGTGCGCCTAGTCGGCGCTCCAATTCGAATAAATCGGCTATCACCGGCACACCAAGTCCTTCAAAGAAATGCGGCCTTCCCGGCTTGGCTCGACCAATGAAGGTCACCCCGGTCGCCTTTGCTGCCTCGTAATCGGAAAACCCATCGCCTATAAACAGAAGTGACGTTCGCGGAATCCTAGTCATAGTCAGAATCTCTTCCAAAATAGCGGTCTTGGTTTTCGGCGAACCGTAGGCCCCTCGAAATAAGCCGGCAAGACCTCTCGCGACCACAAGCCGATGTAATTCATCTTCAGGCGTGCCGGATGCGACAAACAAGGGATACGTACCGGCACAGGTTTGCAGGAATTCTAGTGCGCCAGGAACAAAGGAGCACTGCATGACTTCTTCGACAACAAGCGACGCGAATCGCTCACCGAGCTCCTGCTCCTCTTCAGGACTTAAAGACTTATTGAGCAGATGCTGGTAGATGTGCCGGAACTTTTGGAAGCGGGAGATGCCGGCGTTGGCTTCATGGTATGCGACAATCGCGTCTATTTTGTCAGAATAGACAGAGAACAACTCGCGGAATGCCCGAGTCTTGATGTCAGCCGATTCGAGGATCACGCCATCGAAATCGAACACCAGGACGTCCGGTATGACAGCCATCAAACGGATTCAGCTCTCGTGATGTCGGACATGAGGAGCGATGAAGAAAAGAGCGGGAACGAGGACGTGTTACTGGCCGCGATCTTTCTCCGCGAACAGCACCCCCGCATCGGAGGTGTAGTGATGGTGGTTCCGGTAAATTTCGTTCAGAAGGGTCAGCAAACCCTGCCCCATATCCAAATAGTCGTTGCCGACCAGCTTGTGTGCGATTTTTGGATTGAACGAGTATGGTGTCACTTCATAATGCAGCTTCGCCTCGAAGGGCGAGCGAGTGTCGTCCGGCGATCGATATTCCACCGTGATCTTCCCGCCCATAATTTCTTTGATCATAGTCAGCAGATCCTTGACCTTGATCGCCTGGTGGCCACTGATGATGACATGCTGATTTTCGTACTCAGGCACCAGGATCGCCATGCTGTACCGGGCAGCGTCCCGAACATGGATGTATTCGCGTATCTCCTCCCCGTCTCCATAACGGACAATGCGGCCTTCCGTCAAAGCCTCATGGAGAATGCGATAGATCCAGTTTTGCCGGTCGGCACGGTCCCCATAGAGCGATCCGTAACGGAGAATCGTGTATGGCAGCCCGTAGGCTTCCCGATAATTGTCGATGAGCAACTCGCAGGCTTGCTTCGTGCTCCGGTAAAACGCGCCGGCGTTGCTGTACACATAAAGCGAACTGGCAAAGACGAAACGCTTGATTTTCTCCTGCCGGGCGGCTTCCAGGAGAGTCATGTTCCCAAGTATATTGACTCGCACAGCTTCCAGTGGACGGGCGTTCGCCTCTTCGATATCGGCGATGCCGGCAAAGTTGTAGACAACGTCGCATCCCTTCATGGCCGCACTCACCTGATCCGCATTCAAAATGTCGCCGACGATACCCTGTTGATCGGGCCGCAGGTAGGGCGAGGCCTTGGCGTCGAAGATCGTGATCGCGTGACCGACCTGGCTGAGAGCATCGGCCACGTGGCTGCCGAGAAAGCCCGCACCTCCGAAGACCACGATGCGCATCAGCTGGTAATATCCTCCGTGAGGGTTTTAGCGGGACGGTCGTAGATGCGTGTAGAGATGCAGGCTTTGCGCGTATACTTGAAGTCGTGATCGAAGAACCGTTCATAGTAGCGCTTGGACAGTTCCGCGAACTTGACATCTCCTTCCGGCGTGAACTTCTCCGCAAGGGCGATCTCCGGCCACTCCTCCCTGGAAAACTTTACGTAGAGGCTGAACGTGCGCACCAAGCCCATGATTTCCTCTCGGCTAATCGTTGGCATGTTTAAGATGGAGCCCGTGATGAGCGTTCCGGTCTCCGCGTCTTCGGTGACGTAGCCCTTCTCAACGGCATCCTTGCGCATCGCTGTTCCGTGGTAAGGCGTAAAGTAATAGGCGTTGTAGCTGTCGGCGCCGAGCCGGCGGTTCAGCTCGATCGTGTCGAAGATCAACTCCCGCGTCTCGCCTGGGAACCCTAAAATGTTATTGACGGTAATGGGGATCCTCGAGTTCGTGAACAGTGTAAAGACGTCCACCATCCGCTGATTTGAGAAGCCCTTACCCACGATCTTGTCACGGAACTCCTCATTGCCGTGCTCGAGTCCGATCGAGATCCGGTTACAATTCACTTCCTCCAGGCCCCGGATGCGTTTCTCGGTCAGCGTTTCGATTCGCGTCTGCATCCAGAAGGGCAACTTGATCTTCCGATACATCTCGACGAACTCCTCGAACTCCGCATCGCCCATAGCGAGAAAGGTCTCGGAATTGAAGTAGATGTAATTGACATCGTACTTTCGGATGTATTCTTCGATTTCCTCCTTCGCCTTCTGCCAGGATCGACGCCGGAAGTAATATTGGCCCGTGTTCTCCCTGTAGATGTTAACGAGCGACGGCGCCTCGCAGAAACGGCATTTGTAGGGGCAGCCACGGTCCGTCTCGATCGGCGCCATACGCATGATTTTCCCCTGCATGGGTCGGTAGAAGCGCTCCTGCTCGAAGAGATCGAAGTCGCCGAACGGAACCTCATCCATCGGAATCGGCGGATTCATCGGATTCTTGACGATTTCCCCGTCCTTTTTGACCCAGAGGTTTTTGACCGTCGTATAGTCCTTGCCTTTCCACATCCGCGTGGCCAGTTCGATGATCGCATACTCCCCTTCGCCGACACAGAGCATATCCACGTCAGGGGATCGCATCGGGATCTCTGGTGCAAGGGTCGCAAACACACCACCGATGATCACAGGCGCAGGATAGTCCCTGACCGCCTCGATGAGCCGTTTCCCCTGCGGCCAGGTGTCTTCCACGACTGAGACGCCGATGAGATCTGGCTTGAACTCCGCGACCTTTTTCTTGAAGTCCTCGATATAGTCGCCGGGCTTAAAGTGCACACCGAAATCCTCGAGATTGAATTTTCTCACCTGTAGGTTTTCCACGCGGATTTCGTCGATGGTCTTCTCCGCAGTCCTATAGAACGTCGTGTCGTAGAGGCCCACCTCGAATCCGTTCCTGCGGAGACACGCTGTCAGGATCCCAATGTTGGTCGGCAGCAAGTTAACCATCGCATAATTCGGATAGACCAGCAGAACTTTGAAGTTCTTGGGCGTTGGATCGTGCGGAAGCGGCGGCGTCTGCACCTTATTGATCACTTCGAAATGCGTCGTATCTCGGAGACCGTCCATGCTAGCTCCTAATGATTACTCACCGCCGCTGATGGTGAAGATTTGCCCTGTAATAAAATCACCGGCCGGCGATAACAAAAACAGCACCATCCGCGCGATGTCCAGGGGCGTGCCCGGTCGCTTGATTGGAATTTGCTGCACGCGAGCTTCCCATTCCTGTTTCGACTTGATCGTGTGGAACGGCGTCTCGATCACACCGGGTCGGATGACATTGGCCAACACCCGATGTGCAGCGCCCGCCTTGGCCAACCCCAGCGTAACGCCCTCCAAAGCCACTTTTGCCGCCGAATAATGGAGGGTGCGCGGCGAGCCTCCGAATTTTACCCCAACTGAGCTGATATTGACGATCTTTCCTCCGCCCACTTCCTGCATATGCCGAAACGCCGCCTGGGCCAAAAAGAACGGCGACTCCACGTTCAGCAGGAACGTCTGGTTCCATGCTGTCTCATCCAACTCCAGGAAGGGCACCGCTCCAACCACCGCACCTGCATTGTTGACGAGACCATCCAATCCTCCGAACCGCTTGAGCGCTTCAGGCACCAGACGGGAACGGGCGTCCCGGCTTAGCAAGTCGGCCTCGAACCCTTCCGCCTGCCCGCCAGCTGCCCGGATTTTCTCGATGAGCTTCTGCGCCTCGGTTTTCTTACGATGATAATGGACTCCGACCACGGCGCCCTCAGCTGCCAGCAACTCCGCCGTTGCCGCGCCGATGCCCGAACTGGCGCCCGTGATCAGAATCCGCTTGCCGCCAACCTGGCCGACGTCAGTGGTCGTAGGGCGTGGCTGTTTCCGTGAACCCATGCGTCCTCAACCAGAATTCCACTTGGGGTACCTGCCAGTCATAGTCCACATCCAGACCACCCCACTGTTTCAGCGGGTAGATGCGCCGCCCCATCCACTTTTGCGGAAGTTGGCCCTCATGGAGCGCATCCAGGCAGCGCGGCCGTACGATCGATACGCTCATGTCGGCAAACCACACATCGCCTTGCGAGTCCCGATCGCAGTTCAACGTCTTTGGATCGCCGAAGGTCTCAAACGGCACGAATGGCTGCAGCAGCCCCTCTGGACCAACCTTGCGAGCCCGCAATGGACTCCACATGTTATAGCGTGAGACGGTTACGGCAGAGTCCAGCGTTGGGTCTCGCCGCAGAACGGCGATGCCTTCATCAATGGTCTTCGCTGTGATCGTAGCACCGTTGCAAAACATCAGCACAATCAGATCGACGTCTTTTTTGAGCACATCCCGGATATGTTTGTACCCGTGGACGTAGGCATCCTCCCCGAGTGCCGTGGCCGTGCAGAGTTCTGGTGGACGATCGATAAGCAACGCTCCATACTCTTTCGCAATCTCGCGGATGCGGGGCGAATCCGTCGAGACATAGACCTCGTCCACCGATCGGGCATGCTGGGCCGCTAATAGAGGATAGGCCATCATCGGACGGCCGAGCACCGGCGATGTGTTTTTGCCCGGGAATCCGAGGCTGCCATCCCGGCCCAGTACCAATGCCGCGATCATCTTAAATCACCGTGCAGCGGTTGCAGGGAGAACACTGTGACCTCTGTTTCTCTAGATGCCGTTCACGGAGTTGCCGGTAACTGTCGGACTTCCAAAGATCGCCCAGGCCGCGCTCGGTCGCTTTGCCGACGGCCATGGTCGATTTGTAGTCCACGTCGCAGGGATTCACGATACCATCCCACCACACAAACATCCGCCGCCATAGATCCGAGCAAGCCGTGGTGATCTCGTTGACCGGCTGTTCGTAGGTGTTTTCCCAAGGGTTGTATTTGACGAACGCGACTTGATCCACCAGTTCGCCCCAGAATTTTTCCATCTGATTCAGATCGGGCGTCCCCGGCACCTGCACCCCCGAAACCCTCGTGATCGTTCTCGATTGGGGATAGTGCTTTATCTGGATCTCGCGGAACCGTTTCACGTTCTTCAACACACGGTCGAGCGAACCGCCAACGCGGAACTGGCTGTAGGCCGGCTCGGACGCGGCGTCGGCGGAGAAGACCAGCGTATTCATGTTCGATTGTAAGATGGCATGGCACTTGGCCTCGTCGAGGAACCAGGCATTAGTGTTCATCTTCAAGGCGAGGAATTTTCCGGTCGCATACGCGAGCATCTCGTCGATCTTCGGACAAATGAGCGGCTCCCCTCGTGAAGCCAGCGTGATCGCCTCGCATTTCCCGGCCGCCTCATCGACGATCCGCTTGAACGTCTCCAGCGTCATCATGCCCATGTGCCCACTGCTCTTCTTGGTGAAATCCTCATCGATCTGGTAACAAAACACGCAGCGATAATTGCACACGGACGTCGGCTCGACCTGGAGGCAGGGCGGAAAGTCGTCCAGAATCTTCCGCTGGGGGAATGTCTCGTAGCGGTAGCGGTAGAAGAGGTAGCAAGGAAGCGCTGCGTCGGGTAGTCGGTCGATCTCCTCGATCACGTACGTCTGCAAGACGAAAAGAGGACCGTCCCCGTGCGCGGGCGAAAGACCGAGCAATTCCTCGCACGCTTCACGCACCATGGCCTGCTGGTAGACGCTCAATCCGGACTGAGCCAGACTGGCATAGACCGTACGAATGCGAGTGAGCACCTCCGGAACTCGACCATGGTGGCGAATGCCGGTGAAACTATCCTGCTTCTTGTACGCCACGTCAGACATGACCCGGCACCCTCATGAGATATTCGTCTTCTGGAACCAGCAGGCACAGGGGTTCGCCCTTGAAGAAACGGACGGCTTCTTCAGTGGCCTCCAGCTCCATCCGGATCCGGCAATCACGCGACATGGATCCCATATGGCAAGTTAGTAAACAGTTCTCGATCGTGACCAGCTCGCCTGAATACGGCTCCTGTCCGAACACATCCAGCGCCGCGCCGGCCAGCCTGCCTTGTTTGAGAACCTGCGCCAGATCATGTTCATTCACCATTCCACCGCGCGAAGTGTTAATCAGTACTGCATCAGGTTTCATCATGTCCAGTTCGCGCCGTGCGACCAAATTTCGAGTCAGCGGCGTCAACGGCAGGTGCAGCGAAATGATGTCCGCCTCCTTATATATGGTATCTTTCTCGACCCATTGAACCTGGTGTGCGATCCCGAATTCGTAATCAGGCAAAAGGTCGTTGGCAAGGATATGCGGAGCGAAGCCTTGCAGGTGACGGATGAGTCGCTTGCCCACACGTCCAACTCCGATCACACCAACCGTCAAGTCGGACAACCGCCGTCCAAGAAAACGATGCCAGACACCCCCTCGCATCCCACGATCTGCCTGCGCCAGCGAGCGTAGAAGCGACAGGATCATGCCCATCGTCATCTCCGCGACAGCCGGCGCCGGAGCATCCGGAGTATAAGAGACCAGGATGTCGCGCGCACGCGCCGCCTGAAGATCCACACTATCGAGGCCAATCCCTACGCGCGAGATCAGCCGCAAACGGTTTGCCCGTTCCATGACCTCGGCAGTGATCGGTTCGGTACCGGCGATCAGAACGTCCACGTCGCTGATCATTTCCGCCAGCTCCTCCATTCGAAGCCGCCGTCCGATCGGGTTGATGGTGTAGTCGATACCGGCCCTGTCGAGCAGATCCAAGGGCGTTCGATCCGCTTCACCGAAGGGCACCGTGGTAATCAGCACACGGCGACCTTCCGGTCTCCGTACCGGCGCCTGCGCAACGGGTACGCTCGTAATACGCGATCCATATGGCGTCTCCTGCTGGGAGAAGCCATGACGCCGCAACCATTCTTCAATCGCCGGAACCTGCCAGACGTAATCCACGTCGCCGTAGCCCTCATGGACGAGCGGGAACACACGGTGCCTCTCGCAGTCCATGATCCACTCTGACAGCCCCTGCGTTCGCGAAGCCGCAGCCAGGACACGAGGACGGAAAACCCACAACAAGGCATCCGGAAAATACGATTCATCTTTTTTTTTCAGCGCCTCTCGGTCGGCCGTATAGGAACGCAGGAGCCCGCCCTCGCCCATCCGCAGCGCATACGAGGGGTGGAATTCATTGTGCAACGAAACGGACATCACGGCGTCAAGCGCAGGATTCTTCCGGAGAATCTCCACACCGTGGTCGATCAGCCCCCCCGTGACGGTCGGCGCGTTACAGAGCAGCAGCACGATCGCCTCGGGCGTCTCGCCGATGGCTTTGGTCACCTGCGCGGAAGCTTCTACCACCACTTCGGTCAGGCGCACCGACGGCCCGCTGATTCCAGGGCTCCGCGGTAATGTCGTTACACCCAGCCCGGCAGCGACCCGCTCGATCAGTGGAGAATCCGTCGTCAGGAAAACCCGATCAACCTCCTCCGCGTGCTGCGCCGCGAGGATCGGATAGACCATCATCGGCTGGCCCAGCAGCGGAAACGTGTTCCGCCCAGGGAATTTCTTGTCCTCTCCCTGTCCTGCGATCAGCGCAATGACCATCATTGCCTCTTGGACATACGGCTAAGGTTTTCGAACAAAAACACTGTTCACGCAGCTTTCGAACGGAGTCCCTTGGAGTTGCTCAGATGAATGGGCAGCAAAATCTCTAATCTGTATAAATCCCGCTTGAATCAGTCGTTGGCCGATAGAAGCAGAGCGTCCCTCTTTGACCGAGATCTCAACCAGTACGGACTGCAACCGTCGGTCCACCAATGTCTTCGTGGCGCCGTTGATAATCTTCTCCTCCAATCCATCCACATCAATCTTGATGTGATTAGGAAACTCCAGTCCCCACATGCTCCAGAGGTAATCTAAGGGAACCCCGATTGTGCCTTGCACGTGAAAGGAACGAAATGATTTTCCGCTAAAATCATTCTTCATGCCGAAGCTGTGTAAAGCTGACCCTGGAACTAATTGACCACCGGTCATCTCTTCAAAGTTCTGTGGGTGAAGATAAAAAGTGTCAAAGCACAGCCTATCAGTGAGCGCCAAACAGCAAGGAACTACCGTCCCGGAGAGCTCATTCAGATGAATATTCTGGCTTAGCTTTGCATGATTCAGCGCTTCGGGTTCGAAAGCATAGACCTTCCCACACCCTTGCAGATGCTTGGCGACAAAGATTGAGTACAGCCCGATATTCGCGCCAACGTCATACACCACATCGCCGGGCCTGATATAACGCTCTATCCAATCCAACGTTTCAGGTTCTTTGGTGCCGTAAGTCTTTGCTCGAAACTTTTCAATAGCTGACTCGACCCATAGGTTAATTTTGTGACCTCTGACGTGACAGACATCGAGCTTCTTTTTTCTGTCAATATACGCGAGGCACTCAGCAGCTCGACGTTGTACAGCTCTTTTAATGCGGCGAATCATTATGTCCATCTTCCAATCGCACTCTTCAGAGATTGCAGTACAAGTTTCCCCCGCAATGCCAACAGACGTTTCGTAGTCGCCCAGTTGCCTGGAGAGCCGATCTGCATTGCCTCGGCCTGGATCACCTGCATCAACTCACGGGTCATGCCGGCATGTCCGGCTCCGGCTTGGTTCGCGCCATGAATGCGATAACGGGCCAGCGGTTCATCCAGATGTGCCACACGGTATGCGCGCGCCAGCCGGACGAACAATTCATAGGATTCCACATAGCGAAATGCTGGATTGTACGCCCCCACCTTCCGCACCGCGTCTGCCCGCATGACGACCGTGGGGCCGGGAATAAAATTGGGGCCGGTCAGGAGTGCCAGGTAGGGATCTCCGGCAGGCGGCGGGACCCGCTGGAAAAAGGTCCCACGAAAGATGCCGCTTGCGTCCATGAAATGACAATCCGAGAAGACCAGTCCCAGCGACGGATCGTGTTCCAGCAAGGCCACCTGTCGCTCTAATTTCTCAGGCAGCCAGATGTCGTCACAGTCCAGGATGGCAAGATACCGACCTTTCGCCTCGGCGATCGCGAGATTTCTCGCTTCTCCTAGTGGGACGGTCGTCGCTGTCCTGAAATATTGGACCCGTGTGTCGTAGCTCTTTGCGATCGCACCGCTCCCATCCTTGGACGCATTGTCCCAAAAGATAATCTCCCAATCCGGATAGGTCTGGGCCGTCACGCTGTCCATCGCCTCACGCAGGTAGGGTTCCGCGTTCAGGCAATTCATGATGACGCTGACTGCGGGAGAAGCTTCCGGCATCGTTCAACGCCCCGGCGATTCCTCGTCGAAATACTCGGTGTACCAGCGAATGGTTTCCGTCAATCCCTCGGCGAGACTGAACCGGGGCTTCCAACCCAACATCCGCCGCGCCTTCTCGGCAGACAGATATTGGTTGAGGATCTCGCCGGACGCCTCATTCTTGATGTCAGGTTTGAGGTCCTTCTTCTTCATCTGTGTCAGAACAGCTTTCGTGATCTCCAGCACCGTCATGGGCTGTTCGAGGCTAAAATTGAACGCTTCGCCGTGGCAACGCAGGCTGCCCATCTGTTCAGCGAGCGTGAGATAGGCATCCGCGGCATCCCGGACGTAGAAATAGTCCCGTTTGAGCGTGCCGTCGCTACGGATGATGGGAGACTCGTTCCGCAGCGCGGACCGGATCGTCCCCGGCACGATCCGGTTGAAATTAAAATCGCCGCCGCCAAAGAGATTCCCACATCGTGTCACACAGACCGGCAGGCGATACGTGTGCCAATAGGAGGCGGCCAGAAGATCGGCCGCGCTCTTCGAGACATCGTAGGGATACCGTCCCTGCAGCGGAGCGTCTTCCTGATAGGGCAACGACTTCTGATCTCCATAGGCCTTATCGCTGGACGCCACGACGATTCGCTTGACGGTCGGACTTCTGCGGCAGGCCTCCAAGAGATTCCAGGTGCCCTTCATGTTCGTGTCGAAGGTCGAGAGCGGATTCCGATTAGCGATCGTCACAATGGTCTGTGCGGCCAGATGGAACACAGATTCAATCTCATACTCGTTGAGGATACGCTCCAGTAGAAAATAGTCTTCGATCTCACCCCGCACGACGGTAATCCGCCTATCGAGTCCCAGCTTGAGGAAATTGGTCCGAGGCACATTGTCGCGGACCAGACCAACGACATTCGCACCGCGCTCGACCAGGTCTGACGTGAGCCAGGGGCCCAGCAGACCGGTGCATCCGGTCACGAGCACCGGCCGGTCCTTCCAGAAGTTCTGCACAGCCCCCTTCTTCGCCATCACTTCCACACCTGCCACGGGGCCTTGTTTTTGTTCCAGAGCTCGTTCAGATACAACGTGTCCCGATAGGTATCCATGCAGGCCCACCAACCGTCGTGTTTGTGAACCATGACCTGGGGATCTCCTCCTGCGGCCTGGCCTTTATTGACGAGTTCGCTCAGTATCCCGCTCTCGAAATCGCATTCATCCTTGTCTTCAAGATAGTCGAAGATTTTCGTGTTAAGCACGAAGAAGCCGCCGTTGATGGTTTCCGCATAGAACTGGGGCTTCTCGATGAACTGAGTGACAGTACCGTCCTTGTCGAATCGGACCTCTCCGAAGGGCGATCGCGGGTGCACGCCGGTCATTGTTGCCAGCTTGCCATGCCTGACATGGAAATCTACCAGCTTTGCAATATCGAGATCGGCAATACCATCGCCGTAGGTCATCATGAAGTTGTCGCCCGTAATGTACTTTTGAATGCGCTTCAGTCGCGCGCCCTTTTCCGCCATCTTGCCGGTATCTTCAGAAATCACCGTCCAATCTTTCTCCCTATTAGCTTTATCCTCGAAGTAACTCCTGATCTTCTCGCCCTTGTAGCCCAGGCAGAGCACGAATTCCTTGAAGCCGTAATGCGCGTAGATCTTCATGATGTGCCAGAGGATCGGCTTATCCCCGATCGTCACCATTGGCTTGGGCCGGAACTCGGTTTCTTCCCTGAGCCGCATCCCTTGGCCTCCGCACAGAATCACCACCTTCATCGGAAACCTCCCATGTCGTTACCGCCCGGCCGACGCGAGATTCCACGTCGCCATCACTTCGTCCGGCGTCCTGACGACCAAGAAAAACAGAAAGGCCGCGCTCGGCCAGAGTTGAATCCACAGCCGGTCGAGGGATGTGGCGACCTGGTAGCTGAGCCCATGCGGAGTGACGATAAAAATCATGAAGTATCCCGCCAGCATCACTCCCAGCGTCATGGCTGCCGTGCGAATGCCGGAACGATCGGCCCCGCTCACGTGCCGTCCCATCAATAGCCAATAGCCCAGGAGCACGATGAATCCCGGATGCCCAAACCGGACCGCCTTTTTGAGAAACGCCTGCCCCGCATCGAGATAACGTGAGGTGTCAGTCAGCCGTTCGAGCGTCGTCGCAGCGCCTTGCTCAGCCAGGATCGGGCTCACGCCTGGTGCGATCTGCGTTTTGAAGAACCCGACGACCATGAGAACGGGAACCAGTCCAATGGCAAACGGACGCATTTCGTTCCCATAGGCTTTCCACCCTTTGGCCGGCACCACCACGAGACACCGGACGAGGACGATCGCACAGACAAACAGCAGGCCTTCATTCTTGGTCCAAGCGGCAAACCCCGCCGTCAACCCCGCGATCACGAATATGCCATCCTTGTTTCCAACCTCCGTCTCCGCCAGACTGAACGCAACCAGTGTCGCGAGCATAAAAAACCCCAAAGGGACGTCCGCGTACTGCGACGCGCCGTGTTTGATGAAAAAAGGCGTGCCCAGAAGGACGATGCCCGCGAGGAGACCCTGGTTGGTACTCCTCAGCATGCTGAGCGAAGACGCGGTCAATCCGATGGTAGCCAACGTAAACAGCATCGCGACCAGTGCCGGCACGATAGTCGAATGATCGCCGAGATAGGTCCACCACCGGGCGATGCTGGCGGGAAGCAGTAAGGGATAATCAGGAGCACGCGAGGCCAAGAGATTGACCAAAGACTCACGCCACTGCTCCCCGCCCCCAGCCAGGAACCTTGCCCGCAAATTCCAGATTGTCAGCGCATCCACTTCGCCGTGCGGTTGCATTAGAGAAAGAAAAACAAACCGGCTGAGCGCGGTCACGAGAGCCACCGCTGCGCATATCGCCAATGCAGTTGTAGCCCAATGGCGATGTGAATCGCGCGACGATTCCAGAGAAGAGCCAGTCCGGGCGATGGATCCTCGCTTCTTCATGATGAGGGCAAGACACCCGATGGCTATTCCAAAGATCACGCATTCGCTCACGATCAATCCGACACGCGACGTCCCGCCCATCAGCAGCCATACGAAATACATGCAGGAAGAGAGTCCCAAGGCCAGTCCCACCGCCAGAGAAATTTTGAGCATCAGGTATGAGCGAAACGGATGCGGCCCCGGCCCCCAGAGTCCTGCTAACAGAAAAGAAGCAGCCAACGGGAGAAGAATTGTAAACAGCAGCAATGCGATCACCGCTGCCGGCTCTCCAGAAGCACAACACCGCTGCCAAGGTCCTGTAGAAGCCTCAGGTGATTGTCGTCCAGAAATCGCCTGAGATCAGTCGTCGGCTTCGTGATATTGCCCACCACCAGAGCACGATGCGGGTTATTCTCCACAAGGACAGGTGCCAGCGTGTATCGCGTAACCAGGTACTGTTCGTAAGCCGCGTAGGTCTGCATATCCTGATCTGTGGCGTAGCCCACTATGCCTTCTTTGGGAAGCACGGCTCGCAGAATCGAGAATCGCTGTTCCAAGAGCGTGACCTCATCGGGAACAACCTCCGTGACCCCGGCGAATCGATAAAGGAACCGATCAGCAGGGTTTGCCAGCTTCACAGTCGAAAAGAGACTGACCAGCACAAGGAAGGCCATCCCAATAGCTACACGGACGGTTTCAGTTTTCTTAAGAACGGAGAAGAGCATGGAGGTCATAGCGGGAGAAACCGCCATTTGATGATCGTCCAGAGCATGATGACGCCGTGCTTCCAGGTGATTTTCTTGCCCGATTCGTAGGTGCGTGGCGTGTAGTGAATCGGGACTTCCATAATGCGCGTTCTCTTCCGCATCAATTTGCAGATCAGCTCATTATCGAACTCGAATCCGTTGGCTTTGACGGGCGTGGCGGCCGCGACGGTCCGGCGAAAGGCCTTGTAACAGCCTTCGTAATCCGTGAACCGCTGCCAATAAAGCCAATTGGTGACCGTCGTGATGAGCATGTTCCCGATGTAATGGGACAGATAGGGCGACCGGCGTGTTCCGACGAACTTGGGCTTGTAAAGAATAAACCGCGATCCCATGACCACGTCGCTCTGTCCGTCCACGATCGGCCGGATCACGGTCAGATAATCGCTCGGGTCGTATTCCAGATCCGCATCCTGAATGATGATGATGTCGCCGGTCGCAGACCGGAACCCGTTGGAAAGGGCAGCTCCCTTGCCGCCATTCCGCTCATGCGAGACGTGCCGGATACCTGACAATCCCTTGAGAATGTCTCCCGTCCCATCCTTGGATCCATCGTTCACGACGATGATTTCCTTTTCGATCGGACCGAGATCGATCACCTGGACGCGCCGCACAATGGCTTCGATCGTAGCCTCTTCGTTATAAGCGGGAATGACGATCGAGAGCTTCATGAAACGCCCGCTCCGGGTTCAGCTCGGAGAAACTCGGCAATGCCCTGCTGCAAGGGACCAGGACGCCACCCCAACCGATCTTGAGCCTTTTGGCAATTCCCATACGAGACGGTTGGCTCACCCGGCCGCATGGGACGCTTGCCGAATCCCAGCAGGTCGCGCGACGCCTCGAGATGATCGGCGATCATCTCGATCACGCACCTGACGGCGACCGCCTCCCCGCTACTAATATTGAAAATCTCGAAACCGCCACGCGTAAGATCTCCGGCAAGCAAACCGTACGCCTTTGACACACCTTCGACGTAGAGAAAATCCCGTCGTTGCGTGCAGGCGGACAGCTCGACGGTCAGACCCTTCTTCAAATTCTCGACCACGTACATCAGCACTTTCCCAGTCGCATCGAACGGACCGAATGGAATAAATAGACGAGCGACGCGAGTCGGGAGGCCGTGGCGTTCAGAATATTTCTGCGCAGTCTGCGTCTCCTCCAACTTGGACCGTCCGTACGATGTCGAAGGTTTGCACTCGTCGGTTTCACGGCAGGCCTGTTCCGAATCGGAATATTCCATGGATGAACCGGTCACGATCACGCCGCTACATCCCGCTTTCACAAGCTCCTCATAGATATACGCGAGAGGAGCGACGTTGACGGCGTGACCGGTTCGCTGATCGTAATCGTGGCTGCCATAGTTGGTTGCATAGCCCGCGTGATGGATCCAGAGGTTGGGCTGAACTCTGGAGATAAATTCCCTAACAGCCTTTTCATCCTGAAGATCGAGCACCTGCCAGGCAACGTGCCCCTCTAACTGCTGGAGTCGAGTGGCCTGGATCCCATCGTAGGACTTACGGGACTTGGACAAGGTCGCGGTCACGGCCCAGCCCTGCTGGACGAACTCCCTGGCCAGATGGCAGCCCACAAAACTACTGACTCCGGTCACAACAGCTGATTTCATGGGATCATCCGATGGAAAACGAAGAGGGAAGCTTCCGACCCCCGGTGGACCGGACGAAGAATTTTTGCAAGCAAGAATCCGGTGCGTAAAAACTCGGTTTCCCACAAACGAGGGAAGGCATGACCGTTTTCATGGATAACCATCACAACAGACTTTTCCGTCGTCCTGGCCATTTGTCGGCACACAGGGAAAGAAGGCGGTACCAGCTCCACGGTAGCGCCATGGGTAAAGACGACGTCAAAGAACCGATCGGGAATTTTCGGCAGATAATCCTGGAAGGTTGCATGCTCGATGTGGGCAACGGCTGCCATATCTGGAAATACTTTTCCCATCTGTTCCAGAGCCGACTGTTGGATATCCACTCCGTACAGGTTAGCAAACCCTCTCTTATGCAAAGCACCGAGATGCCTCCCCACGTTGCACCCCAAATCCAGAATCTTGGCCTTCGGATCGGAAACACATGCAGCGACTTCATCAAGAAGGACACGACTGCTCTCCTGCAACTCAACATATTGCTCGGGTCCGTGCGACTCGCCCCTCCCCCTCTTTCCCCAATAGGAAGCATCGAGTGTCCGCCTCCAGGGCAGGCGGACACGGATAAAGGTGTTCCATATTTTTTCAAATCGCTGGGCTCGCGGGTCCAATAGCGAGAGTGGATGACTCAATGGGACAGTGCCTCGCGGAAACGCGCGACGGCGCCTGAATCAAGGCATCCGCCAAATTCCGGCGCTAAATATTGGTCGAGATACTTCTGGAAATCAGCGTCCGGCATGCCTAACCAGTGTTCACAGAGGCGGGCAAGCATCTCGCGGTCGTGCGCGACGAGGTTGGGAAACTGCTCGTAATGGGACTCTTTGAATGTTCCTCCCGGATCGAAATAAAAAGCCCGGCGGCGTGCGCCGAGCGCTTCGACCGTCGTGCTCGTGTAGGCGATAGAGATCGTCAGATCGGCTTCCGCGATAACGCTCCCAGGAGCCACATATGCGTCGAGCGAGAGACACCGAGGATGCGCCAGGAAGCAATCAAGACTCGTCACTGTCTTGGATGAGAATTGCGAACGAAATTCGTCAAGATGATACTTGGACTTGAAAAGCAGTAAACGGGAAGCCCACTTCGGCTGATCGAGCATTGCGGTGAGCGACTCATAAAATTCCTGCGCACCAGCTTCACCGTACGGCGCTCCCGATCCAAAGGTAGTATCGAAGACGGCAATGACACGCTCTACCGGTCTGATAGACCGCTGCTTATGAAGCAACACACTGACACTGGGTTGATGACGAACATGTGAGGACCAGAGTGGACCCCAGACATGATAGGAGCGCGAATTGCCGTGCACCTTCTGATACAATTCTTGGTCAAGAAGCCCCCAATGGGCCTCATGATCATATCCAAGATATGCCCAATCAGCCTGCAAAACAGGGTGCTTGAGTGCATCAGAGAAGAACACGCATCGGTAGTGAAAAGAATGGACATAGTACCAACAGGTGCAACCAATCGAACGTAATGGTGAATTTCGGAATAGATGGTCGAAATGAAAATGATTGTATGCCACCCAATGCCGTGGCCGCCAATGCTCCAGGAACGCCGCCCAACGAAGGTAGTCAAGCCAGCCGCGGGCCAAGACTTCCACGAATAATCCCGGTGCCCGTAGCGCAACCAACATGAACCTGCCCCAAGCATTCAAGCCTCGTCCAACCATGACACGGAAGAGGAATGGCAGGGACACGCATCGGAATGCTTGTCGACCCGAAATATCCATCACACGATACCGCCGCCGAGAGAATTCCGCCCGGTAGTTCTGAGAAATGGGCTTCTCGATCACAAACAGGGTGTTCTCCCGATGCACTTGCTGATGGTCCAGCAACCAGTCGATCTCCCGGAAGCCTTCGCCGGGGAAACCCCAATCCGTCGCATAGACGCGGATCCCAAACTGAACCGGCTCTGCTGGTGGACTGGACCACGTCAGTTTTCTCAGTCCACAAAACACCCATAGTGGAAGCACCGCGAGGATGCCGCACCATTTCAACTTCTCTGAGGACGATTCCAGTTTGATTAATCTGGCCCTCCAAGTCCGCTTGATGGTTGTGCCATGCGGGAGTTCCCAACGTACACCGGCCACGTCCAACCACCGACATACCTGTTCCCATTCCGCGGAGGGAACAAATTCAATCGACAGACCCGACTGGTGCAGCAGTCTAATCGCGACGTTTGCGCGAAAGAACTCGGCGAGACGGTTCACAAGATTTTTCTTGAACGCGTTCTCCACTTCGTCATTCTCGTATAAGCGACACAAGGGTGTGACAGGCACCTGCCCTGCTTGCTTGAGAGACGCGTAGATCACCTCCACGACGCCGCATGCCTCATCGTCCGCACGCCAGAGCTCCTCTGCAGATTGGAAGGCACTCGGCGAGAACTCGCGGAGATGGCCCTGTGCCACCGCTTCACGAAACCAGGACGCCTGCTCGACTCGATGAATTCCATATCTAAAAACCACGAGTTTGCCCGATAAGCCCGCACGCCGGACTACGGACCGCGAGAGCCAGCCCAAGCGCTCCACCAAGATTATGACCCGACCGGACCATAAATCGTGACGGTTCAAGGTAGCCTGCGGTCCCATTTAGACGCGATCTTTCGGATGGTCGTCCGGCTCGAACACAACCGAAGGCGGTTCAGTGTTGGCGCTATAGAGCCGCCAATACAGACCTCGCCGCCCCATTAGACTGTCATGGCTCCCCTGCTCCGACACTTCCCCTTCGTCGAGAACCACAATGTCTTCAGCATCCTCCACCGTTGAAAGCCGGTGAGCGATTAGAATGACGATGCTGTCGTGGCGCATGAAATCGATCGCCTCGTGCAGAGCACGCTCCGTGAGCGCATCCAGCGCGCTGGTCGCCTCGTCCAGAATGAGGATCTTCGGACGCTTCAGGATCGCACGGGCCACGGCGATCCGTTGGCGCTGACCGCCAGAAAGTGCGACGCCACGGTCACCGATCGACGTCTCGTAGCCGTCCGGAAGGGAAACGATGAACTCGTGGATCTGCGCGAGCTTCGCCGCGCGTACGATCTCAGCCTGTGGCACACGATCGTCGAGTCCGGCCACGTTCTGGCCCAGTGTAGTGTTGAAAAGAAACACGTCCTGGCCGACATAGCCAATACGGTCACGCCATCCGGTCAGCGAAAATCGGCGGATATCCACGTCGTTCGCAAATATCCGGCCCTCCTCTGGCTCCTGAAGCCTGATGATCAAATCCGCGATTGTCGTTTTGCCTGATCCGGTTGCGCCGACGAGCGCCATGACCTTGCCTCGGGTAAACGTCAGTGACACATTGCGAAGCACCGGACGGTTCGGGCTATCCGGGTAAGCAAAGGTTAAGGACTTCAACCGAACGGTATGGATTATGTCCGGAACAGACGCAGTCCCGGAGGATTTGTCTTCTTGAGGTAGGCGCGCAAGTGTGTCTTCGACCACTTGGATCTGCCCCCAGTACTGGGCCATATTGATGAAGTTGGTATTCAGCGTGGACGCGGCGGGAGTGATCTGGCGGAGCGCCAGTACAAATGCCGCGAGAGCAGGGAAATCGAGCCTGAGCGAAGGGACCATCTGCGCAAGCGCGACCAAAGTCACGACGATCAACACTCCCCCGAGCTCAAAGATAATTTTCGGAACTTGCTGAAAGGCGATTTGGCGCACAGCGATTCTTGCCCGGGCGGCAAGAATGTGTTCCAGTCGTGCCCTCAGGTGATCAACAAGGTTGTGTACCTTGACGATGCGGTTTCCATCAATGACATTCACCAGTAACCCTGATCCGGCTTGTTCAAGGGAATAATCGGTCCTCCCCAGCCTTGCCATGGGCATTTGAAGGGCATATCGGAATACCGCCAGTGTGATAAGCCCGACCGCAACCATCGCGAGCGTGAGCCCAGGTGACAACCACACCAAGAACCCCAAGGTGACGAGCAACTGACCAGCCGCTGCCATCGAGAATCCCATGTAATAGATCACATACCCAGTGGCGTCGGGTGGTTTCTCGATGTCCTTGGTGATTCCGCCGCGCGCCCGGCGCACGAGGTCGCTGTACCTCGCGTTCGCATAGGCGGCAAACATCCCAAGAGTCAGCTTACGCTTCGTATCCTGGGATACGACTGCGGTGACATAGTTCAAGATAAGGACGAGCCCACTCTTGAGAACGATGAGCACGGCCACACCGGCTAGGGCCAGCAACAATAACCGAGATGGACTTGGGGCAAGGCCGAAGGCCCGGACTGCCGCTTCTAGGACCGAAACCGACCGTTGTCCGCTGGGAGAGTCCCCACCAGAAAAAATGGTCACAACCGGGATTACTAAGCCTAGGCTGGCCACCTCCACCAGCCCGGTCAGAAACGACAGGAATCCGAGAAAAATAATTTTTCCAAAGTTGTGGCGGATCACGATCCGCCAATAGGCTGCTAACATTACTTCACCACCTCAACACGCACTTCAATGACTTCCTTTATGATCAGCCAAGAATTGAAATCGCACGGGCTTAGTAGTACCTTTGTACACCATGATCCGCGAAACCCTATTGCTCCTGTATCAAGGACTCCTTCGCGTGCTGCAGCCGCAGCCGTGGTATTACGGTTCCTACTATGCGACTGATACGCGCTGGTTGCGGTGGCTCAAAGCCGTCCTCAGACCTCAGCGCTTGTGGATCAGGGTGCGGTCAAGACAGATAGGGCGGTTGCCCTATTTTCTGACCACGGTGCAACCGGCACGCGCCAACCGGAAGAGCGATGGAGTAGGGGATGTGGTCAGCGGCCTGCGCCGTGATGGCGTCGTGTCGCTATGGACGCCAGAATGGGCCCTATGGGCTCGCCAGATTAGAGACCAGTATGCGGCCCAGTTAGCCGGCAAGGGATCTTCCGATGCGTATCAACACAATGACTACCAACAGGTTTATGATCCGCGTACATTTGAATTTTTTACGCACGAGTTTTTCCTCGCGGTGTGGGCACAGCATTTCGACTGCCAGCCCTATCTGCGCGCGGGTTTGATCGTTAACCGTACGGACCCCACGACCCCAACCTCCCCCACCCGATTGTTCCTGAAAATGCCAAACACTTTAGCGTATAGGTGGCATTGGGACTACCCGAATCTCGTGCAGACAGCACTCTTGTTGAACGATCTCACGGAGGCGGATACCCACATGCAGATTGTGCGGGGTGTTCATCGGCGGCACCGTATGAATTTGGGACCCGACGACGCTTTTTATTCAGACGAAACAATTGCCCGGACAGGAGAGGTTGTGCCGCTCATCGGTATGGCAGGAACATTGTGGTTTTTTGATAGCAATGCACCGCATCGCCTGTGGGCCGTTCCAGGCCGTCCGCGCCTGTGGGCGAAATTGGAGTACACGACAGGCAATGCCATTGTGCCACTCATGCACCCCGAACAAGGCTTCCGTGTCACAGTCACTGGGGGCATTCCCTGGCATACCTTGTCACCTCTTCAGCAAGAAGCAGTACTACCGCTTACCTAGAAAATCTGTCGCACAGCGACATTACCACACCCGTGCCATTGTCTGATCGGGTTTGACCGCATAAACATTCTCATGGATGGACTCGACCAGAGCCCTGACTAAAGGGTTCTCATCGTAGTACCGAATGAGGTGGGCAACCATGATCGGCATGCTACGATTTTGCAGACATTCGAATGCGCGCTGGCAAAAGATCAATTGACCAGGATGATCGACCGCAAAATTTAATTCTGGGCGTCGGCATTCCTCCACTGGATGCAGCAACTGTACACGCAATCGACCCTGATGCTCGTGGGCATATAATGAGAGGGGCACCTGATACCGCGTATCCCCCGTCGCGTTCATTTCATGGAGCAAGGACGTCTTGATCAGCTCGTATG
>Ga0194131_10004224_pt1 | contig 21920 bp, 17 predicted proteins | sample TA2KigO120mmetaG_FD_148631 | JGI IMG/M metagenome (GOLD analysis project Ga0194131, IMG submission 148631) | Freshwater microbial communities from Lake Tanganyika, Tanzania - TA2015053 Kigoma Offshore 120m | ecosystem: Environmental > Aquatic > Freshwater > Lake | place: Tanzania: Lake... | reverse complement strand
TCGATCTGGCCGGACAGGTCCTCCTCGATGTCCAACTCCACGTCGAGCCGGTCCCCCTCCTGGACGCACTCGCCTTCCCAATTCCCTGTGACATTCGCAAAGAGACTACAACCAGCAACCGGGAGCAGCACAATCCACATCGGAAATCCGGGTGAGCGCTCAGGATAGCACAAACGGCGGTCGTGTTCGCGCCGCGGGGCGCGCCGGCCCGCGCCCGCCCCGAAATGGGTCGAGGCGCACCGCCCTACCGTCCTCGTCCTCCCCTCAACCCCCCCCGCACCAAACGCTCCACCCGCTGCGCTGTGGATGCCGGAGATGCCGGCGCCCGTGGTCGGCGACATGTGCGACGGCGGGCCCGACTCGCGGGTCGTGATCGAGCTGCTCGCCGGGCGCGGCGCCCGGGGCGTGATCGGCAACCACGACCCCTGGCTTCGCGCGTGGGCGTCGGGAAAGGGCTTCGACAGCTTCGCGCTCCACCCGGGGAGAGGTTCATGCTACCTATGTGCTCCGCGTTCCCCGCGAGAACGCCGTTGTACAGCACCTGGTTCGCCCGCGGAGGAGGAACCAGGGCGGCGAGGCGGTCGGCCAGGCCGCCGCAGGCGTGATCGCCTCACCACAAGGCGCGCAACGCCGCCCCACGATCAGCGGAACGTTTCCTTATGATAGGTGGCGAACCTCCGAAAAATCGGCCCCAGAATCAGCGCGGGTCCCAGCCAGTACACCGGCTCAGGCACCACCGGGAGGTAGTTGGTTCCCGCCGCCGCGCCGAGCGCGGTGAGCCCGGCAATCAGTCCCCCGCTTATCGCGCCGATGTGTTGGGTCACCCAAGGTTCACGCTGGCCCGGATCGGCAGACATCCATCGAAGATGCTGCCTCCCAAGCGCCACGGAGCCAAAGCCCATCGCCGCCGCCACCACACCCAGTGATTGGCCGCCGAGCAGCACACGAAGCCCCAGAAGGCCAAACAGGCTACCCGCGACCATCATGCCCCTTGCCACCCCACGCTCCGGCGCGCCCAGCTGCCCGCGCGTACGAGCCAGTCGCCAGCCCATAAAGGTCATGTAAGCGGCAACAAGTCCCATCCCCGTCAGGAAGAGATTTCGAGTGGCCCAGAGCACCGGCACCGCGGCGACGATGGCGCCGGCCATACCCAGGACAAAGAGCTGACCGAGCCGCCGGTGAGCCGAACCGCCCTTCGGAACCGACATAGCACCAAAACCACCGACCAACGCGGCGAGTCCCACGATCGCGTGGAGCGGCAGAAACCAGTGTCTCGCAGTTTCGGGGTCCATCGCTCGTCTTGGGCACGACATTATACCAACGCCCGGAACTGTCTCGCCCCGCGGCGACCCCTTTCTTTTGGCCGCACCGGTTGTTCATGACCGTGGCAGGCCGGGGGTGCGGCTCAGCGCCCAGGCGGTGGCGAGGCCACCGAGGCCGCCGCCGATGATGAGGACCTTCTCGGGCATCAGTGCCGGTGGCGCGGGCGGCGGCGGGCAGCGAGCAGCGCCACCGGCACGCCCAGCCACGGCGCGGCAGGCGCGCCGGCGCAGCCGGCGAACCAGCCCTCGGGGCGCTCGGCCTCGCCATCGCAATCAGAGTCCCAGCCGTCGAGCTTCTCGGGGGCGCCCGGCCAGGCGTAGGCGTTGTTGTCGTCGCAGTCCCCGAGGTCCTCGGTGTAGCCGTCACCATCGTCGTCGTAGGCGGTGGTCTCGTCGTCGACCAGAGTGTCGCAGTCCTCGTCGCGACCGTCGATTGTCTCGGTGGCCCCGGGGAAGGCGATGGCGCGAGCATCATCGCAGTCGCCCTCGGCCTCGGTAAATCCGTCGCCGTCGTCGTCGAAGAGCGCAGTGTGGTCGTCGACCAGGGTGTTGCAGTCGTAGTCGGCGTAGTCGGCGAGCTCGAGGGTGCAGAGGCGGCGGGGGTTGCCTTTGATCCAGACGACCACGAGCTCGGCGAGGCCACGCTGGGCGGCCCAGGCATCGAGGGCGGCTCGGGTGCCGGGGTCGAGCGGGGTGCCGATCATCGCCGCGACCACGGCGCCGTGCACGGTCGCGAGGTCGACCTCGGGCGGGAATGCGGTCGCCAGCGTCCGGCTTTCACCCGCAACCACGCTGAGCAACTGTACGAAGGTGCGCGCGCGCCCTGGAATGGTGGCGGTGATTCGGTATGGCCCCGGGAAAACCTCGATGGACCGGGCACCCGGGCCGAGATCTACGCCGTCGATGGCCCAGGTGGCGCCCTCCGGAGGGGCGTCGAGTGTCAGTTTCGCGCGGCGGGCGTGCCGGGCCGCGTGCTGCCCCGCCTTCCAGCCGTCCACGAGGCGCCAGTCGTCGACCGGCAGCTTCGGGTCCTGCGTCCAGGCCACGGCGGCGGCCGCCGCGAACCATGCCGTCGCCTCGTTGCTGCCGGCCCGCTGCGCCTCGGCGCCATGCAGGAAGTAGAGATCGAAGAGCGGCTGCTGGGCGATCACCCCGGTGCACGCGAGCAGCGCAGCGTCGGCCACCCGCAGGGCGGCGTCGGCCGACTGGCCCGCCGCCACCCAGGCCGACATGATCGTCCGGGACTCCGCGCCTTCGTGGCGCGGCCCCTGCACCCATCACCCCGTCCAGGATGCAGCTCAACTGCAGATGGCCGCGCGATCAGCCGCTCCGACCCTTCGGCGGGCGGCCATCCCTGACCAGGGCCACCGCTTCGACCGCCGCCTTGCGCAGGCTGCGCTCCTGCACCCGCGCGCGCAGGTAGCGGGCCGCGGCCTGGAGGGTACGGCCGTCGCCCAGCCGCGCCGACTCCTGCTCTGCGGCGGCCAGGGTCTTGACGTCGTGGGCGAAGAAGATGGCGTTCTGGGAGCGGCCACCGAAGACCTCGGACCAGAGTTGGGCGGTGGGCGGTGGGGCAGCGGGCTCGGGTGGGTGACCGGCCAGGCCCCTGGCCAGACCCAGGAAGCCGCCCATCATCAGCACCAGACGCGCGGCCTCCGGCGCGCTCCAGCGCATCACCGCCTCGCGGGTGGCCACCGCCGCCGTGTAGCGGTGGGTGATGTCCAGCCAGCCCTCCTCCAGGCCCGGATCGGCGTCGATCTTCGCGTCAAAGCGCAGCAGGGCCGTGGCGCCGGCCAGCACCAGGGCGTCCAGCGCGGGCTCCCAGGGCCCCCGCTCCAGAGCCTCGGCCAGGGCATTGAAGGCTTGTTCGGCCTCGCCGCTGACCAGCAGCTCCACCAGGGCTTCGTCCACCGGCCCGCCCCCCGACCGGGCCCGCCCCGCCGCGGCCCGCTCCAGGCCCCTCGAGGCTGTCCAGGCAGCGTAGCGCCGCCGCCAGCCCGACCAGGGCGGCAGGGTGTCTTCGCGCGTGCCATTCACCATGCCGAAGATCAGCCCGCCCAGCAGCGGATCGGCCAGCTCCGGACCGCAGTGCTCCACCAGGGCCAGCATGCGCGGGAAGTAGATGAGGGCATGGCCGAAGTCGAGCAGGTGATCGCCCAGGCAGGGGTAGAAGGCCCGCTCGAGCGCGGCCCGTTCCCAGCCTGCTGCCACCATGCCCCTCACCAGGGCCTCCGCCCCCGCGGCGTCCTCGGCCTCCACCCGGCGCCGCAGCTCGGCCGCTGCCGCGCCCGGCTCGCCGGGCGCCTCCGCTTCGGGTCGCGCGCGGCGGGGCAGTCCCAGGCTGGCCCGGGCCGCCAGCTCCAGCACCTCGCTGATCATCTGCAGGCGGTGCACCTCGGGGTCCACCCCCGCCGGTGGCCGCTCCAGCCAGGGCAGCAGCTCGGCCGCCAGCGCGCAGGTGTGGGAGGGCGTGTACTCGGCGTGGTCGCAGTCCCAGGCGCAGGCCCAGCCCAGCAGGCGGGTGGCCGACACACCGCCCTGGAGCAGGCGGGCAGCCTCGCGGGCGGCGCGGCTCATCTGCACCCGGCGCAGGGCCTGCCGCAGCCCCTCCCAGGCCGCCTCCACGTCCACGCTGCGATCCCGCTGCACCTCCACCACGCCGTCCACGAGGCGCAGGGGGTGCAGGCGCACGGCCTCATCGCCCATCACGCAGGCCCCCGTACGCGCGTCAAACTTGAAGTTGTGCCAGGTGCAGGTCACGAGGCAGCCCTGCAGGTAGCCCGTAGACAGAGGGTATCCCTGGTGCGGGCAGGCGTTCTCCATGGCGGAGAGCGCCCCGTCGGGGTGGTGCACCACCAGCACGCCATGGCGGGCCCTCATCTGTCCGGCGGGCAGCTCGGAGAGGGGGAAGAGGGGGGTCCAGAGAATGGAAGTCACGGAAACCTCAGACCCACCCTATCACAGTCCGGTCACGAGTCAGCGGCGCCGCGCGGAGGAGAAACGCCGGACGCGGAGGAGGGCCTGGCGTGGATCATCGGAGGGCGGGTCCAGCCGGGCGGCGGTGGTCGAGCGGGTCCACCTTTGGTCGCACCGGCGCCCCGCCGACGTCGCACCGTGAACGCGGTGTTAGAGTGCTCTGATGATGGCCGTCACCCTGTTGTTGTCCTCTCTTGTCAGAGCGGCCCCGGTTCCCGACTGCAACGACGACGTCGCGATGCGCGCCGGTGTGCTGGCCAACGCCTTCGACGAGGCCCGGCGGGCGCTCACCGCCGCCAGTCCGTTCGGCGCCCCGATCGCCCCGGCGCGCGGCTGGCTGCTGTCGGTGGCCGGTCCGGGGGTCGGGCTCGGATTGTCGGGCGCGCCGACCTGCACCAGCCCGTCGGGCCCCGTGCACCAGACAAAGCGGCCACCGCTCACCGACGGCCGCACCGCCACCTATCGCGGCGAATCGGTGCTCGAAGTCCGCAATCCCACGGAATATACGGAGCAAATGACCGAGTGGCGGGCCATTGTGGTCCATGAGTATTTCCATCTCGACCACGAGGCCCGCGCGGGAGTTGAGGCCGCCACGGGCTACCGCCAGGAGGCACTGGAGCGGCACTACGCCCGTGATCCGGCGTTTGAGGCCCGGGTCGATGCGCTGGTCGGCCAGACCACGTCGGCGGCGTCGCTGGCGTGCGACCTCGGCCCGCTCGCCGCCTCCTACGCCGCGCATCGCGAGACGCTGTCGGCGCGCGATCGCCAGGACGAAGATCGGTGGCTCGTCACCGAAGGCCTCGCCAAATACGTCGAAACCCGCTGGATGATGCAGTACGAGGCGCTGGATGACAATGGGCGCAGAATGGCCTGTACCAACCTATCTAATCCGTATGGGTACGCCCTCGGGTGTGCGCTGGCGGATACGCTGGCTCACTGCGGTCCCGCCGACTGGGCGGAGGTGGTGATTCGCGATGGATTCACCGCCGCGCTCGCCGCCCCGCGGGCAGCGCGACTGTGACCAGGCTGCTCCGGCCCTGCGGGCATTATCGAGTCCGGTGCGTGGTCAGGCCGGAACGTCCGCTGGGAGCAGGTGCACGGCGCGCCTCCCGACACGCTCGAGCGCGCACCGGCGCCCGACCTCATCCTCTGCGACTCCTTTACCTTCCAAGTGGACGCGCCGCTCTGGCATCCGGACGTCCTACGACGGGTGCGCGCGTCGGGACCGGGCCGAAGCGCGAGACGATCTGGGCTTCGACCGCGCCGCGCGATGGGCTCCTCGACGCGGGCTTCGAGGAAAGGAAAGGAAAGGAAACATGACCCCCTCCTACGGCACCCGTAACGACCCGATCCGCGCCTTTGGGGCGCGGACCTCGTCGTTGCGGGCGCCGAAGGCGACAGTGACGTTTCCTGCCTTAGAACCACATCATTCCGCTTGAGCGTGTTTGCACAGTACCCTCACGTGCGGTCTCCGCTGCGTGAGAGGCCTAGCTTCTGCATCGTGCGGCCATGCGTCTCCCAGAACGCATCTTCGAGAGCGGCCGGCATCTCGCTGCGAAAGCGCTGGCGCTGCCCGGTTGTACGCGCGTGAGGAGACCTAGCATGTCCTGACCGACGCGGCGCACCTCGCGGCGTGGCCAGTAGACGAGCCGCTGCGCGACCGGCTCTCCCGCGCGTTCGTGCGGTACATCGATGAGCACATCGACGTGTTCTTCGGCATCGAGACCGTCGATGGTCGCGGGCGTCGGCTGCGTGACCTCCCCCTGTTCGACGAGGTGCTGACGCACCGCGCGTTCCGGCGTACGCGCGCCGTCGCCGCGCACCTCGAGACCTAGCGCGCCCGGGGCGAGGGTCGGCTCGCGGGGCCCCCTCTCGCCGCCGACGTCGGCATACTGCCCGCCGCGCTCGAGTTGGGCATGCCCGGGCGGCGGGAAACCGATGCGGCTGCGGACGGTGGTGGTGGGCTCGCCCGCGAGCACGACGATCGTGACCGGGCTGCTCCGCTCGAGGGGCCCGCCCGCGCCACGCGGGGGCGGCGACGACCAGGGGGTCCACCCAAGCGCGTAGACGGGGCTGGAGGGCGGAGCTACGCCCGCCCCCCGGGTCTAGCTCCCGGAGAGCGGTTCATGCTGCCTTTCATCTGGGGCGAGGCCTTCCAGGAGGACCTCAGCGCCGAGGTGTCCCGCCAGGTGCTGACCGAGCCCCTCCTCGGGCGATCGCGGCCTCTCGACCGTGTAGAATCGCCCGCGTGGCTCTCCTCCTGTTCGCCGCCGCCTGCGAGGTCTCGCAGGACTACGGGCTCGCCGTGGCCCAGGATCGACCGCGTGCTGACGTCCTGCTGTTCGAGGAGCCCGAGTTCGAGCTGACCGCCGACGTTCGCTACGAGACCAGCCAGTGGGGCGCGCAGCTGGGAAACTGCGCCCTGCGCATCTCCTTCATGCTCTCGCAGCACGATGAAGAAGCCCAGGAGGGCACCTCGGGCACCGAGGTGGCGCTCGCGGAAGAACCGGGCGAGTGCGTGGTGACCACCTTCGCGCCGGGGGAGGCCCAGGAGGCGATGGAGTACGATCCGCCCGGCTACGTGGATGCGGGCGAGGTCGTGTACCTCGGTGACGAGCGCGGCGAGATCGAGCTCCTACGCCGCGCGTCCGGCGAGGACACCGTCGAATACGTGCTCGAGTCGTGCACCGCCGAGACCTTCCCCTTCGGCCGCACTCTCGACCTGGTGCTCCCCGAGGGCATCGGCGATCTGAGCGCATTCTCGGTGTCGAACGCCCTGACCATCCCCCCGGCGCTGACGTTGATCGAGCCGGTGGGCGAGGCGGAGCTCACCCAGGCCGACACGCTGCGGGTGGCCTGGACCGAGGGCAACTCCGCCGCCGATCTCTCGCGCAGCCTCACGTTGCGGAACCAGGACATGGCCGACGGCGGACGCATCTTCGAGGCCGCCCACTGCATGCCGGTCGAGGGCGATACGCGCGTGGAGGTAGGGCCCGGTGTGCTCGCGGCCCTCACGCCTAGCGACCCCGCCGACCCCGAGCGCTACGCGCTGGGCGCGCAGGTCGACGTCCGGGTGCAGGCCACCGACGTGAGCATGCCCTGGGGGCAGGTGGCCCGCCTCTCGGGCAACACCTCGGTGTCGGGGAGCGTTCGACTCTACGGGGAGTAGCGCGCGTCGTGGCCAGCGTAGGCGGTGCCGTCGACGTAGGTACACACGGAGAAGTCACCCGCGCTGCCAGGCGCGTAGCCGTGGTGCGTGTAGTCGGTGCCGTACACATCGGGGCTCAGCACGAAGCTCGCGTCCTCGATGGTCTCGTTGTCGGTGCCGTCGCCGTAGGCGAAGCCTGCCACCGTGGTGCCGGCGGTGTCGACCAGCGACATGCTCTCGCCCTCGTTGTTGAGCGCGAGCCCATATGGGAGCCCGGAGTCTTCGTTCACCGCGACCACCGCGGTGCAGTTCGCCGGCGCCATGCTCGAGGTGTCGCCACCGCCGAACACCACGATCGCCTCGCCGGCGCGGAGCACCGTGCCCGCGGCGAAGGTGTGGCGCGGCAGGTAGTTGAGGTCTTGCTCCACCAGCGTGTAGCCGGAGAGGTCGACCGTCACGTCGGAGGCGTTGGCGATCTCCACGAACTCGTCTTCCACCGGATCGAGGTTGCCATCGCCGTTGGGGTCGCCGTCGACGGTGCCGTCGGCGAGCACCTCGTTGAACACCAGGTCGCCCGTGGTGGCGCTGGCCAGGCTCACGTTGGCCGTGGCCGAGAGCTCGTGGCCCTCGAGCGTGGCGGTGACGGTGACGCTGCCGGCCCAGATGGGCTGCCCCACGCCGGGCTCGTAGACCTTGAGCACCATCTCGTCGCTCGAGGCGTAGCTCACCATCGTCGAGGCGTCGGTGCTGCTGCCGTCGCTGTACGAGGCCGTCACCTGCAGGGCGAGTGTGTCGCGGGTGGTGATGTCGGAGGCGGGGAGCGTGGTCCACGTGATCGACAGCAGCTCGGGCGGCGGCGGCTCGCCGGTGTCGCCACCGGTGTCGGTGCCGGTGCCGGTGTCGGTGTCGGTGCCGGTGCCGGTGTCGGTGCCGACGTCGGTGTCGCCGTCCTTGGCCGTGTCTTCGCCGCTCGGGCATGCCGTCAAACAGATGAGGAGAAAGCGCATTGTCGTCGTCCTAGTGGCAGGTGGAGCCGCCGGGCGAGGAGCCCGACGAGCAGGAAGAGGAGGTCCAGTTGGTGGACACGTCGCCGGTGGCCAGGTTGACGCGCACGATGCTCGTGCCGTTTCCCGGGTCGGTGGGGAAGCTGAAGGTGTCGATCAGCGCCACGCCGTCGGACTCGTAGAACGAGATGGGGTCGTTGGTGGCGAGGCCGGAGCCGATGCTGGTGTCGTCGACGGTGAGCAAGAGCGCGCCGGAGGGGATGGTGTACTCGCCGGCATAGTTGCTATCGAGGATCACCGCGTACTCGCCTGGGTCGAGCACCGTGTCGTAGATGTCGTAGAAGCCGAAGATGGTGTCGAGAGCGTCGCCGTCCCAGATCACCATGTAGAGCATGTCGATCGCGGTGCTGCCGTCGTTGTAGATCTCCACGAACTCGCCCGTGGTCTCGTCGAGCGGGTTGGCCATCACCTCGGTGATGATCAGGTTGTAGGCCGAGGTGGCGGAGCCCGAGGAACCCGTGCCCACGCAGTTTTCGTCGCCAGGCGAGGAACCTGCGCCGCAGGTGGACGCGAGCCAGTTGCTCGCGCTGTCGAGGCTGCCGGCGATGGCCACTCGCTCGGTGGACTTCCCGTTGCCCGCGTTGATGGGGTACACGTGGGCGTCGACCAGGTGCTCGCCGTCGGCCTCGTACAGGTACACCTCGTCCTTGACCGAGAGACCGTTGCCAAGGGTGGAGTTCCCGAGGGTGACGACGATGGCGTCGGCAGGGATGGAGTAGTCGTCGGCGTACTCGCTGTCGACGATCACCGCGAAGCCGCCGGAAGGAAGCACGGTGGTGCCGCGGTCGTAGCTCCGGATGGTGTCGTCTTCGGCGCCGTCGCTCACGATGAGGCCCGCGAGGTCGATGTCGTTGTTGCCGGCGTTGTAGATCTCGATGAACTCGCCGGTGTCCTCGTCGAGCGGGTTGCTCATCACCTCGGTGATCATCAGCGGCTCGCAGATGCCGGACTGGCTGCCGTTGAGGCGACCGGGGGAGCGGCCACGCGCGCAGGTGGTGGTAGACGCCTGCCAGTTGCCCAGCACGTTGCCCACGTCGTAGAGCACCTTCTCCACGGAGTAGCTGTCGCCCGGATCGCGGATGGCGGTGTAGCTGTCGATCAGCGTGGCCCCGTCGGCCTGGTAGAGGTACACGCTGTCGCGGGTGCTCAGGCCGTTGCCGAGGGTGGCGTCGCCGGTGGTGAGCAGGACGATGTCGCTGGGGAGGTAGTAGTCATAGGTGTAGCCCGGGTCGACGATCACCGCGTGCTCGCCCGCGCCGATCAAGGTACTCCCGCTCTGGAAGCCGATCAGCGTGTCGGAGGAGCTGTTGTCGCGCAGGACCAGACCGGACGCATCCACCTCGAGCGCGCTCGGGTTGTAGATCTCGACGTACTCTCCGGTGTACTCGTTGGACGGGTTGGCCATCACTTCGGTGATGACCAGCACGGCGGGATCGGCCGTTTCCGGGAAGCAGTGCTCGGCGCCCGGGGACGAGCTGCCGGTGCAGGCGGACGCGCGCCAGTTCCCGGACGCGTCGCCCGTCTCCAGGTCGATCATCTCCAGCGACACGCCGTTTCCGGGATCCTTCGGGTAGCTGAAGGTGGCGGCCACGGTGCTGCCATCGGTTTCCAGGAGCTTGACCGGGTCGCCGGTGGTGAGCCCGTTGCCCACCTCGGTGTCGCCGGTGGTGAGGAGCGTGACACTCGCGTCGATGGTGTAGCCCGACACGTACTCGGGATCGAGCACCACCGCGTACTCGCCGGGGGCCAGCGTGGTGGCCGAGCCGCCGAAGGCCCGGAGGGTGTCGGTTTCATCGCCGTCGGTGAGCAGGAATCCCGCGAGATCCACGGACGAGGAGCCCGCGTTGTAGATCTCCACGAACTCCTGGGTCGACTCGGTGAGGGGGTTGGCCATCACCTCGGTGATGATGAGGTCGTAGGACGACGAGGCGTACTCGTCCATGCCGATGTCGTAGCCCGCGCCCTGCGGGCGGCTCTCGCCGTCGCCGTCGCTGGCGTGGCCGTAGGTGCTGGTGCCGGCGTCGATGCAGGGCGAGGTGGCGGTGAGCTTGAAGTTGCCCTCGCTGGCGGCCTCGAAGAGCGGGTCGACCGCGAGCTCGGAGCTGTGGGCGGCGGCGTCGTTGATGTAGTCGGTAGTGTTGCCCCAGACGAGGTTGTTGCGCTGGGTGAGGGTACAACTGTAACAGTCGACGCCGTAGTAGTTGGACACCACGATGTTGTTGGCCATCACGTGGCCGCTGCCGCTGGTGCTCGCGAAGGCGACGGCGCCGACGAGGTAGGCGCTGGTGGCGGCGTAGGCGTTGGCGATGAAGTCGTTGTGGGTGATGGTGGTGTTGGTGCCGCCCTGCACGTACACGCCGCCGGCGGCGTTGCTGCCCACGAGGCTGTTGGTGAGGGTGAAGTTGCTCGACGAGGTGCTCCCCGCGCCGTACCAGTTGTAGGACAGGAGCGAGTCGTTGATGGTGACGGCGGTGGCCGCGTAGGCGTAGATGCCCACGTCGTAGTAGTGGACGCCCATGTCTTCGGCCACGAGCGTGCCGCCCGACACGTAGATGCCGTAGTCGGTGTAGCGGGTGCCGCTCGACGCGTAGGTGGGGTCGACCATCGAGAAGGACTTGATTGTCGCCGTGCCCGAGCCGTGGGTGACGGTGCCGTAGATGTAGGACTGCCCCTGGCCCGCGCCCTTGACGGTGACGCCGGCCTTGAGGGTGATGTCCTCGGTGTAGGTGCCCGCGGCCACGCTCACCGTGTCGCCCGAGGAGGCGGCGTCGATGGCGTCCTGGATGGTGGTGGCGAAGAAGGCGCCGCGCATGGCGGCCGGGTCGTCAACCTCGGCGTGAGGGCCCACGACGAGGATGGTCTTGCCCTCGGGTTCGGTGAGGCAGCCAACGGCGAGGAGAGCGAAGGGAAGGTAGAAAGAGCGCATACGGGGTACCGTGTTTTTGGGGAGGCGGCGTATACACCTGATGGTGAAGAATCTGCAAGGTCTTTTTTTGTGGCGAGTATGATGTGGTTGCGACGATGGGGTGGCGTGGTGGCGGGCCGGGGCAAGAGTGGATCGCACAGAGGCACAGGGCGCACAGAGGGGGGTACGAGGGGGTATGTTGAGCGCATGTGGATGCTCGTTGCCTGCGCGCCTGGGTCGGTGGGGTTGGGGGGCGACTCCGGCGGTGGCGACACCGCTGCCGAGTCCGTCGCCCGGGACTCGGCGGGCGAGACGGGTGCTGACTCGGGGGACGACACCGCGGCGGACACGGCCACGGACACGGCCACGGACACTGGGTCGAGCGAGCTATTGCCCTGGCCGGCCTCGTTGCCCCCCGCCGTGACCGCGCTCGCGGGGCTCGAGGAGGACTTCGAGATCTCGCTCTCCGGCGCCACCTGGAATGCCGCGACGCGGGAGCTGTGGGTGGTTCGCGGCGACGGTGCCACCGCGTGGGCACTGGCCCGCGACGGGGAAGGGGACTGGGCGATCGACCGCGAGGCCGACCTCGGCAGCCTCGACCTGGAGTCGGTGGTCGTCCCCGACCCGGTTGGGGCGCCTGGTGTCATCTACCTGATGGTGGAACACGAGGAGCGCATCCAGGCGGTGGAGGTGTCCGCGTCCGGCGTCGCGACCCTCGGCCTGTCCTGGGACACGAGCCCGTACTTGCCCACGTCGGGCTCGCTCGGCTCCGAGGGACTGGCTTTCGTGCCCGACGCGGCGCTCGCCGCGGGCGGCTTTGTCGATGGCGCTGGGGTGGAGCGGACATCGCGCCTCGGGCACGACGGCCTGTTCTTCGTGGGCACGCAGAACGGCGGCGCCTTCCACGTGTTCGACCTGTCCGACAACGGGACCGACTTCGAGCAGGTGGGCGAGTTCCAGTCGGCGCGCGACGACCTGAGCGGGCTGGAGTGGGACGCCTCCGCCGGGCGGCTCTACGCCTGGCATGGGGGTGACCACAACGATCTCGGCGTTTACCGGCTCTCGTCCACGTCGGGCACGCTCGACCTGGAGGCCATCTACGACTTTCCCGGCGACGACAACATCGAGGGCCTCGCGCTGCTCGGGACGGAGGACTGCGTGGACGGGAAACGCCCTCTGGTGCTCACCATCGACGACGGGCGAGAACGGGCGTTGGACGTGTACGAGGACTGGCCGCTAGGTTGTGGCGAGTGAACTTGGTCACGACGAGATCCGCGCGGCGATCCCGACGGGAACGACGTCAGCGAGAAAAGTTCTGGAAAGTGCATGCGGCCCGTTGATGCGCCTGGGAGGCCCCGGTAAGCCGCACGGGAATCGAAGCTCGGGGCTCCTTCACGGGGGCTCCTTCACGTCGTACACTGGCGTAGCCCATGGCCCTTCGTACTCGATCCCTCGGTGACTCTCCTGCGCTCTTCGTTAATGGCCGCAGGGTCCGGAGTCCGGGAAGGGCGGCGAGGGGTGCGAATGTGTCGACGGGCATGGCGGGAAGGCGATCTTGGTGTTGGTACCCGCCTCGCTGTTCCTCCGCCGTCGTCGGGCTCGTCAATGCCCCCCCTCGTCCTCCACCGTCACCCGCTCCGCCACGAGCAATAGAAGGGCCATCGCCCCGTAGCCGATGGCATGCTCCCACGCGGGAAACAGCGCCATCGCCGCGTCGCCGAAGGTGAACTGGTAGGCATGCACGAGCCCCGTGGCCGACAGCACCGCGCCGAGGGCCGCCCAGGCCGCCGCCACCCGGAAACGCCGCTCGATGATGTAGACCGTCACCGCCGCGAGCACCATGGCGGTGAAGATGAAGCCCTGCTCCAGCGCGAAGGCGCCGTGGATCCAGGTGTCCGACGCGGCAAACTTCGGGATGAGCGCCTCGGTGAAGGGCTGCTCGCTGCCGTAGCCGGCCGCCCGGAGCCCGTTCTTGGCCATCAGCGCCCCCCAGGCGCCCACCCCGGGCAATAGCCCGACCACCACGGCGGCGGCGTGTTTCTGGGGGGTGGCCACGAAGGCCTGCGCGGTGATGACGATGCCGATCCACAGCACGATCGCCATGCCGGCCTCGATGGGGATCGCCCACGCGATGTGGGCGAGGGTGCCGGTGAGGCACACCACGGTGGCGAAGGCCGCGTTGAGCACCGAGTAGCCGGCGCGCGCTCCCATCGCCTTCCAGCCGGGATGGCCGATGTAGATGGTGGTGGGGAAGGTGGAGCCGAAGAGCGCCGCGGCGATGCTGCCGAGGCCGTTCACCGCGAGCGAGGGCGCGGTGGGGAAGCGGTCGCCCGCCGCCTCGGCCGACTCGATGTTCTGCAAGCTCCCCACGAGGTTGAAGAGGCCCATCGGCACGATCACCGCCATGTAGGGCAACAGGTAGGGCAACGAGGCGAGGAGGTCGCCGACCACCGGGATCGGCAGGTGCAACGAGGGCGCGCCCGGCGCGGGGCCCACCGGCGCGATGCCCGTGGCCCAGCCGAGGATGGTCCCGAGCACCACCGCCACCAGGCCGCCGGGCAGGCCACCCCGGAACTTCACGCGTCCAAAGTAGGTGAGAAGCACCACCCCCAGGGTCGCCAGCCCCACCACGGGGCGGGCGAAGGTGCGGAACAGGAACCCGAGCGCGATGAAGGAGAGCGCGATGCCGGCCAGCGTGGAGAGCAGCGCCGCCCGGGGCGTGGCCTTGCGCACGCGCTCCGCCACCAGGGCGCCGCCCGCCTCGATGAGGCCCGATCCCAGCGTGGCGGCGAGCCCCGCCTGCCAGGCCACGGTGGCGGGGTCGGGGTGCCCGGCGGCCTCCGCGCCCAGCTTGGCCGGCAACATCACCAGGAACACGTGCCCGAACAGCGACACGGTGTTGATGCCGTAGGGAAGCGCGCAGATGTCGGCCCGCCCCTCGCGCTCGGCGAGCTTCTTGGCCTGCCAGGCATAGAACAGGTTGCCCACCACCAGCGACACCGCCGCGCCGGGGAGCACCCTGCCGTACACCAGCTCCGGTGGAAAACCAAGCACGAAGCGGCACAGCGCGTCGATGAGGAGGAGCTGCACGAGGTTGTCGAGCGCCAGCCCGAAGAAACCGTCGAGGTCGCCACGCACGAACCAGCGCATCGAGCACCCGGGGAGGGGCGGGAGTGTACCGCGGGGCTAGAGACCGGCGGCGGCCGCCGGCCCTTCCACCCCCGCCGCACCTGCCGTACACTATGCCGTCTTGCGCGCGCCCTCGCCCGCTCTCTCGCTCTTCGGTCTCGCGCTGGCGTGCAGCGCCGTCCCCGGAGTGGCGCAGATGGTCGATCCCGACATCACGTTCGGCGGCGACGACGACGACAGCGGCGACACCGGCGATAGCGGCGCCACCGACAGCGGCGAGCACGGGTGGGAAGACGACGATTCCGGCGGCGACGACACCCCCGCCGCGATCCTCCACCCCTATTGCGACGCCTACCTGGCCTGCCTCGCCGAGGTGTCGCCCGAGCAGAGCGCCGCGGCCAGCGCCGCCTACGGCTACAGCAGCGAGTGCTGGGACAGCGAGTCGAGCGCCGCCGCCTGCGAGGCCGAGTGCGCCGCCGCGCTCCACGAGCAGTGGGTGCAGAACCCCGGCGCCCAGAGTTGCGACGATGGCACCGACATCCCGTCGAACACGGTGATCCTGCAGTCCACCTGGAGCATGAGCATCACCGAGGTAGAAGGCCCGATGTGCGACTCGTGGTTCAGCTACGTGACCAGCTACACCATCACCTTCTCGCCCAACGACACCGCCGAGTTCCCCGGCACCTTCAACGGCTCCGGCTGGAGCAACACCATCGACTGCGAGAACAACGGCCTCGACATCTCCTGCTGGGGCGTGGCCGACGCCTTGGTCATCACTTTCGATGGGGAGATCTCCGAGGATTTCGCGCGCCTCAGCGGGGTGTACGCCGACGACGTGTATTGTTTCTGGACGCTGGAGAGCGGCTAGGCGGCACGGAAGGGGTAGAATGCCCGGATGCGCTTCTTCCCCCTGCTGGCCTTCGCTCTCGGCTGCCTTCCCTCCAACCCCGGCGGGAGCGTCAAGGACGACACGGGCGGGAGCGGCGCCGTGGATGCCGATGGCGACGGCTACACCGTGGCCGAGGGCGACTGCGACGACAGCAACGCCGCCGCCGCGCCCGACCTCGCCGAGAGTTGCGACAACGTCGACAACAACTGCAACGGCCACGTGGACGAGGGCGCGCTCTCGACTTTTTACGCCGACGTCGACCAGGACGGCTACGGCGAAGCCGCCTCGGCGAGCGAGGCCTGCGAGGCGCCGTCGGGCGCGGTCACCAACGCCGACGACTGCGACGACAGCAATCCCGATGCCTTCCCGGGCAACGCGGAGTCCTGCGACGAGGTGGACAACAACTGCAACGGCGCCGTGGACGAGGGCGCGGCGAGCACCTTCTACCCCGACGCGGACGCCGACGGCTTTGGCGACTCCGCGGCGGCGGTGGAGGCCTGCTCCATGCCCGAGGGCACGGTGGAAAACGGCGACGACTGCGACGACACCACCAGCAGCGCCTACCCCGGCGCCGACGAGGTGTGCGACGAGGTGGACAACGACTGCAACGGGACTGTCGACGACGCCGTCCAGACCACCTACTACGTCGACAAGGACGGCGACGGCTACGGCAGCGCGAGTGTCACCGACCTGGCCTGCGCCGTCCCCACCGGCTACGCCGAGAACGCCGACGACTGCAACGACGGCGCCAGCGCCATCAACCCCGGCGCCACCGAGGTCTGTGACACCCGCGACAACGACTGCGATGGCGCGGTGGACGAGGACGACGCCAGCGATGCCTCCACTTGGTACGCCGACGTCGACGCCGACGGCTACGGCAATCCGGATGCGGCCTACGCCGCCTGCGAGGCCCCGGTCGGCTACGTGGGCAACGACGAGGACTGCGACGACGCCGACCCCGGCATCAACCCGGACACCGAGTGGTATCTCGACGACGACGGCGACGGCTTCGGCGACCCGGACCGATCCCTGGTGACCTGCGAGCCCCCGGCCGACTGGATCCTCGACGACAGCGACTGTGACGACAGCGCCGACAGCGCCTACCCCGGCGCCACCGAGGCCTGCAACGGCATCGACGACGACTGCGACACGCTCGTGGACGACGACGACAGCGGCACCACCGGCGCCAGTACCTGGTTCTTCGACGGCGACGGCGACGGCTACGGGAGCCCCGCTTACACGACGGTCTCCTGCGACCAGCCAGCCGGCTACGCCGCGACCGACGACGACTGTGACGACACGGACGGGGCCTGGCATCCCGGCGCCGCCGAGGCTTGCGACGACCCGAACGACTACGACTGCGACGGCACGGTGGAGTACGCGGACGCGGACGCCGACGGGTTTGCCGCCTGCCTCGACTGCGACGACGCCGACGCCGCTGTGAACCCCGAAGCCCGGGAGCAGTGCGACGGACGGGACGACGACTGCGACGGCGACACCGACGAGGACGACGCCGGCGACGCCGCCATCTGGTACGCCGACGCCGACGGGGACGGCTTTGGAGACGCGGCGGCCACCCGGACCGCATGCGAGGCCCCGTCGGGCTACACCGCGGACGCCACGGACTGTGACGACACCGACGCCACGGTCTACCCGGCCGCGGACGAACACTGCGACGGGGTCGACCACGACTGCGATGGCGCGGTGAACGAGGCGACGTCGCTCGACGCCGACAGCTACTACGCCGACGCCGACGGCGACGGCTACGGTGCCGGGGCGGCGGTGGCAGCCTGCGACCCGCCGAGCGGCTACGCCGCGACCGACGATGACTGCTACGACGCGAGCGACGACGCCTACCCGGGGCAGGCCGACTGCTTCGACACCGACCGCGGGGACGGGTCCTACGACTACGACTGCGACGGCGCAAACGACACCGTGTGCCTGTCGATCGACTCGGACACGACGGACTACGACCTGTTCGTGGCCGCGGGCTCGCCGAGCGCCGCGCTCGCCTACGAGCTCACGGTGGCGACCGGCGTGGTGGTGGGCTCCACGTCCACATCCACGCCCGCGCTCGCCACCGGCGCCCTGCCCTCCGGCTCCACGGTGACCCTTCACAACTACGGGATCATCGTCGGCCACGGCGGGGACGGATCCGGCAACGTCGCCTATGCGGACGACTACGGCACGGAGGACGGGGGGCCGGCGATCGATCTCGGTGCCCCGACCTGGATCGACAACCAGGGCACCATCGGCGGCGGCGGTGGTGGCGGTGGGGGTGGCGGGGACGGCGACGACGCCTCCTGCTGCACGACGGGGACCGACGCGACCGGCGGGGGCGGGGGCGGGGGCGCCGGCTACGAGGCCGGCGAAGGCGGTACGCGGCGGCAGGGCCAGATCGTCTCCGGGACTGCCTTCGGCACCGACGGCAGCGCGGGCTCCCTCACCACGGGCGGTTCGGGCGGAGCAGGCATCTGCAACAACGGCGTGTGCAGCGGTGCGGGCGGGGATGGCGGCGACCTGGGCGAGGCAGGGGAGGACGGCGCCGACGGCAGCGGGGTGAACCCCGGCTGGGGGCAGGTCGCGGGCGCCGCCGGCGCCGCGGTGCAGACCAACGGCCAGGTCTTGACCTGGACCCTCGAGGGCGACGTCCGCGGGGACGTCGAGTGAGAGGGGTGGTCCTCGGAGCGCGAGGAGGCGGGGCGGGCGCGGGGAGGTGGGCATGCGGGACCGGTGCCGGAGTGTGTTGCACCGGTCCCATTTCCGGCGCGCGGCCGGCGGCGGGGCCCCTTCCGTGTTTCGCGCCCGTCCGGCACAATCGCGCGCGTCGTTAGTCAGCCCGGAGCCCGCGTCCTCGCCGACCTGCGCGTCGCCTCGCTGCGATGCGACGCCTACCCGGGCGGCACGAGCGCGCTCGAGTTCCACGTCGGCCAGCTGGAGCGCTTCCTCCCGGCCGCGGTCGTCCGCGTGTGCGGCCCCATCGCGGAGCCCGAGGCGTTCACGCTCCGGTGGCGCGATCCCGACCCACCGACGACGCTCCCGGTCGTCCATCTCCTCGTGCACCGGCGGCCGCCGGGCGACGCGTCCGCGGCGTGGGCCGCCGAGGTGTTGCCCGCCGAAGCGCTCGCCGCGGGCCCCGACTTCTAGGCCATGGTCCCGGCGTGGGACCATCACACTCGGCGCTGCCTCGAAGGCGCCGGCGCGCGGGTGTCCGCGGTGGACTTCATCGGGCGCGTGTCCGTCGCGCTCGAGCGGCTGCGCGCGCGCTGGGGGCGCCCCGCCGCCCCGTCCGTGGCCGTGCGCGAGCCGGCGAGGCAGAGGTGTGCGACGGCGTGGACAACGACTGCGACGGCACCGCCGACGAGGGCCTGTACCCCGCCGACTGCGAGGAACTCCTCGACCTCTACCCCTCCTCGGGCAACGGCACCTACACCATCGACCCCGACGGCAGCGGCGGCAGCTCGGCCTTCTCGGTGCTCTGCGAGATGACCATCGATGGCGGCGGCTGGACGCAGGCCATCCAGTCCTACCTCGACCACCTGTCGACCTCGAGCAACCGGGAGTACCTCTACACCGAGACCGACGGCGGCAGCGGCTGGTACCTTTCGCCGGTGACCAGCGCGGTGTGGAGCTGGTCGAGCTACTACCCGCTCAACGGGACTTACTACTACGCGTCGAGTGGAACCAGCGCGACGGGCAGCTTCTACTGCTCCCACGCGGAGTCGGGCGACTGGGGCGTGGGATGCAGCAACGGCGGCGGCGGCACCTACAAGGTGCTGCCCATCTACTACTCCACCGCCGCTTCGGCGCTCTCGATGATCTGCCAGGACCAGCCCAACGTGTTCGGCGCCGGGGCCTGCCAGGCCGACGCGCGGATCTGGTCGCGGGAGGACTGAGCGCCAGCCGGGGGTTAGCCTGCGGCCATGCTGCTGTTTGTCGCCACCACGGTTGCTGCCCTACCTGCCGGGAACGTGCTCGTCACCGTGTCGGGCATGGGCGATGGCTGCTGCGAGCAGCAGGTGGTCACCCGGCTCTCAGCTGTCCCCGGCGTGAAGTCCGCCGCCGCGAGCGCGGTGCTCGGGCAGGCCTGCCTCTCGACCAGCGCGTCGCTCGACGACACCGCCCTCCAGGGGGCGCTGGCCGGCAGCGAGTACGGCTACGTGTCGGCGGCGTCGGTGTCGGCCTGTCCCGCCGGGCTCGTCCCCGCGCGCAAGGACGCCTGGGACGGCGCCACCGGGGTCGACGTCGCCATCGTCTCACACGGCGAGCAGGTCGACCTCGCCGCCCTCGCTGTGAAAGGCAAGTTCACCATCTACGACTTCGGCGCGCCCTGGTGCCAGCCCTGCTACACCACGGCCGACCATCTCAAGGACTACTTGAAGGCCAATGCCGACGTGGCCGTGCGCGCGATCGTGCTCGACGCGGGCGACCCCCGCCAGAGCTTCGCCCTGCCGGTGGTGAAGCAACACCTCGAGTTCGCCGAGGGCCTTCCCTGGCTGAAAGTGGTGGACGCCAGCGGGAAGAAACTCTACGAGGGCAGCGACGTCGAGGCCGCGATCAAGGCGATCGACAGGCGCCGGGCCAGGGGATGAAGCGCCTCGCCGCCGTGGCGGCACTCAACCTCGCGCTCGGGATCCCAGCCGCCAACGCCGCCTGACCCGGCTGAAGCAACCCCAACCTCCAGGCTGGAGGTTCCAAGCTCAATCCCGCCCTTCCTCCCGGTGGCCTCCGGCTCGACACCTTCGTCACCGGCACGGCGATCGACATCGTGCACGTGGCCGCGTGTCCCGAGGTGGCCCCCGAGGAGTGCGCCACCACCGAGATCCCCGAGCACCTGCACGACCAGGACATCCTCTGGTTTCGCCTCGACCCCACGCTCTCGGTCGGCCTCGGCCAGGGGGTGGTGGCGTCGGCGCAGCTGCCCTTCGACTTCCGCGCGGTGAGCGTCGAGTACCTGACACTCGACGGCGAGCCCTACGACCCGCCCTACGGCGACATCCACCACCGGCCGGAGAACATCACCGGTCTCACCGACGCCACGGTGATGGTGCGCCTCACGCGCGCCCCGGGGCGCTTCCTGCTCACTGCGGGCGCGGGGAGCACCCTCCCGCTGGGCCGGACGGAGGACGACCCCTACGCGGCCGGCGAGGCCGGAGAGGAACACCAGCACATGCAACTCGGCACGGGCACCTTCGTGCCGCTCGTGGGGGTGGACGCGGCCTACGCGGCCGGTCGCTTGGGGGCCCTCGCCTACGCCAGCTCGCGACTGTCGTTCTACGAGAGTGGCAAGGGCTACCGGGCGCCGGTGAGCGTGTCCGGCGGACTCGGCCCCACCTTTCGCGCCACCACCCGGATCACGCTCTTGTTGACGGCCGAGGGAAGCTGGGAGTCAGCCGAGTACTGGAGCGGCACGCCCTACGCGGGCAGGTCGGCGGTGGGCCTCGCGGGCGGCGTGGTGGCGAGCCTCTCGGAGACGGTGGTGCTGCAGGCCCAGGCCCGGGGCAACGTGTTCGAGCGCACTGAGCACCAGGAGGAAGAGGGCGAGTTCCGCCAGCCGGTGACGGCGTCGGTGGGCGTGTCGTGGACGTTCGGGAAGGCGGAGTAGACCCGAGCCCCCTCCCGGCCTCTGGCCGCCCTCCTACCCCGCGTGCTGCCGCATCTCCTGGACGAGCACCGATCCGCAGTAGCGTCCGATCTGCACGAAGGCGTCGTTGATCTCGGCGTCGCTCATCGAGTCGAGCTTGGCCACGTTGTCGACCACGGCGAGCACCCGCTCCACCGGCTCGCCCGCGCCGGCGTCGGTCGCGCACTCCACCGAGTTGGTGTACACCCGCTCGCCCTCGCGGGTGTAGATGTGGACGCCGAGGTTGTAGGTGAAGACGCCGGGCGCGCCGATGTAGGGCACGAGGAGCCCGTAGGATTCCACCGTGATCTGCAACAAGGGCGCGTCGGGGCTGTTGGTGAAGGCGAAGGGGGGACCGCTGCCGAGGGTGTCGCGCACGCCCTCGACCAGCGAGTTGGCCACCGCGTTGGGATCGACGGCGCGGGCGATGCGGTCGGTCTGCTCGATGCTGCGGACCGCCTGCACCGTGTTGACCACGGCGCTCGCCACCTCGAGCACCGGGGGGCCGCCGACGTAGGTGGCGCCGAGCGACACGTAAGGCACGCCGGTGTCGACCACCTGCGAGCGGACGCTCCCGAGCGTGGGCGCGTACTGCTTGAACTTGGCGTGGCAGCCGAGGAGGAGAGGAAGGAGAAACAGGGTGGCGCGGTTCATCTGCCGTAGACGTAAACGGGTGGGGATTATTCGGCGGCTTCCCCTGGGGGAGAACCGGCTCAGGCCGCGCGACCAAGCGCCGATGCGAGGCGGTCGAGGGCCTCGCGCGCGGGGCTCTCTTCCACCCCGGCCAGCGCCTTGCGGGCCGCCCAGGCCTCGGTGGCCAGGGCCTCCCGCGCCGCCTGCATGCCCCCGGCGTCGCGCACGCTG
>Ga0194131_10004216_pt1 | contig 21937 bp, 13 predicted proteins | sample TA2KigO120mmetaG_FD_148631 | JGI IMG/M metagenome (GOLD analysis project Ga0194131, IMG submission 148631) | Freshwater microbial communities from Lake Tanganyika, Tanzania - TA2015053 Kigoma Offshore 120m | ecosystem: Environmental > Aquatic > Freshwater > Lake | place: Tanzania: Lake... | reverse complement strand
CGATCGGCATCCCAGCAACTCTGAATGGTGGCGTCTGTGCTGATCTCACCGCCGCTATGGTGGCGGATGGCCTGAGTGAGCTGCGAGAGCGCTTTAGTGCTCAGCTCATAGAATCGCCCCTGCAGCGAGCGGGCGTACTCGGCACCCCGGTCGCCATGCTTGGGATCGCGCCATTCATCTCGCCGTTGGCTGTCGTGCAGGAAGGCGAAGAGCTCCACCACCAACAAGTCGGCGCCACGGCTCTTTGCGATGCTGAGCGCATGATGCCGTACTCGGCCCCAGTGATTGGCGCCGTGATGGCCGGCCCAATCAAGCGTGAAGCCGCGTCGGATCTCTGCTAGTAGTCCGCTTCGGTTGAAAAACCCTAGCGCAGTCGCCCCGGAATGAGTCATCACCTCGTCCGCTACAAAAACCGTATCACTCATGCGAAATCCCCGCTGACATCGGATCGGCCCGTGTCAGAACCCAAACTCGTCGGCCATCTCTTGCGCTTCCGCGCGCGTCAGCCCTGGGTGGCGCATTAGAGCCCTCTCTATCGCATCCAACGGCTCTCCTGGATGTTGTTTGCTCACAGCCCCTTCCCTTTCTAGCATGAGTTTGGCTAGTTTCTCGGCTAGATCCTCAGGCGTCGTTGAGTGACCACCTTTGCGACGACTTTGATTGCTGCTCATGATGGTTTCGCCTGTGATGAAACAATGCGCATCACGAGGCAGAAGCCCGATCAAGGTTGCTGATTGTGGGCCCGCTTACTTGCCTGAATCAGCCACATCCCGCTTTTGGCGGCGACCACCTTGCCCGAGTCGGCAGGTTGGCGAGGACCGAGGTCCTGTCTCTTGATGCGGGGGGAATATTATCCGATCAAAGAATAAAAATCAAGAGGTCATGATAAAAGACGACCTAGACGAGTCATGTACTCGCCCCCCCATGCGAGCAACGCCAAGGCGCTGGCGGCCGCGAGTTTAAACAGCCGTCCGCGCACTACTTTGTGCGTTTAAACAAATCGAAGATGCTGAAGGTCAGGCGGCTATAGATTCGGTTGTAGAGTGCTTTCTTGGGATCGGTCACCCAGCCAAAGCCCCGCGGCGCTTTGAGTCCAAGATTGTGACGAATGAAGCGAGCTGGCGAGAGCCGAGCAGCTATCATCCCTTTGAGAGAAGGCTTTCGTGGACTCCATTTCATGACGACGTCTCCCTCATCAGTTCAAAGCACATCTCGCGCACAGGTTACCGTAGTCCAAGGCGACATCGTGCGCCAGTTCGATTGTGATGCCATCGTCAACTCGGCCAATGAATATTTGATCGCAGGCGGTGGCGTTTGCGGTGCCATTTATCGCGCCGCGGGGCGTGAGCTTGAGCCGTATACAAAACGCCTTGCGCCGCTGGGGCTCGGGGAGTCGGTCATCTCGCCGGTCACGTCAGACCGACTGGTGCATTTCGCATACGGCCTGCTGGTGGCGTACCCCTTGTTCGAACTTCTAGAGTCCTATGCTCAGCCGCTCGGAATCTGGAGCTACGTGTTGTCTCCGGCATTGATCATGGCGACCAGCATGATCTTCATGGACTAGGTTTACTCTGGCTCTCAGCCCCAGAGATTCCTCTGTTCGAACAAAGTTGATCGGTCCCCAGCGTCCGGATCGAGGGGTACGAGCTCAGATCAGGTCAGGTTGATGCGGGTCGGTCTTGGCAGAAGCCTTCTTCCCTCCCTTCGCCTTCGTGACAGGCGCCTTAGCGGCTTCCTCCTTCGCCCGCTGGTGGTTCAGCGCGAGCAGACACTTAAGCACTTCCTTGCGGGCGGCGGGGCTGATGGTGTAGCGGACGCGGTCGTTCTCGGGCAGGGTCTCGACTTCGACGAAGTCGTGGCCGAGATTCAGGTCGTTCCAGCCGTAGGCGTCACGCACAGCGGCGTCCAGCGCGACATGCAGGCGGCGCAGTTCCAGCAGGCCGTCGAAGCCGGTGTGGGCGACATCGGCGGGCTTCTTGCTGACCTTGGCGACGAGTTCGGGGCTCAAGTCACGGACGTGGAACAGGTTGTAGATGTCGGTGAGTCCGAGCCAAAGCTCGCGCATCAGGCGGCGACGGTGCTCGTGGTACCGCTCGCCGGCCTGCATGAGCAGCGGGCTCGCGGTCTGCCAGAGGCCGCCGGGGAACGGGAAGGTCTCGAAGCAGTTCGAGGGCGAGTAGCGCAGGTCCTGCTTCAGCGCGCCGCTGTATTTACGCGCCCAAACTTCGTGGAGGGTGGATTGGACGACGGCGTAGTGGTCCCAGCGGTCGGTGGTGAAGACGTAAAGCGCGTCTGTAAAAACCAGACAACTATCAACGAGACTAAAGTTTAAGTGTTTGGTCGTGCGCGCTGCAACGAAGCAGCATCGGAGCCGTCTAGCCCTTTCGTACAAGCTTTCGCGAACGAACGCGTACTGCCACCACCGCTCTCTGTGGTCACGATTGATCGACGTGCTGTCGTCAAGAGCGTCACGTACAGGCTTGACTTTCTCGTCCACAATCGCCAGCAAAGCCGGATATTGCTCGGCTCGGGACAGGGGCCAGTCATAGAAGTCAATGGTGCTTCGCTGCGGGGATTGGTCTGGTTCGGAATTGATCTCAGATCCATTAATAATTCTTCGTATGGCCTCGCTGTTCTTGATGTTTATATGGATTAGTTGTGCAGCGTCGTCATGCGTCAACAGAAATCCATCGCCTCTAAAGATTGACCCCTGAAACATATTCGACTTATTGGCGCTTAGGTTTAGGGGAGCACCCAAGTCCTCTTCGTTGTCAAGAAACGCCGTTATCGTTGAAACTACCTGGCCGTCGAGGATTCGAGAGGTGTTCCAGGGGCCCTTGTGCAAAGTGACGGCCGACACTACCAATTTGGCACGGCCCGGCCACTTGATCGCGCGCACGGCATGGTTGATCTGCCCGCCATCTTGCAACAGCTGCTCCAGTCCATCGCGCCGTACATCCCCGTCCTTGATCGAGTTCGTCGTCAAGAAGGACATGAAGCCACCTGGGCGAAGGAGGGCAAAGATTCGCCGAACGAAGAAGACGACCAGGTCACTCAAACCTGCGGGGGCGTACTCCCACTTCGCGTAGTGACAGAAGGCCTGCCCGTAGCTACCGCTCAGGTCCTGACCACCCAGGTAGGGTGGATTGCCCAGGATGCAGTCGAAGCCCCCTCCCGTCATCACTTCCGGAAACGCTAGAAACCAATGGAAGAATCGTTTGCGCTCCGCGATTGCCCATGTCTCAGCCGTCGCCTGCGACTGCGGTTTGCGCTCGCCTCTCCAGTAGCTGCGGTACTCCTCCTCGGTGACGTGCATTCCAGGGCGGTTCTTCACCTTCGGGATGTAGAACTGTGCGATCGGGATCGCCGCAAGTTGCTCCATCCAAAGTGCCTCGACTGACTTCGACAGCACCTCGAAACGCCGACGCTTGGCCTCCACCTGCTCCGGCGTGTGCTCTGGAAGTGCGTCGAGTCCTTTCCAGCCCTTCAGCGCTTCATCAAGCTGTCGCTCGACCTCTGGATCGAACTTCAGCTTGGTCTGGCCCGCGCGTTCATCCTTGTTTCGCTTCCGCAGCGCCGCCGCGATCTCCTTGTCGTCGCCAGGCATTGTGGCGAAAGCCTCGTCAGGTACCCCTCGCGCCTCGATGTCTTCACGCCGCACGTAGCCGACGATGGCGTTGCCACACTTGATGTGGTGATCCAGAAAGCTCAGCGGCTCGCCGGGTACGTGCGCCTCCAGCCACAGCGCCACCTTGCACAACTCCACCGCCAGCGGGTTCAAGTCCACGCCGTAGATGCAGTGGCGAATCACGTCGCGCACGGCGGTGCGCATCGCCAGTGGCGACGGCTGGTCCTCACCCGTGCGCACGACCGCTAGCTCCTGCCCGATGCGTCGTGCGGCGGCCAGCAGGATGTGGCCCGAGCCGCAGGCTACGTCGGCCACCCGCAGCGACAGCAGCGCCGCCTCGGAATCCTGGGCCTTCAACCGCTCGGCGATCAGGTGGTCGAGCGAGTGCTTCATGAGCGGCTGGACCAGTTCGTCAGGCGTGTAGTGCGAGCAGGTGTTCGCGCGCTCATCGCCGTGCTTGAAGGCAAACGTGGTCTGGGCACCATCGGGCAAGATGACAGGTTCGTACTCCAGCAGCCCTTCGTAGACGGAGCCGAACTCCTCGACGTTCAGCGCACCATAGTTGACGCGAATGAGTTGGCCGTTGTCGGGGTGGGTGTACAGGTTCAGCGCCCGCAGCGCACCCAGGAGTACGTCGTTGCCGAGCGTGCAACCCGCCAGAATGCCGATGGCTGGTGGGCTGAACAGATCGCCCGCGAGTGGTGGCACGCCCATCCTGGCCCCAGGGCCACCAGCCTCGAACAGGCGGAAGGTGGCCAGCAGTGCCGGCCAGAGGTCGGCATAACGGCGGTCGGCCAGGTGGCGCTTCTCGCTCATGCGGCGCAGGCGCATAAGGCTGTAGAACTGCTCGTAGATCGCGCGGTGCTTGGTCTGAACGCTGGATGGAAAGACCAGGCCGCGCTCCTCGATGACCATCAGGAACAGCAGGCGGTAGATTAGGCGAAGCAGGTGCTTGTGGAAGTCCTCGGCACTCAGCCTGCCCGATTCGACCTGCTGCCGCAGGTCATCGTTCGCCTTGTGTTGCAGAAAGCCGTTCGCCAGGCTCAGAAGAGCGTGCTCCACCGCTTTGGACAGGCCCTCGCGGATGCGGGAGCCCGCTTCCAGTGAGTCTTGGTGATAGCGCTCGATCCGGCTCTGCGCCGCTTCGTCACGGTTCGCCGGCAGCCGGGTAGCGTGCAGCAGTCGGTACAGAACAGCAAAGTCCGCGAAGAGACCGTCGCTGAAGATGCGGTCGAGGTCGAACTCCAGGTAGGTGAGCTTGATGAGGCGGGAACTGTCGCGCAGCAGGCGCAGCACACGGCCGTTGGTCACCAGGCCGTAGAGCTCGTCGGCCAGGTTCAGGTACTCCTGCACCATGGCGTGCGCCGACATGCGCAGCGCGCCGGATCGCTGTTCAGCCTTGCGGTCCAGGCCCGCTGGGTCGCGATAGCCAGTGACGTGAACGACGGTGCCGCCACGGTTGGCGACGCGGTGGGACAGCGGGTAGAGCTTACCGTTGGCTTCCGCGCTCTTGGGCTGGAAATCGAGCTGGTAGCCCAGCAGGCCCAGCAGTGGCAGCACCCACTGTTGGCGGGTTTCAGTGGTGGCCGGACTGTCGGGACGGACCGATTCCAGCTTGCGCTGGAAGATGCGCCAGTAGTCCTGCGCGTCTGCCCAAGCGCGGGCGATCTCGTCTTTGACCTTTGCGGTGCATTCCAGGCCGAAGTCGACCGGGCGCTGACCGGCCAAGTCGTCCAGCCGGTCAAGGATGTCGGGCGAAAGGATCGCCCCTTCGATGCGGATGCTGGGGTAGATCATGCGCCCCCCTCCGGCAGCAGCACGTAGGTACCCAGCAGATCCATCGGCAGGACGGGATAGACCACCTGGAAGCGTTGCTTTTCCATCAGCGAGCTGAAGCGTTCGTGCGCGCCGACCAACCGCTTGGACTGCGCTTCGGCGATCTCGGAGAAGGCATCACCCAGACTGTCGAGCAGGGCTAGCTCGTTTTCTAGGAAGCTAGCTCGCGCTTGGGGTGACAGGTCGGACGCGGCCCGCGCCTCGCCAATCAGAGCCTTGGCGCTGGCCTGGTCTAGGAACTCGCGCTGCTCGGGTGTGCCGCGCCAACCCCAGAGCAGCATCTCCTCGGCCACGATCTGCTGGTGGCTGCGTGATTGCTCGATGACGTTCCGGCAGCGGAACAACATCAAGGTGGTCTTGACGGTGACAGCCCGCGTACGAATGACAGCAGCACGAGCGGCACGCTTGTCGTGGCGGCTGACGGTGTTGGCCATGACCACCTGGCACAGCAATTCCACGAAAGGATGGTTGCGCCCCAGGTAGTGGAAGCCTTCGGGCGTGGGCGACTTGAACGACACCTGCAACAGGTCTCCGGCCGGGAGCGCTTCGCGCAGCGCGGGGGGCAGGTTGCCGGTGACGACCCGGTAGCCTTTGCCTTGGGTCACCACCTGGGCGCCCATCAGGTTGTTGAGCACGCTGGTGACAAAAGTCTCCACGGCCTTGGGGTCGCCAATAGCCTCGTCTACCTCGCGCAGATCGGCCTCAACTTCGTGTGCCTTGATGGTGTGTTGGGCGAAAATGGAGCGGGATGCCTTTTCGCGCTCTGCAGCGTCATCGAGCTTGCGAGTAACCTTGTCCTTGGCGGTGGCGGCTTCTTCAAAGTCGCTGAAATCGAACAGCGTCCCCTGCAACCCCTGCTGTGTGCTGATACTGCGGCTGGGGTTGAGCAGCAGCGCTTGGGTGATGGTGTCGATGATGCTTTGCGAGTCCTCGGGGAACGGCACGTTGATGCCGGTGGATCGCTTGATCTCACGCACCTTGCGCAGCAGCACGTCGAGCACGACACCGTCGATCGGGTTGTCGGCCCCATAGAGCAGACAGGCCTTGACCACGGGCGCAATCTGGCCGAACCGGTCCACGCGGCCTTCGCGCTGCTCCAATCGGTTAGGGTTCCAGGGCAGGTCGTAGTGCAGGATAGCGGTGAACTGATCCTGCAGGTTGATGCCCTCACTCAAGCAGTCGGTGGCAATCAAAACGCGCAGCTTCGAACGGCTCATCACCTCGATGCGCTGTTTGCGCAGTTCATCGGGCAGCTCGCTGGTGATGACCTGAAGATCCAGCTTGGGAAACTGCTTGCGCAGCAGCGGCTCAAGGTGCTCGCCGACGTATTTTGCTGTTTCGATGTAGCGGCAGAACACGACGGGGCAGATCGGCGTGGGCTCGTTCAGCCACGTTGTGATCTGCCGAGCTGTCGTAGCCAGTTTGCGGTCGTGCTCAGCGCCTGCCAGTTCCTGCAGACGGTCGCCAAAGTCCTTGACCTGTCGGCGCTGGTGGTCTGACCAATCGGCATGCTCCACCACCTGCGTCGGTGCGTTGTCGGCTTCGTGGCCGAATTCCGTGTCGCCAACGGGGTTGGGGGCATCATCAGGAATCGCATCACCTTCCTCGCTACGGCCCGCCTTGGCCAGCGCTGACATGCGCGTGTTGAGCATTTCCACGCCCGCCGACGGGCTGGACATGACGCCGCGCAGGAGGCCAAGCGCCGTCCAGTAGTGGACCCGCTGCTGCCGCCCGCCCTTGACGGGCGCGATCAGCTTGCGTGAGAACTCGATCAGGTCGTTGAAGAGTCGCAGGTACTTCGGCGACAGGGCGTAGTTCAGCTCAAAGGCAGCCCGTTCAGGAAACGGCGTGTCTTCACCGAGCCACTTCTCCACGTCGCCGCGCTTGCGCTGCACGAAGTGCTTCGCCAGGTCTCGACGTTGGGCCTGGGAGGCGGCTGGCAGATCGACCGGTTCGAACTCCGGCTTGAGCAGTCCGAGCAGGGACTGGAACTCTTCGGAATTGCCGCTGTGTGGCGTGGCCGTCAGCAGGACCAGATGCTGGTCGGGTTTGGCAGCGATGCGGCTGACCAAGTGGAAGCGCTGCTGCTGGCTGGCCGATGCGCCCTCAGGCCGGGCACAGGTGTGAGCTTCATCGACGATGACCAGCTCGGGGCACTGTTCGATGAATACATCCCGCCGGACATCGGACTTGATGAAGTCGATGCTGATGACCTGGTAGGGGTAGTAGTCGTAGACGCTGGTGTCACCATGGATCTGCCTGTCCAGCCGCGCCTGGGTGTTGGAGCGGATGATCACTGCCTCGATGTCCAGCTTTGCCCGTATCTCGGCCTGCCACTGTTCACAGAGGTGGGGTAGGCAGATGACCGCGAAGCGCTTGATTTTGCGGCGTTCGATCATCTCGCGGACGATGAGGAGAGCCTCGACGGTCTTGCCAACACCCACGTCGTCTGCGATCAACAGACGCGTCTGGTCCTGGCGGAGCGCCATGATCAGCGGCACCATCTGGTAAGAACGAGGCCGGAACGAGAGCTTGGCCAGGCAGCGGAAAGGGCCGGCGCCATTGCGGAACGCAAGGCGTGCAGCGTCAAGGAGCAGGCGTGCCGTGGCGAAGTCCCCGAGGTCGGCTGCGGTAGGCGGCGCGAAGCGGGCGTCCTTGGGCTGCTCACCGCCTAGGGGCAGGTACAGGCCGGTTACCTCGTTCTCCGATCCGCCCAAGGGCTTCAGGACCAGAAGTTCCGGATCAGCCGACGGCAGGACGACCCAGTCGCGGCCTCGCATTGAGACCAACTTGCCAGGTTGCAGGGCGACGCTCATTTGACCTTCTTGAAGATGTCGGGACGGGCGGCCACCTTGGCTGCTAGATCGTCCTTGTAGTAATAGACCCAGACCTCGTCCCCTCGGGCGAGGATGGCTTGCCGTTTGGCCTTGTCGTCCTCCTGGACCTCGGGCTGGTCGTGTGGCGTACCATCGCAAAACACCCAGATGCGTGGCTCGTAGTGGAAGTCCGGCTGAACGTACAGCCCGTCCACGCGCTTCTGCGCTGCGTCTGGCAAGCGCAGGCCGTTGTCGTACAGGTGGTCGATGAACTTGCGCTCGGTGGACGAGCTGGGATCCAGGTGCTTCAACAGGCTGGCGTACTGGTCGTCGTAGCTCGCGTAGCCCTTGTTGGTGTGGATCTCCAGCTGGCAGACCGCCAGCTTAGCCAGGGCGTCCTTGATCAGGTGCCTGTCGATGATCTGGTGGTCACGCTGGTTGTAGTAGCTCAGCAAGTCATCGTAAGAAGCCGGACCCTTGTATTCAGGATCATCGAAGCGACACAGCTCCTGCGCGCGCTCGACCACCGAGCGGAACGAACCAATGTCTTCGACGAAGCGCGACAAGATGCCCAGGCTGCCTTCGGCCGCCTCGTACAGCAGGATGTTCGGTGCACGGGCATCGCCCACCGAGATGACCCCGATTTCGCTGGACTCGATCTGGAAAACCTGCTCAATCGCGCGTTTGAGCGCATGCTGAAGGGTGACTACGCCATCTGACTTGAGCCCCAGCGGCTGCACTGGCACGATGTAGAGAGCATCGGCAAGGTTTGAAGTCCACAGTTTGATGCGGCGGAAGTCTTCACGTTGGGGCTCGCCTGGATCTGGCGTCGAGGCGCGCCACTCACCGCTCACCATGCCGACAGGAAAGCCATCGGTCTTCTGGGCGCGCCACTTTTCGTTGACGTGCACCAGGCGCGCGGCCGGCACGAACATCAGTTTGATCAGCGAATCATCGCCGACCATGAGACTTGCTCGCTGGACGCGATCCATGTCCCCGCCATCAATGCTGAAGTAAGTCTGGATCGAGAACCCGCGCGATGCTCGCTCCTCTTCTTCGCAAGAGATGCGGTCGACCTCCTCGGCCCGCGACTCCGTCATTTCCATCAGGTCGTGAAGGTGCTGCTTGTTCGCGTTGTCCGACAGGCTGGCGCCGGACAGCGGGCAGTTTTCGAGCTGAAGCTGGTCGCCGACCAGGAAGTACCCCGCCTTGGTGCTGATCTTGGCTTCAGTCAGTGCGGTTTCGGCCTCTTGCACAACGAGCTGGCGAACTTGGTACTTGCGCCCGCTGTGATAAATCACGTTTAGGGGCCCAAACTCGCGCAGCGCGATCGACCGAGGTCGCGAGATGAACTCACCATGGGTGTCTGACGTGGGAAGGAAGACCCGTAAGGGCAACCGCGTGAAGTTGTAGCCTGGCAGGAATCCTTCGGAAGCCAGAAAGCGGTAAGGGTAGAACTCGGACAGCTCGGAAGATCCGCCGCCGCTGTTGCGAAGGAGATCTAGTTGGCGCGTCGCCTGATCCTGGCTACGCTTGTACTTTCGGTATTCTTCGCTGCCCAGGCTAAGCGTGCCGCTCTGAATCACCTGGGTCGCCTTCTCCAGCGTGCTACGCGCTGTGCGATAGAGGGTGCGCCAGCGCTCTATGGAGTGGTTCAGGTTGTCCGGCAACGCATCCAGAGTCTGCTCGATCCAGGCGTCTGTGAACCAGTGGCTGGCACGAGCCTTCAGATCGCCCTCGAAATCCTTGATTGCTCGCTGGAACGTGGCGCGGATCCGATCCTTGGTCATGCTGCCGAGCTGCAGGCCAGAGCGGACGCTGTCCAGCAGCGGCAACTCGCGCTTGTCCTCATCCAAGAATCTGGTGATGGACGGTCGGCCACCTTCGTTGTTCTCCAGCCCGGGCAGACCTACTTCTGAGACGGCGAGCGCGTTGAGGTGGGTCTGCAGCAGTTCTCGGTTGGCCAGATCGAGCCGAGGCGGCTGTACAACGCCTGCGACTAAGCTGGGTTGTTTGCCGAAATAGTGCCGGTCATGAGGCGAGTATGTCGAGCAGTAGGTGAACACCAGCGCCCCCTGCCCACCGCGACCAGCGCGGCCAGCTCGCTGAGCATAATTGGCGGGGTTAGGCGGAGCGTTTCGCAGATGTACGACGCTAAGGCCACCAATGTCGATGCCCAACTCCATCGTGGGTGAGCAGTAGAGAGCACTAATCGCTTCATTACGAATGCGGACCAGATCCTGGTGCTTTTTCTCTGGGTCCAGATACCAATCTGCCCGAAACTTGTCCTCTCGGTCACGTCGCTGATCGACGTTCAGCTGGCCGGTGTGGTCCTCAGCACGCAGGCGCTTTGCCGCTGCGAAATCACGCCGATAGATGTCCTGGAAGAAGAGGTTCGGCTTCGGTGCTTGCTGCTTGTAACTGCGACGCTTGATGAGGTCGGCCTTGACCGTCTTCAGGTCGCCCGGCCGCCAGACGAGCTTTTCAATGCGCAGGCGATACAACGTGATGTTGTCGTTCTTCTCACCCTTGGCACCTTGTGATGCCAGGTAGTCCGCGCCTTCCAGCTTCTTCATCAGCAGCTTGATGAACTGGCCGTAGTGTTCCCCGCGTAGGTCGACATCGAGCTCGCGCTGTTTGACGAAGAGTTTGATGAACTTGCCGAGCCCACTTGCTGGGCCCATGCTCTTCGAGGCGACCTTGGCGGACCTGTGCAAGGCCTCAAGCCGCATGTAGTAGGGTTCGCGCAGGCTCTCATTGGGATCGAGAGTCCAGGGGGTGCGCAGTTTCTCCCTGAATAGCTTCTCATGCTCGCGCAGCTTGCCCTGGGTAAGGTAGTTCTCGCTGTGGAGTGCGTACTCCAGGCGGAAAAAGTCGAGGATCGCCGTCAGGAATAGCTGACGATCCTCAACATCCAGGTCCTCAAGGATCGGTACTTTGTCCCAGTACTTCTCCGTGCTCGCCACCTCCGCGAGGTCTGCGTAGGAGATTTCCAGCAAAGCACACTGCTCCAGGTTCGGTAGGACGATTCGCCAGCTACGGCGCAGGTCGCCCAACGCGCGGTACAGGAGGAATGTCTGAAAGAGCTCGTCGTAGCTGCGTCTGATGTTGGGCAACTCCGGCTCTTCGTTCTTGTTGCCGTACTCAACGAAAGGGAGCTTGAGCGCAGCAAAGACTGCTGCGCCCAGACGCTCAAAGGTCAGGCCAGCTTCGCCGGCTGCGGTGACTGCGCGCTGAATACCGGCACGCAAGCGGACCACCTGCACGAAGTCGTTGAAGTGTCCCGCCTGTAGAGCAGCGTCCTGACGGTTGTCCGTGAAGCTGATGAGCTTCTGATCTCTTGGGTGGAATCCAGCGTCGCTGAGGTGGTTGAGGATCGAGAAGGTCGTGATCGTGGTCGACGTGCTTCGGCCCTCGCTGCCCAGCTTGGTGAGCTTCGTTCCCTCATTGGTCTTGGTGTCAAAGAACACCCCGGCCGTCGGGTCGAACAGCAGTGGAGCGCGCATGAACCAGCCCCACCACCTCAAGGTTTCCGTTTCGGAGCAACGCCCTGTCTCGTCGAAGTTCAGACGGACGGGGAAGAACAATCGCTTGCGGCTATCTGGCCCAGTGCGTCCCTTGTTGAGCCAGGAATCCGGGAGAAATGCAAGATCGTCGTGCTCGTCCCAGATGTCGTCACCGATGATGAGGTAGCCATCCTGACCGCCTTCTTCCTCGTCGCTGGATTCGCGAAACTCGCGCGGTTCCAGGTGGTCGCCCACGCGCGTGACACAGATGAAAGCGTGACCGCTAGCGCGGCTGAAGACGTTCGGAAAAATTGGCTTCTTGCTGTCATCGTCGTACTTGAATACGCCTGGCTCTAGTGTGATGTCGCGGTTCTCGTCTTGATCAAGCGTGGTGTAAACGGAACCGGTCTGGGAGATGAACTGATGCAGCTTGAAGGGCAAGATGGTGTAGCGCTTGCCGCTGGCCTGTAGTCCCAAGTTGATCTGGCTGATCCACTGCAGCAAGCCTTCCAAGCAGTTATTCGCTGTGGACTGATCTACCGCTGCGTCTACCGAGAGCAGCTTGGCAACCTCCGAAGGTGGCAGGGGCTGGCCACGAAGCAGATGTCCCGACGACAAACGCAGAGCTACTCTGTTCTCGAGCCACTTTCCGAGTGGGTTTGCTTTGATTTCAGCAAGGCTGGCTGCGGGGGTGATGCCAGCCGCGATGGCAGCTTGCAGCTCGCTCGCTGGAGGCACTGCGTCGCCATCTGCCAGTGATCGGGCCAGCGACTCTGAGACCACCTGATCAACCAAGAACTTCCGACCAAACAGGACAGTTGCGACAGCGGCGATCTGGACTTTCTGCTGGTCAGGGTCCTCTCCAGTAGCCATGGTGGCGGACGTGCCGATACAGACGAGCTTCCTGGCGCATTGGGCCTGGATGCGCCGAATGAGCATGGCCACATCGGCGCCTTGTCGGCCCCGGTAGGTGTGAAGCTCATCGAAGACCAGGTACTTGAGATGCGCGTAGACGCTGTCGCGAATGCGGCGCTCTGCAGTCCGCGTGAGCAGCAGCTCAAGCATCATGTAGTTTGTCAGCAAGACGTGCGGCGGGTTCTCGCGCATCCGCTCTCGCACCTCCTCCTTCTCCTGGCCGGTGTACTGACCGAAGGAGATCGGAAACGCCTTGCCGGTCGCCTTCTCGTAGTTCTCTTGGTAGCGCTTGAACTCCTCGAACTGCGAGTTGATGAGCGCGTTCATCGGGTACACGATGACGGCACGGATACCGCCTTCGGTTGGATGGCTCAGCAGGTCGTGAAAGATGGTTCCAATGTAGGTGAGCGACTTGCCGGAGCCAGTGCCCGATGTCACGATGAAGTCGCGATCACCGGTGCCCAGTTTGATGGCGTCGACCTGATGCTTGTAGAGCGAGTAGCCCTTGAGGATGTCGGGAATAGCCGGGTGAAGGACGCCCTTGGCAGCCACAGCTTCAACAGTTCCCGCAGACTCGTAGGCCGGATTGAACTGCAGGAGTGGCTCGGGCCAGAGGCGGCTTTCGGCAAGCTTGCTTTCAACAGTAGATCGGATCGCCGGATCTGCGATGTTCAGGAAGCTTTGGATGTAGCTCGCATAGTCATCGATCACCTTTTTGTGCGTCAGCAGAACATCCATCTCTTAGTCCTTCCCTGGGCTTCTTTGAGCCAACATCATTCCTCGGTCGCCTTCGAAGACGGTTCCTTGGCTGCTTACTTCGACTGCCTGCTTATCCAAGAATCAATATCCTTCTTAGAAAACCGCCAGCTCCCGCCAACCTTGAATGCCGGGATCTTCTTCGCGCCGGCAAGCTTGTAAATGGTCTTCTCGGTAACCTTCAGGTACTTCGCTATTTCGGGGATCGTCAAGATTCCGGAGGTGGGGGAGGGCATGGCGGAGGTTCCCGTGGGGTGGTCGGTAGAAAAGAGCAGGATAGGGGAAAATTTTCGTAAACTGAAACTAGCTGGCGGGGTAAGGCCGGGTAGTGGCTGAGTCAGGGCTAGAGGGCATAAATGCGTGACGAATACGACCTTCATAGACCCAGAGACACTCGCCGCCTACCGGGAGACCGAATACCGCGTTGGCGGCGAGTATTCTTTCGTCCTGCGGGTCGGACAGCACTGCCCGCAGCTTCTAAGCGCCCATCGCCAGTTTGGAGCGTCATCCAGCGCCTTTATCACCGCGTGCAACCCTCTCAGCCAAGCACTCAGTGAGGCTGACAATGCCGAGCGACAAGATCGCCTTGCTGCGGAATTACGAGCCCGCAGCCTCGTGTTTCACCCCGGCATCGGGCAGCACCCATCGAACTGTTGGCCCGGCGAGCCAAGCTTCCTGATCTTTGGTCTCAGTTTGGAGGCAGCGGAAGCTCTCGGCAACAAGTTCGATCAGAATGCGATAGTTTGGGCGGGCGAGGATGGTGTACCGCAGTTGATTTTATTGCGCTGAGGCGGCGTATCAGTTTTTGAGCTGCCAATCCTGTTTCGCTCACATTGCGCACCGCGTTGATGTCTGTATGAGAGGCGTTTTAGAGTGTTTGAAATGAGGGTCCTCTTGCAGTATCCGACATGAGATTGCTAGCCTGTCGTCAAGCGCCCCGCTCCGTTTTAGGATCACCTGGTGTATCGCCAGGAGTGCACAGACGGCTCGGCAAGCCTCGCGCTTGCGGAGATACCGTGCTCCTGGCCGGTCTCTTCCGCAGCCGACGCTATATCCCGACCATGCGCACGGTTTCTCCGCAATCCCGAGGATCACGAGGGATGAGTAATTGAAGCGGGGCGCTACTCCTTCCAAAAAAGCATCACCTTTCTGGCCGGTGCTATCGACTGCGCTTGGTGTTTTTGACGAGAGATCGTGGGATGCGATCTTTTCGGCAGTAGACCCTTATCGGGACGACTGGCGCTCTGCACTTCTAGCGGAAGCCACGGTCTTTGCAAATCGTCAGTGGCTGAGACTATCCAAAAACTATCCTCCTGGTACCCCTGCCCATGTGATTGCTCGGCACACTTGGGTTGCGATGAAAAGGGCGGGTGAGGAGCAATATCCGGTCTTAACGCTCACGCTGATGCTCGCTGCTAAAAATGAACCCCGAATTGAAGAGGTGGTGAACGCCCTTCGGCAAGAGCACAACGGCGCCGATCAGCTGGATAGATGGCACTGGATCAAAGTGATCATGGGACAGGGGGCGATTCGAGCCGATGAAGTCGGTGTTGGCGGAATCTCACCAAAACAGAGCTTACGGTTCGGGCTAGCGCACGCGGTCCGTAGCGATACTTCAGATTCGAAGAGCATTTTTGCGCTGATCACACAGCATACCAACGTCTCCCGACGAGATATCGCCATGCTTCTTGGCGAACTGCTAACAAAGCGCGTTGTTTCACCGATAGCGGCCCGACATGTTTCCAAGCTTCCAACTCGCATTCAATTGCTTTTGCGAGAGTACCCGGAGCTTAAGCCCGGACTATTGGGGGTTGCAGAAGATTCGCCCGTACCCGAATTGCATAGCTGCAAGGTTAGATGGGCGGAGCAGCGGATCTTTCGAAGAAGATGCCGTGCATTTTTGACGCAAATTAGACGTCGACAATTCGATCAGGCGGATGTCGTTGCAAGCGAGATTTTAGCGATGAGGTGGGAGTCAGAGGCTCTCATAAACATCAAAGATGAAGTGACGCGAGCATTGATGGCACCTCAGGTGCCTCCCTGGGGTGGTAGCGATGAATGGCTCGCCGACTTTAAAGACGCAGGCGAGGTTCTGCGACGTTTGGCGCCCTCCAGCAAGGCGGCGAGTTTGCTGTGTCGCGCACCTGAAGACATCTTGAACAGCGCTATCGGATCAAGACGATTCCGGATTGTCGAGAACTTGGCAAAGTATGACATGGCGCGGCTGCGGAAGCTTTGGTCTGCTGCGGACAACTCACTCTTGATTAAATCCGGACGGCTAGATTTGCTGTCACCTGACCTGGCAGTTAAAAGCAAAGCGGATATTGCTGCGCTTCTAAGGCACCTTAACCAATCTCGCGCCCGAGAAATTATTCTGGAAGCCGCACGCTCATCCCGCGAGTTCTTACTTGCATATATTGATAGCCATCCCTCCTTAGCTGATCTTCTTCGTGTTGCTGCTCCGAAAGATGAGGATATCTTTCGGCTGCTGGTACGGCGGCTTGACGACGATGTAATCGTTTCTTTGCTGCCTCCAAAGATTCTGGGAAAAACCGGAAACCTTGAGATTGCGATTCGATATTGGCATGACCGACAGCCTTCTAGAGTTTCGGAAAATATCCTGAAGCGTTTTGCGGATGCTTTAGCAACTAGAGGGTTGCGTAGTCGTACGCCTGTAGTAGGGGAAATTCTCGATCTCTCGTCATCTGCGCCGACAATATTGATCGAGCGGCTCGGGATCGCGAGCTTTGCCAAGTGTCTGCCTAGTCTTGACCGGCGACACCGGTATTACGCGAGCGCTGCTGAGGCAATGATTGTCTCGCGCGGCATTGTGAAGGGCGTTCTCGGGGGTGCGCCCGAACATGTATGGGCAGTAATTCAAGAGAGCCCTGAGCTCATCCCAGTGATCGCACGGAACCCTGTGCCTCATTTGGCTCGATGCTCAGGCCTGCCGGAGGTGGCGATTGTCATCCTGACAGATCACAAGCCACAAAGACTCTTACAGATCCGCGAGACCGTCGAACGAGACGTCTTTGTTGCAGCAGCGAAAGCGGTGATGAGATTACTGCCCGGTAATTCGCCAGCGACTGCATTACTGGATTTCGCGGCGTCACTTCCTGCCATCGATCTGATGCTTATGACGCGGGCTTTTGGAGAGCTGAGGTTTGGTGCAGGCCCAGGCCAAAAACTCGACCACTGCTACAGAACGTATCCGCTGCCGAAAAAGGCTGGCGGAAAACGCCGTATAACGGTTCCGCCCATTTGGCTTCGACGCCTGCAGCGGCAAGTTTACAATGCGGTCTTAAGGCCTCTCGAGGCTCATGCAGCGGCTCATGGTTTTGTTCCGCAGCGTTCGATCGTCTCAAATGCACAGCCGCATGTTAATCGCGCTGTTGTCGTGAATTGCGATATCGCGAATTGCTTCCCGTCAGTTACGAGATCGCTGGTCTTCGCTGCGCTAAAGCGCGATCTGAACGATTGCCTACGCGTGGAGAGCATAAGGTGGCTCACAGACATCGTTTGTTTCCAAGGCGCTCTTCCAGTAGGAGCGCCAACGAGCCCGGCGTTGCTAAACAGGGTGCTGCTTCGCACCGATGAGTACCTGACAAGTCAGGCTAGCAAACGTGGCGCCGCCTATACGCGATATGCAGATGATTTAACCTTCTCCGGCGACGATAAGGTTGTGGGGTTATTGCGAGTCGCAGCTTCAACGCTATCTCGGATCGGCCTGTCACTGGATGAAAAGAAAACGAATATCTATCGCAGCGGGCGACGTCAGCTCGTGACCGGGCTTGCAGTGAACAAGCGCATAAGCGTGCCGCGAAGGTTGCGCAGGCGCTTGCGGGCAGCGGTACATGCGTATGAATTAGGAAAGGCGCCGACCTGGCGGGGTCGACCGGCATCGGAGTCGCAACTTCGTGGGTGGATGGCCTTCAGCCGGAATATTAATCCGGAGGAGATCCAGCGACTTCTTGAGCGGCTGAATGCGGTTGCGAAAAAATGAGCAGCGAAGTCTTCCGAAGAAGTGCGGTCCGCATGGCAGAAGTCGCTAAGGGAGCAGCTTCGCTTGTTTTGACGAGCCCACCTTATTTTCCTGCTGAACTCGAGGAAGTGCTCGCTGATATTGATCGGTTGAGGAAACGGATTGATGACCTTGAAAGGGCGATCCTGACGTTTTCCGCAAAGCTTCGGCCGGTGTGGGAGGAATGCGCCCGAATACTGGCTCCTACAGGCGTACTGGTTCTGCAAACCCGTGACGTCAGGCTGGATTCCCGCCTTGTCTCGGTAGAGGCGATCCATCGGTTGCATGCTGAGGCTGTGGGTTTTCATCTGTACTGCCGGCATGAGTGGCGACCAGATCACGAGTCTCCGGAGCGTAAGCGCGATGTTGCGCTGGCGACGGACCGCGGCCAACCGAGGCCATCTGACGCCGAGGTATTTCTCGTATTTTTCCGAGAGCCGCCTACGAAGGGCGAGCCGACTGCCGTGGATCTAGAGCTTCTACGCTCAACGCCGCTTACAACGTCACGAGGAAAACTCGCATTCCCGCATCGGCATCAGTCGCCGTTACCCGTGATCGAAGCGCTTATCCGTTGTTACTCGCGATCAAACGACTTGGTAGTAGATCCATTCGCAGGGGGCGGTAGCACACTAGTGGTTTGTCAGGCCCTTGGTCGTCGAGGGATTGGATACGAGATTGACCCGGAGGCATTTGAACTCGCGCGGAGTAATTTGCCCCATGAGTAACGAAAGGGTTGATCTGCCGCTTGCACCTTTTCTTAATACGTTTTTGGCTTTAGACGGGTCTGGTCCTGCGTCAGAGCTTAGAGCCGCAGTACGCGAGTACATCTCCGCGAACGTCGTAGACGCGGATTTGCTAGCAAAGTTTGACGCTCAGCGGGGTGGACCGAGTATCCCTTTCGAACTAAGTGATGATGAGCGAATGGTTGCGCATGCGCTTATAGCTAGACGCGACCGATACTCTCATCGTGATGTCTATTTATTCAGTGCGCTCTCAATGTCGGACGCCGGCGCTGTACGTGCGAGGTGCGATTTATCATGTGCTTACTTTGATTCTGATCCAGTCAGCGTTGGGGCTGATGACTCATGGTTTTATCCAGCGAATACTCGAGAGTATCGAAGCCGCTCAGAGCGCCTAGCTGCCGATACTCGCGATGCGAAACTAGTCGTCGATAGAGAACTTTGCGTTCGATTGCCGCTTACCGATCACTCAATGGCGCGCTTGGGGACGTCTCAGCGTGTATCCGCAACGCTTTTAGACATTGACTTCTCGTTGTCTGCTGGCGGAGCGGATCTGATTGTACGAGCGGACTTGGATAAGCAGCTCAAGGAGCTAAGTCTGGTCATCCCATCCCCTGAGGATCTGTTACGAGTCACCGCAAGTGCTGAGCTCAATGGGTGGCTATTGGTGCAAAGCGAAAATTTCGGCGCCGCTGTTCACTTAAAGCCAATCAGCGGGGCGGAGGATTCGCTCTCCTGCCTCGTCGCCGGCAGTGATCTCGAGGACCTCGTACTGAAGGATGCTGCTCGGCAGACCATGTCAGTTCCGCTCGCGCTGTTGCCCCGGGTGTGGTCCCTGATCAGACGACATCCGGCGATAATTGTCGCACCAGTCTTACGGACAGCACATCAGTTAAGGCTTGTTCACCAATGAAACCCAGTCGCGTCGAAACGGTCCTTCATCAGCTCGTTAAGCTTCGATGGCCAGCCTTTATTTGGGGGCCACCCGGAGTCGGAAAGAGTTCGGTTGTGAGAAAGGTTGCCGCCTCTGAGAAGCTGCCGTTACGCGATGTGCGTGCCTCGCTACTTGATCCAACCGATTTGCGTGGAGTTCCGACAATCGAAGGAGGCCGAGCTGTCTGGTGCCCGCCCGCGTTTTTACCGAGCGATGAGGACCCTGTCGGCATTTTTTTTCTCGATGAAATCAACGCGGCACCGCCATTGGTTCAGGCTGCGCTGTATCAGTTAGTCCTTGACCGTCAAATCGGAGAGTACAAACTCCCTGAAGGATGGCGAATTATTGCTGCCGGCAACCGGCAAGAAGACCGCGCCGTAATCTTCCGACTGTCCTCAGCATTGGCGAATCGCTTTGTACATTTGAATTTCGAAATCGACGTTGAGGATTGGCGACGATGGGCCGTCGTGAATCGGGTTCATCCGTGGGTCGTTGGCATGCTTGCGCTGCGTCCGGAGTTGCTTTTTACCGCGCCAACCGATGCGCCCGCTTACCCAACCCCTAGGAGTTGGGAGATCGCATCGGATGTAATGAAAACGTCTCAGAGCATTGATGACTGCGCCGATGTTCTTCCAGGCATAGTCGGTGAAGGGGCGGCAGCAGAGTTTCTCGGATTCGTGAAGCAGTCGCTTCGCGAGGAGGACTTTCTAGCGATCATCAACGACCCGCTCAACGCAGCCTTACCTAAAGGTCTTGGCGAGATGTACGCGCTGACGACCTGGTTGAGCTACCGGGCTGGCGATCCGCAGTGTCGGAGTGCCGTCGCGCGGCTACTGACGCGCATTGAGCCAGAGTTCGCTATCCTGCTTGCACGGAGCATGCTTGCGGAGTCGGCTGAAATTCTGAAGGAGCCCGGATTTCGCGAGTTTATGAAGGTCAATGCAAAGCTCATCTCTGGGTAATGTGACAGACGCCCTAAGAAGGGCGCGAATCCAGCTGACGTTACGGCATCCTTTTCTGGCGTCTGCAACGTTGCTCCTGCCCTTCAAGGCGGCGGAGACGCGTAGCTGGTGCCAAACAATGGCTACCGACGGGCATCATATTTTTTTCAATCCCGATTGGGTGGCAACCCTCAATCTTGATGAATGTATAGGTGTTATCGCGCACGAAGTCCTGCACGTGGTGTTTGGACATGCGGAGCGGCGTGGTCGTCGCGACCCGAAGACATGGAATATCGCTGCGGATTACGCAGTGAATTTGTTGCTGAATGATCAGGGATTCAGTCTGCCGAGCGGCGGATTGCTGAGGCAAAGTTTTCGTGGGCTAACGACGGAAGCCATCTATGAGTTGTTAGTCGACCAAGAAAGACAGTCCGCGATAAACAAAGGACAATTGTCTCAGGCCGACGGCAGCGGGTGTGATCTAGGCTCGGCTACGGCACCTATGCCCGGCACTAGCGGGGCGTGTGACTTGTTGGACCCAGATGATCTGCGTACCGCCGATCTAAGAGACGAAAACGCCCCGGACGGCGAACAGCGCAGACTAATCCGCCGACAGATCATCAGCGAAATCAAGAACAATCTGAGAGGGACTAGTAGCGGATTCTTCGCAGAGGAGATAGAAGCAGCGACGGATAAGCGGATCGATTGGCGGGTGGTATTGAGAAGATTTCTGTTTGACCGAGTTCGTACTGATTGGCGTAGCTATCCCTATAGTAAACGGTGGATTCATCGCGGTCTGCTTTTGCCATCCGTGGGGGTGGAATCACCGGGGCAAATTATCATCGCCATTGATACATCGGGCTCGATCTCCGCGGACATGCTTGCGCAGACGTTCGCCGAGGTTATGTCACTTCGAGAGATATTCCCTTGCGATGTAACGGTTATACAGTGTGATGCGACGCTACAGCAGATAGATCGCTACACCGCAGAAGACGCCGTGCCCACTCCGAGTATCTATGAGGTCAAGGGGCGAGGGGGCACCGATTTCGTTCCGGTCTTTGATTGGCTAGAGAAAAGCGGAGACTCAACCGTATCGCCCTTGATTTACTTTACCGATGGGTACGGGGTGTTCCCAAAGAGGGCGCCGGCATGTCCTACCATTTGGATGGTGGATCGCGCCGGGGCTGCGGATGATCAGTTTCCGTTTGGCACCGTGTGTCGTCTTACTTAGAAGACTGGTTAATCAGTTGTCTTTGGGAAAGTTTGCTTTCTATCGATCGGCACCACCCGCGGCTCTCGCGCATTTACCGGAGGCGGGGAGTAGGTCCCCCACAGTGGCACCTTACGCCCGTCGGGATAACGATCGCCTCGTTCAAGCCTTCGGGTGATCAGCTCTTCCTTCGGTATCACGTTTTGTTCTTCCACGGCCTACAGTCCTCTCCAGCTCTGCTCAGTTCGTAATCGACTGCATACTCGCGCGAGAACCCCAGTTCGCAGGGCAGCGTGCAGCGGCGTCACGTTGTTGGTTGGATTTTTCTGAACCTGTCGCTCTGCGCGGATCAATGAGTGTAGGTAATGGCGTAGGTCCTTGAACTTGGCCTTTTCTACCCAGCCGGCCTTCTCTGCGCGCACTAGGAGATCGGGGTCTGCGGAGAGGTCACAGCAGACGAAGCCACAAGCATTGGCGCCGAGCATGAACCGCTCGTATTCGGGCGATTGCGGTGAGGGCGCAGATCCACTGTCCCACGCTTTGACGAGGTCATCCACCAATCGACAAAAGAGAATGACCTGCGGGTCCGTGATCGGATCGCGCCACTTGGGCGCCGCGTAGGTGATCTTGGCAC